>Ga0265798_10006094_pt1 | contig 15940 bp, 10 predicted proteins | sample P3T30metagenome_FD_192430 | JGI IMG/M metagenome (GOLD analysis project Ga0265798, IMG submission 192430) | Plant litter microbial communities from East Loma Ridge, Irvine, California - P3 T30 | ecosystem: Environmental > Terrestrial > Plant litter > Unclassified | place: USA: California... | reverse complement strand
CGAATAGCCGAATGAACTGGCGACGCTCAGCCCCTGCTTGATGAAGAAGGTCGGTAGCCAGGTGATGAAGCCGTAGAGCAAGGTATTGATCACAATCAGGCAGATGCAGCCGACAAGCAGCCGCGACAGCAACACGCCGGAGAACAGCTCGGCCATCCCGGCTTTGGGCGCGGCGACGACCGTCGCCGTCGCGGTGACGGGCGGCAGCGGCGCGGTCCGAGCGGCCTCGGCCTCAATCTCGACCATCAGCGCCTCGGCCTCGTCGTTGCGCCCGACCGATTCGAGCCAGCGCGGTGATTCCGGCAGCTTCTTGCGCATGTACCAGATCACCAGCGCGCCGAGCCCACCGATCACGAACATCGCACGCCAGCCGAGCAGCGGAATGATCAGCCAGCCGACCAGCGACGCGATTGGCAAGCCGGTAACGACGAACACCGCCATCAACCCGAGCCACCGCCCGCGAGACGCAGCCGGCACGAACTCCGTCATCGTCGAATAGCCGACGACGTTCTCAGCCCCCAGTCCAATCCCGATCAGCAGCCGCAACAGGATCAGCACCGTCATGTTGGGCGCGAACGCTGCGGCCAACGACGCTGCACCGAACAGCAGCAGGTTCATCTGATAAGTGAAGCGCCGCCCATAGCGGTCGCCGAGGAAGCCGGTCCCGACCGCACCAATCATCATGCCGACGAAGGTGACTGATACGAAGATCGCGTTCTGGGCCAGTGTCGAAAAACCACTGTGCAACGTGGCGCCCAGCACCGTGCCAGCGACATAAATGTCGAAGCCGTCGAGGAACATGCCGGCCCCGATCAGCCACATGATCCGATAGTGGAACGGGCCGACCGGCAACCTGTCCAGCCGACCTCCCGCATTGACGCCCGCAAGTACGGAAGCCGCCATGACATCTCTCCAGATTGATCAATATAAAATGCCGGCCGCCCTTCTACGTGGGCTGGCCGGCACCAAGGGGTCAGTTGAGGCGGCGACGACCCTCGGGGTCACCGTACCAATCCTGTGGTTCGTCATTCATCGCGACCATTACGCTCTTCACGTCGAAATGGTCGTTGAAGCTCTCGGTGCCGAACTCGCGACCGATGCCGCTGAGGCCGACGCCGCCCCAGGGCGAGGCGGGGTCAAGCCGGTGATGGTCGTTGACCCAGACGATCCCCGCCTTGATGTCGCGCGCAACGCGGTGGGCGCGGGCGACATGGTTAGTGCGGATCGCTGCGCCGAGACCGAACGGCGAGTCGTTGGCAAGGCGCAACGCATCAGCCTCGTCAGTGAAAGACGTGATGCTCGTGAAGGGCCCGAACACTTCCTCCTGAAAAATACGCATGTCGGACCGCACGTCGGCGAACACCGTCGGCTGGACGAAATAGCCCTCCTCGAACCCCTCTACCGTCGCCTCGTAACCGCCGGCGATGGCGCGGGCGCCCTCGTCGCGGCCGAACTGCGCGTAGCTCATCACGCGCTGGCGCTGGCGCTGCGAAATCACCGGGCCCATCTGCGTCGCGGGATCGAACGGATCGCCGACGCGGATGCCTTGCGCCTTGATCGCCAGCTTCTCAACGAACTCGTCATAAATGGTCTGCTGGACGATATGACGGCTGCCACACACGCAGGTCTGGCCTGCGCCGATGAACGCGCCGAACGCCGCGAGGTTGACCGCCTGGTCGACGTCGAAATCGTCGAACACCAGCACCGGCGTCTTGCCGCCGAGCTCCAGCGTCTGGTGCGCGAACACCTTCGACGCCGCACTGCCGGCGATCTGACCGGCTTCGGTACCGCCGGTCAGGACCAGCTTGTTGATGTCTCGATGCTCGGACAGGAACCGGCCCGAATCCTTACCATAGCCGAGCACGACGTTGAACACGCCGTTGGGTAGACCGGCCTCGGTGAAGATCTCGGCAAGCTTCAGCGTCGTTAGCGGCGTATATTCCGACGGCTTGACGACCGTGGTGCAGCCCGATGCGAGCACGGCCGCCAGCGACTTGCACATGATCATCAGCGGATGGTTGAACGGCGTGCAGTTCGCGACCACGCCGATTGGCGTGCGCAGCGTGTAGTTGAGGTAATTGCCCTCAACCGGGATCACGTCGTCGCGGCGCGCCAGCGCGAGCCCTGCGAAATAGCGGAAGAAGTCGGGGAGGCGCGACAATTGCGCGCGCGTCTCGTTGATCGGGCGGCCGTTGTTGCGCGTCTCGAGCCGGTAAAGCGTCTCAAGATTAGCTTCGAATGCGTCGGCCATCCGGTTGATCAGCCGGGCACGGGCGCGGATGTCCATGCCGCCCCATTCCTTGCCCTCGAACGCAGCGCGGGCGCTACGCATTGCACGGTCGACGTCGTCGCGGGTGGAGTTCGGGATCCGCGCGATGACCGCGCCAGTGGCGGGATCGCGGACGTCGATCATTTCCGCACCGGCCGTCTCGACCTCCTTGCCGTCGACGAAATTGCCGTGCTGCTCAATTTCGATGTCGTGGGTCTGTATCTCAGTCAAGATCGATACTCCTTGTGAACTTAAGAGCGGATCGCGCTTCGCGATAGCGCCGTAATGACGCGCTTTTCCGCCTGGAAAATGTGAGCCTTCAGCAACTTGCGCGTCGCGCGGACGTCGCGGCGCTGCAGCAGGTCGATAATGGCGCAGTGTTCGGCGACCAGGGCCGCAGGGTCGCGGCCCTTGATCGCATCGACGGAGACGCGAACCAGCCGGTCGGCCTGCGCAATCAGGTCGCACGCCACGATAGACATGCGATTATTGCCCGATGCGCGCGCCATCGCCGAATGGAATTCGCGGTTATAGTCGATGAATGCCTGCCCCTGGGGAAGGGTGCGATAACGGTCGAGATCGGCCAGCATCACGTCATCAGCACGCTCGATCGCCTCGGTGGCACAGGCCGGCTCGAGAGCGAGGCGGAAGCGAAACAAATCCTGCGCATCCGCGAGCGAAATCGGATTGACCTGATACCCTTGCCGTGGCGCGACCGTAACGAGATGCTCGCGCTCAAGGCGCAGCAGCGCATCGCGGACAGGCTGGCGGCTGGTCTCGTACTGAGACGCCATATCCTGCTCGCGCAGCTGCTCCCCGGGAGCCAGGACACAGGCCAGAATGTCGCTCCGAATAAGTTCGTACACATTATCTCGCAGCAGCATATTCATCATCCTTCTTCGGCATATGGTCCGTCGTGATATTTCACGCAAGACTATATTTGCTGTTTTCCGCTTGTATCACGGCGTCATGGTGCGTAGCCATGAGCGCTCAATCAGAGGGTTTTGCGAGCATGACCAACGAAATCAACAGCGCCGGCATTACCGCGACGACGCTCGGCGCTGGCCCGCCACTGTTCCTGTTCCACTCTTTGTTGTCGGACAGCGCCAGCTTCGATGCGGTCGCGCCGCGGCTCGCCGGTCGCTTCCGGGTGATCGTGCCCGACCTGCCGGGCTTCGGGGCCTCGCCTGCGGTGGACGGCGGGCTGGCAGAGGTCGCGGATCGGATGTCGGCGTTCGTACGCGCCGCGGTGCCCGGCGGCGATGCCATCCTGTTCGGCAACGGCTATGGTGCGTTCGTCGCGCTGCAGATCGCGATCCGCCACCCCGACCTCGTTGCGAAGCTGGTGCTCGCCGGCTGCGGTGCGCGCTTCTCTGACCCCGGACGCGAGGCGTTCCGCAACATGGCCACCGCCGGTCGCGCCAAGGGGCTGGCGGCGATTGCCAACACCGCGATGGCGCGGCTGTTCGCGCCCGACTTCCAGGCGGCGCACCCCGACCTCATGGCCAACCGACGCGCGGCGTTTCTACGCACCGATGTGGATGTGTTCGAACGCGCGTGTCTGTCGCTTGCTGCGCTAGACCTCTCGTCGCAGCTCGCCACGGTACGCATACCCGTACTGATGATGGTCGGCGACCAGGACGCCGCGACCCCGCCGGCGATGGCGATCGATCTCGCTGACCGCGTCCCCCAAGCGGAACTGCGCATCTTGGCCGGATGCGCGCACGTGCCCCCCCTTCAGGCGCCCGACCTAGTGATCGAGGCGATCACCGCCTTCCTCGACGAGACGTCCCAGCCGGCCGCGTGAGCGCGCCGGCCCCGAAGAACAGCCGAGCGACCCACGATCCCCGGATCGAAGGCGTCGCCGCAATTCCCTGGAGAGTGAAGATGATCGCACACGCACCCTGACGACCTGACGCACTGCCCCTCGCCGCGCCCATGCGGCTTCAGTCCGTTAGGAAATGCCATGTTCGAACTTCTCACCGTCGCCGCTATCGCGGCGGCTCCCCAGGTCGCGCCTGACGCGCGGCAGACCGTATCCTCCCCCACCGACATTGCTGCGCAGGCAAAGGCCGAACCGGTGAAGACTGGCGACACCGGCCTGCAGAACCACCCGCAGGTCCGCGACCTGCCCTATGACGAGGATTATAGCGCGCTGCGCGACCAGCCGCGATCGTCGCTTTGGACCAAGCTGAAATACATACCGCTGGCCGGCTCGACATTCCTGACGCTTGGCGGCGAGGCCCGGACCAGGTTCGAGACCCGCAACGATCAACGTTTCGGTCGCGGTGCGCAGGATGGCGCCGATCTCGAATTCCGCTTCCGCGCCTGGGCCGACGTCCATGTCGGCGACCATCTGCGCGGCTTCTTCGAACTGAAGAGTGGATTGCAGCAGGGCTATGACGTCACGCAGACCGTGTCCGATCGAAAAGGCATCGATGTTGGCCAGGCATTCGTCGAGGCGCGGACCGGGTTCGGCGATGACGGCTCGATCAAGCTGCGCGTCGGGCGGCAAGAGATCGGCATCGGCGCGTTCCGGCTGTTCGACATGCGGGACGGGCTGAACGTTCGCCGCTCACTCGACGCCGCGCGGCTGCTCGTCGCCAAGGGTGCGTGGAACGGCGAAGTGCTCGGCGGCTATGCGCAGAACGAGACGCTGACCGCCTTCGACAACGACACCAACGAGGATTTCAGCTTCTACGGCGCGCGCTTGGCGCGGACCGCGCAACTGGGCCCATTTGCCAGCAGGATCGAGGCACTGTGGATTCGGAGTGACCGCAAGGTTGCGGCCTATGATGCGGGAACCGCGACTGAGCGCCGCAATACTTACTCGCTGCGCGTCAACGGGCATGGCGGCAGGGTCGACTATGATGTTGAGGGTACGTTGCAGAATGGTCGCTGGGGCAACCAGGCGGTGCGAGCCGACTATGTTACTGCGAACGCCTCCTACCTGTTAGACGGCCAATGGAAGCCCAAGCTCGGCCTGAGGTTCGAGCGCGGGTCGGGCGATCACAATCCTGACGACGGCCGAATGAACACCTATTTCAGCCTGTTCGCGCGACCGGTCACATTAAACGGTGAACTCAATCGCTCGAATCTGACGCTATTCGGCCCGTCGATGACGCTGACGCCTACCCAGAGGCTGACGCTCGACGCGACCGTCAACGATCTTTTGCGAACCAGCACCGACGATGGCGTCTATCTCGGCTCGGGCGTGCTGCTACGCGGCGCGACCGAAGGTACGTCGCGGCAGGTTGGCGTCCGCACGACGCTCGGCGCGCGTTATTTGCTGTCGCCGTTCGTCACGGTCGGCACTTATATCAACCATGTCGAAGCCGGCCGCTTCCTCAAACAGACGGGCGACAGCGACAACCTCAACTACGCCACCGTCTTCGCCACGTTCCGATTTTGAGAGGTATATAAAGATTAAAGACCGCTGCACTATCAAAGCGCATTGATAGGATAGAAGTGCGCGGAACCGCCGTTGTCTCGACGATCAGCCCGGCGGTAACGATTGCCGTTACTATCACGGTGTTAAGCGAGCCCTTTGGCTGGTGGGAGGCAGTCCGTACGATCTGGGTACCGGACGGCATAGATCGTCTCGGCACGATGCAAGCCGCCTGCGTTTGTATCCGCCGACTGAGGAGGGGCCGGCATGAACGAACGGTGAACCTTCTGCACGGCGCCCGGGAGTCAAAGACCCAAATCCAGATATTCGCGAGCTGTTATCGGCTACCCAGCTTTGACCATTCATTCACATTGGCAATGTCGTCAATGTCGGCTTGAAAATTACCCGGGAAGGACAGTCATTAGTAAATGCCGCCGCCTCCAATCGCTCGGACCGTGTCGACGGCGACCTGCAACCGCATGCTCTGTACCTCCAGTAGCAGGCGTTGCGCGTCGAGCGCGGCGGTCTGCGCGGTGACCACGTCGAGATAGTCGGACGCGCCGTCGCGGTAGCGGATCAGCGCGAGGTCGCGCGTGCGTTCGGCCGCGCGAGTTGCGGCCAGCTGGTCGCGTTCTTGATCCACCAAGGCACGCGAGCGGGCGAGGTCGTCCTCGACTTCGCGGAAGGCGGTGAGGACGGTCGAGCGGTAGGACGCGGCCGCCTCTTCATATTGTGCGCGGCTGATGCGGACGCGGGCACGCCTTGCGCCGCCATCGAAGATCGCGAGCGCGGCGGACAATGGCCCGAGCGCCCAGAAGCTGTTCGAGGCGCGCAGGATGTTGCCGTTGCCAGCCTCGAACCCGCCCGACCCGCCAAGCGTAAGCGACGGGTATTGCGCTGCGCGTGCCACGCCGATCTGGGCATTGGCGGCCGCGATCCGGCGCTCGGCTGCGACGATGTCGGGGCGGCGTTGCAGGAGCGTGGAGGGTACGCCGACGGGGATGGCGGGCGGCCGCTGCAACGTGTCAGCGACGGGGATTGCAAAGGTCGAAGGGGTCTCGCCGACCAGCGCAGCGATCGCGTGCTCGAACGCCGCACGTGCGCCAGCGACCGCCGACAGTTCCGCGCGGGCGCTCGACAGCAACGCGGCGGAACGGCTGACGTCGATCCCCGAGGCGATCCCGCCGGTGTGACGCGTATCGGTCAGGTCGTAGGCGCGCTGGAACGCGGCCACCGTCTGTCGCAGCAATACCGTCCGCGCATCGAGCCCGCGCATCTGGAAATAGTAGTCAGCGAGCGACGCCTGGAGCCCGAGACGGACCGCGACGACGTCATGCCCGCTGGACTGCGCCGAAGCGGCATCCGCGCGGACCGAATTGCGGACGCGGCCGAACAGGTCGATCTCGTACGCCAGCGACGCGCCGACCGAGAGATTGTTGTAGGTCGCGGCGTTACCCGGCGAGAGCGGCCGACCAGCAGATACGCGCGAACGGCCGCCGTCGACTCCTACCAATATCGACGGCAGAAGCGCGGCACGGGACTCGCCGAGCAGGCCGCGCGCTTGATCGTAGCGAGCGACGGCGGCGGCCAAGTCGGGATTGCCCGCCTCGATCCGCGCTTCGAGCGCGGTCAGCGTCGGATCGTCGAACGCGGTCCACCACGCGGCTGGGAGCGACGTGTCGGTGGCGGCTGGCTGCCAAGGCCCCTGCCCTTGCGGTCCGAGCTCCTTGTACGCCGCCGCAGCCGGGCTCGGCGGAATGCTGTATGGCGGCGCGAGCGAGCACCCGGCCAGACTTGCCGCCACGACCGCTGCCGCGCTTACTCTAGCGCTTCGCACGGGCTGGTCCTGTCGGAGGCGCGATCCGGACCGGGTCGCCGGTCTGGAGCGAGTCCGGCGGGCTGTCGATCACGCGGTCGCTGGCGGTGAGGCCTGCGCTGATCGCGACGCTGTCGCCATCGTCGCGACCGATCGTGATCGTCTTGAGATGCGCCTTGCCGTCGCTGCCGACGACCGCGATCTGCGGGCCCTTCGCGCCGATCACCAGCGCGCTGGACGGCAGCCGCACACCGGTGCCCCCCGCACCGACCGGAAACTTGACCTGCGCATAAGCCCCCGGCTTGAGTGCACGATCGGTGTTCGTCGCCTGCAACTCGACCAGCACGGTGCCCGACTGCGGATCGACCGCGTCGGCGCTGCGGGTCAGCGTCACGTCGAAGTCGTGTCCTGGATATTCAGGTACGGTCAGCGTCGCGTGCATCCCCTGCCGGGTCTGCCCCGAATAGGCCTGCGGCACGCGGACGTAAATCCGCATCCGGTTGACGTCGGCGACCGTGAACAGCGGCGTGGAGGCCGCGGTGCCTGCGGTCACCAGCGCGCCGACCTGAGTCGAGCGGCTCGTGACGACGCCCGAGAAGGGGGCGGTCAGGCGTGTGAACCCTTGTAGCGCGCCGAGCCGGCGGACGTTAGCCGAGGCGGCGTTTGCGATCGCCGACTTGGCGGCGAGGTCGCCGATCTTCTCGTCGGTCTCCTGCTTCGACACCGCGTCCTTGGCGAGCAGATCGCGCCAGCGCGTCGCGGTCGAGGCGGCGAGCGAGCGGTTCGCGCGCGCGGTCTGGAGATCGGCCTGCGCGGCGGCGACCTGCTGGTCGACTTCGGGGGCATCGAGGATCGCCAGCGTCTGGCCGGCGCGGACCGGATCGCCGATGTCGACGAACCATTTGCGGATATAGCCCGTGGTTCGCGCGTAGATCGCCGCGCTGTTATACGCCTGGACGTTGCCCGGAAGAGTCAGCGCGTCGCTCGCGCCCTCGGCGGTCGGGCGGATCACCGTGACGATCGGCGTCGACTGAGCGGTGGTCCAGGTTGCGAGCTGCGAGTCCGAACGGTGCCGCGTGAAGATGCCGAACACCACCAACGCCAGCGCGATTACCGCCGCGACAATTCCGACTTTCTTGAACGATCCGCGCTGTGGCTCGGTGGTGACGGGATCCGAATGAACGATCTCAGACATGCGCTTCCTCTAAAATCTCGTCGCGGCGGGCTTTGGCGGCGGTGCGCTCAGTGTCCTTGCGGTGCACGAGGCTGAAAATGACGGGCACGAACATCAGCGTCGCGAACGTTGCGACGATAAGCCCGCCGATCACCGCACGGCCGAGCGGCGCATTCTGCTCGCCGCCCTCGCCGAAGCCCATTGCCATCGGCAACATGCCGATGATCATTGCGAGCGCGGTCATCAGCACTGGGCGGAAACGAGTCATCCCCGCTTCCATTGCCGCCTTATGCGAATCCCCCACCTCGGCGAGCCGCTCGCGCGCGAAACTCACCACCAGGATCGCGTTCGCGGTCGCTACACCCATGCACATGATCGCGCCGGTCAGGGCTGGCACGGACAGCGGCGTGCCCGTCAGGAACAGGATCCAGATGATCCCAGCAATTGCGCCGGGCAACGCGGTGATGATCACGAACGGATCGAGCCAGCTTTGGAAGTTCACGACGATCAGCAGATAGATCAGCAAGATCGCGCCGATCAGCCCGAAGAACAGGCCCGAGAACGCGCTGTTCATCGTCGCATACTGGCCGCGCAGCGCGACCGTCGTACCCTTAGGCGCGGAGGCCTTCGCGTCGGCCAGCACGCGCTTGATGTCACCCGCCACCGCACCGAGATCGCGGCCGTTGGGGGTCGCGTAAATGTCGATCGCCTGCGCGATGTTGTAGTGCGAGACGACAGCAGACGAGGTGCCGCGGACGACGGTCGAGAGCCCGCCGAGCACCTGCGACGCACCCCCCGCATTGGTGCTGGTGACGGGGATGTTCGACAGGTCGCTCATCGAACCGACGCGGTATTCGGGCGTCTGCGCAACGACGCTGTACGACACGCCGTTCTCTGGGTTGAGATAATAGACCGGCGCGGTCTGCACCGTGCCGGCGAGCGACGAGCCGACGCTCGCCGTCACGTCGCGCTCGGTCAGCCCCAGTTGCCCGATCCGACTGCGATCGATGTTGACGCGCAGTTCGGGATACCGCGCCGATTGCTGAATGCGCGGATCGGCGACACCGGGGATCGCGGCGATCTTGCGCAGCAGCGTGCGGGCGTAGGCGTAGTTGCCCGCCGCGTCCTTGCCGGTGATCTGCACGTCGATTGGCGCGGGCGCACCGAAGTTCAGGATCTGGCTGGTGATGTCGGCCGGCAGGAACGAGAAGGTCGCGCCAGGAAACGCGCCCGGCAACGTCTCGCGCAGCTTCCGGACGTAATCGGCGGTAGGCGCATGCTCATGCGCGAGCTGGATCAGGATGTCGCCGTCCTGCGGACCGATCGTGCCGGAGTTGTTGTAGGTCGCGTTGATCGAGCTGACCGGCAGGCCGATATTGTCGACTACCGACACGAGTTCGTTGGCGGGGATGATCTGACGGACGCGACGCGCGATCCGGTCGAACTGCGCCGACGTGCTCTCGATCCGGCTGCCGATCGGCGCGCGGACGTGCATCGTGATCTGGCCCGCATCGACCGCGGGGAAGAAGTTCTGGCCGAGGAACGGGATCAGCAGCATCGACAGCGCGACCACCGCGAGGAAACCGAGCAGGAACGGCTTGCCGGTCGCCAAGGCGCGCTCCAGCAGCCGGCCATAGCCACCGCGAAACCGCTCGAACCGCGCCTCGAACCCGCGCTGGAACCGGACCAGCGGATTGCGCGAGGTCGGCGTGCCCGCGGCGTGAACGTCGCCCGCGTGCGGCTTGAGCAGGTACATCGCCATCGTCGGCACCAGCGTCCGCGAAAGAACGAACGACGCGATCATCGCGAAGACGACCGACAGCGCGAGCGGCACGAACAGGAAGCCCGCGACACCGGGCAGGAAGAACATCGGCACGAACACGATGCAGATGCACAGCAGCGACACGAACGCCGGCGTGACGATCTGCGCGGCACCGTCGAGGATCGCCTGGCGGACGCTCTTGCCCTGCTCCAGATGCCAGTTGATGTTCTCGATCGTCACCGTGGCATCGTCGACCAGGATGCCGACCGCGAGGCTCAATCCGCCGAGCGTCATCACGTTGAGGGTCTGGCCGGTCGCCGACAGCGCGATGATCGCGGCGAGGATCGCCAGCGGGATTGAGATCGCGATGATGACGGTCGAGCGCCACGACCCGAGGAACAGCAGGATCATCAGGCTGGTCAGCGCGGCGGCGATCGCGCCTTCCTTGACCACGCCCTCGACCGCCGCCTTCACGAACAGCGACTGGTCGCCGATCGGCACAATCTTGAGGCTGTCGGGCAAGGTCGCCTGGATCGCCGGCAGCGCATCCTTGATCCCCTGGACGATCGCCAGCGTCGAGGTCGATCCATTCTTGAGGATCGTCATCACCACCGACCGCGACCCGTCGACATGCACCACGTTGGTCTGTGGCGCGCTGCCGTCGCGGACATGCGCCACGTCGCGCATGTAGATTGTCGCGCCGTTGACGACCTTCACCGGCAAATTGTTGAGTTCGTCGATCGAACCCGGCGCGTTGTTGAGGCGGACATTATACTGGAACCCGCCGATCTTTGCGAAGCCGGCCGGGTTGATCTGGTTCTGCGCGGCGATCGCGAGGCCGACGTCCTGCGCGGACAGGCTCTTCGACTGCAGCGCCTGTGGGTCGAGATCGATCTGCACCTGTCGCTGGCGCCCGCCCGACGGATACGGGATCGCAGCGCCCGGCACGGTGACGAGGCCGGGGCGGATCTGGTTGACCGCGGTGTCGAACAACTTGCCCTCGGACAGCCCGACGCCCGACAGCGCGAGTTGCAGGATCGGCACGGTCGAGGCGCTGTAGTTGAGGATTAGCGGCGGGGTGACGCCCGGCGGCAACTGGCGCAGCACCGTCTGTGACACCGATGTGACCTGCGCCGTGGCGGTGCGGATGTCGGCCCCTGGCTGGAAATAGATCTTTACGACGCCGATGCCCGGCATCGACTGGCTCTCGATATGATCGATATCGTTGACCGTGGTCGACAGCACGCGCTCGTACGGGGTGATGATCCGCCCCGCCATGTCGTCGGGCGACAGGCCCTGATACGTCCATGCGGCGGCGATCACCGGCACCTTGATGTCAGGAAAGATGTCGACCGGCGTCCGCACGGCCGCGAGCATGCCGACGACCGCGACCAGAATGGCCATGACAATGAAGGTGAGCGGGCGCGATAGGGCGACCCTGACGATACCGATCACGGATGATCTCCAATCCGAACGCGGCACGACTGGTGGCGACTCCCGGAGCCGCCAGACCTGCCCGATACACGCCCTTTGCGGCAGCGCAGCAGGAAAAGGCAAGGGTCAATGTTGCTTACGTTTTAGCGTTGGCATGTTTGCCTCGAGCTCGGGCGTGACGAAGCAGTCACGAACTCCTGACCCACAAGACGACATTCAGCAGTCGTTATGCACTTCCCAACTTAGACAGTTGTTCATGTCCGTTCGGCGCCTAAATGATCGATAGTGAACGAGACGACGTGGGACGAAGTCGTTGATCGCAGGCAGCACGACGAACGACACCATCTCCCAGAAGCAGTCATTCGCGGAGCTTCCATTGCACTTGACCTAATATGCCGTTGAAACCGACCATGTTATCAAAGGCACGACGGTAGCGGTTTCGCCGTGCGGACCGCTTAGCGCGGCAAGGCGATCATCACGTACGACTGCCAGCCTCAAGCGCTAACGTCGCATTCTCGGTATCGATCGTCGGCACCGACTGCGCTGACGCATTGATGGACACCAGCACGGCAATTGCCGACCACGCGAAGCGCGCGCTACGACATCATGTCAAAAAACTCATGTTACTTAGCCTTGTGTACCATCGTCAGTCGCATACCAAAAAAACGGCGAGTAACTTAGGGAAAGCGTACTGATCTACATTTATAAAAGATCGATTGCTCGAATACTTTATAAACGGGAACTGACTGCCTGATTTCGCGCTTATACAGTATGAGCATTCGATCAGAAGAGCATCGCCCCGACGGGGGAAACCCAAGGTCCACAGCCAAGCTTTTTGGCCACCCCCTCCATCCCATGCTGGTACCGTTCCCGATCGTTTGCTTCATAGGCGCACTGCTAACCGATCTTACTTATCTAGGGTCGGCAAACATTATGTGGAGCAACTTTTCGATCTGGCTGATCACCGCCGGGTTGGTGATGGGTGGACTAGCTGCCGTGACCGGAATGATCGACTATGCTGGTGACCGGAGAGTTCGCGCGGCACGTCCGGCGACCCCGCATATGATCATCAACCTCGGCGTGTTCGTGATCGAGCTTTTCAACGCATTCGTTCACAGCCGCGATGGTTGGACAAGTGTAGTACCGACAGGCCTGACCCTATCCGCAATCTCTGTGTTATTGCTTGGCATCAGTGCGTGGCTTGGCGGGTCGCTCGTCTACAAGCATCACGTCGGGGTGCGATCGTGATTGTCGCACGCGCGCGCGCCCGCAACCTTCTCGCTGGTGTCGCGGTGGCATCGCTGATCGCGCTGGCGGGCTGCAACGATGGCGGCGCGGATTTCGACCGCAACTCACAGATCGGGTCCAATCCCGTCTTACCCGCACCAAAGCAATATCTGGTTCCGCCCATCCACGTCGCCGAGGTCGTTGGATGGACTGCGGGCCAGGCACCCACCGCTGCGGCTGGCCTGCGAGTACAGGCATTGGCACGCGATCTGAACCATCCGCGAAACGTTCTGGCATTGCCGAACGGCGACGTGCTTATCGTGGAGTCTCAGGGCCCAAATCTCGATCCGATCACGCGCCCCAAGAACCCTATCGTTTCTTGGGTTCAAAAACAGGCGACCGGGCAGAGCGGTACAAAACCAAAGGGCGGTACCAATCAGATCACGTTGGTACGAGATGCCGACGGTGACGGCGTACCTGAACAACGTACTGTTCTACTGGACCATCTTTTCTCGCCTTTCGGCGTCGTCTTTACCGACAATTACCTGTACGTCGCAGCAACCGACGCGGTTCTCCGATATTCTTATACGCTGGGTCAAGCCCGGATTACGGCTGCGCCCGTGCGGTTGACCGAACTACCCGGGGGGCCAATCGATCATCATTGGACAAAGAGCCTGACGCTAAGCCCGGACGGCAAATTGCTCTATGCGACTGTTGGATCGAACAGCAACATCACCGAGAACGGCATGGAGGCCGAGAGGAACCGTGCGGCGGTGTGGGAGATCGATCGCGCATCGGGCCGCTCGCGCGTGTTCGCCACGGGATTGCGTAATCCGAACAGCCCCAACTTTTACCCTGGGACGAACACCCTTTGGGTCGTCGCAAATGAACGCGATGAATTGGGGCCAAACCTTGTTCCGGATTATCTCACCTCAGTGCGCGATGGCGGCTTCTACGGTTGGCCCTATAGCTATTACGGCCGTCACGTGGATCCGCGCGTCATGCCACAGCGACCCGATCTGGTCGCTCGGTCGATCGTGCCGGACTACGCGCTGAGCAGCCATGTCGCGGCGCTCGGCCTTACATTCTACTCCGGGTCATCGCTTCCCCCTCGCTACCGCGGCGGCGCCCTGATCGGCGAGCATGGCAGTTGGGATCGCGATGAACTGAATGGCTACAAGGTTGCCTTCGTACCGTTCAGCAATGCGCGACCAAGCGGCAAGGCCGAGGACTTTCTGTCCGGCTTCGTATCACCCGATGGCAAGGTTCGCGGTCGTCCTGTCGGCGTTACTGTTGACCGAACAGGCGCAGTTCTCGTTGCCGATGACACCGGCAACGTCGTTTGGCGGGTTTCGGCAGCGCGCTAGAGCAATACGCAATGACGAATTATGTGGATTCAGTCTGAGCAGCCCCCACCGGGTGGTCCGGATAGATAGTTAGTGCATTGTCGCCCCCACCGCCATTGCCAGGCGTAGGTGGAGCAAAGCGGAACCGGAGGCTGGCAGTGGCGGGGTCGCTGCCGGCGCCGGAGGTCGATAGTCCAAGCTGCTGTGTGGTCGGACGGTGTTATAGTGACGCCGCCACGCCTCAATCAGCACCCTCGCCTCGGCGAGGCTGTAGCAGAGCTCTCCGTTGAGCAGCTCGTCGCGAAGCGAACCATTGAAGCTCTCGTTGTAACCGTTCTCCCATGGCAAGCCCGGTGCAATGTACAGCGTCTTCACGCCGACCTGCCCAAGCCATCTCTGAACCGCGGCAGCGATGAACGCGCTGCCATTGTCCGACCTGATATGCGCTGGCGGACCCCGCGCGATGAACAGCTCGGCAAGCACCGCCAGCACGTCTTCGTGCTCCAACTGAAGTGTGACGATCAGCGCCAAGCATCCCTGCTGGCCTCGTCGATGATCGTGCGGATCCGGAACTTGCGCCCGTCGTGCGTTCGCGCTTCGACAAAGTCGTATGTCCAGACATGCCCCGGATACTCCAGTCGCAGTCGGATGAACAAGTCCCTTTGGGCTTCCCAACTTCAAACGCTCGTTAAGGCGCAGTTAGGATGCTAACTACTCCGGCGGTCGGGTCCCGAATGCCACGCGGGGAACGAAAGATGAAAGTAACACAGCAAGCAGTGCTATGATCAACACGCCCCAGAAGGTCAGGTGAAGTCCATGAGTTAGGCCGGCGCGGCTTGCCGCTGCACCGACGATGGCCCCTTGGCCGTGCAGCAGCTCCTGTATCTGTTGCAACGACCCCGAATGGTCTCGTTCGAGGCTGGCGTTAAGCACCGTGCCCAACACTGCGGCTCCGAGAGTGCTGCCGAGATTACGAGCGAAGAGGTTCGATGCTGTAGCAGCACCACGTTCCGTCCACCCGACACTGTCCTGGATAAGTACGATTGCCGCAGTGCTCAGGAAGCCCATTCCGAAACCCATGATCAGCGAACCGAGACCAGCCATCAGAGGCGGGGTGGTGGGTGACAGCAGTACGAACGGTACAGCGCCTACTGGCAGTAGCGCGGCACCGAAAACCAGGATACGGCGTAGGCCAAACCGGCCAAAGTTACGGGCACCAAGCGTCGCCGCAATCGGCCAGCCCAGTACCATCGCGGTCAACATAAAGCCCGCTTCCAGCGGCGACCGGCCCATGACTGCCTGCACGTACACCGGCAAAAAGGTAGTCAGCCCGATCACCGCCATGCCGCTGAACAGCGTTGCGGCATTGGTGGTGGCGATCGCTCGACGCGTCCACAACGCGAAAGCAACCATTGGATCGCGAGCATGTCGCTCCTGGATTACGAACAACGCGGCCGCGACAAGGCAGACTGCCGCAGCTAGCACCGCGAAGCGCCCGTCCGAAGCCCCGGCCTCTGTCAGCGC
>Ga0265798_10006092_pt1 | contig 15941 bp, 20 predicted proteins | sample P3T30metagenome_FD_192430 | JGI IMG/M metagenome (GOLD analysis project Ga0265798, IMG submission 192430) | Plant litter microbial communities from East Loma Ridge, Irvine, California - P3 T30 | ecosystem: Environmental > Terrestrial > Plant litter > Unclassified | place: USA: California... | reverse complement strand
CTCAAACCTATCTTGCCATGGGCCAGATTGACAACTTGCATTGTAACAATGTCCTCCGTATCCACATGGTGATCCATCCACTAATGGCGTTTGTAAAACAACACATTGGTTACTATAATCAGCTTCACGTCTCTCGGAAATAGTAGGAAGAGACCCACCCATTCCTTGGGTCTTTACAAGTGACCACACAACTCTGATCATTCTTCTGTCCGCACGCTTCCGATAGATTCAATGAATTACCCGATTGTGAACATTGTTGATCGAGACTGGTACAAATTCCACTTGCACAACTCAATCCATTGCCACAGTCAACTCCATCTTCCTCGGTCTTGTCTTCGGGACAATCGGAAGATTGACCATTACAAGTTTCCTGGAAATCACAAGTCGAATCCCTTGATGCTCGACAGACTACACCAGAGGAAGCAACTTGACATTGATCCGTACAGCATGCGTCGTTTTGTGGGTCACATACTGCTCCTTGTCGGAATCTGCAAGTGTCGGGATCACAACATGCGGAAGTTGCGTTGAATCCTGGATCACACTCTTCACCGTCTTCCGTATCGACAATTCCATTACCGCATTGCTGGAGAGAGATTGTAGTTCGAGATCCTGGGTCGACCAAACATGAATCTTGGATGGCCCTGTTTCCGAGTAATGAACAGATGTTGCCGACTGAACAAGGGGAGAAATTGGTTTCAGTAGATGAAGTCGTGGGGTTCATGATGTAATTTCCACCTGCGTCACAACTGCTGGAAGAGGCTGGGCAACAGGCACTTTGGAGTGTACAGCCCTGAGTACAATCATGAATCGCTCCGAAGCTAGATATCAGCGAAAGTTCATCATGAAATATTGTCAGAATAGTCTTACTTGTGTCCGACTTCGTGAGCGACCAAAGTCCATTCAGTCCTCGAAGCGGTGGAGACTCCGGTACCAGAAACGACAGAGCCGGATTGTTGGTTCGATGTGGTTTGGCAAAGGGTTCCGAGCCATGCAACCCCTACTTCTGTATCCTATAAATCAGTCAACAGTCATGACTTCGTCGCGACTGCCAGAAATTGGGCATCAGACTTACCGTAGGACAAGCAGTCATCAAATGCCATAAACCCAAACCATCCGAACTCCTATCACCTCTCCATGCCGAGAATCGACTCAGACGCTCATCAAGTGTCAAGTCATTGTCACAGTGTACATTCCAAGTAGCATCGGAAGGAGCGGTAGATGGACAATTGGCGTCCTGAACGACCAATTCGTTGATGCCCAGAGAAATCTGGAATGTTGATCGATACAGTGCGGAAGCTTGATTCCAGACATTCAATACCTGTGTCCTGGCGTTATCGGTAGATCCATAAGTCGTCACGTAGTTGCAATCAAGTGCTACACCCATGTAGACTATTCTCTGATTATCGGGACATCCGGAATCATCTCCGATGGAATCGATGAAATTGTTGCCAGAAGTCATACCCCCCGTATCACCTGTTGATTGTCGCTTGAAAAGACCATTGGGAGTGAGCATAGGTAGACCAGATGGATGGTTCATAAAGACCGGATTGGTGGTATGGTTGTTGTATGCCAAACTGTCGTGCGAACAAGATTGAGTATGACCAGTAGAATCCGCATCGGAATCTCTGAAAATAACCATATCCCCAAATTCACCCAACATTACATCGTCGACTGATTTCGTTCGTAGGTATTTATCCCTTGTCAAGACATGATAGTCGATACCGGCGATATTGAATACACCTTCCCAAATGGGCTCATGATCCGCATGATGCACCATTACCCTCGCATTCCCAATAACTCCCTTGCCATCTTCTCTAATTCCCATCTCTTCTTCACTTCGTATCCGATCAACCCAATCTGGATGTATCACATCTCCTTGATATAATCTGAAATCCTGTGGACGTAATCTCTGGAATTTACCATCGGGATAAGTGATCTTAGCATCTGGATGCAAAAGGTTTTCGGTAGGCTTGAGAAGTAGGACGGGTTGATAGTCTAGTAAAGTCGGCAAGTCGAGTGATAAGAGGATCGTATCGGAATACAGTAAAGAAGCGGGATGAGGGGTGGTAGGTATAGACCGACGCTCAGGTGTCCATCGTTTCCGAGGTAAAATCTCCATAGAAGATCGGGATGGATGATGTACCCTCTTGAGAGGTGGAGGATGTGGTGATCGCGCTAGACGATTGTAAGCACAGATCAACGTAGACCAATCGACTTACCGTCAGCAGGCGCCGAGCATAGGACCAGTATCAAAACCGCCACTATTGACATCCACATCCTACGTCTCCACATCGTAGTAAGCCCCATGATGATCGAGACCGTAAGCCGTTAAAGGCCGGTGAGGTGTTGAAGTGGAAAAGATCCTTTTCGCTATCGTGGTCGTGGTCGTAAAGTAATCGATCTCTTGAAAAAGGGGTAATTAAATCGCGATCTTCAAGAATGGTATCCGAGACAAAGGACGACAGAATGATTCACCGCTTCCGTTGCCGTCTAACTTCAATCTAATGTATGTTCGTATGTATGTATGTACTCAAAGATGTATGATGATACAGAAATGATAGTAATGGTCGATCGTCAGACCAGAAACCCAGACTGATGAAAGATTGAACCGAGGCGGTGAGGTCTGCGGTGACGTTTTGGGCTTTTTGAATGGCGTAGACTTGCTTGGCACTCTGGGCTGAGGTTCAGGTGATGCGGGGGTGGTCCGGTGTAAGCTTGATTATTGAGGTCTAATTTGTATGCACCGGATTATCAAGCAGCTGAGTCGGAGGTAGATGATACTGCGGATATGAGGGATATTGGTCTATATGCTCTATGAAGATCTACTGGTACATGATTTATGGTACAGAGTGATATGTTGGTACAGCTTAACTGCGGAGGTGCTTTACTCTAGGAATGAATGAGCAAAGCCCTGATATGCTATTTACCCTGGAATACCTCCACCTCCACCAACACTTTTGCTCATCTCCTGCTATTGTATCTACGTATCTGCTGGAATTACCTCGGCACGAACCATCTCCGCGGCACTCTAATTACTCCGTCGATCGTCCTCCACTACAGTCCTATATCGAACCACGGTACTGGTTGGTCAAAGAAGGCGTAATCACCATGCCGACATTCTCATCCCGCCCACATGCCCCATCCGAATCAACTCAACGTTTTCAAGCAATCTTGAAATCACTTCGCAAACGTCCATTTCTCTTGTTTGGTGCTCCATTCTTGTCTTTGATGGTGGTCTCTTCATTCGCTCTCCAGAATTTGACCAAGACGAGATACGATTATCAATCTAGCAAGACTTCGACGATGACGATGGAAGAGGGATTAGGGATGAATAAGGATCGAAAGAGGGTTGATATAAGGGAAGAATACTTTGTGAGTCGTCTAGCCAGGCGGATAGTGGAGTTCTGGGCGTGCTCTGTGGAAATGCAAAGAGGCCTGGGCTAGCAGTATTCACTGAATTGCCGATGGGGTGGAAGGGATCTAAGATGTCCGTTCGCCTTCATGATCTCAGGACCCTCAGGCAATGCCAGACTTCAGAGCTCGTGGCGCGTGGTAAAGGGAAGCTAATGATCAGAGACTGAATAATCCTTCCTACGCCCCCTCATCTTCATCAGACGATGCCAAATTATCCGCCCCTACACCGCCACAGGGCACCCCAAAGGCACCCACATCGAAACGTAAATTCAGCATGCAAGCACTGAACAACGATGACTACGAGCCTGTACGTGTACCTCGTCCGGAGGGGGTACCTGAATGGGGAGGTATAGGAGGTGAGGATGCTCCGGTCAAGGGCCAGAGGAAGACGGATCGGTGGGTATAGTGGTCGGGATTTGGGTTCGTTACTTTAGGGCATATCATCATGTATTATACCATCATCATTTATATCTGTGGGTTGATGGCAGGACGAACGGTCTAGCTTGTGTAGGTATCTTGCTATCATCTCGCTTTACTAGTGGGATGAACAGTCAATGATCTCGTCAGTGGCCCGGCGATATCTGAATATTAATTCATAATTCCGTTGAATCGACTCGGGCGCGGTCCAGTCGGAAGCTCTACCAAGTCAGCCAACATAATAAGCCATTGACCCAGGGCAGGGTGTTCAGAATTCAGAGAGAGACTCTTCAGCGAATGGCTGGACACAAGCTGCTCAATTCAATGCATAAAACTTCCAATGGCGAGCAGACTAGACCTTGCCCTTCAAATCCTTCAGCACACTCGACCCATCCTTCCTGACCTGATCAAACCATCCTTGGACAATCCTGCTCTCCTCCCAAGGCATTCGCTCACTCTCAATCTTTCCATCTCTGATACATCGTCCAACATGATCTGCTTGATAATGCCATCCACCGCCTGCAGCGGGTTTGTATGTGAATGTTTCCCTCTTGATCTCTGCATCGGCAGAGTGTGGGATAATACTGAATTGCTCAGGTCGGTATGGTGGGTCTGACATCAGTTCGGCCCAGAAGAGAGGTGAGGAATGGGGACATACTGTGAATGGAAATATCTGCTTTCTCGCATGAGATGAGACATGTCGAATCTGAGTGTCCGGCAGTGGCTAGATCTGTTTTCAAGTCCGAGATGATCCCCAATCCGGGCCATTCTAGGGTCCATCGTGAGTTTTGGTCGACACCAGTAGGAGCGTAGATCTGTTGGTAGGATGAGACTACTTTAGGAGCGGTCTTTTTGTTGTCGGGATGTTGGTATAGAAGGAGCATTGCCCAGACTGATGGGTATGGCCCCCTGGGTATCAGCCGAGTACTTCTAGTCGTACAGGTCCCGCTTGCCCAGCCACAATGATGTGTGGATCGTCAAAGGGGACAAGGGAAAATGAGGAGGAGGGAACCCGCTTACATGTCTAGTAAAGAACCACCGGCCAGGTCGGGGTTCAACATTCGATGCTCAGGTCCCCATGCTATCATCAGTTACAGACGATGGATCGAAACGTACATTCAATATCACCCTGCATGGAAAAGTCCGCTTGGAACCTCTTGACTTTACCTAGTTTACCGCTAAAGAGCAGTTCCTGGAGTTTATAGCCAAGAGGATGGAATCGTGTCCATACAGCCCTGACTTGTCAGCTTATGTCTGACTCGCAAAAGTGGGCGACAAAGCTTACTCCATCAAGAGCTTATTCTGTTTCTTAGCGAGAGCCATCAAATCGTCCAATTCAGCAAGATCGATAGTGAATGGTTTTTCACATAGGACATTCTTTCCACCAGTTAATGCGCCTTTGGCATTTTCGTAATGGAAGTTATGGGGTGTTCCGATATAGATTGCATCCACATCCTGATATCAGTTGTTTCTTCTGGGCAAGGCAAAGTAGGAGTGAGGCTCACAGAAGCGTTATACACCTCTTCATAAGAGCCGTAACCTTTAACTTCATCCATGATGCCATTCTTGACACCCCAGGCATATGGGTCTTCGAGAGCCTTGAGTTTTTCGATGAACTTGTTGGCTGATTCAGTGGACCTGGAACCGATGGCTACGAGTTTATGTTGAACATCGGTAGTCTCTCGCGTGGACGGGTCAACGAGGAGGTCCTGAAGTTAGTCACCCTCCTTTCCAATCTTGGATGAAATGGAGACCTACCCGACAGAATGACATGGCGATATTGCCAGTGGAGATACATCCCCATCGTACTACTTGTGGTGCCATTTTGGTGAATATGAGTCTAAGTAACAGGAAAGAAGTGTGAGAGGGGAATTGAAATGTTCGGCTGATATACTGTCAGAGGGTCAGAGGTTAGAATGGGCCGCTTTGGCCGAGCAACCAGGGTGGAGGTGAGTGGAGGTGGTCATTTACTCGTATAGTTTAACCCATTTTAACCGAAAGTGGCACTTCTCGTCGCGTGGAAGATTACAGGCACTGGAACTTGTTTGTCGCATCCAAGACCCTGCACATCAACAAATGTTCAACTAAGAGTAAGATTAATACTCATATCATCTCGGCTTATCTTATCTTACTATATTACTGTACCCAATGTCGATATATACATACTAGTTGAAATATTGGAAACCGAGCGGAAGAGTCTTTCGAAGTGACTTGGGATCAACAAGGGATGTACTCTGGATACCCACACGCACATTCGCTTCATCAGCCTCTACCACGCCGACGTCAACCATCATCGACATCAAGTACACTTTTGACGCCCAGTGAGGGTAGTGACTGGATGCCAAGGGCTAGTACGAGTACGAGTCGAAGTATATTCTCGGATGGGGATGGTGAAGAGACAAATAAGGGGTTAGGGGAAGGGGAAGGGGATGAGGAGACGGAAGTAGGGACTGTGGACATGAAGATGAACGAGAGGCCGTTGATTGATTTCGGAGATGAGACTCCAGTCATACAAGTGGTAGATGAGGAGGTAGGACCTACACCGGGCGACAAGCTACGGATGCTGTTACGGCAGATGGAAGCTGAAGTACGGAATACGACACCTGCCCCTACTCCAGTGCCGGCCCGACGGCCATCTTTCCAGGAGCAACTGCCTGTTCATTCAGAGGATGAAGAGGAGGAGGAGGAACCGACCCCCGCACCTAAATCGCATTGGAGAGAAGGAAGACGTATAGGTGCTTTACCAAAGGAGAGGAGCTATAGTCCCGTAGCAAGTCCCGAGAGGCGGCGTTCATCCAGCCATCACGAAAAAGAGGAGGAGGAGGTGCTGGATGATAGTCCGCCAACACCTCCTCTCAGAATAACGAATCCGTACCTCTACAATAGTCGCAGAGTATCTGGTGAACGTAAGCTACCCTTATAGGTGGGACAACACATGCTGATGAAAAGGGAGATCGGTGTCACCTCGCATATCGTCCCGAGCAGCTGTCTTACATGCTAGTATGTCTTTCTTGACCTCCTCAGCGATATGAGCTGACGGCGAGGCACGTCCAGATCACCTCCTACGCCTGGACCAGAACCAAAATCACACCTCGAAACCTACCTTGCAAGAGCGCCCATATCACCATCTCGTAAAGGGAAAGAAAGAGCCATCACTCCAGAATCCAGTCCGCGTAGAGAGCCAATGACGGCCAAGAAAGGAAAAACACCTCGTAAATGGTCCGTCGAGATCGCGCCTGATGATTCTGTGTTATTCGCAGAAGGTATACCGGATGATCAAGGGGAACTGGATATTGATGAAAGTCAGGAACCCCCTTGGGCATATGAAACCGAGGAAGAAGACGATTCGCCTAGGGTTGAATTACCGGAATTACCAGAGATTCCTGCATCGTTCGATCAGAGTAGTCAAGAGGAGATGGAGCCGATCAAGAGACCGGAATCAAGGACTAGATCACGATTTTCGAATTCGCTCTCGGTATCGCAATCTCGGACTCGGATACAACGGCAAAGTCCCCAGAAACAGTCTCCGGTATCAACAAGCAAATATCGGGAATACTCGAATGCTTCACCGTCGATGAATCAGCATCAATCAATGTCATTCACGACTGCTAGAACTACTTCCTTGAATCGGTCGACTAGACCTGTACCACCGCCCCAGCCTATATTCCCACAGGAGATCCAAGTCGGAATGGCATTCACCCCTCCTCCTGTCATGTCGACCCCACCGAAAGTCAATTTATCCGTACCTGGTCAAACGCCAAAACCGCCAGGTGCATGGTTATCGACGACCAAACCGATTTCAAGGGCTAAATTTACTCCATCACCCTCACCCCTCCGAAAAGGCGATACGTCGATACATCGAATCAAGTTATCACCACGTCGTCATTCTCCCAATACGAGTAAAGAGGAAGAGGGCGATATATCGTTTACCCAACGGCTTGTATCCCTTACCATGAACACCCTACGTCCGATACCGAAAGCATCTACTACATTGTCTGAAGCTCGAGAAAGTCTGGCTAGGGCCGCTGAAGCTTCTGCCAAAGCTCAACGGAGAGTAGAGGTCAGTCAGCGACAATGGATAGAGGCTTTGTCTACTGGAGCAGAGGTAGTTCGGCAGGGATGGACGTGGGGTAGATGGGTCTGGTGGGTATCTATGGAGATCTTGTTATTATGGGGTGTATTCAGGTAAGTCTCTCCGTTCGCACTCCTTGCGATTACCTTATCCACCCTCGAAATGGATGCAGAGAGTGAGAGGCTTATATCAGGGTAACGCTGGAATATGCCCAATTGGCCTCTCATAGACCATTCGATACAGGTCCAAGTCTAGCTCTCAGTATCCCACTCCCAACGGCGATATCTGCATTCGTGATTCCAGCTGGTAGTAGGAGGTCGGCGAATTTCTTTGATTTGTTAGAGGGATTAGAGGTTTGGAGACTTTTCCTTGGAGCAGAGGATCTTGGAAGGTGGGTACAGGTACCAACTTGAGGTCACGTACGAGTACATGGTTGTATTTGTTTAGTATACTATGCTATAATCTTGCTCCTCAATTACATTTATACGTAATCCCGTTGTTCCGACCCGTAAAGACTTGCGACTGACTGAGCCGACCCGACCGGTGATATCGATTTTATAGATATTTCCGTTGTATTGACTAGCCAAACCGCCCCAGTCGGAAGCCCTACCGACTGAGCCAACGCAGGTGGGTCGAGGATATAGATGAATATAGTTGTATTTCCGTTGAATTGGCTTGGCTGATCGGCCGACTGAGCCAACCAGGCACAATGCCAAAAGTCAGTCACGGTACCGACTGGATTCATTTAACTCCACCTACCCCACTTTACGAGCGATACTCGCTACTCGACGGTCATCGGTCATGGCAGACCAGACAGGTATACGCCAACGTCAACTCAATATGCCGTTACCTATCGAGAAACAAGTACCCATAGTGCCAGCAGAGAAGAAACGGCGCAAGGCGCCTCAAGGTGAAACGACATTACAGTCAATCCTCCACCTTATACCCCTATTTGGACTTCTTGGGGTATTGTATTACCTCCTGAACCGCAATTCGTCTCGTATAGAATTGAGTAGAGAGGGGAGGGCGCGGGAATTGAATGGGGCTTATGCTGAGAACCTGGGCAAGGGGCATTGGAATTTCGGAGATGGACGTATGGGAGAGGTAGGAGGGGACTGGAGGGAGGGATGTGAGGGTTGTTATTGGGTTAATACGATGCTTGGGAATGGTGGGTGAGTATCTTGTGTCCAACGCCATGTCAACAACTCGACTTGGCGATGGAATGGGATAAAGGGTAAACTGACGATAGACCTGAACCTGATCTCAGTGGGGGAATGATCCCAGCTGTAGCTCCCCCATTTGCAATGACCAGGTGGACCCCTCAGACACGGCAGAATTGTATGTGACACATGGCCCTGTCCCTGCGTATCGAATAGGGATAGTACTAATCAAAGACGTATCAATGTGTCCATACAACCAGACAGATACTCGGATACACGGGTTCTTGGGAACTCATCAACCTGCTATCTGGATGGGTATGTCCCCTTGTCAAGCAGAGCTCATCTCAAGGTGAATCAGGTCAAGCTGTCATCTCGCCCGGACTCGGTCATGTGAAGACTGAATTCGATGACCGCGGCTTAGAGATCTGGAGGGAAACGGAATATGCTAGTCCGAATTACTACCGTGTAATAGGGGAGGATCAAGATCAGGGTTTGATCTTGTCCGAGATGTCTGCCAGTATGTCATCTCTCACTTCTTAAGCGGGAACAGAGGGAACGATCTGACGACAGGCTCCCGAGTTGGGCACCTAAGATTCACATTTTTGCCCGATACAGCGGATATCACACCGCATATCACGATTCAAGCTTCTCGAGCGAGTGTAGTCATGTCTGGCGATAATGTTCGGACAAGAGCGACTACTAACGTGACATATCCATCGGGAAGCATCACGATCGATCAAGACCGTCAAGAAGTATATGGATGGAACGACGAGAGGCAAGAGTAGGTGAATCTGTGTCTCGGAAATGATGAGCTGATGAGATAGCCGGATACTGCTAGGCGAAGAATTACCTGCCAAGGGATTCAAAGGGTACTTTGTTGCTCGATTCTCGCAGTCATTCGATGCAGCTGGGATCTCTCGTGCGGGTATGCTGAGCGATGAGAGGCAAGGAGAAGGGAAGGAATTGTCTGGATGGGTCAAATTCCCAGAGGGAACTTTCACAGTGGAAGTCAGGATGGGAGTCAGCTTTATCAGTGTTGAACAAGCCAGGCGGTATATTCACCGCCTCTCGTGCTGTTCTCAGCTGATGAACAGGAACCTTGACTTGGAAATCCCTGATGGTCAGACTCTCGAACAAACCTCCTCTTCGACCCGTCAGCAATGGGCCGACAAGCTAGATCTCTTAAAAATCTCCAATCCTCACCAAACGCCCGAAAAGGCCACGATACTCTATTCTTCCCTAGCCCATACTCTAGTCTACCCATACGAGATCCACGAAGAAACCCCTTCCGGACCTCAATACTATTCGGGCTACCTCGATAAAGTAGTCCCTGGTACTTCATATTCCGGTTATTCGATCTGGGATACATTCCGAGCTGAATGGGGGTGGTTGATCTTAGTCGCTCCTGAGCGGGTGGGGGGGATGGTGAGGAGTATGTTGGGCGATTACAAGGAAGGCGGATGGTTGCCTATGTGGAAGAATCTTGTAGAGAGTAATATCATGGTAGGGACACATGGGGACGTGATGATCGCTCAGGCTATGCAGGCGGGTAGGTTGAGCGAGTTGTATTAGAGAGGCTGCTTTCGCTGATATTCAGGTGTGAAAGGTTTCGATCATGATCTAGCTTGGGAAGCGGTTCGAAAAAACGCATATACACCGCCTGATCGAGATTCTGAATTGAGGTATGTCTGTCAACGGTACAATACTCAGTACTGATGATCATAGATTCGAAGACAGAGAAGAACATACTCCCCAAGAAGTCCGAGCTGGTCTCACCGAATACATGAAATTGGGCTATGTTGCTCAGGACCTCCACGCCGAATCTGGATCTAGGACATTCGATTATGCCTGTACGTCTCCCTCTTGTTAAGCTTGATGTCAGAAGCTGATGAGTAGATGACGACTGGGCAGCCTCAATCGTAGCTCGTCATGTAGGCGCAAAAGAGGCTGACGAGCTGCGTGTTCGATCGAGGAACTGGAGAAATCTGTATAATAAGGAAACAGGATTCATGGAGGCTAGGAATAGTGATGGGTCGTGGGCTGGTGAAGATGCGGGGTGGACTGAAGGTGATCATTGGGCATACTCGCTTGATGTCATGGTATGTCCCCTGCCATACATTCACAAATCTGGCATGATTAGCTGATGATAGCATGACGTCCCTGGACTGATTGAGATTATGGGCGGGAACACCTCGTTCATAGAGTTCATGGATCGACATTTCGAAGGAGGGCATAATCTACATACCAACGAACCTTCGCATCATATAGTATGTCTTCCGATTTCTTATCGGTCGTCTGTGATATTGATGAGTAGCCTTATCTCTACAATTACGCTGGAGCACCCCATAAGACGCAGGAATGGGTACGGAAGATTGGAGAGGGGGAGTATAATCATACCGCTGGTGGACTTTCTGGTGTATGTCTCATCTCCAACTCTCTCTTCCTCGAGGAATCAAATGCAGAACTCAGGGCAGATCACTGATGTCCAGAACGAAGACTGTGGTCAGATGAGCGCATGGTACCTTTTCTCTGCTATGGGTTTCTATCCCGGTGAGTTCTCCCAACTGCTAGACATTCAAAGCTCATAAATAGTGGATCCAGCATCAGCAACCTATACAATAGGAACTCCGTTTTTCGATTATCTCAGCCTCACCCTACCTGGCGCAGATAAGCCACTGACAGTCACTGCAAAAGGCGCGAGTAGAGGAATGAGGTATATCAAGAGTCTTACACTTGATGGGAGGGATATAAGGACCTACATACTCGAGCATGCGGATATTGCTAGTGGAGGGGACCTTGTTATTGGAATGAGTGATCAGCCGCAGGCTTGGCCTTTGTAATGACAACGCCGTTCAGAAGCATGAATCTCGTATATTCTTGCTGTACATTGAATCTCATTTATGGGACACAATTGTAGATGAACGAGATGGAGTATACATCATTCAGGCCCTCTAAGCGGGTCCGGAGATCAAGGAGACATTCGACGTATTCCCTCCAGAAATGCTATTATGATCTATGCATGATATACCGTAAACCTGTCCAACAAGTGGATTTTTACCACGTAGCTGATGCCTGACTCGGTAAATATGGGCGGCCGCTGATATCCACCGACTACTCTTCCTCGTCCGAATCGTCGTCTCCTGCAACATCCATATTTGCCTTTTCCATCTTCTCCATCAATGCCTTGAGTTCGGCATCATCCGTCTCGGAAACGACCTTTGGCTATATCGTCAGCTTTTGTTCACTAATAGGTGCGTGGGGTTTAGCTTACAGCCATCTTGACAGTCATATCTCCTTTCTCTTCCGTAATGACCTCTCCGATCTTCTCAACAGCCTTCTCCATTACACTGATAGCAGCTGCTTTATCCGTACTTGTAGTAGTCATGACGAATTCTGGTGGTGCGACTAGACGAATTTTGATTTGAACGGCTTCTGTTGAACATGCCTCACCGGCTGTTAGGGCTTTCTTGATAGCTTGAATACCTTGGTAGGCGAAACATTTAACTTCAATATCGGCTCGGACTTTGATGGGTTTAGGTGTAAGACGACGTCCGATAGTTAGACGGAGTTCTGCAAGAGTATCGGCTTCGAGATTGAGGGGTCCTAGAACTGTTTCGGGTTCCCTATTTTTTAGCGATTTGTCACTTGACTAGTTCCCTCGAAACAACGCAATCCTACTGCTGAGAGATGGACTCACGTTATCGAGAGCTTGAATGCCTCGTACGAGTGCCCATATTGACGGTGTAATGGCCATGCGACCTGCTCGTATAGCGCATCCGGGTCGATATCCTGTTTCCTCGCCACCTGAGTAATGATGGAATCGACAGTTTTTCCCTTTTCATATTGTTCCTCACACTTCAACATCTCGTCTCCTGATACTCGTCGTTTCGATAAATCAATGTATCCTATCATAAGCTCGTTTTCCGGATTTCAACCAGACGGAAAATTCGCATACCCTTGTCACTGTCCACTCGCATGACGACGGCTACTTCATTACGTCCAACTCGGATGATCTTGTTGACGGATCGAATACGTCTTCGAGATAATTCAGACAGTAAGATCATTCCTTCAATGTTGTCGTATTCGAGCTATTGTAAGTCAAAGTCGCGTCATCATTAGGTCACGTACAAGTTTGACATAGGCTCCCATCTCCTCAATGGCGACAACCTGGACCATGACGAGGGAGTCCACCTATTTATCAGCTCTGACCGGAATTGCGGCAACATGAGCTTACCTCGGGGTATTTGTTCTCGTAGAAACGAGGCATTGTGACAAGTTGGGTTTTGGTTTACTGCAGAGGTCGTGTTATTATCCTTTAGCTCGTTCTACGTGCTGATATTTGGGTTTTGGTTCAGTCGGTGGGCTGCTGTCTTTCTGCCTCCTGGCTCACAGTATATGTGCTGTGCTTCTGGTCGATGATAGAGATAAAGAGTCTATACTTGTGTAAAGTCGAGTCGTGGTATCAGAGACAAAGAACACTCAATATAAGTGCCACATGAACGGAGATATAGACCACGTGACTACATCTTCCCCGTGGAGAAACCGGCTATCTACTATGATCCGGCTCTCACTCACCGTATCCTCCTATTCCCCCCCACCTATACCCATTACCCATGTCGTTCACAGCCCTTCTAAGGCCTATCAGAGCTCAAGCTACACCACTCAGATTATCACTACGAGCTACACAGATCAGAGGAATGTCGTCTGAAAAGCTGGTTCTTTCGTCCAGGAGTCCTTCCAACAACGTTGTCATTCTTACTTTGAACCGACCCAAAGCCAAGAATGCTCTCAGCTCTCCTCTCTTTGAGGATTTGAACGCCGAGCTAGACAAGGCCGACAAGGATGACTCGATCAGGGCTATCGTCATCACTGGTGGTGAAAAAGTATTCGCTGCTGGAGCCGATATTAAGGAGATGAAAGACAAGACTTGTGAGTTTTGATGACATGAAGCATGACTGATAGAAGTTGCCGAGGCATACCGAAACAATTTCCTTGGATCATGGGGTAAACTCGCTTCTATTCAGAAACCGATCATTGGAGCCGTAGCTGGATTCGCCGTATGTCCTCCCTTTCCTTCCTTAAGCTGACGGTAGCTTGGTGGAGGATGTGAATTAGCTCTCATGACCGATATCCTCATTACTACCCCGGACGCTAAATTCGGCCAACCCGAGATCACCCTAGGTATCATTCCAGGAGGAGGTGGTACCCAGCGACTTGCTTCCGTCATTGGTAAAGCCAGGACCATGGACTTGGTACTCACTAACCGATGGATCACCGGTGCCGAGGCCGCCGATTGGGGATTGGCCAGTAGGGTCACCAAGGAAGGAGAGAGTGTAGTAGATGAAGCTGTAAAGGTCGGAGACGTCATTGCTGGGTTTGGAGCTGTCGCTACTCAGGCCGGAAAAGAAGCCGTCAACGCGGGTAAGTACAACAGGGCTCGTGACCGGACGCAGCGATCAATTGGAGCACATCTGATGACTAGCTCTCGAACTCCCACTTCAAGAAGGACTAAGGTTCGAAAGGCGTCTTTTCCACTCTCTATTCTCTACAGCAGACCAAAAAGAAGGTATGTTATAAATCACAATACCTCGTCGATCAAGCTGACAAGTAGGAATGGGTGCATTTGCTGAAAAGAGGAAACCTACTTGGTCCGACAAGTGATCCTTTACTCCATTGAGCATATTTTGACGGTCCGTAGGGAACATTCAAAAGCGAAATTGTGAAGAAGCAAGATCAAAGAGCAGAAATATGATGATGTGATGGGGATGAGAGGTAGATATGCATGAAGTCTTTGTCTATGATCGGCCAGTGCTGGAAGTACCTACGCGAAAGCTGATGCATGCAGAAGAAGTATAATGTAAAGTGCGGCCAGCCGACTTGTCAGATCTTATGGAAACTCGAAATCGCTAGAATCGCCCACTCTGCCTGGCCAAGTGCTCCTTGTTTTCCACTTCTCTCAAGAATCGTTCCAGCTCCCAGTCCTCGGTCCCCTCCCCACTAACCGAACTTCCCATACTGACATCACTCGTCTTCTTGGCTCTCTTGCCTCTGGTTGGACTAGCGGTGAAATCTACTCGAGACCTCCTACCGAATGTCGAACTATCCATCTCGAATGACTCGTCTGCGTTGGAATTGGAAGTGGAAGGAGGTAGAGGGGCAGGGTTGCCCAAAGCCACCTGAGCTTGGAATCGACCATAGATACTCTTTGGTCCCGAGTTCCAAGTTTCTTTACCGGATTTGATCGATCTCTTGGATGAAGAAGCTGACGATCGAGGAGTGGCCCATTCGTCAGATTTGAGTGATTGGTTGATACGTTCGGTATATGATACAATCTTGTTCTTGGATCTATCCTTTTGCGCCTTGACCGGGGCAGGGGTAGAGACCGAGGGGGTACCAGCACCTGGAGTAGTTGAGAAGCTCATCTCGGGCAAGTCCCTAAATTCGAAATCCATGAAATCGGCAAGTACCGAATCGGAATCCTTTCGGGGAGTAGTAGGTGCCTGTCGAGGCATCTCGTTCAAGAAGATGGAAGGTGAAGGGACTGGTTGAGCGGTAGGTGGGCCAATTGACGATTTAGCCGGTCGCAGGTATTGTTTCGACGGGGTGGTAGGAGGTAGACTCGGCATTGGTTCTTCTCGGAATAGTCCCCTCAGAGTGGTTGATGATCCTTTCTTGGCAAGAGACTTGAGGGACGAGAATGAACCTTTCTTTGATACACTTCGATCGGAAGGCGGTTGAGGTAAACCATATGGGTTCGTCGATTCTTTCTTGGCTACCGATTTGAACGAAGCGAATGATCCTTTCTTAGGTACACTTCGGTCCTGGGGTTGGGGTAGACCATATGGGTTTGCTGGTTCCTTTCTGGTAGTGGACTTGAA
>Ga0265798_10006091_pt1 | contig 15944 bp, 16 predicted proteins | sample P3T30metagenome_FD_192430 | JGI IMG/M metagenome (GOLD analysis project Ga0265798, IMG submission 192430) | Plant litter microbial communities from East Loma Ridge, Irvine, California - P3 T30 | ecosystem: Environmental > Terrestrial > Plant litter > Unclassified | place: USA: California... | reverse complement strand
CCCCCCCCCCACGGGAATACCAAGCAAGTCATGCTGGCTGTCCAGAAGATCATAATATAAGAACATATTTCAAGCGTGGCTCATGACGAAGGTGCAAGTGCAGTATTGAGGATCAAAGACAATGTCCCGCCGTGGACGTGCCTTCGTAATGCCTATCAACACACCCTACATGACAGAACAGTTATCCTCCGTGATGACAACAGGGTCACCTCCTTCACCTTCCTCTCCACCTTCTCCACCACCCCCAGCGCCTCCTCCGCCTCGATTCGCCGCAATATGACGAGCCAACTGTGCAAACACAGCTTGCTGCGATACGATTAGCACCTAACCTCCTGCAAAGCGTGGACCTGACTTACAGAGATGAAATAATCCTCTCTCCCGCCCTTGCGATCCATATCGTTCTGCGACGTGATCTGATACGCCTCATGCATGCGCTTGCGACTTCGGAGCCCATTCGGCGCAACTTCGTCGTCGCTGTCGCTGGGGGCTTCCGCAGGCTGGTCGTCCTCATCATCATCATCACTCCGATTCCGTCTTCGGCGGCTCCAATTGAGGCTCGAGAAGTCAGCGGGGTCAGACGATTGGACGCCAACGCCTTTGCGTGCATTACGTTGTGCATTGGCGTCAGGCGAGAAGATCTTGATCGTGTGGTCGATGCCGGAGACGGCCATTGTGGGTTCGTAGGGGTGGCCTTTTGATGGTTAGCTTCTGGTATGATAAAGTTTGAAGAAATTTTACCTTGAACAACATTGACGACCTCGCCATCGCCTTCCAGAATGTTGACGAGCTCAGCCGTCTTGCGGTCCCAGATGAAGACGTGGCCTGAGTCGCTTCCACTGACCACGTAGTCGTCCTGCAGGCCGAAGTAGTTGACGTCTTTGACTGTCTTGACGTTGCAGTGCCCAGTGTAGACGCGGGTATGCGGCGCGCATGGCACGTCGAGCTCGACCTTTTCTCGCTTGAATCTGCTGCGACCGAAGTCTGATCGCCACAGTACGCCGCCACTGACAGTGCGTCGTAGACCTTCGCCATCTGAGTCTTCGTCCGCGTCTGAGTCTTCTTCCTCCTCCTCGTCAGATGAGTCGACGTCGCCATCGCTCACCTCATCTTCTTCTGAGTCCTCCTCTTCCTCATCGTCATCCTCCCAGCCGCCGTTGTCTTCGCTGTCAGCGCCCACGGCTGGTGTTGCCGATTTGCTGCTACTAGCACTTGTTTCGTCCACGCGCGAGCGATCACCTGCAGCCCAGGCTCCCCTAGCAAGCTCTGCTTCGACAACAGGGCCCTCGTCCTCCATTGGATCAATGTCTTCTTGCTGCTCCTTCAGCGCCTGCTCATCCGCCTTGACCTTCTTGTCCGCAATCCCACGACCACCAAAAGCACAGTCAACGGACCTAAAAGAAATGTCCTTGGACGCATTCCGAAGCACGCCTCTGCCAATTTGAAATGCCCACCGTCGCTTCGCAGCAGTTCGGTCCTGGACATCGGGCGGTAGGGACCTGCTGCCAGATGTGGAGACTACCGCTCCGGTCAAATCTGCAAAGGGCACCTTGACGGCTTGTGCGAAAGCGAGTACTGCGGCACTTTCGGAGCTGTATAGGACACGCGTGTCGTCCGACTCATACCTGGACACGTCGACATTGACGATAGGCTCCTCGCTCGCTAGGTCCAGGAGGTAAGGAATGATGATGTCGTCAACGGCGTCCATATCCGAGTCCTGCGGGCACGGACATCGGTCGCTGGGGCTACGACTAGAAAAGCCTTCAATGATCGCGCTGGGACCGCTGTCCAGCCATAACAGTATGGCCTTCAAGAAATCATACCCAAATTGCTCGTGCTGTGGCAGATCCCGCTCCCTTGGCGCATGTTGTATCACGGCAAAGCGCAGGGCTATCAGAGCGTCCGAGTTGGAGCCAGTCAGGAGTTGTCCGCCCATGACTCGCGCCAGCGTTCCAGCAGCCTGGACGAAGCGACGGGCGACTGCTCGACCGTCACGCAGCTTGTTCTGGACTGCGACATCGACGGGGTCTGGATCCACGGGATAGCCCCATGTGCGAGCAATGTCGTCCATGTCTGGCAGTATCGAGTTGGCAAAGCCTAGAATCGACGTGAACGACAGCGTCAATCCCATCTCGCCATGCTCGCCGAGGTCGTACATGCGCTTCGCTATCGTCAAGGTAGTATTTGCAATCCGAAAGTGGTCGGTCGAGCGAAGGTCGTTCAGCTCTTGCTGTGACATGCGCGTCTCCGCAGGTGGTTCGATGCGGATGTCTTCGGACTGGCCGTTCTCGTACCGCACGCGCAAGGCAAGGTCTTTATCGGAACTCTCTGTGCGCTGCCTCGAGCCTGCCCTTTCGGCATCTTCCTGAGACGAGGGCCCCGCCTTGGGCCGCTTGCGCTTCTTGTTCTTGCCCTTTACACGATGGCTGGAATCACCGTTGAAGACCTTTGTCGTCCGGATCTCTTCGCTTGCATCGGGCGTGCGCAACATATCGAAGCTGTAGATGTGGTCTTGCGACCAGCTCACGATCAGTTCGTTGGGATGTGCGTCACTGATCTTGCATGCCGTGATGTGACCGCCATCGTTGCGCCGCATCCTCTTCTTGCCACTCGGCGCGAACCTCTTCACGCACTGAGTAGCTTTTCCAAGCAAGTCGTCGTCATGCTCGCTCCAATTGCCAGGTGTAGACAGTCGTGAACCCCTTTCCTCGTTCCTGTCCCTGCCCAGCATTCGTCGATCGTGGAGGAAGCAGTGCATGTGTGCGCCACCAAGTGCAATATAGTGCGGCTGTGACGGCGAGCACGAGACTGTGTTGAGATCCAGGCCGTACCGACTGTACGATATGAGCGGCGGCGGAGCGTTGTCTGAGCCATCCTCGTCCCTTGCCCAGGACGGCACAAGGCTATCTTTTGCCCGCGGATACGCTTTTGAAGGCTGCCGCACATCCCACTGTCTTACATCGCCGTCGTTTGAGCAGGTGAGGAAGTAGAAAGGCGTGTCCTCGGTCACGATGCGCTTCACAGTGTCAGTGTGGCTGCGGAACACCTTCGCATTTGTGTCTCCCTCTGTGAGCGTGACGCCATCCCTGGCTATTCCCACAGATCTCCTGCCGACACCTGATCTGCTTCCACTCCCAAGCGCCGAGTGCCCCGAGTGCTCTATGTCAAAAATCCGCACGTCGTCGGTCGCTGATACGATGGTGCGGTCGTTCGAGTAAGGCATGAACTTGACGGAGAAGATGTTGCTCCGGTGTCCCGTCATTATCGACGTCGTGAGGCTGAACTGGGACGTGGACGCTTCGGGGTGGTACGAGTGGATGTTGATGCGGTGGTCGTCTGAGCCAGAGGCCAGGAGGCGGCCAGATGTGGACCAGCTGCATATCGTTAGCTATCATAACCTCCAAGAAGCATTTTAGAAGTACCTCAAGGCGTTGACACAGCCATTGTGTCCCTCCAGCTCATTGACAATATCTAGATCGTTGACCCACTGCCTGTCGCCATAGATGCCGCGCACATTGGTGTATGTTCTGCGCTGATGGCCAACCTCGCGCTGGAACAGGCGATCGTAGAGTGTGCTCTTCATCTTGTGCGATTTGCCACAGATACTATGGGGTGGAGTTGTGCAACAGACGGCCAAAAAGTCGCGGCGAGGCGAACAAGGCAAGCTTCACCAGGGATAGCTTGTGAGAGGCAGAGGCTCAGTCAGGCGGTACTCTTCTATGAATATACGGGCTATGATTGACAAAACGGGCACGCATGTCGGCGCTCGTGCAGTAGTGGAAGCTTCAATTGTGCAGTTTCAGCGTTTGGTTTGTCTCGGAGTGGTGAGGTTGATGGTCAAATGACGAAGCGTGAGCCACTGCGCGGAGCTTCGACCTCTTCCCCGCCACACGTTTTGCTCAGCATTCATTCCCCAGAACTCGAACATCTTTTCTTTCACAGTAGGATTCGAATCAAAGGGAGCAATAAATGGCATCAGTGGAATTCTTGTATAACCAGTTTCCCGCGCCTATCGAATGCGGTCGTTTTCACATGCCTACCTTGAGACTGGATCATAAGGATTGCTTCATGGCATGGTATTGGTTACGGACAATCAAAACCATATATTTCCGGACCGATGCCTCCCTACTTATTTGTGTCCTGTAAGATCTCAAGATAGGTTCAACGTCGTGTCTTAAAGAAGTCGCCATGTCCTGTCAAGTTGGCTTCAGGGGCATGATCAAAAGTCGAGACCGTCAGTATGAGATATGTTACCTATGCCATGCGATGCGTCGTCCCGTAGACACGGTGTTCTCTGTCTGCCGCTCAAAGAGAATCAGCGAGGCATCAGCTGACTACATGCAGACAACGCCTTTCCATGCGCGGCATTCGAGCTCGACCGCATGGAAAGTGCCTGCTGGCAGGACTACACGCGTGACTTGTACGGCGTAATATCTCTCGGTATCCCAATGGACGCGAGTATATGGTCAAGCAACTCAGGTCGTTTGCGCAACGTGTCCCACTCTTCGCGGTGCTTAACCATCATTGTACCACCAAGAGTCGTGCCATTGAGCGCAACAAGCCCAATGTCGCTGCCATCGTCGCGTCGCAGCATGGCGCCCTCAGCGCGCCGTGGAAGGATCGCCATACCTTTAGTGGACATGGCTAGGTTGTAGCTGAAGGGCGAGTCATCGTCATCCTCGGGATGCAACGAAAAACTTCCGGCGTTTGTAGCAATGAAGTCACTGACAGCATCGTTTGCGGCGCTATACAGCTGGTTGTACACCTCGAGCAGGTCAGGGCCGGATGGAACAGAGGTGAAAGACCTGGCAAAGTGCGTGAAGGGCAGTTTGGCGTTCTGCAGCAACATCTCTGGCGTGCCTATGGCTCTAGTCAGCGCTTACCTTTGTCCTACGGGTCTTCATTGCCCACAATTTGCGAGGTTGTTGGTCTCCGAGCTGGCGAGAATGAGATCTAACAGCAATTCCCAGCTGCTCGTAGCTTCCCCATCGTGCATCTTTTCTACTGGTAAAAACTGCAGATGCCGGTGGGGCTGGCTGGCGCCGCTATGTGCTCCAGAATTGAAGAAAGCAAACAGCTTGCTCTCAGTTCCGTCCCGCCATGCCTTTAAGCAAGCGTACGTCGCCTCTAGATCGTCTTGCTCCAGCAAATGTGTTTGTTTCTTGTTCGCCTTGGTAGCGAGGATGAAGTGTTCAGCGATGATGGGAAACTTGTTAAGAACTAGGAGGTGGCTTGGGTTACTCGTAGGTATGTCCGCGACGTGGAGTGCTGGCGGTGGGTTCTCGAAAGGGTCTATTTTCTTCTTTGGCGTTGCATCATCTTCCTTAGGCGTGGGCTTCTTCGCGAGCGTTGGACAGTATCGCAATTGGAACTGTGACTTTGGTTAGCATTACCGCACGCGCATGCGCATGGTCGGAGCGCGTACCGGAACGCCTGTCGATGTGCTGATGGTCGTGACTTCAGTGGGCGAGAAGAGCAGGCTTTTACTCGCTTTAGCAGCCCCGAACCTGGTTTCCACCAGGCTTGGGAGTGCTTCATACAGGCCGAGAAGCATTCTCGTGGACGTGGGAGGTGGAAAGGGCATGGTGGGAAGGTGGGAAAGTGCCCCTGCTTCGGTAAGATAGCGTGCACAGACGAAGAAACCCTGAATCGACATCTCACTTCAAACCTCACGATTCATCAGCAACTCTCATGGCCACCTTGTGTACCCAACAATATATTAGGCTATTCAAATCGGTAAAACAATTATACCCGATGGATGACAACAGCATCATCCTGCTTTGCAGCAATGCCTGTCTAAAATGACTTGCTCCCGTGCAAGAGAAATGGCAGGTAGAAATCCGCACAGCTATGGCGCTGGCACAGATAATAGTACAGAGATGAACAAGTTGAAAGGAAGAACGCAAGAGAACGAATAATGGGACAAGATTACGACCCAGTCGTGGAACAATCGGACATCCAGATTCAACAACCGCCTGATGCTGCCTCAATATCAGATCCAGGCAGAGCCAAGCAGCAGTCGGTCGTCCTGCCAGCTTCCAACAGCATCAGCGCCACTCCGATGACGCCGAATAAAATGCGTAAAGTTTAACAATGGCAAACCATCCAGGAAACATACGAACAGTCGGACCTTCAGCGACCGCGGCTGATCTCGACCCACTTCCTCTTGCAGGTGGCGTTGCCGAAGTGGTAGGATCCGCCATGGTTCCTGATGTTGTCGGCGATCTTCTTCCACTGGACCTTCGCCAGCCGCTGTTCGTATCCAAGGGATGGTTGGGTATGGTCAATGACAGCGAGACTATCCCGAACGTACTTCTTCAACAGTCCGATCTTCTCACAATTAGTGTCCGCGTCTCCAAACTCGATTGTCAGCCTTCACAACTTACATCCTTCTCGGTCCAGACTGGCTTGCGCACACGTTCCTGCCTGGGCTTCATCAAGGAACGGAAGCGACCTCGCAGGGTGGACTCTGCGCACTTCACGTGCAACTTCTCCCGGATCTCCTTGTAGGTGAGATTAGCTCGCTTGCCGTCCAAGAGAGTCTCATCGTCTTCCTTGCGCTGGACCGCCGCGTCCATGACCTGGCCCTGGAAATGACCATGATACTGAGGAGCCGCTACCATCTGCGTTGGGATTGAAACTTGGGTGCCGTTGTGCAACGTCAGCGCGCGAGACTGGCCCGTGAGGCTGTAGTCCTGGTACTGGTACTGCGACAGGCTAGCGTTGTAAGTCGGGCGGTTCGTCTGAGGAATGGGAAAGTTGCGAGGCCTATGAACGACGACCTGGTGGTGAGCAGAACCATGATTGCCCCAAGAATTTGCGTCGCCAGTACTGCGCTCCTGGTGCTGCTCGCCATCTTCGCTGGAGTCCTCCGGAGTGCGCATTTCATGGACCACAAGGCTGTTCTCTACTGGCGTATGCGGCTCACTCGCAAAGCTCACAGATTGCGGCTGCTGCTCAGGCCAAGACTCGTTAGAGAGCTCGCTGAAGGTATCCGGGCCTAGCACCGGCGACGTAGAGACCTTGAACGTCGGTTGGGACGAGAGGTTGCGGCGCCACTGAGCTTGTTGGCTTGCTGGGCTATCGGACGCCGGAGTGAAAGCTATATCTCCCGGGGCGCTAAAGTCACTCTTGCAGCTCCTAGGCGACATCGACGAGTTCGACTCCATGTCCTGTCCGTTGACGTTTCGGAGGCGCAGTCCGTACGATTCCATGCCGTACTGTACCATGCTCTTGTTGTAGAAGTGCTGCATCGGAGCTCCAAGGAACGGCGACCCAAGAGTCGAAGAGAGGTCTGCCTCCATACCGGAGCCGTTATAGGCCGGCATGTGGGCAGCTTCGTTCGACGCATAAGACCGACGCGCTGCTCCCCAGATGGTGTTTGGGACCGTTGAGCCGCCCGTCGCGTGTTCGAGAGGTGCACTCATGGTCGGTGTCGGGGCGAAGTTCTGCGGGAAGTTCGATTGCGACCATTGGTGGCTTGCGACATCGTTCTCGGGCTGGTACTGCTGGTACTGCGGCTGCTCTTGTGTTAGTTACTGATATCAGTCTAGTCCATACGCTACTCACGGTCATCATGTGCGCCATTGAGTGGTCTTGTTGGTGACTGCGGACAGGGTATGTTGTGTGGGCGGCCGATTGCAGGTCCTCAGGTTCGTACTGCGGCTGTTGGGTGAATCGAGCTTGTTGATTGCGGTCGATGAGGTGCTGCTGAGTGTGAAGTTGCATGGTGCTGCGCGCGGTACTCGCACCTTATACAAGTGTGGAGGTGACGTCGGGCCGCTAATCTTACAACAATACCTCGAAACAAGTCTATGTGAATAACGGACTAGCACCAATTCAAGAGCGAGCGCGCGTGAATGGGGACTGCGGGCGGTCGGCGCAAGGTACGTAGACCGCTCAAGGTGGGCCTCGCTATCACTCGTCGAGGGTAATTGACCGCCTTCACAGAACAGCGGTAGAGATGCGGGCGCGTAGCCAGTAGCAGTAAAGGTGCTCACAATGCCTGCAAAGTGAGATTGCTCAAACTGCTGAGTGGTCACGTAAATGCGGAGATGGTGAGGTCAGGGCTGCTATCTATATGCTGCGACACTGAGTCCACGCGAGAGACCTAACCGATGTAGTCGTCAGCGCGCTAATTTGGTAACAGTACGTAAAGGTGCCTTACAGTATGCCACGAAAGCGCGGAAGAATTAGGGAGCGCCCAAGGTAGCGGGCAGTGATCGCTTGAACACGCACAAACACACTAACGAGATATCAGCGTCGTGACTCGTGGAACGAGTCCTTTGGCCATATTGGAGGAAAACGCACAAGTCGATTGACGGAAAGGTAAGGACAAGGCGCAGTGCAAGAGGGTAGCCGAAGCCAGATTACAAGATCAATTACAGATGGTGACTTGAGAGGACGTCCATGGCTTAAATCTAAGACACTCCCAGCGGGCTTCTCTCAGAGCAGCGACGTGCGTTTGAGCGCCCCATGTCTACAGTTCTACGGTACCGGCGGACTAGGGCTGGGCTCACGGATAGTCCCACTTCTCTCACATCCCCAAATGACAGCAACACCGGTGCCGACACGGAAGGCAGTCGGGCTCTGAGCCTAAGCCGCCCCTACCAGCTGCGCAATCCTACCTAGTATCATGAGCCCGCAAAGCAAGCATGGACATGCTGAGGACAGCGCTGCAGAACTGGAGGTACTGGACTGATCAACGTGGCTAGCATCCCAATTGCTCAGCCTTGCCGGTAGTGACAAGCCATCCGTTTCGGCTGGCGTCCTATCAGACCTCGCAATGTCGATGTGCTTGCTCTTCGGGACTAGCTGAGCTGGCCACGATGCGCTCTGTCGTCTTGTTTGGCTGACGTGCACGCGAACGGGAGCGTGCATGACAGCCCTTGGCAGCAGGCCTCTGCTTCATCGAGCCACTAGGAGAATTTGGAAGACTGCCCTGGCGTCCGGACGGTGCAGGAACTTGTCTGCAGCGATTTTCGCTGGGATCTGAGAGCCTCATAGTTACGCTGGGCTTGGTTGTAGTCAGTCGCCGCCAAGCTCGCCACGAGCAAGCAACTATACTAGTCACTTCCAAACCACACAACGTTGGAGCATGCAAAACATTCCACCGATATGGTCGACAGCTCGACAGTACGATTATGGCGGGGAAGCCTGTACATGGTTCAGCCAATATCGCGTCCCGCGGCTGCTAGTTGCTCCACACTTTCTTCGCATGGCGACAGCAGTGCATCGATACGTCTCCTATCCTCCAACCACCAATCTTGCGATCCCATTCTTCCACGCTTCCGGACCGGTCCCGCACCAACAGCAGTATGCGACCAGCGAGGCCGCAGAATCGCGCAATGCGCGAGACATGGACATGACGTGCCCGGACTATCCCCGGATCCTACACGGGTGGCTGACGCTGCCGACATGACAGGTCGCTAGAGGCGGAGATTTCTTTCTCGCATCTTTGGGGAAGCTAGTAGCCGTGCCGGTGGCGACACAAGCCAGCTTTCGTCTATGGTCGTACAAAACGGCTACAGTGCATCATGCAGGCTCCGTGCGAGTACGGCGGCTGGTCCGGGCGTGTGAGGAGCATGGTAGGAACGAGACAATCATGGACCGCGAGTGAGGTCGAGAGATGCGAGACATTGTCATTGACCTGAAGATAGCAGAGACTGAGCAACGACGAAGTCTACAACGACGATCAGAAAGAGCAGCCCCACAATCCCCTCACATCGCCTCTCCTCCTTATCGCAATACGGCCCTTGCCGTCCGAATTATCGCCTCCATCTGCCCCACCGCCGAAGATCCGTACCACAGAAGGTCCACATCTTTCTGCATGGTCGGCACGGTCCTCGCACCCAGCGTTGCTCGTTCGTCCGCCATGTTTCAGTAGTTCGCATGTCTCCTCAAACGCCTTCCCCGTCCGCGGCGGGCGCTACACCAAGGCGGTGCCGCTAAAAGAAAGATGGCGTGGGAAGCGCATCTAGTACGTATCTATTAGTATCAAAGGGGCATCCCGCGATCCGAGACGTGGGCGGAGGCTTGAGGCGGCCAAACGCGCTTCGGCCGCTGGGTAGGTTCGAAATTCGATAAGCGTGTTCAGGTCTATGGTGTATGTCATGCTACATTCAGCACGGGCTGTTGCCAATGCGCGCGAGTCAACCTTTTCGCAGTTTTGATAGATGCAGTGCCGTGCATGTGGCGTTATTCGTTACTGTCTTTGCTCTGACACGGTTCGCAAATCTCTTCTGACGTCAAATTAAGCTCAACAGTCATTTCGTGTTCTCCTGTTTTCCTTTGGATGTAATGTGTATCTGGCAAGCACGCGAAGATGCCCTCACAGAGCGCGATGTCCCATGCCCAGCACCAGTATCCTCCAGACTTCACTGGAGCAGAACAGTACAACCACCCAGATCCAGATTATGTCCCAGACCTCACTGGAGCAGACCAGTACCAGTAACCAGACCCGCGATAAATGGAACTTCGGCTGCGCTCATACCGCGCCGAAATCTTACTCAATCCTCCTCTTCGGGTTCATTGTTCGTTCTCTGCGTTACTTTACAGCCTCCACGCTAGTCTAGACTCTCTAGGCCTGCAGTAGATTGTCTTACTTTTGATAGCAGTCACATGCCTGCCTTCACCCTCGTCACAATCTTCATGCCGGTCTAGGCTCTCTAGACATGCAGCAGGTTGTTTTACTTCTGAGAGCAGTCACATGCCTGCCCTCACCCTCGTGACAATCTTCACGCCGGTATGGGCTCTTCAGGCCTGCAGCAGATTGTCTTACTTTTGAGGGCAGTCGCATGCCTGCCCTCACCCTCGTTTCATTCACGCCGGTCTGGGCTTCTCCCAGCCGAACGTCTCACGCAGTAGGGTCCGCGATCGGAGCCGCCTTACCAAATCGTCGATTTTTCAGTCGTTAGCATGGGGTAGACAATGAATACAAGAGTTCGTCGTTTCCCAAAAACACTTCAACGTTTGAAACGAGTGTGTGATGACTATCATTTGACTAACATCAAGACTACGTAAGAAAGCACGGGATCAACGATGGGGCCTCCGTATATCCAGTCCCGCAAGGCATATGTCGTGCGCTCACTTCTTTGCTTTCTGTCATCAGCGGTTGCGGCGAAGCTGAACGCTAGGTCAATTACCGTAACCCTCATGCACTTGACCCCTAGGTAAGTTATCCTATCTTTCGAACAGTATGCTTCACGCCCGCTGTCGTCATTTCACTGTATCCTATTTACAGACAGCTTCCGCTCTCGTCGGCTGTCCCACGTCATCGATCTCACTTCGTGGGGAACGGTCAAAGTTCTGGCTGTGGTTTGGTAGCATTAGATGATCATGAACTCTATCTATGCTCTACCACTCGAGAGAGTTGTGCAGGACTCATCGTGGAATGTGACAGACGTCGCGACATCGAGCAAAACCCTCGGACATACCTATCGACCCAGTCCGAGTATTGTAAGAGTGACATGTACCTTCTTCAACGACGAGACTGGTTCAATGACATCTTAGTGTTCCCTCACAACAGCATCCTTCGTTCATCTCGTCAAGCCAAAATCCTGGTAACAGACTTGTCACCCGTGAAAGGTATTTGTTGGCGACTAGTCTCGTAGAGGGGTAGTGGCATCAAAAGCCCCGAAGATTCCATTCCAGGTTCCCTCATGGAAGCCGAGGGCATCGCGACGGCTAGTCTCGTAGATACGCAATGACAGATGAAGATTAGGCTTATCCGCTTGATCTGCACCGTACCATGTTGAGTCAGGATTCGAAAGTCTAGTATTAAGGTCAGTATGTTTCGGACACCGTTGCTCACGATGTTCTCATTACTTACAGGCCGTGTGTCTTAGGCATATGTGCCAAAGCCCGTCCCCACCAATATGGATGTTTCTCATTCGCTGTACCATCTGCTTCCAAACGATCGCCAACATTTGGTGCCCAGCTTGGCATTTCGAAGCTGAAATAGACAGCTCTATAGAACGTTTCGCACCGAATGTCGTCAAGATCTTTGAGGGCCTCCGTGCGGCCCATCCTTTTGCCCTCGCTCAGGGCCGCTGTGCTAGCAGAGGCGCATTTCTCTCTGACCCTCAGCTCGTTGGCTTTTGTCGCTTCCTCATATCCCTCGGCTCTCGCCTGATCTAGGTTTGCCTTGAACTCAGTCAAGGCATCTCTGCGACCTTGGACACATCCTGCAGGATGTCCATCCTTGAAACCCTCCTTGGAGCCCTCATGCATGGCCTGAGCGCATCGTTTGTCAAGCTCTTCTCTCAGACGCTTCTCTGCTGCGCGATCGCTCTCTGCTGTGATATCGCGCTGGATGCGTGCCACTACCTCCGCCTCTCTCTGACCTTGCCACAATTTTTGGACAGCTGCTAGTTCTTCACCGTTGAGCTCCTGTACGCGCTGAGTCCGCCACTCGGATTTATCCTTATCTAATGCTTGACGGGATTCTTTGAGCTCGTTGTCGCGCTTTTCCCTGGTAGCATTTGAGAGCTCTTCGAACAGCTTCGTCTTTTCCTCTCGGTAGACGAGCATGCTGAGCTGCTTGGTGTACTCTTGATCATGCTTATCGCGATCGTCTCTGACTTGCTTGGATATATGAACGACCTCGAGGGCTGGCTTGCAGTAAGTGTTCTCCCACTTGGTGAAAGCCTGCTCCGGCCTCTTCTTGCCTACCTCGAGGTTGCTCATCTCACCCTGGCTTTCTCTGTCGCCTTACTCAGAGTGTCGATAGCATCGAAGATTTTCTGATCGGTATTCGTTGCCGTCTTGGGCCGTTCGGACTTTTTTTCGATTGCTTGGAGTTGTTGCTCGCGCTTGGCATTGGCAACCAGTTGCTCGTCTAACCACTTCTCCTTCTCTTTTGTGGCGTCCTGAACGCTCTGGTGTTGATAGGCTAGTTCGTTGCGCAGACTCTTGACCTCTTCACTCTTCTTCTCCAGATCGACAGACGTGTCTGCAGCCTTTTTTTGTGACAGTGCTTGTATCACTTCTGCCTTGCTTTTCGCCTCGATCAACTGCTCAATGCGCTTCTCGGTCCACTCCATATACGCCACATACTTCTGAAGCGCAGGAAAGAAGCCCAGGAGACCTTGGCTTGGTTGTGGGCGGTACGGCTTTTCTTCTGCTGATTCGTGGGCGCAGCTCGGGCCAGCGTCAGCGGTCATAGCCAGCTGTAGGTCGTCTAGAGGCATTAGCGCGACAACGTTCGCGAGAAAGCGGTTTGGCTCACCTTACGCCATTGTGGTGTACTGTATTGGCGCTAGAGAGAGCAGCAGCGTTGCTGAACGCGTACTGGGGAAGCAGATGTGCGTCAAAGGTAGTGAACGAATTGCGAAGGGAGAGGAGAATTCACATGGCAGATCACGAGCCGGTGAAGGTGAGCGTGAAAAGGCGCGAGTCTTGGCACACGTGATGAGCGCGTGGCCAACACGTCGGAAGAGCTAGAGCTATGACATACTCTTTTCCTCACGTGAACCAAATTCGGCTGCTGTGAAAATAGCATCGGTATCAATTTGTCTCTCCTTCGCCTGTCCTTCCCGTAAACTCCCCATTCCCTCCATAGCCGCTTCATCAACTCCTTCTCATCGCGTTCCAAGCCTAGTGCGATGCCTTGCAACCCTCTGAAGGACCAAAATTTGGAGGTATGTCTTTCGGAACCTCGACAATTGCCCAGTTCTCGAATTGAGTCACTGCCCGCTCAGTCATGAAGCCTATGAAGTAGTGGTGGCTCTCCTCGCTCTCGGGACCGTCTCACATCGCATGATGCATTTCCAGACCGCGACACAGGTATAGGGGATGATTCGGATCGTCAGAGGCCCCATACCATGCTGAGCTCTCGTCACATTCCCTGAGCACCACTTAGTGAATTCTCACGTTGCGAAAGATGAGCGTCCTCTTACTGGTGTGTGTGGCCCGGAGGAATTTGTCTAGCTGTCGGCCCATCTAGTACGGGTGATCGTGGTTGTGATGTCCGCACGGTAGAGTGAACGGTGTCGCGTAGGTCGGTCTTCCCTTCGGAACGCCGATGGCAAGCATCGCTTTGTGGTAGCCCATGAACATCCTGTTGGTCATCGCCAGCATGAGCTCCTTCACCTGATTCATCGCTTGTTGTGCCTTTGTTCCGTTAGATCCCTCGCTGGAGTCCCCGGCGTGGTTGTGTCCATGACCATGACCATGCCCATGACCATGACCGTTGCCGGCACTGCCTTGTGTTCTCGCTCCTTCACGATCTCTGGTGCTGTGAGGTCTGGACTCCCCGTGGCCCTCCTGATTGCTTGTCTCCTGCTCCTGGCGGAACCCATGTACAAAACCCATATCGTAGCCCTTCCGACGTCCTTCATCGCGAGCCTTCTCCAGCACCTTCTCTTGCACGTCCTTCTTGGCCAGCGCATGTGCAGCATCGTACACTTGCTTGAACATCGCAGGCTTGGCTCGCTCCAACTCGTGACGCACTCGAGCTTCCACAATATTCTCGGCCTCTGATCCCGCAAAACCACGAGCTTGGTCTTCGCGCCAGTCATGTTGTGTTCTCTCCAGAGCTTCACGCTCCTCTATGAGTCTCCTTTGTTCTGCTGCAAGCTCCTTCTTCGTTGCCGCCAACATCTCTTCCTGCTCGTGTATGCACTTCATATGCTCGCTGTGCTCGTTCTTATAACCTGACTGCACTTTGTCGAGGCGTTGTTGATGATCGACAAGCCGCATGTCGAAATGACAGTGCGTCTCCTCCCACTTCTCGAACGCTTGATTAGGACGCGTCTTACCTGCAACCAACACCTTCATGTCGTCAACGGCCGCTGTAGTTCTCCTGCCCATCTCTTGAATAGCTTCGCAATAGTCTCGATAGGTCTTCGATTCGACTTGCAACTGTCGTGCCTTGGCTTCCGAGACTCCAAGCTGCTCTTCTTGCACAGAGAGAGCGGTCATCTTCTCGTGCAGCTCCTCCACTTTCGTCTCGCTCAAGCTCTTGGCAGCTCGGATGTGATCGGTGTGTTGATCGCGCAGATCTCGCAGCTGCTGACACTCGTTTTGCAGTTGACGGATCTCATCTTAAACCATGTTATGGTTGACGAAGCGTTGAGTCTCTGCAACCCACTTTGACAGCCATAGCTCATGCATGTGCTTCTCAGCCCAATCCATCCACTTGTCTGGTTGCGAGTCACGCGGCGGCTGGCCGGGCCGAGGATCCACTGGCTGTAGAGATTCCCATTTGGCACGTAGATCTAAGGCTTGTGAGCAGGTAGAACGGACTTCTTTGGAGGCACTCACCGTCCTCGTCAAACATGCCATCCGGCCACTGTTGAGGAGTGACCTCCTCGCTCTTGGTCCCACGGGATTGAGCCATGTCGGGCGACGTGTGGAAGTGTTCTGTGATCAAGCTCAACGATAGTTTGAGAAGTGGTGAAGATGAGGTAGAAACTGGGAGCGTTTATCGCAAAAGACGGTACCCACAGCTGGGTCTTGGCGCACGTGGAGACATGTTTGACACGATCTAGAGTCCACCTAACAACATCCTGCATGCGCCAGCGATCAATCTGCCTTCTCCAAACCCAAGTCCCAGATATATTGACGCAGGTGGAATGCCTGTTCACCGCTTCACGTCTGGACGCCGCTAAGCCATTGAGGGTTTCCTGGACAAGCCCAAGACTTACAGTACCAACGTCGACTAGGAGCCAAACAATGTGCACGATCTTTCGCAGTCTTTTCCAGAAATATCTTTCATCCAAGTCGTTTGTCCTGGAACTCACCTGAAATATCTCAGCAATGACCTACGGGTCATATAAAGACGATGCTTCCTGCTGGAAGTCTGTGGTATCCATCACCCCATCAACCATCTTCCCTTCCAACGAGGACCACAAATCTTCACTCAGCACATCCGCCCCTGCCTTCAAAACTGACCAAAAGCTCAACTTCCTCGCTCAAACCCCAAACTCTTCCCAACAGCCCAAACG
>Ga0265798_10006090_pt1 | contig 15946 bp, 16 predicted proteins | sample P3T30metagenome_FD_192430 | JGI IMG/M metagenome (GOLD analysis project Ga0265798, IMG submission 192430) | Plant litter microbial communities from East Loma Ridge, Irvine, California - P3 T30 | ecosystem: Environmental > Terrestrial > Plant litter > Unclassified | place: USA: California... | reverse complement strand
TGCTTGCGAGGATATCGGCGTCGTGCCCTATGTCGCGCGGCCGCAGCGCGGATCGGCGGTTGCAAGCGGCTATTTCAACAGAACCGAGTTTCGCTACGACCCAAAGGCCGACTGTTACGTCTGCCCGAGTGGTGATCGCCTTGATCCTTATACCCGCACCCGCAAGGACGAGCATATCTTCATCCGCTATACCAATATGCGGGCCTGCCAAACCTGCTCCCTAAAGCCGCAATGCACTTCGGGCTCCCGGCGAACTATTGATCGCTGGGAAAACGAGGCGGTGCTTGAACGCATGGCCGAACGACTTGTCGCGCGGCCCGATATCCTCGACAAGCGACGCGAGACGGTCGAGCACCCGTTTGGATCAATCAAACAGTGGATGAACCAGGGTGCGTTCCTCATGCGCGGTCTCGCCAACGTCAACGCCAAGTTCAGCCTGACAGCGCTCGCCTACAACCTGCGACGAGCCATCAACATCCTCGGCATTCCCGCCCTGCTACGCGCCGTGCAGGCCTGAAAAGGCCGGACATCTTCTTCTCAAGAGAATATCGCGCTGAAGATGCCTAATGTGAGGGATTTGACCCGCCGATGAGCGGTCCAATCCAAAAATCCTGCCTCACGCGCCCTTCAGGCCAGCCGCGCGCCTATAGCACGGCCATCCCGGAGTTTTTGGACGGTCTGACATAATTGCCGTCTCCCGACTGTGCTACCCAAACGAGTGCTCGCATCTCCTCATCGCGGCTGCACGACAATCCCTGTCGGATTGCCGGCATGTATGGCAATTGGCCTGCGCGGATTTTCCGACAGGCTAAGCGTAGTCCACGTCAGTTCTAGGTGATGACCTCGTTTTAGCATGCGCATCAAGCTATCTGCCGTCTGCAGGAACACCACTCTTCTCGCAAAGGAGGCGTTTTGGGCATGAAGGCCACGCTTTAATCGCGGGGGATGCTGCCATCTTAGCCCCGATCCACGGACTTCGTGCGGCGACGGGACATTCTTCCGGTTGAATCCGGGGGTGCCGGCGAATGCCTAGGCGTGCCCGAAAGCACGAGTAAGTTGGCGACCTTCCGAGCGTTATGCCGCAGCCAAGGCCATCCACCTCTGTCCGGTACTGACTCAGATGGCAGCGGCCGCCGTCCCACGCGCAGTAATGATCACCGCTGAGGGTAAACCTGATCGCATCAAGCGAACCGCTCGGCCGCATGGTCGCGAAAGGCTTCCTGATCGCGGACATATTCGCTGAGCATCTCGAGCGACTTGTGCCGGCTATGCTCCTTCATCTTGAACAGATTGGCGCCCTGCCGCCCCGCCTCGGTCAAAAAGCCGGCGCGCAAACTATGCCCGGCAAAGAGGGCGGGATCATAGCCGGCCGCAGCGGCCCGCGCCTTGACGACCAGCGCCACCGTCTGCGGACTAAGGCCGTGCGTGGTCAGACGACCATGCGGAGTGAGCCGTCGGAAAAGTGGCCCGCTGCTGATCTCCGCCGCCTCGAGCCAGGCGTGATAATGGCGGACCGGTTCCATGCGTCGACCATCGAGGATAGCCACCGATTGCCCCCTGCCCTCCTGGTCGCCCTTCGACACCGGGATATGGATGATCAGCCCGCGCGGATCCGCGCTGACATGTGCCACGTCGATCGCTACCAGCTCGGACCGCCGGAACGCCCCCATCATACCCAGACTGAGCAGCGCCCGGTCACGATAATCCTGTAGGCTCGTGCCGGTGATGGTCCGCACCATGTCGCGCAGCACATCGCCGTCGGCGGGCCGCTTCTTCGCCGGCCGCTCCCCGCGTTTGGTATTACGAATGCCGCGCATGACCTTCTCAAGCGCCGCGGCCCGCGCCTGGGTAGTGGGAGGCTCGACTTGCGCTGCGCGGTGCGCGAACACGATCGCCGCCAGCCGTCGCCCGATCGACGCCTTTGACAGCGACCGCCCGTTCGAATGGCTGCTGCCGGTGGTGGCAAGTTCGGTGAGGAAGGCGGCGGTAACCTGGGGACTGGCCGGCAGCGTTTGGTAGCCGCGCGTTTCGCACCAGGCACAGAACAGCCGCCAGTCGGAGCGATAGGCGCGCAGCGTGGCACTGGCCGAGGCGCGGGTAATGAAGTCGTCGACGCGGGATTGATCGTCGACGGTGAGATCGGGCAGCCACGGCTGCACGGCACGATTGTCGATCAGCGCCAGCCCCTGCTCGTCCGCACCATCATCCGAAGAGCCGCCTTCGATCATCGACGGCGCGATCCGGCATCGGACTGTTTCGACATCGCCATGGGCATTTCTTACTCGATTTCGTCGTTTCGATGACCGAGCGGTAGCGGCTCAACTAGCTAGTGGGAATAAACCTTATCGCTAGTAACTATTTTGGCTGCGTGCTGTGGTGGTGCCCCATGCAGTACCGCTGGCCTGATATCCGGTATTGTGGCATAGCTTGCTACAGATACCAGTTACCGCGAGCTTCGGCATATGACGCTGCAGATCAACATCACGCCGAATGGACGCATGAGTCTGCCTGTGGGCATCCGCAAGCGGTTGGGGCTAGAAGAAGGTGGACCGGTCCTGATTGAGGAAACGTCTGATGGTGTCATCCTAAGGACCGTTGACCAGGCGGTGGCCAAGGCGCAGGCGATTGCCAAGCGTTACGCTCAACAGCCTGGCGCATCAGTCGATGACTTTCTTGCCACACGACGCGAGGATAGTGGCGAATGACCCACGTTGTCCTCGATGCCTCGGCGATCCTCGCATTGCTGAAAGGGGAGCGCGGCGCCAGCAAGGTTGCCAGTGTGATCGCCGACGCCTCGGTCTGCGCGATCAATCAAGCCGAGGTCGTCAGTCACTTCGTCCATCTCGGGGCGCCGCTCGACGACATCCGGGCCATGCTGGGTGCCCTCCCCTATTCCGTCGTTGCGGCTGACGATGCGCTGGCGTGGGACGCCGGCAGCTTGCGCTCGGTAACGGCCACCGCGGGCCTGTCGCTTGGCGATCGGTTCTGCCTGGCCTTTTGCAAACGCCTTGGCGCTTCGGCCTACACGGCGGACAAGGTCTGGCGGGACATCGCCAGCGAGGTTGGCGTCAAGGTTGTGGTGATCCGCTGATATGTCGCTGTTCACTGCGGCTGAGCTCGAGGCAATCGCTTACGCGCTTGGTGATACAAATGCGGGCCTGACGGGGCGGGAAATCGAGTTCCTGATTAACGCCTCCCAAATGGTCGACCCAGGCCCGGGCACCAAAGCCCCTCGGCTCTACAACGCCTTCGCCGAGAGCCAGAACAGCCGCCAAGCACGCACCCACATTCTCGCTTTCATTCGCAAGGCAATGGCCCCGGCGCGATACGCGCGCGAACCCGGTCGTTATGAGCCGATACGTGCCAACCTCAACCGTGCGCTGGCGTTTGCGGGCCTCGTCGTCGATGACAGCGGCACCCTGTCGTCAGTGGCACGAGCCGCCAACCTCCCCGAAGCTCAGCGACGCGCCAACGAACTCCGGCGCGATCTGGAAGGCCGCGGGGTGCACGCGGATGTGCTCGCATTTTGTCGCGCCGAGCTGCTTGCCGAGGACTATTTTCACGCTGTGCAAGAAGCTGTAAAAAGTGTCGCAGCAAAGCTGCGAGTGCGCACTGGCCTGACCGACGACGGAGCCATCTTAGTCGATAGGTCTCTTAGCGGTACGCCACCGATGCTGGCGATCAACGATCTGGCGACTGGCAGTCAACGTAGCGAGCAGACTGGGTTTGCGAACCTCGTTCGTGGCACATTTGGCATGTTCCGAAACCCCACCGCGCACGAGCCTCGGGTCCACTGGCCCATGACGATCGCAGATGCCGAGGACCTTTTGACGCTGGTTTCGATGATCCATCGGAGGCTTGACGCTGCAACCATGCCACCGCGCACTTAATCGAGCTTGGACCTGCTCATGGTTCTATAGGAAAGAAGGCGCGCCGCGGCGCGGGCCATCCGCCCGTTTCCATGTCAGCGGCAATGTCGCGATCGCCAAACCGACGTACCGTCGCTGCCGCGACGAACTGGACGGCAATCGCCAGCCGAACGGCACGCAGCCTAGTAAACCCTGCCGGCTGATAACGACTTTGAACGTAAGGCGGCAGCTGCTCGATCACCTCCATCATCAAGGCGTCGTCGCGATACGGTGTCTCGGCAGAAAGGCGCCCCGCTAACTTCGCGAGAGAGTGACCGTCCTTGCCCTTGAAGCTGTTGGGATCGGTACCCGTCCATACCAGCGCTGCCTTGATCGACAGCTCGGCCGTCATACAGATTGGCTGCAAAACAGAGTCAACGCTGAAGGTCGACGGTAGGGTATTTGCTACATCAGCAAGGTTAGAGCCTGCCATATGCCACAGCGTGGCAGCTGCACCGTCGCTGCCGAGATCATCGACCCCGTAGGTGAAATCGAGGAGATCAGCGAACGCGAAGCTCGTTCGCGCTCCATCATCCTCGTCCTCTCGGCACCATTGCCACCACTCGTCCTGATTATTGAAACCGAGCGCGCGCCACGGATCAAGCGACTGTGGGCCGCCCATAATAACCGGTGCCACGATCTTGCGCACTTGATCGTTTACAGCAGCCAGACCGATCCCCATACCTGGCCAGCTGCTATCAACCTCCGGTATCATGGCGGCATATGCCGCCATGATGTGCTGAACGTCGGGATTGCCTCCCACGCCCATCGAGAATGACGGTCCTAGGATCTCCATCGCGGCCCGAAACGGGCGCTGGTGCAGGTGAACCCCCTCTTGCGCGTATCGCTTGTCGAGCTCGCGTAGCGTCTTCACATTCCACTTAGTCATTACATCTTGCTCCGACCCAAGTGCGTTCGGCTATTCAAGACAAAGCGTCGAACGAAGCCCTTGGCTTAAGCTTTCCGCTGAATCCCTCAATCGCCAGTCACCGCCCTCATAGAGTCCACATAGTGATTGTAGCCTGGGTCAGACCGGAGGCCGGCCCGGCGCGCCGTCTCACGCTTTACTTTGTCAAAGATCAGTTCTTGGCCGTTAACAGTCAGACGCACGAAATAGTCGACCTGCTGATCGTCCAGCGGGTTCATACACACGATGCGTTCGGGAAGTTTCACCGAACCGTCCTTCATCAACTCCCCCATGCCGCTGTATGACACGAAGGGTCGAGGCGGTGTCTCGTATCGACCCTCCTCCGAAAAGAACTCAATTTCGTAAGGCACACGCTCGCCCGAGCCTAGCTCAAATCGACGGGGCAGTAGCTTGTACGCATAAATCCCGGCCCCGTGGTCAGGGCGCTCTTCCACCGGTGTGAAGCCCATAGCGATCCAGAACGGCTTAGCCGACGCTGGAGCAATGCCAATTTCTGCCACAGAATGCCCTTCCGCAAAAAGGCGATCCAACATGAATTGGGCTAACACACGGCCGTACCCCAACCCCCGCAAGTCAGGCTTGATTTCGAGAATGTCTGTCCCGCTCAGAAAGCCGACTGACCGCGAACCTACGGTCAACACGTCGAGACGGTCGATGCCGCGCCGCCAGCGATCCTTGGTCGTATCCCAATTACACCGGAAACCTCGAACGGGCTCCGGCCCGGCGCAGTTATCATCATACCAATCGTTAAGGGCTTGGCCGTAGCCAGCCTCCTCGGCGTCTAGCCAAGCTTCGATCTCGTCGACTAGCGCTTCAGATGCTGCAACAACCGTATGTGACAAGGTCAATTCCAGTGCAAGATAGGCGGGAGGCATGGTGGCTGGCGAGCCGTTAGACAAATTTTCTGCCTTCGACCTTCCGAGCACCGCCACTCGGCCCAGTGGCGCCCTTTCTAACCGTCCAGCCGATCGGCACCCTTAGCTCGTCAGACGTAGCCGCCCCTGCAATAGTGTACGTTATCGTTAGCGATCTGGATGGAACGACCAATTGCTCCGAAAGCCGCTGATTGAGGTCGTCGGCATCGATCTGAGTATAGGCGACCGTGCCATCGCCAGGATCCCAGCCAGTATCATCAACGCCGAGTACGTTGACCCCATCCACATAGACGGCCTCAACAAAGAACTTGTCCTCTTTTTCGGCAACGGAAACACTGACGGCTAGCTGATGATCCTTCCCCGGTACGACATAAAGATCGGCGCGAGCTTCGGTCAGGGCCTCGGCAATGAACTCGAAGCTGGGCTTCAGTCCTTCATGGCGCTGTAGATCGAACACACGGTCGAACATTCCTGCCTTTGTTTTTCGGCGAAGCTGACCCTTCGAGTCAAAGAAGATTTCGAAGAGCATCCCGTCCAATAGAGCCTTGCGTCTTTCCGGGCTGTAACTCTGGGTCTTGCTCATGAAGGCACCGATAAAACCACTAGCCATGTTAGAGCTTCCGCATGCAGCTTGGTAGATGTTCCGCCCTAGTACAAAGACGCTGTCCTTACCGGCTTTGTTGGCAACGTCTGCCGTCAGCTTACCCAAGGCAGGATTCTGGCTGTACCAATCATAGGTTTTCAGGCCAGAGATGATCTCGTGCGACTTCTTCTTTGGATCGATCGGGAAGAGCTGGTCAGCAATGGCCTTACCGTCGTACTCCTCAATCAAGTTCCCGAGGCTGAGATTGAAATAGAACTCTCCCGACAGCGAGGTGTGCTCCCAGGACGTCTGCTTACCTGCGCTAGCTGCCGCGACCGTATTCCGAACTCGCTTGAACATCGTCTCGATCGAGCAATCCGGCGTATCGATATGCTGCAGCAGCGCCGCGGTGTAAGTGCCATTTCGCCCAGTTCCGTCCAAGGCAACCTCGCCCGGCGACGTGGCAAAGCCAATGATCGTCCCCTTCGGCGCATAGACGGATGCAAGGCCGCGCACCCCCGGCCCCCGGTGCCAGCGCCTCTCCCAGGGGTTGTTGCGGCAAGCATCTAGGACAATGATCTTGGTTGACGACTTAGACCGCGCCATGACGTCTACAACCTTGTCGAGGGACAAGGAGCTATGCTTGGCATCCGTCTCGGAGTCCATATCAGTATCGATAGCCAGAAGGTAGTTAGTTCCCTCGATCTGCATGCCATGGCCAGCGAAGAAGAACAGACCAACGTCGTGGGTTTCAAGTAGTACCTTGAACTTTTTAAGGAGCTTCTCCATTTCCTTGTCGTCAGAGTTTGTTCCCACGATGGTCTCGAAGCCGTAGCCCTTGAGCTTAGCGGCTAGGTCGTTTGCATCGTTGACCGGGTTTTTGAGCTCGTTTCCATCGGGGTAGTTTGCATTTCCGATGACGAGCGCTGCCATAGTCCTACTCAATGCCCACCTCTTTCCCGAGATCATCTACATATCGTCCGAACGTTAGGTCGTCGCGTCTCGGCCGTCTACCCGCTCATCAACAGGGCAACGGCATCTGCTTCGTACGCAAGCTGCTATTGGATCGCTCTGAAACGGCACGTGTTACCATGGTGAGATCCGACTTTCCGAGCCGGTAACCTACTATCAACCGACCGCATGATTGACGCCCCGCGCCGATACGGTTTGGGTATACCCTCTGCGTTCCTACTCTGGCCGGTCCGATTTCCGCCAAAAAGGAACATCAAAAGTTTGGCTCGGATTGGCCCTTTGGTCCGCCTGGAGTCCAAACTAAGGAAGACCAAACGGCACCCTACCAAACGGCACTGCAGAAGCTCCATTGAGGGTCGAAGCTCTGCCTTATGTGCGCTCGCAAGGCGGTGTCGGCGCGTTGCAGCTCGCTGCCGGCAAACGATCGAGTTTCGGGAAGTTGGCACATTCTCAGCGCTGGCTGTTTGTGCGCGCATACTTTCCAGATCAAGTTCCAGCATGCGGCATGGCATGACAAGCCGTCATTCGGCATTGTGACCGCCAACGACAAGGTCCTGTTGCCCGCATTTCTGCGGTGGAGGTATAGGCGCTCCAACACGAAGGTCCGAGAAGTGAAGGCGAGCCACATAGTTTACATGTCTCACCGCCAAGCGACCGCCGATGTCACTCTCGAGGCTGCCACCTTTTTGAAGTGAGGACAGGGCAAGATGACGGCATTGGATCAACTGGACGGTTAATTCGCTACTCTTTGTAGTGAGTTAACTGTTTCGCCCGGAGTATTTTGTCGAACAGAGCAGATAGCTCTCGTAGTACAGAGTTAACAGATGTCTGTAGCGCTGTGCGGTTCTGTAGCGACGAGACCGTTGGCGTTCAGACGGAACTGCTGCGTGGCGCGGTAGGCTCGCATGCGCGCACGCATGATTGATCCCAATGGTTGATGCGCGATAAGCGCATGGCCAGGGTTGAAGGCCAGCCGATCATCATAGGCCGCTAGCTCTGGTGTCCACGCCACCTGTGGCGGCAGGGTCAGCCGCGCGACCGTCTGATAGGGACTATATGCCTCGTTCCACACCTTGGACGCGTCCTCGATCGGCATGGCCCGGATATCGGTGCAAAGCTGCACCTTGATGTCATAGACGACCGGATGATCGGCAACAAACGAGCAAGCCGCGTCCCGAAACGCATCACGTCCTGATCCGAGCGGCGATCCATCGCCCACAGCCGCCAAGGTCTCTGCGGACGGCATCGCCGCCAGCTTGGCGATGTAGTTGCCATACCTGACGGCGGCCTGCGTGTAGAAGGATTCCTCGAATGGGTGTGAAGGGGGGCGGCCGAAAAATTTGAGGTTGGGCGCCTGTGCGCCAACCGCTTCAAGTACCGCCTCTACGCCGCGAGCGGCGCGGGACAGTGCCAGGATCGCAGGTTCGGGAAGGTGGGGCGACTTCGCGCCGGTGTACCGGAAGGTTTCGAGAAAATCGCGCGCGGTCGCCGCAGTGAAGGCCGGATCAAGTCCTAGTACCCAGTCCTGTGACGCCGCTTCGTCGAAGCCTGACAATCTGTCACCCTCGACTCCCATCACCTTGATCGAGAGACCACGTTGCCCTGACGCCTCGTCGGTCAGTGGCTCCGGCGCGCCGGGCGCAAGCCTAACTACTACGTCGTAGCATCGGGGTTGCGCGAACAGCCCCTGCGCGAGCTCAGAGGGAAGCTCCGGCAGCACTTCCAGGGATCCTACGAGCAACCCGGTCAGCTTCGAATGGGTCCCGTGAAAGGCATGGCCATGCTTGTCGCGCACGAGGCGGGTGAGATCGACCATCATGGTCTCCAGCTCGCCTAACACGGCTTCCTCGTCGTCGAGGGGCCGCTCCAGCGACGGGTCGAATCGGACGAAGGTCGTCATGCTGCTTTTCCTCGAATGGGCGCATAATCACTCATGCGGGAACAATTGACAGCCTCCTGTCATTGTTCCCGCATGACAGACGAATATCCAGCAGCGGCAGACGATCGACAGCGGGTGGCGCGGGTCCGCGATCTCATTGTTGCGATCTTCGCGACCAACGGAAATCTGATCGAGACCGGTAACCGACTCACCTACCCGTTGGGGATAAGCAGTGCCTTGTGGCAGGTCATGGGAGCTTTAGGGTTCGCAGGCGAAGCGCTGTCGGTTCCAGCTATCGCAAAGCGGATGGGGCTGACCCGGCAGTCGGTTCAGCGGAATGTCGACCTGCTCGTCGAACGAGGGCTTGTCTCTTTCGAAGCCAACCCCCGTCATCGCCGTTCGGCGCTCGCGAACTTGACGGTGGCCGGACGGGCGGCGCTGGACCGCGTCGACACGTGCCACCAGCCACTATCAACGCGCATTGCCGATGCAATTGGAGACGAGCGCATCGCCGACGCGATGCGCGTCCTGAGCGAGATGAACGCAATTCTCGAAACAGAGGCCGCAGATGCCGCCAACCCAGGAGTGATGAAATGATTTTCATAACCGGCGCCACAGGAAGCATAGGTGGCAATCTTGTGCGCATCCTCGCTGAGCAAGGCGTGAAAGCGAAAGCTCTCGTCCGCAAGGTGGAGGATGGTGAACGCTTTCAAGACATGGGCCACGAGCCTGTGGTCGGCGATCTCGCTAAGTCCGATACTCTGGTGCGTGGCATGACTGGTTGCGATACCTTATTCCTATTACCGCCTCCGTTCGCAAATCAGATTGAACTGGAAGCCAACGCGCTAGACGCAGCGCGAAAGGCCGGATTGACACGCGTCGTGAAAATCTCCGCCGGTGACGCCAACGTCATCTCGCCTGTGCCTTGGGCCAAGGCTCATGCGTTGGGCGAACTAGCCCTGCACCGCTCAGGCTTGCGGTGGACGGTCCTGCGAGCCTCCGCCTTTTTCCAAAACTTCGAAAAGCTCGATGCCCCTATCAGGAAGGGTGTGTTGCCGATCTCGGCTGGACCAGGAAACTCTGCCTTTATCGATGCTGCTGATGTCGCGGAGGTAGCGGCGCGCGTGCTCGTCGAGGATGGACATGATTACGCGACTTACCACCTGACGGGGCCGCAGGCTCTGACGATGAAGGAAATTGCCACAGCACTGTCCCTTGGCCGTGGCAAACCTGTGCGCTACCTTGATCTACCCGTGCCGTTGTACCGCGCCGCGCTGCGCCTCGCTGGAGTAGATCGCTGGCTTCGTGACGGGCTGGTCGTCCAATATTCCACGGTCGTCGCCAAAGGCTTCGACATCGCCGTGACGCACGACGTCCGCCGCATTACCGGAAATGAGCCGAAGCCCTTCGCCAAATGGGCGCACGAGCATCGTGCCCATTTTCTATAGAAATGCCCCGAGTAGAGTACACCGTTCAGCAGATCGGTCTACCTCTCGGAAAAGGCTGCTCGGTTCCCACGGACAGCCGACTAAGGCGGAAGGTAAGCCTTCTCACCGCACGTACATGCCGGTGAGCATGAGGTCGACCAAGTGGGCGATGCGGATCTTTGGGGTGGTGTCCTTCTCCACGGCAATTGCTATCGCGCTCACGACACATATGATGTCGTCGAAGCTGGTATCTCCACGGAAGATGCCAGCCTCTTGCGCACAGCGGAGCAGTCTTTGTCCTTCAGCAGTAATCGCAGTGCAGCCAGGTGTACCATGTTGGATTACAGTTCCTAACGACGCGGCCAGGTTCTGGTAGACACTGGTGTTTGAGGCAAGCTCTTCCAGAAACTGGCGCAGCGCATCTCCAGGCCGAAGCCCGGCACTGCGCCCACGACTTGTCTCAGCCACCGCCATAAACCGTTCGTTACTGGTGGCCGCAAGCAGTGCCTCGCGCGTCGGGAACCGACGGTAGAGCGTACCGATCCCGACCTTGGCTCGCTTGGCCACCTCTTCCAACGAAACGCCTGCACCTCGCTCCAAAAACGCTTCCTCCGCTGCGACGAGGATCCGTTCGCGATTACGCTCCGCGTCGGCGCGCAGGACACCTTCAGCCAAGATTCTTCCTTCCATCTCTTGTCAAGCGGAGGCTACCTCCATATTACAAAAACGGAGGAATCCTCCAGTTCACTGAAAGACGGATGTGATGACAAAACGGTTCCAAGGCAAGGTGGTGGTAATAACCGGTGGGAGCGATGGGATCGGCTTGGCATCCGCACAGCGCTTCGCGGAGGAGGGTGCACAAGTCTACATCACGGCGCGGCGACAGGGGATCCTCGATCAGGCGATAAGCCAGATCGGTCACGGTGCAGTCGGGGTGCAGGGCGATGTCACGAATCTTGCTGACCTGACGAAGCTCTACGATCGCGTCGCGCGTGATCACGGCAAAGTAGATGTCGTTTTCGCCAACGCCGGCATGCACCAACCCATTCCGCTAGAAGCGCTTGAAGAAGCTCACTTCGATGCGACGTTCGATCTCAACGTCAAAGGTCTGGTTTTCACGGTGCAGAAGGCGCTGCCCCTGCTGGCGGCCGGGGGCGTGATCGTCCTCAACGGTTCGATCGCCGGATCCAAGGCATATCCGGGCCAATCGCTGTACAATGCCAGCAAGGCCGCAGTCCGCTCCTTTGCACGTAGCTGGACCATTGACCTGAAAGATCGCGGCATCCGCGTAAACGTCGTTTCGCCCGGCGCTACCGAAACCAAGCTAATGCGGGGCTATTTTGACGCGGCACCAGAGGCCGAAGCAGAGGTAATCAAGGGTGTCCCCCTCGGCCGCCTTGGTCACCTTGAGGATGTCGCGAACGCCGTGCTGTTCCTCGCATCGAGCGAAAGCAGCTTCGTCGCAGGTCATGAGCTCTTCGTTGATGGCGGCGTCGCTGCTGTCTGACCCCGATACATCGAAGCCTTGAAAGCGCTCTCAATGCGTTCCCGCGAAATAGAAGGATAACCCATGACGGTGCCTGATCAGTCCCTGACCACCCTACACCTCAAGCGCGAAGAAGGCGTGCTCTGGGTCTCAATTGACGTCCCGCCCGTCAACCTCATGACGGCCCAGCTTCTCCTCGATCTGGACGCAGTTGCTGCATCGGCCGAGAACGATCCAGACCTGCAAGTCATCGTCATCGAGAGTTCCAACCCAGAGTTCTTCATAGCACACGGTGACTTGACCTTCGTTGAGAACCCTGAGGTGTACGCCGCCCTCCCGATCGCTGAGGAGACGCTCGTCGGAACCGGCCCAATGATGCGGCTTCACGAGCGCTGGCGGCGTCTGCCCCAGACCACCATTGCAAAGGTCGCTGGCCTTGCCCGTGGGGGTGGCCCCGAGCTGATGGTCAGCTTGGACCTCCGCTTCGCGGCGCTGGAGACCGCCGCATTCGGCCAGTTCGAGACCCTCACGGGCATCGTCCCCGGTGCTGGCGCAACTGCCCACCTGCCCCGCCTGGTGGGCCGCGCTCGCGCTCTCGAGATCGTGCTCACAGGCGGCCTGATCGACGCCGCGACTGCGGAGCGCTGGGGATGGATCAACCGCGCTCTCCCTGCCGAGGAACTGGACGCTTTTGTAGACTGCGTCGCACGGACCATCGCCAACCTACCCGCAGGCGTTCGAATCGCAGCTACCAATGCGATCGACGCAGCCGACGGCCCACTTGAGGACGCTTTGCGTGCGGAGGACCGCTACCTCGGCGAAACCTTTACTCCTGCCTCCGGAGAGCTGGCCAAGGCAGCGCTTGCCGCTGGCGCTCACACGCGCGAGGTCGAGCTGAACCTCGAAGAGGTTCTGCGGGCAAACCTCGCCCGACGTTGATGGAATCGACTTTCCTGTGAAAAGGAAAGTCGATGCCTGTCGAACTCGGCGCGATCTGGAAAAGCAGCCGAATGCTGCGAGCCGCTGACCTGGTAGGCTTCGGACTTAACTTCGACATTGATTTATCGGGCGCGCTCCGTCTGTGACCTACGACTTGAGGAAAGCACTAATGATCAATTATCGTCTCGACGATGAGCTCGCACAGGCACTAGGCCGACTCCCCTCAGACTTTCTCAACATGCCCGACCCTCCCGCGAATGACGTGCAGGCACTACGCGATCGAATTAACTACCAGTATACCGAGATGGGGAAGCTAGCGCCGCCCGTCCCCGACGGCGTCATTCGTAAAGACATTTCTCTTCCCGTTGGCGACAGTGTCACGATCGAAGCCCGTTGGTACACAAAGGGTGACGCCCGCCCCGGCTCCGCTGTCGTCTACTCGCATGGAGGCGGTCAGGTGGCCGGCACCCTCGATCACTACGACCGCAGGATGCGCGTGTACGTCGCCGAGACGTCTGTTCCCATTTTGTCGGTCGGCTATCGCGTGGCCCCCGAGGGCAAAGGCCATCAACTCAGCGAGGACGTCTTCGCCGGGGTAATGTGGCTAATCAAAGAGGCAGACAGCCTTGAAGTGGATACCTCGCGAATCGCGGTGATGGGCGACAGCGGGGGCGGAGGACTTGCGGCGACAGCCGCCGTCCTGGCGAGGGACCGTGGGATTTCGATCGCACAGCAGATTCTCATTTACCCGATGCTCGACGACAGGGTTACAGTCGCCAGCGCGGCCCTCGCTCCCTTCCTCGCATGGACCGCTAGCATGAACGAGACCTCTTGGAATGCTCGGGCCGATGGTCCAACCTCGGAAACAACCTCTCCTGCACGGCTCACCGATGCCCGTGGCTTGGCAGCTGCCTACATCGAGGTAGGCGACCTTGATCTATTACGGAACGAGAGCCTTGCCTACGCCCAAAAGCTGGCGGCCGCCGACGTCCCGCTCGAGCTCCACGTCCATCCCGGAACGCCACATGCCTACGAATGGCTGGATGAGAGTGCAGCCGTCACTCAACGCGCCCTAGCGGATCGCTATCGCGTCCTTCGCTCCCTGTAACGCTGCCCGTGGATGTAAAGTGAAACGCCGAGAGACTACGTATTCGTGCCAACCCGGGGGCGCGCCTTCCGTGCTTCCGCCCCGTACCGTCTCGACCGGAATGATGTTTCGGGAAGGTCGGCGACTACCGACATAGCTCATGATTGGCTTTCTGGGCCGTGCCAGAGCAGGGTCAACGCCTATCGCGGCAGCGCCTCCATCAAGGCATCCGATGCGCGGTACAGTGGTGCGTATCCGCGAAGCAGGATTTGCGTGCTACGCCGATAGGCGGCACTGCTGATCTCCGGGCCTAGTTCACCCATCCGCGCAGCGATCGTCGCTTCGAGAATGCCAGCGGGGTTTTCGATGCCGACCTCGAAATCGGCATAGGTGGAAGCCAGCGCGGGCACGCCCTGTGCGACTTCATGAGCAACGGTACCGGGTATGAGCGCCGCGGCGGCGAGGCAGCAGCCACCGGAGACTGCCATCGAGGCATGGGCCGTCTGAGGTGTGAAATAACGGACCGCGATGTGGCCACCAGCCCTAGGCTTGCCGATGATGCAGATCTTCGGGATCGTCTCGCTCCGCTCCAACTCCGCCGCGGTCATGGATCGGCCATCCCCGTGGGCGAGCCTCATACGAAGTCCCGCGGCAACCCAGATCGTGCGCAAGGAAGCCATGAAGGTGCCGTCCGCTTCCAGTTCGGCAATCGGCTCGTGCGCGGTCTTGCCCAACGACGTAGCCTCTACGATCACCATAGGTACGGCGACATCGACGCAGGAAACGCGGTAGCCCGCGATATCGTCTGCGGGATTTCCCGTTGGAAGTAGCGTGCCCGTCTTCGCCCCTACCGGATCGTGCAGGAACAGGTCGACGCTCGGAAAGGCACCATCCACGCCGGGTATCTCGGCCGGTATAAAGCCTCCGTCTACGACGCGTGTCATGCGAGCGGTCGTAATCACACCCGTGTTGGTGTTGCGGATGTCCACGTTGCAGGGGCCAACGCCAGCACCTTCGACCAACCCGGAATCGAACGCCCAAAGCAATAGTGACGCCGACATGTTCCCGCAGTTCACGCTCCAGTCGATGCCGCTGTGATCGCTCGCCAGTTGGGCGAGGGTGCTGACGAGGCGCACCCGGCCGGCCGTGTCCTCGGTGTCAGCGAGAAAGACCTTGTTGCTGGTGGCGGGACCGCGCCCCAGCCCGGTAATTTGCCGATTGCTCGGCCTGGTGCCGAACAAGGGGACGCCCATCAGGTGCCGCAGCAACTCCTCACGTAGCGTCGGATCCTCCGGCACGAAGCCTCCCCACAACACCAAACCGGTAGAGGTGCCGCCCCGCATGTGATGGACAGGATATTCAAGCGCACCGTTCCGCATGCGGGGGCGAAAACCAGCGGGATCGGTAAACAGAGTGTGGTTCATGACGACTTCTATTAAGGTCGAAGCCAGAGCCTGTCATGGCTATCCGGCTTTCCCGATTGAGAAGGGCCAGTGGGATAGCGGACGTCGTTCAGTCGGCCACGCCTTCATCTACGGCGCATTTCTCGAAATCTGTTCCCGAAATGATTTTCCCGAAGTGGTCTCGCGGAGATGGAGTTTCGGGAAGGCCAAAGTGGCTGCGATAGGTCCGTCGGGGCACCTACGCTCGGCAGCCCCCCCCTGCCCGCTCCGCCACAGAATGAGACATTGATCGATTTATAGCCGGTTTTTTAGGTATGCCCCTAGCTCACCGCTTCAGGGTGGTCTGTTTTCCGTTAGAAAATGGCGTATCTAATTTTAGTCAATTTGCTCGCCTAGTCCGGCTGAAGCCCTGACCAAAGAGGACCATACGGCACCCATTCAAACAGCACCGCTTAAGCT
>Ga0265798_10006088_pt1 | contig 15950 bp, 13 predicted proteins | sample P3T30metagenome_FD_192430 | JGI IMG/M metagenome (GOLD analysis project Ga0265798, IMG submission 192430) | Plant litter microbial communities from East Loma Ridge, Irvine, California - P3 T30 | ecosystem: Environmental > Terrestrial > Plant litter > Unclassified | place: USA: California... | reverse complement strand
TGGCCCGGCCGGCCCCCACCGATGGAAGACTCCCCACAATCGAGCGAGCTGTTCCTGTTCCTCGCGTCCACCGCGCACGACATGAAGAATTCGATCAGCGTCCTGTCCGGCACGCTGGAGCGCCTGCTCGACGGCGCGTCCCCGGAGACCGAAAAGGCATACACGCAGATGGCCCAGATGCTGTACCAGACACGGCGCCTGAACGACAACCTGATGCAGTTGCTGGCGCTGTACAAGCGCGTCGGCACCAACGAGTATCCGTTCGACGTGCAGCCGCTCGAGATCGGCCAGCTGGCCGAGCAGGTGGTGGCGCTTGGCCGCGTGCTGCTCGCTTCGCGCGGCATCGCGCTCGAACTCGACGTCGATGCGGAGCTGGTCTGGCACTTCGACGAAGACCTGATCGTCGGCGTGGTCTCGCATGCGGTCAACAACGCCGTGCACTACACGCGCGACCGCGTCAAGCTGTCGGCGCGCGAACGCGACGGCTGTCTCGAGATCCGGGTCGAGGACAATGGCGAAGGCTATCCGCCGGCGCTGCTGGCGGCCGGTAGTGCGGCGCTGGACGCCAATGCCAGCGGCGTGAACTTCCTCACCAACAGCGCCGGCCTGGGCCTGCACTTCTCGCGCGAAGTCGCGCGCATGCACCGTCACCGCGAGCGCGTGGGCGCCGTGCGTCTCGAGAACGGCGGCCTGCTCGGCGGCGGCAGCTTCATCCTGACCCTGCCATGAACGCGCCCGTCAACTTCATCAGCCCGGCCGCGCCGGCGCCGCTACCGAACGTGGCGGAGCAGGTCGACTGGGCCGCCAAGAACTACCTGGTGGTCGACGACTTCATCGGCGTGCGCCAGCTGCTGCGCGAGAGCCTGCGTAGCCTGGGCGCGCGCAATATCGACCAGGCTTCCAGCGGCGGCGAGGCGATGGCGCTCTTGAACAAGACCCGCTACGACGTGGTCCTGTGCGACTACAACCTGGGCGAGGGCAAGAACGGCCAGCAGGTGCTGGAAGAGGCGCGCATGCGCAACCTGCTGCTGCCTTCGAGCGTGTTCCTGATGGTGTCGGCCGAGAAGACGGTCGAGTCGGTGATGGGCGCGGCCGAGCACCAGCCGGAGGCCTATTTGGTCAAGCCGATCACCGAGGGTGTGCTGCTCACGCGCCTGAACCGGGTGTGGCGCAAGAAGCAGGTATTCAATCCGATCGACCATGCTTACGTCGAGAAGGACTACCTGCGCGCGGCGCGCCTGTGCGACGAGCAGATCGCCGGCAACCGCGTCCACGAGATCGACCTGCTGCGCATGAAGGCGCGCCTGATGGAGAAAAGCGGCGAGCCGGCCAAGGCGCGCGAGACCTACGAACGGGTGCTGGCCCAGCGCGAATACCAGTGGGCGCGCGCGGGCCTGGCCAGGATCCGCATGGCCGACGGCGACAACGAGCAGGCGCGCCAGATGTTCGCAACCGTGATCTCCGAAAACCGCTATTACATCGACGCCTACGACGGCCTGGCGCGGGCGTTCCAGAACATGGGCAAGCACGAGGAGGCGCTCGCGATCCTGGAGCGCGCCGCCAAGCTCTCGCCCAACTCGGTGCCGCGCCAGCGCAATCTCGGCATGGCCTGTCTGAAACTGGGGAACATCGGCATGGCCGAGAAGGCCTTCCGCAAGTGCATCGCGATCGGCGAGTACTCGATCCGCAAGACGCCCGACGCCTACCTCGGCCTGGCGCGCGTGTGTGGCCTGAAGAACGATCCGAAGGAAGCGCTGCTGCTCCTGAATGCGGCGGTGCGCGATTTCTCCGCCGATCACCCGGACATCGCGCTGCGCGCCAAGATCACCGAAGGCCTGGTCTACCACGAGAGCGGCGACTACCGGCGTGCGCGCAAGGCCGGCGACGAACTCGAAGCCCTGCTGAAGGCGAGTCCCGAGCGGCCCGACATCGAGACCTGCCTCGAGATGGCGACGCTGCTGTTCGCCGTGGGCGTGAAGGAAGCGCCGGTCGACCTGCTGTGCTACGTGATCCGCAACAACCACGACAACGTGCTGCTGCATGAAGAGGTGCAGAAGATCTTCGAAAAGGCGCGCATGGGCGACGAGGGCGAGGCCCTGATCCGCAAGGCGCGCAAGGAAGCGGTGGACCTGATGAACCAGGGCGTACTGCTGTGGAAGACCAACAAGCTGCCGGAGGCGGTGGAGTGGATGAGGAATGCGCGTGCGGCGCTGCCGCACAATGTGCGGATCCTGTTCAACTCGGCGCAGATCCTGGTGTCGTGCATGCAGCAGCGGGGCTTCAGCATCTTGCTGTCGGACGAGGCGCATGCGGTGCTGGGGCAGGCGGACCGGCTGGCGCCGGGGCAGCAGCGGTTTGCGCAGTTGATCGAGCAGTTGCTGGCGTTGGCGCCGAAGGTGGAGGAGGCGCCGCAAGAAGCTACGGCTGGCTCTTGATGAAATCCACGAATGCGCGCAAGGGCGCCGGCAACAACCGCCGCCCCGCATAGTACAAATACGGCCCCGAAAACCGCGGCCACCATTCCTCCAGCACCGGCTCCAGTTCACCCCGCGCGATATACGGCTTGAGCCAATCCTCGAACAGATACACGATCCCGGTCCCCGCCACCGCCGCATCGACCGCCAGGTCGACCGCCGCCCCGATCTGCACCAGCAGCGGCCCGGACGGATCCACCGTCAGGCTCTCGCCATCGCGCTCGAACTGCCAGTCGATCATCGCCCCGCTGGGAAAACGCCCGCGCAGGCAGGCGTGCTGCAACAGGTCGCGCGGGTGGTCGGGGCGGCCGCGGCGCGCCAGGTAGTCGGGTGAGGCGGCTGCGGCGAGGCGCTGCACGCGCGGGCCGATCGGCACCGCCACCATGTCCTGTTCGAGCCGCTCTTCGTAGCGGATGCCGGCGTCGCAGCCGGCCGCCAGCACGTCGACGAAACTCTCCTCGGCGGTGACTTCCAGCTTGATCTCGGGGTAGGCGGCCAGGAAGCGCGGCACGATCGCGGGCAGCACCAGGCGCGCGGCGCTCATCGGCACGTTCAGACGCAGGGTGCCGGCCGGGGTGTCGCGGAAGCCGTTGACGACGTCGAGCGCGCTCTCGACTTCCGTCAGCACGGGATCGAGCCGCGCCAGCAGGCTGCTGCCCGCCTCGGTGGGCACGACGCTACGCGTGGTGCGGTTCAAGAGGCGCACGCCGAGGCGCGCTTCCAGCCGGCGCACCGCGTCGCTCAAGCCCGAGGCACTGCTGTCGCTCAGGCGCGCCGCGTCGCGAAAGCCGCCGGCGCGGGCCACCGCCACGAAGGCGGACAAATCACCCAAGTCGATTTTCATTGTTCGTTTTTCCGTACAAGCCGTTCGGTGTTGCCCGGATTGTACGCTAGGGCGCGCGAAGATATCGTGGAGGGACTGACCAACCAAGGAGAACACCATGACCACCACCACCTACCTTCTCGGTTCCCGTGAAGTACGCCGTCTCGGCTACGGCGCCATGCAACTGGCCGGCCCCGGCGTGTTCGGTCCGCCGCCGGACCGCGAGGCGGCGCTGGCCGTGCTGCGCGAAGCGGTAGCACTCGGCGTCGACCACATCGACACCTCGGACTTCTATGGCCCGCACATCACCAACCAGTTGATCCGCGAAGCGCTGCATCCGTATGCCGACGATCTGACCCTCGTCACCAAGATCGGTGCGCGGCGCGACGCCCATGCCAACTGGCTGCTGGCGGATGCGAAAGAGGAGCTGGAACAGGCGGTGCATGACAACCTGCGCAACCTGGGCCTGGAACAGCTGGACGTGGTGAACATGCGCATCATGTTCGACGTGCACGGGCCGGCGGAAGGCTCGATCGCCAGACAGGTCGAGGCGTTGGCGACGCTGCGCGAACGCGGGCTGGTGAAGCACATTGGCCTGAGCAACGTGACGATGGCGCAGCTCGAGGAAGCCCAACGCATCGTGCCGATCGCCTGTGTGCAGAACATGTACAACCTGGTGCACCGCCAGGACGACGCCATGATCGACGCGCTGGCGCGGCAGGGCATCGCCTACGTGCCCTTCTTCCCGCTGGGCGGCTTCTCGCCGCTGCAGTCAGAGGGACTGTCGGATGTCGCGCGCCGCCTGGAGGCGACGCCGATGCAGGTCGCCATCGCCTGGCTGCTGCAGCGCTCCCCCAACATCTTGCTGATCCCCGGCACCAAGTCGGTGACCCACCTGCGCGAGAACCTCGCGGCCGGCAGCCTGGTGCTGGATGAAGAAGCGCTGGCGGCGCTGGAGAAGATCGGCCGCTAGCAGCTGTCGTCAAGACCGTGCCGGCGCTGCAGCTCGTCGCACAGCGCGCCGACATCGAAACCACCCGCGCGTGCCTGGATCGCCACGGCGGCGGGACCGAGCGCGCATTCCGCGACGTACTGGCCGAGCGCGCGGTAGCTTTCGAACTGGGTCTCGTCGAACCACTGGTCGGCCGTGCTCTCGTGCGGATAGCTGGGATGCACCTTGCGGTAGTTGAGCAGGTCGGCGTTCTCGCGGCCCACGATGGCCGGCTTCAGGTAGAGCAGGGTGCCGTCGACGCCGCCGGCATCGACCTGACTGTAGCGCACCGTGCCGATCGCGCAACTGGCGCCGCACAGGGCGTCGCCGCCGCGCTGGGCCAGCTTGCCGACGTCGAGGTCGATCCGCAAGTGAAGGTCGGTGCCGCACTTGCGGATCGCGTTGCCGAGGTCCTCGAAGGAGAGCAGGCCATCGCTGGCCACGTCCACCGCAATGATCAGGCGACAGCGCCGCCGCACCAGTTCATGGATGCCGAGGTTGTCGAAGTGGCCGCCGTCCGACAGGTAGACATAGCTGGCGTCGGCATTGGTCAGGCCGAACAGCTCGGCGAGAAGGCTGAACAGGCCGACCGGCGGCGAAGACTGCTGCCAGGCGTCCTTGCGCGGATTCGGGCACCAGCGCCCGAGACGCACGTTAAACATCGTCATCAGGAAGTTCAGCGGCGGCGAGGAATGCGCCCCCATGTTCGGGCTGGCCGCCGCGCCCGACACGGCGATTGCCATCCCGAGCCGCACGCCGTCGTCATCGGCGCCGGCGCCAGCAGCGTAGTCGCCAGTGGCCCGATAGCAGCCGCGCGCAGCTTCGCTGCTCGCGGATTGCGGCGGCAGCTCGAAGCCGCAGTGGCGCGGCGTGAAGGTGAACGAGGCGGCCTTGCGGGTACGCCAGGCCAGTTCCTCGCCGCCGACCAGGTTCAGCGAGGTGTTGATGATGTGGCAAGGGCGCTGCTGCTTCAGGTCCGCCAGCAGCGGGTCGTCGCCGGGATCGAAGCCGGTGAATGGATGGGGCTTGCGCGCGCGGTTGCTGGCGCCGAAGTAGGCCCGCACCAGCCGGTTCCGGTACAGCATGTAGAGCGAAAACTTGTTGATGTCCACGCGCCAGCCAAGCAGCAGGGCCGCCACCGAGAACACCGTGAAAGCAGTGGCCAGGCGCGTGCCGCTGGTCGCCAGGGTGGCGGCGGCATGCGCGCCGTAGACGCAGGTGAGGGTGGCCGGCGTGGGGCAGGCGAGCATCGGCGGCGCCACCACCCACTGCACGAAGGCGCCCAGCAGCGCGAACACGCCGGCCGTGAACACATAGGGCGCCAGGCGCGCGCACAGGTCGAGGCGCCAGTCGGCACTGCGGGTGCCGGTGCTGCTACCGCTGCCGGCGCGCAGGCCGAACCAGGTCACGAACAGCCAGCCGGCAAAGGTGCTGAGGTAGGACCAGGGCTCGAAGGTGAGCCAGGCCCAGTGCAGCAGCGGCGCCAGGAAGAAAGCGACGCCGAACATCGTGACCCAGGCCAGTGCGAAGATCCAGGTCCAGGCGCCCTGGCGGCTCCACCATTCGCGGCTGGCGTCGCTGTACATGCGGCCGATCAGGCCGATCATCAGGGTCATGGTGCCGGCGAACAGCGCCATCATCAAGGGCATGCCGAAGGTGCTCAAGGCGATCGCGTTGTTCAGCACCGGATGCCGATTGGGGTTCGGCAGCAGGGCCAGGCCGGCCAACAGCAGCACCGCGCCGAGCGTCAGCGCGCCGATCGCGCAGAGCAGGTGCGACAGGCCTTCGATGACTTCGCCGCGGCTCACGTCCGTCGGAGGCCGGTGCGGCTGCAGACGGTGCATGATGGCCAGCGCGAGCGCGCACAGCACCAGCACCGCGGACAGGGACAGCAGGCCGTTGACGATGTGCTCCGCGCTCTCGCGTGACAGCAGCTGCACCATCATCTCGGGCGCAAACGCCCGCGCCGAGGCGCACAGCACCGCCAGCACCGCGACCAGCGCCGCCGTGCACAGGGTGTAGCCGGCGCGCCGGTAGACGCTGATGCGGTCGTGCGCCATGTACCAGCCGCAGGCCCACACCACGAAGTAGACGAAGCCTGGCGCCAGCAGCCAGTGCGCGCGCCCCTGCAGCTCGGCCGGCAAGCCGCCCAGTTCCCAGAACGGCGCCATGCCGCCATGGCGCCACAGGCCCACGCTGCCGAGGAAGCCGGCCAGCAGCAGCGGCAGGTTGATCCACCAGAGCACCGCGCCCTGCGACAGCGGAAAGCGGCGCAACCCGCGCGAGCCGGAAGGTTTACTGGAGATGCTCAGGGCGATGCAGAACACGGCCGCCAGGAACAGCAGGATGCCGGCCATCCAGGCCAGGTCGGCAAACGCCGCCCACGGCCCGCCAGGGCCCACGATGCGGTGCACCGCCCACACGGCGGCGCGCGGCAGCAGCAGCAGGGCGCACAGCCAGGCCACCAGCATGGTGAGATTAAGGCCTGTGTTGCGCGCATAGGTGCCGATCAGGGTCCAGGTGTCGGCGCTGAACATGCCGCCGCGCGGCGACAGGTAATTGCTGTACTGGCGCAGGAAACGGATCGCCGGCGCCTCGGCCGTGCCGGCCGGCGGCGCCAGCAGCGCTTCGACCTGCCGGACGTCGCCGCCCTGTTCGTGGATGCACTTGGACAGCCAGCCGCCGATGAATCCGCCGCCGGACACGGTCGACAGGTAGTCGACGTGGCGCAGCAGCTTCTGGCCGGCCATGGCCTGCAGCACGCCGAGGCCGAAGGTAGCGCTGCGCACGCCACCGCCGGAAAGGGCCAGGCCCACCAGGCCGGCGCCGTGGGCGCGCAGCGCGGGATCGTCGATTTCGACGCCGCTGGCGGGCTGCGGACGCAGCAGATCGAGTTCGTCGCGGAACACGTCGGAAAAGGTGACGCCGCTGACTTCGTCCAGGCGCTGCAGGGTCTGGGCGTCGAGCAGGCCGCGGCCGGCGATCCCCTGGCGGCGGCGGAATTCGACGATGGCTTCGGACAGTTCGCCCAGCGTGCAGGCCTGCGGCGGCGGCCGGCAGCCGGCCGCTTCCAGCTTGCGACGCAGGTCGGCAAGCCGGGACGGCGTCAGGCTGGCTGGATCGAAGGCTGGCACGTGGGCTCCTCATGGACGGCAGGATGCCGAGATGACATCCCGCCAGACCAGTTCAGCACGCCAAGGAGGCGGACGCTACCGTTTGCGTCAAACGTGTGCGCTTGCGCTAAGGCTTGTAGACAACCCAGCCGCGGAAGCTGAGGCCCGCATAGAACAGGGATACGCCGGTGAAGCCCGCCTGACGCAGCATCTCCTCTTCTTCATCGGGCGCGAGGATGGTGAGCTTGGCGCGGATCGTGTCGTACGCTTGTTGTAACTGGGCCGGGTCGGCGCCCGGGGCGGCGGAATAGCCGACGTGGCGGGCGATCCACTGCGATTGCTCCGGCTCGGTCTGCGGAAAGCTGATGTGGGCGAGGGTGAGGGCGGCGCCGGGTTGCAGGCGGCGGTAGATGTGCTGCAAGGTCGCCAGGCGCTGTTCGCGCGGAATGAAGTGGAAGGTCAACAGGGCGGTGGCGCCGTCGTAGGGGCCGTCGGGGGCGCTGAATGCCTGCCATGCTGATTACCCGTTCGTTTTTACGTAACTAATTATGTTACATAAATTGCGGTGGGTAAAGTAGAGCAGGGCGGACACAGGAAGGGAAGCCGCAGTTATAGTGACGATCCACAGATCAGTACCGCATACAAATTTTAAAGCAGCGCAAGATCAGACCTACAACTTTTCCGAAATCGCTACGTAATCATCCACTTGGAATGAGTTCTTGAGAATTCACTTTAAGTACGTATCAGGCTCTGTTAGCATCGTTTGCTCGCATGGAGGAGCGCATGGCTGAGCAAACCAGGAACGACGCACGAACCGACGGGTCGACTGCCCATTTCGTGGACGAGGGACTGACACTGTGCACACGCTATGGCTTGCATCCGGCCTTGCTGTTCATGGAGCAGGTCGGGGTGCCGCGTAACGTTGCGCTAAGGGTCCTGTGCTCGCCCGATCATTACCGGCAACGCGATCGCCGCCGCGCGCCGCGCCTGGCGCCTTCCCATGCCGCCTAGCCGGATGCGCATTGGGTCGCCCTCATGTCGGCTAGCAATTGCCCTGGTGTTTGCATGTGCGCTGACGGCCTGTCATCGCAGCAGTGAAGAAAATCATCATGTGCGCGCCGCGCGCCTGAACAAGGAATGCAGGCAGGCCATCGGCGACGACTTCGTCTACCGGACTGGCGCCGGTTTCGACCTTGCCGTCCCCAAATGGGCCAGCGGATCGCTCCAGCCCTCCCAATATGGCGCCGATTGCAGCCTGCAAACCATCAGGCTCGTGTTCGCCTGGGTCGACGGCAAGCTGATTCCGCTGCAACAGGGCGGAGAGTACGCGCCGCCGCCCGGCCCGGCGCTGCCCGAACGCTACGATACGCTGGTTGTGGCGATGAGTTTCAGGCCGCCGCACACCATGGTTTCTCCCGAAGACTGGGATGGATGCAAGGACCGGCAGTCCCGCGTGGATTACCCCACATACAAGCTGCGCATGTGTCCGCAGTACCAACGGGTCAATGCTCCGCAGCGGCCCCTGTTCGGGCTGCCCTACCGGCCGCGCTTCGAGCTTGTTGGCGAGACGTTTCCACGCTATTCCCTGAGCTGCGCGGACGAGGACTTCGCGCACGCGACACTCGAGAACGTGGTGGAAGCAACGACGACACAGTATTCCTGCCGCGGCAGCTGGTATTGGCGACCGGGAGCCGCAGGCATGTTCGACCTGGGCAGTGGCGCGGTCCTGAAGAAATTCCACCTGGTCTTGCCGGCGGCCGAGCGCTTGCTGGATGGGTGGGTCGTGGGGACGCCTAGTCCTCGGTCCGATCCGGCGTTTCGCGGTTCCGCGCGTAATGGTGCTTGAGCGGAAATTCCGGCAGCCATGACTCGCGCCGGATGACCCAGTTCTCGTAGGTCGGCATCAGCTGGCTCGGCGCGTCGAGGATGCCCAGGTGAACCTCGATTTCATCCTCGCTGCGGCCGAAGACGGAAGAGCCGCAGCGCGGGCAGAAATGCCGTCCCTGGTAGTCGTGGGTGTCCCCGCTGATCCTTACTGCACTCTCAGGAAAGATAGCCGCAGCATAAAAAAGCGCCCCATGGTGCTTGCGGCAATCGAGGCAGTGACACAGGCCGACCCGGTACGGCCGGCCGGACGTTTCCAGCCGCACGTCGCCGCACAGGCAGCCGCCGGTGAGCCTGTCCATGTGCCGCTCAGGCCTTGCCGACCTTGGTGCGCGGATTCTTGCCGACGCGGGCACCGTGCGCGGGCGGGTTGGCTGGCGGGGCTTCCGGTGCGCCGCCCGACACGTCCAGTGGCGAGCCGCCTGCGGCCTTCGGTTCGGCAGGGGGCTTGGCGCCATCGGCCGGCGGTATCGCAGTCGCAACAGCCTGGCGGAACTGGTCTTGCAGCATATTCCACCACGCGATCGCCGCCGGCATCGCCGCGTTGGCCTGGGACGCATCCGGCGCGGCCGGCGTCTCAGGCGCTGGCGTTGCAGCAGGCGCCGGCGCCGCAGCCGACTTGGCAAAGAACTGCGAGAACGGCTGTGCCAGCGCCGGGTCGGCCCCTGCGCGCTGCATCGCCTGCGCCATGCTGTCGCTCATCGCCTTCAGGGTCGCCAGGGTGCCGCGCTGCACTTCCAGCGCCTGGATGGTCCCGTGCAGCATTTCCAGGTTGAGTTTGAGCCAGGATTCGACCGCCTTCAGGTCGGTGATCTTCTTGTCCAGCTCGTCGGTGGACAGGCCGGGGCCGCCCATGACCGGCAGGGTCGCTCCCGGGACGTGCATGCCGCCCCACAGGTTCTTCACGAATTCCAGGGTGTCGGTCATGCCGGCGGCATTCGGGATTGGCGGCTTGAGCATCGGTATTCTCCGGTGGGGTGGACGCCAAGCGTAGCAGATAAAAACATGCCTACCAAGCTGGCGCGCAAGTCTGCCCGGCAGCACCCGCGCGGCGCTCAGGCTACACTAGCGGCATGCGTTCCATTTTTACTCCCCAGCGGCGGCGCGTGCTGGTGTTCGGCACGCTGGTGGTGCTGCTGCACTGGCTGGCCTTGGGCTGGCTCACCGCCGGCACCCAGGGACTGTCGCTGCCGATGCGCGATGGCGAGGCGCTGGTCAGCGTGGCCGAGCTGCTGCCGATGCCGGCGACGCCGGCCCCGGCGCCCGAGTCCGTGCCGCCGCCCCAGCCGAAGATGGTGCAGCCGCCCCTGCCCGAATTCGAGCCGCTGCCGTCGAACATGGTGGTGCAGGAGGCGATCGCGCCGCCGGCCGGTCCGCCCGGTCCGCCCGCGCCGCCGCCGCAAGAAGCGCCCGCGCCGGATGCGCCGCCGGCCGTCGCCGCCGCGCCCGCCCTGCTGCCGACCGAGGCGCCGCCGGCGGCTCCGGTCGTCCCGTCGATCCGCCGCTACAAGGTCGACGTGCCGCCGCCGGCCGACATCCTTTACGCGGTGGCGCGCAGGGATGCCGACGGCACCGAATGGAGCGGCGAAGCGAAGCTGGCCTGGAAGCTGGCCGAGAATGGTTACCGGATGCGCTTCGAGGCCGGCATCAAGATCGTGTTCGCGCGCGTGAACCTGGTGGTGCTGACCAGCGAAGGCCAGGTCGGCAATACCGGCTTCGCGCCGGTGACGATGACCGAAAAGCGCCGCGGCCGCGCGCAGACCGCGACCCATTTCGACTGGCCCGGCAACCGCGTCACCTTCTCGGCCTCGGATGCGAAGTACGACCTGCTGCCCGGCGCCCAGGACAAGGCCACGGTGCCGCTGCAGCTGGCGGCGATCGCCCGCGGCGACGCGGGGCAGCTCTCGGGCGACATCGACATGTTCGTTGGCGAGGAACGCTACGGCGCCGTCTATACCTTCAACGTCGTCGGTCCCGAGGAGATCGACACCCCGATCGGGCGCTTGCAGGCGGTGCGCATCGCGCGTCCGCCGAAGCAGGGCTCGTATAAATCACGGCTCGACATCTGGCTGTCGCCCGCCCATGGCTGGATCCCGGTGAAGATCCAGAGCAGCGAAGCCAATGGCGCGGTGACCATCCAGACCGTCAAGCACATCGAGATGAACAGGACAGGATCCACATGATGCATACACGATTCAAACAAGGCAGCCTCGGGCTCCTCCTCGCATGCGCGCTCGGCACGGCCGTGGCCCAGGATGCGCCGGCCAGCGCCAAGCGCCCCTTCGAGCTGCCGCCGTCGGCCGACCTGCACTATGACCTGCAAGCGCGCCAGCGCGGCTTCGGCCTGAAGGGAGAAGCCATCGTCACCTGGCGCGCCGGCGACGGCAAGTACAGCGTCGGCGCCGAATCGAAGGTGGCGGTGCTGGGCACCATCACCGACGACCGCAGCAGCGGCGCGATCGACGCCTGGGGCCTGGCGCCCACCGAATTCGTCGAGAAGCGGATGCGCAAGGACCCGACCACGGCCAACTTCGACCGCGATGCGAAGTCGCTGAGCTTCAGCGAGAGCAAGCAGGTGTATCCGCTCAAGGGCGGGGAGCAGGACCGGGTGTCGATTACCTGGCAGCTGGCTGCGGTGGCGCGGGCGGCGGGGGACAAGTTCAAGGCTGGGTCGAAGTGGCCGTTCTTCGTGGCCGGGCGGCGTGATGCCGAGAGCTGGGTGTTCGAGGTGGTGCGGCGCGAGAAGGTGAAGACCGGGTTGGGGGAGGTCGATGCGGTGCTGGTGTCGCGGCTGCCGGTGGCGGACAAGAAGGAGCAATCGCTGGAGGTGTGGCTGGCGCCGCAGCATGAGTGGTATCCGGTGAAGTTGCGGTACCAGGAGGGGGAGAAGGAAGCGATTGATCAGACCTTGAGTAAAGTGACAAAACGCTAACAATTTAATTTTGTTCGCCGGAACGACGCGAGGTGTGGTTTCTAATTGTATTAATAGCAATGCTGACCTGTGTCTTTCCTGCAATAGCAAGTCTTTCGGCGCCCCGCCAAACTCCTAATTGCCCACCCTAAACTGTTATACTGGCGCCCCCGCGGACGGCAGAGCACGTTCGCGCGCAGATGAACGGTACCTCTACATGATCGACAACCTGGCCGGCGCGGCGCTCGCCGCAGATTCCATTTCGACCCCTCCGGAAGACGACCCCTTACAGGCGCACTTCCAGCATGGCGTCGCGCCCGACGAGATCGAGCAGGTCTATCACCTCAAGCGCGCGCAGCCGATGCTGTCGGCGTTTACGGCGCTGTTCCACGGCACCCAGGACGGCGTGCTGGTACGTTTGCTCGTTCTGCGCGAGCTGGCCAGCGACACCGCCACCTCGAGCTTTTCGCGCGCCGACATCAACACCAAGCTGGCCTACCTGATCCCGGAAAGCCTGGAGACGGTGCTGAACCGCCTGCGCGGCCACGGCCTGCTGGCCTGGGATGCGCCCTCGAGCGTCTACCGCATCACGCCGCTGGCGCGCAACGTGCTGTCGGCCCTCGACACCCTGATCGCCCTGGCCAAGCCGGAAGAGGACGACGCCGAAATGGGCTTCCTGCTGTCGCAGGTGGCCGGCGCCCAGGCCGTGGGCGGCGTCACCGTCGAGCAGCTGCGCCACCTGCTGGGCCGCCTGGTGGAACTCACCGAGGAGTTCCGCGACGCGATCGCTTCCGGTTCCGAATTCCGCCTGCGCACCTCGCAGGCCAAGTGGCACATGGCCTGCGACTGGGTCGAGAAGGGCTCCGTGATCCTGCGCGCCATCACGCAGGATCCGGCCGCCGATTCGGCCACCCACCGCGCCGCGCAAGCCATCGGCCGCGCCCAGAGCGCGCTGCTGAACATGCAGGGCATGTTCTCGCGCGCCCTGAACCAGATCGAGCGCCAGCGCGTGCACCTGGGCCAATCGGGCCTGTCGACCACCGACGTGAAGCGCTGGCTGCTGGCCCACGAGGACCTGGCCAGCCTGGCCGAGAATGCGATCGACCGCCCGGTGGTGCCGCTGTTCGGCACGCCGGCCGAGATGATCGACGTGGCCGAGACCGAGCTGCTGCTCGAGCGCGTGACCTCGACCGGCCCGAAAGGCCTGCCGAGCGGCCAGGATGCGCCGCTGACGGTGAACGACAACCCGGCCATGCAGGCCGAACTGAACGACTGGATCAACAAGCTGGCCGACTTTGCCAACCTCGGCAACTTCCCCGAATTCTCGGACATCGGTCCGAAGAAGGTGGCGCTGCACGAGTCGCTGCTGCCGGCGTCCTTCGCCGTGGCGTCCTACCGCGCTTCGCTGCTGCCGCTGCTGGGTGATGCGGCCGAGGCCAGCCTGCAGGGCGCGACCGCCGAGCTGGCGCGCCTGCCGGTGCAGTTCGAGACCCAGGATGCCATGATCCAGCTCGACGACCCCGAGGTGGCGGCGATGTCGATCGCCTCCCTCTCCCTGAATCTTGAAAGCGGACCTTCCGATGAATGACGACGCACAAATCCTGATCGCGCGCCTGCTGACGCACCAGACCCTGCGCCGCGACGACAAGATGGTCAAGCGCGCGCTGTCGGACGAAGCCTTCCGCATCGAAATCGACAAGCGCCTGCTGGAATCCGGCCTGAAACTGCTGGACAACGTCTACGCCGACCACGTGACCATCGCGCTGCACCGCAACGTCGAGCCGAAGATCTTCGGGGCCAAGGACATCTGGCAGAACAATAATTTCGGCCTGACCCGCGACGGCGTGGCCCTGCTGGTGGTGCTGTGGGCGCAGATCATCTTGCCCAAGCGCGAGCGCCAGGAGACCCACGTCACGATCAGCGACGACCAGACCGACATGTTCGACAAGGACGCGCCGATCCCGCGCGCCGAGGACACCTCGATCGGCATCTCCTACACCGCGCTGCTGTCCGACTTCGGCGACAAGCTGGGCAAGAAGACCCGCATGGACATGAACCTCGGCGTGCTCTCCAAACTCGGCTTCATCGAACGGCGCGGCGACGTGATCCTGGAAGGCCCGCTGCTGGACCTGATGATGGACACCGACGTGCTGAAGGAACGCATCATCAACGGCGCGCTGGCCGAGGTGTTCAAGCGCGCCCCGCTGGCCGCCGCGCCGCGCAAGATCGATGCCGCGAATGACGCGGTGGTCGAAGCGCCCGCCGACGAAGAAACCCCGAACTAAGGTAGCCCCATGTTCCACATCAAATCACTCGAACTGGTCCACTGGGATTACTGGCAGCGGATCAAGAACATCCCGCTGGACGCCAAGATCATCACGATCGCGGGCCAGAACGGCTCCGGCAAGACCACCTTGCTGGACGCGATGCGCACCCTGTTCGGGCTGGACTGCTCGATGGGCCGCACCTATAAACACTATGCGCGCCACTCGGGCCAGCAGAGCGCCTGGCTGCGCGCCGTGGTGGACAACAAGCCGGTCGGCCGCCAGCTGTCGAACCGCCCGTTCCGCCATTCCGGCTTCTTCGCCGACGACGAAGTCACCCTGTTCTGCCAGGTGCAGAAGAACGGCGGCGACTGGAAGCGCCAGTACCTGATGCGACCGGGGAACGTCGAGATCGAGGAAGTCACGGAAGCCACCGACTGGCTCGGCGTCGAGAACTACAAGAAGCGCCTGGCTTCGGCCGGCCTGTCGCCGGCGATGTCGAAGGTGCTGGCGCTGGAGCAGGGCGAGACCGACAAGCTGTGCGAATACGCACCGCGCCAGTTGCTCGATCTGGTGTTCCAGGTCTTCGGCGACAAGGAAGTGCTGGACGCCTACGATGAAGCCAAGCGCCACCAGCGCGACACCGAGACGGAACTGAAGCGCTTCGAAGCGGAACTCGAGACCTCGCGCATCAACCTGGAAGGTCTGCGCCTGAAGGTGGCCAACTACCACCAGTGGGAAGACCTGCACAAGGAAAAGAAGGAACTGCAGGAAGAGGCGCTGCCGGCGCTCGAATACATTGAAGCGCGCGCCAAGGCCGCGACCATCAGCCTCAATTTGAAGGAAGCGCGCAAGCCCTTGCTGGCCTCCGACTCGATCCTGGCCGAGAAGCGCCAGCAGCTGGCCGCCCAGCAGCGCGCGCTGACCGAGGCGCAGAAGCTGGAAGTCCAGCTCGAGCAGGAAGCGACTGAACTGGCGAGCCGCCTCACCCAGGTCAATCAGAAACTGAAACCCCTGGAGAGCCTGGCCGAACAGAAGGAACGCCTGCAGAAGCTGTCCGCGGACGCGGGCGCCGACCTGGCCGAAGTCGCGAACCAGCTGAACGTCAAGGAAGCGGAGCTGGCCAAGAACAAGCAGCAGCGCGAGAACGTGTCCGCAAAGATCGCCGCCGAGATGGCGACCATCTCGGCCCTGCAGGGCAAGAGCGCGATGCCGGAGCCGGAAGCCCAGCGCCAGATGCGCCGCGCGCTGCGCGACGAGGGCATCGCCCACGCCATGCTGTCGGACATCGTCGAAGTGACCGATCCGAAGTGGCAGGGGGCGGTCGAAGGTGTGCTCGGCGGGTATGCGTCCGTCGTGCTGCTGGAGAAAGCGAAGGATGCCCCGGCGGCCTACCGCCTGGCGGAGAAGGAACGCTATCGCCACTTCATCGTGCCGGACAGCGTCGAAGCGCCGGTGGTGAAGGACGACAGCCTGCTGTCGGTGGTGCG
>Ga0265798_10006087_pt1 | contig 15955 bp, 11 predicted proteins | sample P3T30metagenome_FD_192430 | JGI IMG/M metagenome (GOLD analysis project Ga0265798, IMG submission 192430) | Plant litter microbial communities from East Loma Ridge, Irvine, California - P3 T30 | ecosystem: Environmental > Terrestrial > Plant litter > Unclassified | place: USA: California... | reverse complement strand
AAGACTTTTGAATAATTTATTTTTGCATCTTAGTTGCATAATAAATTTCTCTTGCTACCTTAGTCTCGTTGTTGCAACGACAGGGAGACGCCGAAAACCCTTAAGCGAGTAGGTACTTAATTTCTTACTACTTTTCCGATGAAGAACAACAAGAAATCCGCCCTCAGCTTGAACGCCCTCAAGCTCGAAAGCTTTATCACCAGCGTTGATTCGGCTAAGGCCAAGCGCATCGTAGGCGGCTACGCCTCGGAGCCCACGCACACGACGGCCGCCGACAAGCTGCACGTTTGCTAGGCAACTACTGAGTCTGGCTAACTGCCAGATGCCCGGTAGCGTAGCTGGTAGGCCTTGCTTGCCAGCTACGTGACTGGGCATCTGGCGTTTAGTGTTTTTAACTGCTAGCCGACGGGAAAAACCTGTTCGATAAAGCCCGCCGTGCTCAGCTGCTGTAGCTGGGCCGTGAGGGCGCTAAGGAGCTTACCCTGCGCATCATCGGCCGGGCCAAGACGGAGCTGCTGGCTAAGGTGCCCAAGCACTGCCGCAACGGGCGTGGGCGTTTTCAGCGCCCGCAGCACGGCCGCTGAAAACGCGCCCAGGGCATATTCCGCCACGGTATCGCCCGTGAGCAAGAGCGCGCAAACGTGCTGGCCGGCCGGGGCTGTCAGGTTGCGCCGCCACACCGCTGGGCGGTGCGCGGGCCAGCGCCAGCGGGTGGGCAGCAGCCTCGCCCGCGCACTGCGCCGAAATACGAGGGGCAGAAAACCAGCCGGCGCTAAGGTGGCTAGCCACTGAGCTTGCTGCTGCTGCCGCCGCTGCCGCGCCACCTGATAAATAAAGCCTGGCTTGCGCAGTAGCAGGGCTAAAGCGCTTTTTTCCAGGCGAAAGGCTTCCGCAACTAGTCGTTTTTGAGGCAGCGGCAAGCCGGCCACAATAGCCTGCAAGCGGGCCTGCACCGTCTGAAGTGCCAGCGAGCCGCCCGCTTCTTCGGCAAACAACTGGCGGAGGCTAGCCGGCCGCAGCTGGCCCACCAGCCAGCGCGTGCGCTCGAAGTGCCCTCCCCACAGCAGCGGCCACAACCAGGCGGGCTTTTGGTAACGGCGCCCGAGCCGCCTAGCCGGCGACGAGCCAGCGGGCAAGCACGGCAGCAGCACCGAGCTCACCCGCTCGGGGCTGAGCGTGCGCAATAGCAGATAGCCCATGCCGGCCGTGCCGGTGAGCAGGGCCGGCCCCGCCGGCGCGGCCCCGCCCTTGCCCAGCCAGTGCCCAAGCTGTTGCCGCTGCCGGCTCGCCGCTTGCGCCACTTGCCGGGCTAGCGGGCGGTGCGTGGCGTCGCCCAGGGTAGCGGCCGCCGTGAGCAGCAGCTCGGCGCGGCCACCCCAGCCGGTGAGGGTAAAGTCGGTGGCGGCCCCGCCGCGAGCCCAGTCGCGGCGGGTTTTGTTGAGGCTAGCCAGCGCCTCTTCCCGGTAGCGGGGCAACGGAGCCCGCGCAAACGCGCGCAGGCGCACCAGGCCGATGCCCGTTGCGCCGTAGGCCCAGCTATTGGTGTTGCCGCCGCCCACTAATAATTGGTTGTGGGGCAATTGCCAGGCCTCATCACCGACGGTATAGTCGGTATATACCCGCACATCCAACCAGTTGCTTGCGGTGCGTCGAAAGTACTGGCCTTCGTAGCGCATGGCCTCGTTGGCTAGCCAGCGCAGGGCCGGGCTGCGGAAATAGTGCCCCATTTCTAGCAGTACGTGCGCGATGCCCGAAGCCCCGTGCGATAAGCCCGTTAGGCTATCGAGGGCATTAGGCTGGTAGCCCCACCGCACTCCCTTGGCAGATGGCCGCGCGCCCCGCACTAGCCGGCCCAAGCCCGCTCGCAGCACGGGTAGCCACTCGGCCGCGCCGGTGAGCTGATAGAGATAGGTGATAACAAACAGGTTGCCGGCCTCACCCCCCAGGAGGTCGGGGCTGCCGTTGCCCGCCAGCAAGCCCGCCCGCACGGCCCGCGCCAGCTGCTGGGCCTGCTGCAAGTAATAGGCCTCGTGCGTCAGCTCGTGCAGCTTGCAACAGAGGTATACTATGCCCAGCCGGCCCGAAAAAAAGCTCAGGTGCCGGGGCGCGTGGGCCTGCGCGTGGGCTATCAGCCAGCGGGTACCTTCCTCCGCTACCCGGCGGTGGGGCGGCTCGCCGGAATGCTGGTAGAGCGCGCCGAAGAACAGCACGATGCCCGTGCTCCCGCTGAAAATAGATTCGTCGATTTGCCAGGCGGGAGTGGTAGCCGGCAGGCTGGGCGGGGTGAGCCAGTAGGTACCCTGCGCATCGTGCCGGGCCTGGCGCAGCAACTCAGCTACTACGTGGTCGAGGTCGGCCTGGAGGCTAGCGAACAGGCTCATTAGCTACGGGGTAAGGTCTTGAATGGCGGCGCCTAACAGGTAAGCCACAAAGGCTTCGTCGTGGTTCGGGACCCCCAGGCGGTTGTTGGTCATGTGCAGCAAGCTGGCGTAGACAGCCTGGCGCTGAACGGGGTCGGGCACGGCGCACTGGTACCCTTTGGCGGTGCGGCGGGCGGCCGCCCGGAAGCTGGCTAGCCAGCGCGGCCGTAGCGGCTGGCGGGGTGCGGTGGCGGGCCAGTAGGGCTGCACTAGCTCGCCCAAAGCCAGCCGCTGCTGCTGGTAGTGCTCGGCAAATAGCGCGCGCCAAGCGGCCTGCTCCGCGGGCCGGGGCAGGCCCGCCTGCGGGTCGTGCGGCAGCCAGTCGTTCGCGTACTGGGCCAGCCACTCGGTGGCTAAGGTGGGCGGCAGGCACGCGCCAACAAAAATGGTGTGCAGCAGCAAGGCCGTCGGTAGGCAGCTCGCCATGGTTGCAAGCGCTTGGCTGCCTAGCCAGTGCAGCGCGGCCCGGGAGGAAGCTTCGAAAAAAGCCTCGGCCAGCGGCAGCCCGGCTGGCCCGCCGTAGCGCGCCGTTTCGGGCTCATAGGGCACAAAGCTTACCCGCGCGGGGGCGGCCGCTAGTAGCGCAGGTGGCCGCTGGCGCTGAAAATCAGCTACCTGAGCCAGCAGATAAGCCGTTAATTCCGCCTGCGCTTCGGCCGAGGCCAGGCCCAGCCGGAGGCGAATGTGCGGCCCGCCTTCGGCGTAGCGAATGAAGAAAAAACGCGTAGCCAGCCGCTGCCGCGAGGCATACGCTACCACCGGCGCCACGCACCCGCGCAGCAGCTCATCCAGCGGGCCAGTCCAGAAAATATGCGCCGATAGCCAGGTAGTGCTCATGGCGCGGGCGAGGTAGCGGGGGCCGGCTTGGCAGCGGGCCGGTGCTGCCATTCTAGCAGCGTTTCGCGCACGTGGGCTTGGCCCTGCTGGCGCAGGGTAGCCGAGTCGGGGTACATTTCCTCAAACAGCAGCCGCTCACCAGCCTTGGGCAATTGCTGCTCAAACAGGCGCACCAGCAGCACGTTATCAAAGTGCAGGTACTGGGGCTTATAATCATCGGCCCCGGCTGGCTGGCCCGCAGTAGCCGGCTCGCCGCCAAGCCGCAGGTAGTAAAAAACCTCGGCGGGCAATGCCAGCTGCTGGCGCCAGGCGGCCAGCCGCCGCAGGTACTGGCTGGCGCTTTCGGCCTTGGCCCGCGCGGGCACGGCGGTGGCGGCTACGTACCAGCGCTGGCGCTGCACCACTAGCCCGGCGTCGAGCTGCACGCGCGGGTACCGGGCCACGCCAGGGGCAGGAGCCGTTTGCGCTGGAAACTGGGTGCGGCAATAGCGCGCCACGGCTTGCAGCAACGGCCCGAAAGAAGTATTGCCTTCCTCGCCAAAGCCGGTTAGAAATTGGTACAGCTCCGAGCGGGTACCAAGGGCTTGCAGCCCTACGTCGTGGGGCCGCACTGGCTGGCCGCTGGGCAGGTGCCACAGCTCCAGTTGTTGCCGCTGCGGGCAGTCGCGCACCACCAGGTCGGCCACGCTGAGCTGCTGGCTGGCCGGGTGGCTGGCGTGGCCGCCGGGCAGCACCAGTTGCCAGGGCAGCAGCGGCGGGTGCAGGTTGGCATTCGAATAGGAGGCATCCGCTAGCTCCGCCGCCAGGGCAGGCGCGGGGTAAAAGTCGCGGTTCCACGCTTGAAACGCCTGGGTTGTTTCGGCCCCGAACAAGTGCAAAAACCGGCCACTGCCTTTGCCCAGGCCGGGCAGCAGGCCGTTGACTACCCCTTGGAGGGCGGGCGCCCGGCCGGGCTGGGTTGCTTTAAAAAGCTGCACGTAAGCAGCTGTAGCAGTGGGTACACCCTGCGCAGTAGCCGCTTGCTGGCTAGCCTCGGCCGGTAAGCGCAGCGTCACTGCCGGCGCGTAGGTGGGCAGCGCGGCAGCCAGGCAGGCGGCTAGCCAAGTTGGCTCGGCGGGGGCCGACGCCACCTCCGAGGCGGCTGGCGCCTGCGCGGGCTGGCGCACCTCGGCCACGTAAGCCTGGTAAAAAGTGAGCAGCGGCACCTCGGCTTCGGTAGCGTAGCGCGCCAGAAAGTAGGCCCGCTGCCGGGCAGCCTCGGTGAGAGCGGGTGGCCAGCAGCTTAGCCAGCGCTGGAGGTAGTCGGCGGCTTGCTGCACGGCAGCGGCATCCAGCTGGCCGGCCGTAGCGTGCGCCGCATCTTCGTAGAGTAGCGTAAAGTCGGCGTGCAGGAAAGGCCGGATGACGAACGCCGCCGCCTGTTCGTATTGCTGCGCGTAAGCCGCCCGGTAGGCCTGGGATGACATGGCCCCGGCCGGGGCTTGGCCGGCCGCCTCTCGCAAACGCGCTTCTACCTGGCGGAAGGCGGCCCACATGACTTGGCGCTGCGAGCCCCGCGCCGAGGCCGGGGACTGGGCGTAGGCGGCGGATACGCTGCGCAACTGGTGCAGCAGCGTCAGAACATCCAGTACCGCCGGATGGTGGCCGGCCAGGGGCAGTAGCTGCCGGTGCAGGGCCTGGTCCCAGTCGGGGTCGGTGCCGGAGGCACCCAGGTCAAACTCCAAAAAACCGCATTCCACGAGGGGTTGCAGCCAGGCCAGCAGCGCCGCGAGGGGGGCTTCCACATGGTCGGCGGCCAGGCGCTGGGCCAGCGTGCGCAGCGACAGCTCGCCCCTGGCTGCCCGCAATTCGGCCGCCACTACTTCCAGCAGTTCGTGCCCGCCCAGCGTTTGAAACGCCTCCACGTTGTGGTGATTTAGTACGAAGTGATAGCTGCCGGCCTGGGTAGTTACGGAAGGGTTGAGGCGTACGGGCAGGGCGTCGCGTAGCTCGGGCACCAGGCCGAGCAGCGTTTTTAAATACGCTAGCAAGTTGTTGTTCAGCCGCATGGCGCTGCGGTAAGGCCCGTTCTCCTTGGGCCAGGCTAGCAGCTCCGGCACGTTAGCCAGCGTGCTCACGCCCACAGCGGTGAAGGTGCTGAAGGGCGAGGTTTTGAAATGCAGCCGGGTGAGGTAGCGCAGCAAACCCAGCTCCAGGTGGTGCTCGCGCTTGCGAAAATCGGCCGGGGCCGTTTGCCAGTAGCGGGGCAGCTGGGCTAGCAGCGTTTCGCTGGCCAGGTGCAGGCCGCAGAGCAGGTTTTCCTGCTGGGCCAGCGCTTGCAGGTGCGTGCGGGCGGCCACAAGCTGGTGCTGGTACGCCTGCTCAAATAGCGTTTCCCAGGCCGCCAACTGGCTTAGCACCTGCTCATAGGCTAGCAGGGCCAGGTGGAGCGCCGGGGGCAAGCCCAGCGCGAAAGTGGCCGCGTCCCCCAGCGGCCGCCCGTTGAAAACCGCCCGCTTGAGGTGCAGCAGCCGGGCCGATAGCCCCGCGTGGGCGGGGTCCTGAATAAGCAAGTAAAGGGCAGCATTCAGCTCCGTTTGCAAGTGCTGCTGGCGCTGCTTCAGGGCGGCGCGCTCGGCTAGCAACTCCGGCAGTGCTTCCCAGCGCAGGGCGTCAAACGCCGCGAAGCTACTGGTGGCCGTGCGCGTCAGGGGGTGAGGAAAAACGGATACCATCGGCAGGCGAGAAGATTAATGGGAGGATGTGGAAACCAAGGTGCTTGGCTTCCACATCCGGTCTAGCAAGCTGGCGGCTGGCGTGGTAAGGCGTAGGGTGCCAGCTGACTGATTTAGTGCTGGTGAGGGAGATACTTTGCCCAATCGAATAAGCAAGCGGTAGCGGCCATTGGCCGCTCCGGGGGCCAGCGTCAACACTTGGCCAGTCACCGGCGAGGAGCCGGCTAAGGTTAACTGCACCGGCTGGCCGGGGCGCACGGCGAGCGCCACCGCTGCCGGCAGGCTAGCCCAGACCGCCACTTCGCCGGGAGCAGCTTGGCTAGCCAGCCCGGTAAAGGGCGCCCTCACCACGTCGGCGTAGCGCACGAGCCCGGCCCCGGCGAGCAGCGCGCCCAGCAGGCTGGCCACGAGCAGCGTGCCCCACCGCTCGGGCCAGGAGGGCGGCCGGGTGAGCACGGCGTGCAGGCCGGGGCTGGTGTGAAGCGGTGGCTGGCTCATGCGCCCAAGGCTAACTGATTGCGTACCAATTGGAAATAAGCGCCCCGGCTAGCCAGCAGCTCCTGGTGCGTGCCTACTTCGCGGATGCGGCTGTGCTCCAGCACCACAATCTGGTCGGCGTGCTGCACGGTGCTGAGGCGGTGGGCCACGATGACCACCGTGCGGCCCGCAAAAAAGGCCGCCAGGTTGTCCATAATAGTGCGCTCATTGGTGGCATCGAGCGCGTTGGTAGCCTCGTCGAAGAGGATAAAATCCGGGTTGCGGTAGGCGGCGCGGGCGATGAGCAGCCGCTGCTGCTGCCCCTGGCTCAGGCCGGCCCCGGTGCCGCCGATGGCCGTTTGGTAGCCCAGCGGCAGCTCATCGATAAACGCCTCCAGGTTGGCGATGCGGCAGGCCTGGCGCAGGCGCGCCTCGTCGGCCGGCCCCTGGCCCACGGCAATGTTGCGGGCGATGGTATCGGCAAAAATGTAGCCGTCTTGCATCACCACCCCGAAATGCTGCCGCCACGCGGCCGCGCTCACCTGCACCAGCGGGCTAGCCCCCACGCAGATACTGCCCGCACTGGGTGGGTAAAACTTGAGCAGCAGCTTGAGCAGCGTCGTCTTGCCGCTGCCGCTCAGGCCCACGATGGCCGTGACTTTGCCGGCCGGAATCGTGAGGGAAATGTCTTGCAGCACCAGCGGCGCATCGGCCCCGCCGTAGCGAAAGCTCACGCGGTGCAGCCGGATATCCTGGCCCGCGAGCGCCGCCGGGGTTTGGGCTGGTGCGGCCGCGTCCTCGTTGGGCTGCCGGTACACTTCATCGAAGCGCAGCAGACTCAGGCGGGCATCCTGGGCCGTTTTTAAAAATTGCAGCAGTTGCAGCACGGGGTTGTTGAGCTGGCCCGTGATGAAGCTGATGGCCAGCATCATGCCTAGCGTGAGGCGGCCGTCCAGCACTTGCAGGCCCGCCAGCAGGGTGATGAGGATGTTCTTTAACTCGTTGAAAAACAGGATGCCACCCTGGATGGTCTGGTCGAGGAGCAGGGTGCGCAGCTTGAGGTTGTAGGTGGTGGCTTGCAGCTCTTCCCACTGCCAGCGCTTTTCCTGCTCGCTGCCCGTGAGCTTGATTTCGGGCATGCTGTTGATGAGTTCTACAAGCGTCTGCTGGTTTTGGCCGTGCTGCTGGAAACGCTGCTGGTCGAGTTGCTGCCGCCGGCCCAAAAACAGCAGCGTCCAGCCCACGCCAAGGGCCGTGCTGACGAGAAACACGCCAAAAATCGGCCCGCTGTAGAGCAGCAGCACGCCCCCGAAAATCACCAAAGTGAACAGCGAAAACGCCGTGTCAATGAGCGTGGTGGTCAAAAACAGCTCGATGCGGTGGTGGTCCACGATGCGCTGCATGTTGTCGCCCACGTGCTTGGCCTCGAAAAAAGGCATGGGCAGCTGCATGAGCTTCGCCAGGTAGCTAGCCAGCAGCGTGAGGCTCACCCGGCTCCCAATCAGTAGCAAGATGCGGGCGCGCAGCAGCTCAATGGCCGTGCGCCCGCCAAAGAGCAGCAGCTGCGCCAGGCACACTAGGTAAATAAACTGAACATTGTGCGAGCTGATGCCCACGTCGATAATCGACTGGGTAAGAAAGGGAAACGCCAGCGCCAGCAGGCTGCTTACCACTAGCCCCAGCAGCAGCTGGCCCACTAGCCGCCGGTAGGGCCGCACGTAGGCCAGCAGGTAGGCGAAGTCGATTTCGGGTGCCTGGGCGGCTGGCTCCTCGGCGGCCGCCGTCAGCTGTGGCGTGGGTTCGAGCAGCAGCACGATGCCCTGGCCGGCCGTGCCCGGTAGCTGCCACTTGGCGGCAAACTCGGTGGGCGAGTACGTGAGGCGGCCCCGGTAGGGGTCGGCCACGTAGAGGCGGCCCCGGCGGGCGGCGTACACCACCACAAAGTGCGCCTGGTCGAGGTAGGCGATGCAGGGCAAGGGCACCTGTGCTTGCAGGGCGGCCAGCCCGATTTCGGCCGGTAGCACCTGAAAACCCAGCTGCTCGGCGCCCCGGCTCAAGTCGTTCAGGGTCACGCCCTGGCGCGAAATACCCAGCAGCCCGCGCAGGTAATCCAGCGACACGCGGCGGCCGTAATGCGCCGCCACCATGCGCAGGCAGGCCGGGCCGCAGTCACGCGAATCAAGCTGATGATACAGGGGGAAGCGAGGACCAAACATGCGGAAAAAGAGCCGGTGCTTGCCGAACAAAAGGGGCCGCCAGCCCGGCAAATGAACGCAGCTTTGGCTATTATTCGCAACAAAGATTCATGATTGATTCCGATTTAATCTGCTCAACTAAGTAAGCAACATGTTGAATTTCAATAAAAAATACCTAAAAATTGGTTCTTAAAGTTTTTAGAATCAGGGTTTTTATTTGCAACTAAGATGCAAATAAAGAAAATATGCGGCTACTTTTGCTAACCTCACCCATCCTCCCCACCTCACTATGGTACGCCTGCAAGCCCTTGGCCTACGCAAAGACTACCACGGCCAGCCCGCCCTGCGGTCGCTGAACCTGACCCTGCACGAAGGGGAGGTATTCTGCCTGCTGGGGCAAAACGGGGCGGGCAAAACCACGACGCTCAACCTGTTTCTGGGCTTTCTGGAGCCCACGGCCGGGCAGGCGCTCATCAACGGCGTGCCCGTGCGGCCAAACGCGCCCACGACGCACCGCTTCGTGGCCTACATCCCGGAGGTGGTGATGCTGTACGGCGAGCTGTCGGGCCTCGAAAACCTGCGGTATTTCAGCCAGTTGGCGGGCTTTCATTACCCGCCGGCCGCGCTAGGCGAGTTTCTAACGCGGGCGGGCCTGCTGGCCGCCGCGCAGCCGCAGGCCGTGCGGCGCTACAGCAAGGGCATGCGCCAAAAAGTGGGCATCGCCATTGCGCTAGCCAAGAGCGCCGACGTGCTGCTGATGGACGAGCCCACCAGCGGCCTCGACCCCAAAGCCACCCAGGAATTTACGGCCCTGGTGCAGGGCCTGGGCCAGCAGGGCAAAACGGTGCTCATGGCTACCCACGACCTGTTCAACGCCGTGCAGGTGGGCACCCACGTGGGCATTATGCGCCAGGGCGAGCTAGTGGCGGTGCGCGAAACGGCCCGCATCAGTGCGCCCGAGCTGCAAGAGCTGTATCTGCAAACCATCTGAAATTCAAGGCTATGAAACTACTGCTTACCCTCTTTGGCTGGCTGGCGCTCACGAGCGCGCTGGCCCAGAGCGGCACCGTGCGCGGGCGCATCACCGATACGGCGCAGGAGCCACAGGTGGGGCTGGTAGTGCGGCTCGAAAACACGGTGTTCGGCACCACGACGGATGCCGACGGGGCGTTTTTCCTGGGCAATGTCGCGCCGGGCCAGTACACGCTGGTGGTGGCCGGCATGGGCTACGCCGCCGAAAAGCGCACCGTGGCCGTGCAGGCTGGCCAGACGACGCGCTTGCTGCTCGCCCTCGACCCTAAAAACCAGGAATTGCAGGAGGTGGTGGTAACCGACCGGCGCACGTTCGAAACCAGCGCGGCCGGGGCTACCCGCACGGCCACGCCGATTAAGAACTTGCCGCAGTCGGTGCAGGTTATCAACCAGGCCACCTTGCAGCAGCAGCAGGTATACCGCGTGGACGAGGCCCTTAAGAACGTGGCCGGCGTGAATGAGTCGTCGGCCTGGGGTAGCTACAATTTTCGGGGGTTTGAGACCAACGCGATGGGCTTTCTTACCAACGGCCAGAAGGGCACCGGCTACCCCGAAGGCGTTTCGCCCTTTTTGGCCAACGTGGAGCGGGTGGAGGTGCTGCGCGGGCCGGCAGCCATTCTCTACGGCGAGGGAGCCGTGGGCGGCAACGTTAACCTGATTACCAAGCAGCCGCGTAAAAATACGGCGGTGAACGCCCGGCTGTCGGGCGGCAGCTTTGGGCTGTTTCGGGGGCAGGCCGACGTGGCCGGCAGCCTCACCACCAACAAGCGCCTGTACGGCATTGCGGGCGTGGGCTACGAAAACGGCGGGCAGTTTACCCAGGATTTTCGCCACCGCACCACCCAGCTTTTCGGCAGCCTACGCTGGGAGCCGGGTGTGCACACCACCTGGCAGGTGAACGCCACCTACAACCGCGACCGCTCGACCCGCTCGCTTGCCCAGGACGTGCCCATGTACCCCGGCCGGCTGTTTTCGGTACCCGATAACTTCCGTATTTCCAGCGACGACGCCTCCTACCGGGGCGACTCGTACCAGCTGCAATCGCAGTTGCAGCAGCGCTTTTCGGCGCGCTGGAGCGGGCACCTGTGGCTAGGCTACGCCCAAAGCCGTGCCGCCGACGTGAGCTACGCCATCCGCAACGCGCTCGATTCGCTGGGCACCTTCGCCCGCACCCGCACCCAGCAGGTGCGCCGCTCGCCCAGCCGCACGCTCAACGCCTTCGTCAACGGCCGCTTCGAGCTGGGCAGCACCACGCACCAGCTCACGGCCGGCGTCGATTTGCTGGCCGAAAACGCCAAGTATCCCGAAGGCATCCGGCGCTGGCTAGCCTCCCCGCTCAACGTGAATGCCCCCAACTACGCGGCCTTCGACGAAACCCAAACGCCGCTGCGTTACTACTCTCGCCAAGAAGAATTTACGACCCGCACCACAGGCCTATACGCGCAGGACCAGGTGGCGCTGTCGCCCCGCTTTAAGGCCCTGCTGGGGCTGCGCTACAACCACTACCACTACCGCTACACGGCCGGCGACCTGTCGTATGATAACCGCCAAACCTTTGAGCAGTACGCCGAAACGACGGACAACACGACCGCCCTCATCCCACGGGTGGGCGTGGTGTACCAGCCCAATGCTACGAACTCATTCTACGTCGATTACAACGTCGGCTTCGTGCCGCAGTATTCCAACTCGGTAGCCTACGGTGGGCCGTTTGACCCCGAGCGCACCCGGCAGGTGGAAATAGGGTGGAAGGGCGATTTCCTGGACCACCGCCTCGTGCCCACGGTGGCCGTGTACCAGATTTTGAAGCGCAACGTGCTCACGGTTGACCAGGATTCGCTGGCGGCGGGCGCTTACACCTACCGGCCCGTGGGTGGCGTGCGCAGCCGGGGCGTGGAGGCCACCCTCACCGGCACGGTGCTGCCCGGCTGGAAGGTGATTCTCAACTACAGCTACAACCAAACCAAGGTAACCGACAGCAGCGACCCCGCAGAAATCGGCCAGCAGTTTGCCAACTCGCCCCGCCACCTGGCTAGCTCCTGGGCCACTTACGAGCCCGGCCGCCGCTCGCCGTTGCGCGGCCTGCTGCTCGGGGCCGGCTTCCGCTTCACCGGCGACCGCTACAGCGCCCTGCGCCCCGCCGATACCGACGTACTGATACTGCCCGGCTACGGCGTGCTCGACGCGGTGGTGGGCTACGACTACCGGCAATTCTCGGTGCAGATGAATGGCAACAACCTGCTCGGCAAGCGCTACGCCCGCAGCAGCTATTGGGACCAGAGCTACTTCCCCGGCACGCCGCGCAATTTCCTCGTCACGCTGGGGTATTCATTATAAGCTAACGCTCTCATTAATAGAAGTTATTCCTTCGTAGTCCTTTTTCACCATGAACCCGGTATTCCGCATCGCCCTCCACGAAATGCAGACCCGGCTGCGCGCGCCCGGGGTGCGTGGTATCGGCGTTTTTCTGGGGCTGCTGCTGGCTTTTTGCCTGGTCGCCGGCCGCGCCGACTACCAAAAGGCCACCCGCGAGCGGGCCGCCGCCCGGCAGGCAATGCGCGCCTTTTTTCTGGGCCAGGGTGCCCAAAACCCGCACAGCGCCGTGCACTACGGCCACTACGTATTCAAGCCCCACTCGCTGCTGACGGTAGTGGACCCCGGCATCGAGCCCTTCGTGGGCGTGACTTTGCAGCTCGAAGGCCACACCCAAAACGACGTGCAGTTTGCCCCGGCCGAGCGGCGCTCGTCGCTGGTGCGTTTTGGGCAGCTCTCGTTCACGGTGCTCTGGCAAGTGGTGCTGCCGCTGCTGCTTATCTTCTTAGCACATAGCGCGATAGTGAGTGAGCGGCAGGCGGGCACGCTCAAGCTACTGGTGGCCCAGGGCGTGTCGGTGCGGCGCGTGCTGTGGGGCAAAGTGCTGGGCTACGGCGGCCTGATGCTGGGTATGCTGGCTGCTTCGGGCCTGGCGCTGGCGCTGGCGCTGTTGCAAGCGGGCCAGCCCGCCGAGTACCGGCCCGAGCTGCTGGGCCGGCTGGCCTGCCTGCTGGGGTGCTACGCCTTTTATTATGGCGTGGTCATTACCGGCACGGTGTACGCTTCGGCGCGGCTAGCGGCCCCTGGCCAGGTACTGGTTTTGCTGCTGTCGGGCTGGTTTTTACTCACCATCTTGCTGCCCCGGCTGGCCGTGAGCGTGGGCGACCAAGCCGTGGCCCTGCCCTCCAAGCTGGCTTTTGAAACGGAACTGGCGGCCGCTTACAAGCAGGGCCTCAATGGCCACGACCCTAACGACGCCCGCGCCCAGCGCTTCCAGGATTCGCTGCTGGCGCACTACGGCGCCCGGGCGTTGGAGGCGCTGCCCGTCAACGCCGATGGCCTGCTCATGCAGGCTGATGAAGCCTACCACAACCGCGCCCACGACCGCCAGCAAGCCGCCCTGCGCCACCGCCTCGCCCAGCAAGACGCGGTGGCCGCCCGCGTGGCGCTGCTCGACCCGCTACTGGCCGTCAGCCACCTCTCGCAGGCCCTGGCCCAAACCGACAGCTACCACCACTTCCGCTTCTTGCACCAGGCCGAAGCCTACCGCCGCTGGCTTATTCGCAAGCTCAACCTCGAAATGGCCTACGGCGGCTCCAAAACCGGCGATTGGGATTGGAAAGTAAAGCCCGATTACTGGCGCAGCATCCCCGATTTTGCCTATCAGCCGCCCACCGTGGGGGCCAGCCTACGCCCCTACCGGGCCGAGCTGCTGGCCCTATTGGCCTGGGGGCTAGCCACCGCGCTCGGCGTGCACTGGGCCGCCGGTCGCCTACGCGCCAGCTAGGCCATTTTTCTGAATTTACCCGCTTACAGGGGAGCTAGCCGGCTCTCACTTTTCGCCTTATCGTATGTGGAAAACCGTTTTTGCGCACGAATGGCGCCTGTTTTGGCGCAACCGGCTGCTAATCGGCGGGGCGCTGTTTTTGCTGCTGGCCGGTGGCTATGGTTTGTGGGCCGGCCACGCGTTTGCGCAGGCGCAACGGGCCGTGCTGCGCAGTATCGAGGCCGACCAGGCGGCACGCCTCACGCGGCACCTGGCGCGCTTTCAGGCTGATACGCTGACCGAGGCTGGCCGCCGCGACTACCGCTGGGCCCACGATGCCACCCGCACCGACCGCGAGCTGGGCAAAATCGTGTATTGGCCCTTGAGCCCATTGACGGCGCTTGCCATCGGGCAGCGCGATGTATATCCTTATTATTACACTATCCTTCCCTGGGACAACCTGTACCTGAGCAAGAGCACCGAAATCCGCAATCCCAACAAGCTGCTGGCGGGCAACTTCGACTTGGCTTTTGTGCTCATCTACCTGGTGCCGCTCTTCAGCATCGCCTTCGGCCACAACGTGTTGGCGGAGGAACAGGAGCAGCACACCTACTCCCTGCTGCGGGTGCAGGCCGGCTCGGCCCGGGCCGTGGTCGGCTACAAGCTACTCTTCCGCTTCGGCCTGACGCTGGCTCTGGTGACCGTGCTGAGCGGCACGGGCCTGGGGCTCAACCAGGTGCCGACCGCTGGCTGGCTGGGCTGGCTGCTAGTCAGTACCTTGTACGTGGCCTTGTGGTTTGGGTGGGTGTACGCGGTGGCAGCCCTGGGCCGCAGCGCTACCTTTAGCTCGCTGAGCCTGCTGGGGCTGTGGGTGTTGTTTTTGCTGCTCGTCCCGTCGGTGCTCAACTACGGGCTGGGGCAGCGCCAGCCCGACCCTGAGGCCTTACGCCAAGTGTCGTTCGGCCGCGACCACGGCGGCCCCTGGACCTGGCCGCTACCTCGCCTCGCGGCCGCTTTTCACCAGCAGGCGCCGCAGTTTAGCGGGCCGCGCTTCACGCCCGTGCGCGACACCACGGAGCTACGCTTCCTGGCCTATGTAGTCTTGAGTGAGCACCAAAAAAATGCCTTGGGAGCCGCTCAGGCTAGCCAGCAAGCCGCGCTATACCGGCAGACCCTCCGCTTCAACCTGCTCAATCCGGCTTTTGCAGCCCAGCACGCCTACAACCAACTGGCCCAAACCGAGCTAAACCATCAGCAGGCATTTCTGCAAGCAGCCCTGCAGTACCAAGAGCAGCGCCGAAACTTTGGCTTTGCTTATGCACTGAGCGGCGCGCCCTTTGGGCTAGCGCAATTAGGCCAGTTTCCGGAATTTACGTACCGGCTAGCCGCTGTTTCCTTGGCTGATATGGGGCGCAGTAGTTGGCCACTGCTGCTATGGGTAGGGGTGCTGGTGCTGGCCGGCTACTGGCTAGGGCGCTAGCGGTAGGTCGGGTAGGGGTGGGTTAGTCTACAGTTCCAGAATGTGATGGCGTATTTTTCGGTTGGCGACGTGAACGAAACCCGGCTTGCTATGGCCGCGCTGAAGCGGGCCGTGGTCAAGGCTTTTGGTAATAAGCACGCTTGGGCTGCTGCACTGTTCCCTAGTCGATACCATCCGCGAAGCGCGTGCTCGACGAGCCGCTCCGCCACGCGGGCCTCATCCACTACTTTGAGTAAGAGCTGAGTGTGAAAACAGTGCGCTGCTTCAAGCCCAACGGCCACACGTACCGGGCCGCCGCGCAGCACCTGGGCCTCTTCGCCCCGGCCGAAGCCCCGCTCATCGCCGCCCACGGCTGAAACGTAGCTGGGGCCAAGCGCGCCGGCCGGGCCGCTAGCTTCATCGCCCGGCCCGGCCAGACGCTCTACCCGCTCGCGCCGCCCCCCCGGTACTGCGGCAAAACGCTGGTGGCGGTAGCCCAGCCGCTCCTTGGGCACCAGCTACCGAGCCGGGCTACAATCCAGCGGGCGGGTCCGGGCCGGCCAGCGCTGCCGGGGGCGTCGGCCCGCAGCCATTCTTCGGCTTCGGCCACCCGGTAAAATAGCTGCAAAATAGCCTGCGCGGTGGCCTATCCCGATGCTTGAGTAGCACGCAAGTTGGGGCACAATTACCTGGTTTAGAAGCTAAACTGTATAATGCATTGCCCCGGCTCCCGCCGGAAATAGAACGCCCACCGGTGCGTAGCAAAGGCGTACATTTGGGTGTAATCAAGCCGTTTCGGAATGTCCGAGTCATCCGCCTTCTTTATGAGGCAGGCGGAAGCCGGGCTTCATATGCAGTTTATCTACGATGTGGCGGCCGGCCGGGTCGTGTTTGTAAACGCCGCCTACCAAGCTGTTCTAGGGGGCAAGCCGGCCGAGGCCAACGCTGAGTTGCCGGCCCTGCTGGCGCGCCTGCACCCCGACGACCGCCTGTTCTTGGCCCGCTACTGGCAGCTATGGGTAAAG
>Ga0265798_10006086_pt1 | contig 15957 bp, 19 predicted proteins | sample P3T30metagenome_FD_192430 | JGI IMG/M metagenome (GOLD analysis project Ga0265798, IMG submission 192430) | Plant litter microbial communities from East Loma Ridge, Irvine, California - P3 T30 | ecosystem: Environmental > Terrestrial > Plant litter > Unclassified | place: USA: California... | reverse complement strand
TGGGGCGGTCGTAGGGGGATGAGGACATTGATTCCATCATGGTGGAGATTGTGGTTACGAGGTCGGTCATGGCGTCTTTGTCTTTGGGGGGGATGATGGCGGGTTGGAGAGGGGTGGCGCCATTGTCGGAGGAGTTGGTGCCACTGTCGGATGGTGCAGCACTGGTTGGGGTGAGGGGTTTGAGTGGCAGGGGGTCGCGGTAGTCTGTCCATGCGGCGAGGAAGGCGGCGAGGAAGGCGGGCGAGTGGATGAATCCGGGGATTTCTTTGGAGCTGGTTAGTAGGAGCTTGGAGGAGATGTCGTCCCATTTGTAGGGGAATTCGGGTTGTGGGGAGGGTGTGCTGGTGGATGGTTTGGTAATGAGTAGGGTCATGTTGAGTTGATGGTTCGTGGATGGATGCAGAGGAGTTTTGTTGTTCGGAGAGATGTATGTGTTGAGTAGACAGTACGAGGAGCGCTCCTGCTGACAGTGGATGTTGTGAGACTCTCGAAGCTCGTGCTCTCAGTGGCTACTGAAGCAGCTTGAGCAACAAGGTGCAGTACGGCTTGAAGGGCTGACGGAGGAGGAGATGTGTTCGGAGGAAGACTGAGGAGTGGCGTAAGGTTGGAGAGGTAAAGGCGACAAGAAAACGGCGCTAAGAGGAACGGCGGAACATTGTTTAAAAGCGAAGTGAGGGAGGAAAAGCTTCGTAGCCTCCGTGAGGTAAGACTGCCCGATCGAAGGTGTCCGCCGAGGACATTACGGCCGCAGTAAGTGTCACTTCATCCATTCAAACGCCGTTCGCTATGCAAAGTCCCAATCCGAGTCGTGACCAACCTCAAAAACTGAAGACCTCCTCATCCTTCCTCGGCCCCAAACCCCTCTTCACCCCATCCTTCAGCACATCCCACGTGACACCATCATGCCTTCTCCCCCTAGTCGCAGCCTCACTCGCTGCATCCGCCAACCGTCCTGTCGCAATCCTCCTCATCAAAAGCGTATCCTTCGCGCCCTGAAACGTCCTGCCGTTGCCCTCCGTCAAGAACGTCTCCACAAACGCCTCTTCCTCCTCACTCAGCGGCAGTCCCACAAACTCCATGGCCCTCTCCTCCCTCACATACGGGCCCTCGTCATCGCTCGACCACCCGCCGCGCTCGAGCGTCTGCTCCATCAGAATCTCAAGAAGAGGCTTCTGCTCGTACTCCGGGCGCGTGTGGATCCAGAAATACGTTTCGGAGACGTTGCGCGCGGACATGTACTTTGCGAATTCGTTGCGTGTCTTTGTGTTTTCGAGTGGTGGCTTAACGCAGTTGTAGTACGCGAGCGGCAGGATCTCGTCGGCGGGGCTCTTCTCCAGGCCGCTGCCGTTGAGCTTGTCTTGGCCTCTGAGGAGCGTGTAGATTATTTCATCTGGGAATGTCGGTATGATGCTGGGATGTGTGAGGTGTTCGACTGCGGTGCGGAACTCGAGGTTGTCCAGCGCCCAGAGGCCTTCGATGAAGGTCCAGAAGCGCTTTTCGAGATGTACGTCGCGCGCGAATGCTGAGGCGAGCTCGGTGTGTTTGTGGTGTTGGGGTGAAAGGTCCTTGAGGAGGTAGAAGATCAGACAGTGCTTGTTGTGGAGGGACGTTTCGGCGGAGATGATGCGCTTGTGCAGGTCGCGCAGTTGCTGGTTATTCTTGGGCGGGTACATTTTCTTGCCTGGTACGGGTCAGTATTCAATGTCTGTAGCGACTGGGCATGCGCACCTCCGGTGATCTTGAGCACTTCTAGTAAGCGCTCGAAGAAGGTCTTCCCTCCAAGCGCATGCTGGAATTCGTGTTTTTGAGTGAGCATGCCTGACGTGTACCTGACGGCATCGGGGAACACGGCCTCAAAGTCTTCTATGTCCAGCATTGCGACTGCGATTGTGTCTTTACAGTCGATTCGAGGTGGGTTGCGGTTCGCGTAAAGGTTGGTGGACGTGTGTTGTTGATGCACGCTCCGCGCTGTCATGTGAGATGTTTGGTAGCGGGCTTGGCACTAGGTGCGGATGCAATGATTAAACTGCCTGAGGTGAAGCGAATCATGAAATTACATAAGTTTATGTTCAAAAAGCATTGTTAGTTTAAGTTTGGTTGCACAAGTTGAAATGACCTCAAGAATGAGGCTCATCTATGTGCATTGTGTTATACATGCGCGAGCTATCCAAGTACGCGCTGGTATCGTTACATCTTCTTTTCCCAAGTCAACAAAGGCTCGCCCTGCCAGACCCAAACGCCATGCTATGCTATCCAGAGTGGATCGTCATCTTTGCTCCTCAACTAAATGTGATAATGCTGGTGGTACAAAATTTCGTAGCGCGCTTCGATCGTGTATGGAAAACGATTCGTGGTCGTGCTCATGCTCGTTCCAACTCTCTTTTCTGATTCAGATCGTCCGCAAATTTCTTGCCCAGCTCGTAACAGCTGATCATGATGGCACACGCCGGCGCAATCTTGAGACACCTGGCTGCCCAGCCCTTGAACAGACCCGAAGCTCCTTGCTCGCGGTAGATGTGGGCTAAAAATTTCGGCATTGCCTGCTCTTCTGGCCGTGTCGCTTTTGAAGCACTTTTGGCGGTTTCGTCCATGTGTTGGAAGACTTGTTGCCTCGTCTTGCCGACGTCGAACGGCGTTGTTACAAATGCGGCAACAGCACCAGACGCAGCTCCGGCGATGAAGCTATCGATAATTGTATCCTTGCGGTTCTCCCGACTTCTGGACCGGCTGCGTCTTTGTATCTTCTCGTCGCCGTGGCCGATCCGGAATTCATATCCATCGTCTCTTGCTGCTGCTCGTCCTCGAATGTCGATCAACTGGTTCCGCGTAGCTTCGTAGCCCCACCAGTATAAGGCCGAAAACGGCACATCTCTCCACAGAGTCAAGGCCAGGCCCCTCCACAGGCTGAAGACACCCTGCCCAGCAACCATCCCACGCAGCCCGTCCATTGTCTCGCGGAAATGTCCTGCCGCGGTCGCCGTATGGTTCGCTGCCTGCATCCGTGTTCGAAACATCTCGATCGGGCTGACAGCAATTGCTGCAACCACTCGTGCGGTCGCGCCTGCTACTAACGGTATGTATGCGTCAGATATTGTCTTCCGAAAGGGCGATTGTTGTGCGGTGCGTAGCCAGTCGTAGCCAGCAAAATAGATGACGTTCGCGGGTACTGCCATGACCAGTGTCGGTGACAGGCCCCTCCATAACGTGCGTGGTCCTTCGTTCTGTGCAATCTTGCGCAGACCGTCCCATGTGCTGTTGATTGTCCTTCGCTCGACTTCTTCGACAGCACATCCAACACTCGTCGCTGGGTTCAGCGGCGCCATCGTTGGTCCTGCCACGCAGAACGGCGCCTTGTTGTTCATCCAGAAGACTTCACGACAGCATGCAGAGATGCCCAGGTTCGGTGGCAGATCGCGGAATTGTGTGAGGTTTGCGCCATTAAAGGTTCGTGGTGGTGATGTTGAGGCGGCCGACGGGGATTCTTGTGACTGCAATCGGACGCGGACGACATCGAGAGGCGTCACTAACAGCGAAGTCAAAATGCTGCCAGACACGGCAGACATCATTTTCTGTGAGAGCGTCACATCGCCCATCCCCGCGGACTTGTCCGTTTCCTCGGCTCGCTGTGTGGCGGTCGCCATTTCCTCCTCTGTTCCCTCTTACGGTGTATCACCTCGCCAATATGCGAGATGTGTTGTGTGAACTCCTGAAACGCGAGAAGGGCGGCGTGGGCATGGTCCTGGTGATGTCGCAAGTGGTGACGGAGGCGACTCACGATGCGGTAAGGCCTAAAAGCAAAGACCTGGCTCTGGAAGCTACAAATTCTTAGCGGGTTGCGGCGGCGATGCGCAGCTATTGGTCAATACAAAGGGCGGCTTATCAGATGCACTGGCAGCTAGAGCCGGCGACGTGCGTCATTGAGTCACTCCAGCATTTTGACGTGCACATCACCGATTGAAGGGCGCCAGCCACATATTGACATTTCACACGCATCTAGACACGCACTGGTATTATTTGGAGGCAGACACCTGACATAGGACCCTGGACCAAACTCTTGCCTCTTTGACACCTGCGAAGCCGGACCTACACCGCTTACACTGAACCGCTTATATCCGCTATCCTCGTACTACCATCATGGACCCCAAAGACGTGTCCACCAATCCTGAAGCCGAACTCGAGTCATTCCGCCAAAAGTGGAGGGAGGAAGTCACTGCCAAAACTAAGGGCAAGGCTCCCATAGCAGGAGAATCGTCTGCCAAGACTACTGCTTCGTCGAGCAAACGTGGGCCTTCTAAGAGTAATGCGCCAGATGCTACAATTTTCAGCCATGCACGGCAGCCCAGTGAAGATCTGGATGAAGCAACACCTTATGTCTACCAAGACTTGGGTGAGAAGCAGCATGGCCGGCGGTTGAACGAGACAGCTAGCGAGACAAGTGCTGCACTTGCTGCCACTCAAGAACCAACATCTGCACTCGAGCATTATGAGAGAGCTGTCGACAAGGAGGGTGAGGGCAGACTAGGAGAAAGCGTGAGCCTATACCGAAAAGCTTTCAAGGTCAGTCTTTCCATGTAAGTTTCTGATACATGATTCTAACAAGTCCAGCTTGACGATAAAGTCGACAAACTCTACAAAGCAAAACACTTCCCCCCATCATTCTTCAAGAACCACCCACTCCCCTCATCCATCACACCAGCCCCACCCCCACCCCCCAAACCTCAAGACCCAAACTCTTCCAATGCCTCCGCCACGGTCCCCAACACCGCCCACCACTCCCTCCAAGGCCTCTCCGCACCCACCCAATCCCTCATCAGTTCCTTCACCACGCTTTCCATCCTCGGCGAGTCCCCGCCAACAGACCTCTCCCCCGCGCCACCATGTCCCATCGCCACCGTGCCCGAGGAAATCATCGTCGAGATCCTCGAACAAGTCGCCATCCGCGACGTAGCATCTTTCGTCCGGCTCGCGCAAGTATGCAAGCGCCTCGCATATCTTGTCGCGACTGAAGATCGCGTCTGGAAAAGACTCGCACTGGGGCATGAGTATGGCTTCGCGGGCATGCATTACGAGTTTACGTGTCAAGTGGATGGGAAGTCATTAGAAGACGACGGCGAAGGCGGCATCCTCCTAGGCAGCACATCCGACACCGAAGACACACCACCCACCCCAGCCCCTCCAACAGCCCTCCTTGTCCCCACCCCGTACCCAACCTACCGCATCCTCTTCCAGCGCCGCCCCCGCCTCCGCTTCAACGGCTGCTACATCAGCACCGTAAACTACACGCGCGCAGGCCAAGCCTCGCCCACAAGCGTAACATGGAACTCCCCCATCCACATCGTAACATACTACCGCTACCTGCGCTTCCTCCGCGACGGCACATGCATATCCCTGCTCACGACCTCCGAGCCCACGGACGTCGTGCCCTACCTGTACGTCGAACACATGCACAAGCACCACGGCGCGCTGCCCTCAGGCGCCATGAAAGACGCGGTGCTGGGGCGCTGGCACTTGACGTGCGCGCCGGAGCAGGAGGGTACGGTGCTGATTGAGACGGCGGGCGCGACGCCGAAGTACTTGTATAAAATGGTGTTGGGGCTGGGCACGGCGGGGAACAGGGCGAAGAATAATAAGTTGAGTTGGCAGGGGTATTGGAGTTATAATCGCATCACGGACGATTGGGGCGAGTTTGCGATGAAGCATGATCGGCCGTTTTATTGGAGTCGGGTTAGGAGTTATGGGATGGGGTGGGAGGAGAGGGGGCGGAAGGGGTAGACAGTGTCAATAGTCGGACAGCAGTAGACACGTGAATGGCGAGTGTGGAGGGGCGCTGTGGTGATCTTGTTCGCTTTTTTGCATTATCATAGACATCTTGCGACGCATTGGTTGCTGCTATGTCTTACTTGGTCGTTATTCCTCTCCAACACTGGTCAGGCTGGTTTACCGCCTGGGCATACCCCTTCCGCGTCCGCGCATACCCAGCGCACGTTGCGCTGCACCTTGAGGCAGCGGCTTGTTTGGACCTTGCGGTGCCTGTGACTCTTGGTTCTCTGCAGTGATGTCAGCAATTATCTCTCAGCCTGGTGGGTGGGGTACTGTACTTATCGTCTCGTCAACGCTCAGAATCAAGCAAGCCGCCTCCGTCGCCGCCTGCAGAGCGTTGACCTTGACCAGACTAGGCTCCCACACGAACTTCTCCATGTTGTTCGCGATGCTCTCCGTTGTGAAATCGACACCGGCCCAGATGTTGCCCTTCTTGTGCTCCACCCTCAGTCGGTTGAGGATGTCTGTCGCGTCGACACCGGCGTTGTCGCAAAGTTGCCTTGGGATGACCTCCAGCGCCTTTGCAAACGCCTTGATGATAGGCTGTTGCTTGTGTGGGATGTTTGTGTCGGCGTAGTTGTGTAGGTATGACGAGATTTCCATCTCAACGGCACCGCCGCCGGCAACAATGTTCCTGTTCTTGATCGCGCGCTTCACGATCATGATGGCGTCGTGTAAGCTTCTCTCGACCTCGGCGATGAACTGCTCTGCACCACCGCGGAGAACGAGGGTACATGTCTTGGCCTCTGGGCAGCCCTCGAAGAAGTTGAAGCGCTCGCCGCCGATTTGCCTCTCGTCGAAACTCTCACAGGTTCCGAGATGCTTGGATTGGATGTCTGTGCAAGTCGACTGCACGCTGGCGCCTGTTGCTCTGCACACCCGGTCGAGGTCGTCTGCTGCTACACGTCCGGCGCAGAACACATCGCGGTCTGCGAAGTACTGTGTTGCCAAATCGCCAATGGGGAGCTTGCTGAGCACGATCTTCGCACCTGTCTTGTATAGTGCTTCCATCTTGTCGTAGATAATCTGCCATTCAGCGTCCACAATCGCCTGATATTCCGACACCTGCTCGACTCGCACCTCGGCGTTGTCCTTCTCGCTCTTCAGCTCGAGTTCGACGTTCAGGCAGACGATCTTGGGGTTCTTGAACGATTTGGGTTGTTGCTCGAATCCAGCGTAGGAGAAGGTCTTCTTGAATGCGACACCGTTGACGAACAGCGAGTCCTGGAGCGCACCACCTGTGATCTTCTTGACGCCAATCAGCCTCTCGTTCAACTCATCCTGGTCCAGCGAGAGTACGGCGTCCACAACCATCTTGGTGAAGAACTTCGAGTTTCGGTGGATGAGCTTGCTGCTCATAGCTGTTGCAGCGAGCTTCTGCAGAGTGTCCCGCTGGTTGCCCTCTGCTGTGTCGACCGCAATCTCCATAATCTTGTTCACTGCGAGGTTCGAGGCTCTGCGCAGGCCCTTGATTATGGTCTGGCTGCTGACTCCCTGCTCGACGAAATCCTTGATCTCCTTCAGTATCTCCCCAGCGATGACAACGACGGATGTTGTGCCATCGCCAACTTCTGCGTCTTGCGAGCGGGCGATGTCGGTGAGGATGCGGGCGGCGGGGTGAACAATGTCGAGGAGCTGAGAAGTGTTAGATACAACACCTTTCCTAGGCAGTAAGTGTAGCTACCTTCATAACAGTCGCGCCATCGTTCGTGATAGTCTGCTTGCCATTCTCGTCTACCATGAGCAGATCACCGCCATAGGGACCAAGTGTTCCTTTGATAGTCGACTGTACTGCTAAACAAGCGTTGATGTTGGATAGCACCTGTCCTCGTCCCTGTGACTGATCGGTGCCTACGCAGATTAGCTTTTGTGATTGCTAGACAGCTCTGAGGCACTTGCCCTCTCGCAGCACCACAATGGTCGGTGTTTGGCCACCGAACGACATGATGTCTGTGTTTGAAGCGCTGAAACTCGGAAAGCAATTGTGTCTAAGCTCGATGAGACGAAAAAGAGGCTGTAGAGTTGTGCAGTGGGTATCGTGGAGCTATGCGCAGCTCGATGTTGTCCCCCGCGCCGACGCGCTTTGGAAAATTACTAGGCGGCACCCATGTTCGACCGGGGATCGGCCTCACCTTGTCTCCGGCGCTAATCACGGCGCCGCAACCTTCTGTTGGGCTTCCATACAGCTTCCATGCATCGTGACACCCGTCACGCCCTCCAACACCACTCCATACCATCCGTCACCGCCGTGCTTGAGTCGTTGGAGCGTGGATTCGTCCATTAAAGTGGTGTCGGGTTGTCTGAACCTATTCAAGCTGCACCGACGCTCTCGTGACCTTTTCAGAATTCCATATATTCTCACGTTGTGCCTCAAACTTGCACAGCGCTCTGAACAATACGCGGAAAATTGGTTCGCTTCTGCCTATGTGTATTCGTCTCCATCGCTAGTCACAAACATGCCGGCCAAGACATTAGCCAAGAAGGTGAGTCTCGGAACGACACATCCCCCGCAAGATCTCTAATATTGAACCAGAGTACACCTACCCCAAAAGGGTATACCGATGACATATGTCTGCATCGGAGAGCCATAGAGAAGCAGATATCGATACCAGAAACCATCACCGCCCTGGACAGCTATCCGCCGTTACTCCGTATACCCTCTGAGATACGGCGCGAGATCTTCAGATACGTCCTACCGTCATCAAGCAAGAGATTCATACTCTATACCGACTGCGACTCGACTGTCATCAGCAAGAAGTGGAATCGGAAATGCCGGCCGCATCCTGATAAGCACTTGACGCTCGACATCCTTCGGACGAACCGTCTCATCTACCACGAGTGCCTGTCGGTCATGTACTCTGAGAATCAGTTCCATTTTTACGCTTTCAGCTATCTACCTGTATTGGATTTCATACGGCATTTGAGTCCCGAGGCAAAGAACCAGGTGCGCAAAGTCCGGTTCACGCCATTGACAGATAAGCAGGACAAATCGCCTGCTACGCATGATCGCTTCTTCACTGTCATACATGACTCTTTACCTGGGCTTAGTGAACTCGCGGCGGATCCAGTTGTATTCTTCTAAGGCCTTGATTAATACGGTTTTGACACCATGGTCCAGCCCCCTTTCTCATTTGACGACTACGATTTCCAATCTTCAATGTAAGCGGCCATTTAGACATAGACTCTCTTACTCTGTTTCATAGGCATATTGTGTCAATATTCGACAGAATGTAGCAATATCATAACACCTTACCTACGAGCCACCGGTCTCACACTCTTGGCTTCGGCCTCAGCATCAGGTAATGAGTGTCTTACGATTTTAAGACAGCAAGTCGGCGACCCTTCCTACTTTACTATCTCTTCACGATCTTTTACACACGTTCCTACCTTCTGGGAACACCGCGTCTCTCCTCCCGAGCCGCAAGACTGTACATCCTCTCTCACAATCATCTTCCACCACAACGCCGTTCCCCTTCGGCATGTCAAACTTCATCATCTCCTCCACCACCTCCTTTCCACCCCAAAGCTCGATAGTCTCAAGCGCCGTCGTCTTGCCCAGAGGATACCTGATGTCACGAAACACCCCACCCTGCAATATCACTGTGTCAATGACATGCCCGTGGCGAGCAAACAACGGCACAAGCAGCGCGCAACACATGAGCTCGCTTATGGTCAGTCGGATCGTGTGAAGCCTAGATGGATGTATGCATTTCAGCCAGTTGGCAGCGTAGAAAATACCGGATCTATCCCCGCTCAAGTCGAGGCGCATCAGCTTAGGTAGCAGACACACGCGTGCTGTGCGCGGGGGCAGGTCGTGGGGCGTAACCATATTGAGGCTCAGAGCTGTCAAGATGCTCAGGCGGTCGAAATAAGGGAGTGATTCGGGGAAATGGTAGTCAAAGTCCATGTGGAGGACCTGCAGGGTGTGCTGGGTGCTGGAAGACAGGGCATTGAAGCTGGCTGGCGAGATGGGAGTGTGGCATGCGAAGTGCGTGAGTCGGTCGAAGTGCGGTGACATGCAACGAATGGACAGCATGGATTCGTTGTTATGAGCTCGCCTGTCAGATGTGGGATGAATGGAAAGTGTATGTATCCACAAGCCTGTCGGGACTTCTGAAAAGTATAGGTACTCGGGTACTCGTACGAGCTTGCTACATCCGCGCTCGACGGAGTAGTCATCTGGTCTGAGTGACCTTGATGTGAGGACTTGAAACGCAGAATGGCGGCACACAAGTGGTCTGAGCATATGCTTCTACACGTCAGAAGGTCGTTTGGTGGAATGTGATGACTTGAGCTTACTTTCCATAGTCTGCATACATGCTGGAAGCTCTGCAGCTCACGTACAGCGGCACGGCGATCTTGGTAGGTCTGATCGAAGATATGCACATCGCGATTGGGGCGCATGAGACATTCGAATACCAAGAGCCATATTTCAACTGGTACGCGGTGGACAGCAGGGTCAATATTAGCATCTCGCATGGCTGCTGTAATGCTGCACTTCAATCGGTGCGACACGGTCGATGTTTTCATCGGGTGGTGTTTGGCATTTACTACATGGTGTAGGCATTGGGCAGCACTGACTGCACTCAGCCCAGCGCTTACAAGTGGACGCAGAAGTAGCGTGCACTTCGACGGCTCACAACCTAACCCAAAACCGACACCAACCTCGCCTGCTGTTTACTGCACCACGATCTCGCCCTGCTGCCTGACGTCCCGACTACTCGCGCCAACATACACCGCATATCTTCCCTTCTGCAGCTCCCACCCTTGCGACGTGACACTCCAGATACTCAAGTCGCGCCTGTCAAGCGCAAATTCTACTTCCCGGCTCTCGCCAGGCTGCAGAATGCCCACGCGCTCGAAGCCCCTCAGCTGTCTCTGCGGCGCATTCGGCACGCCCAAGTACAATTGAGCGATTTCGTGACCCGCTACGTCACCGGTATTGGTGATGTTGACGGCGACCCGGTACAGAACTTGCCACAGCTCTGGATGTCCGCCCTGCACTATTGGGACTGACGGCGATGGAAATGAAGGAAGTGATGCATTGGATACTGGCGCGATCGCCATGTCCGAATACCCAAATGTCGTGTACGACAATCCATATCCGAATTCGTACTGTGGCGTGACGTTGCGCTTGTCGAAGTCGCGGTAGTCAACGTACAGACCCTCTGAGAAGTTAGACTGGAGGAAAGCTGGGTTCGATGGGTCGACCGTCGAATTCAGGAGTGCGCCGTAATCATCTTCCGAGCGACCGACAGTGTAAGGCAAACGGCCAGAGGGGTTCACATCTCCGTACAGAACGTCCGCGATGGCATGTCCGCTCTCCTGGCCCGGTACACCGGCGAACAAAACCGCAGTAACATTTTCGTTATCGACCCAGGCGTCTACAGTTCGGATACCAGCGGAGTGAATGACTACGATCGTGTTCGAGCAGTTCGACGCAACGTTGTTGACTAGCTGGTCGCTGAAGTCGTCCGTGAGAGAAGTGCGGTCGAAGCTTTCGGACGCGTAGGCGTTAATAAAGACGAGGCATGCTTCGGCGTTGGCATAGACTGTCGGCGTCAGACCGAAGAAGTCCCAGCGAAGCATTCCGCGGTCCGCAATAATGCGATCTTGTATAGCTTTGAACGGGCTGATGACGTATGGAGGCGTGCTTGATCCTGAACCGCCTGCTGTGATGAGTGTGCCGTTCAGCGTATTCCAGCCAAAGTTCTCTTCATATCCGCCACCGAAGCGGGAGGGATTGTTCCACGGCGACGCCTTGACTTCAGCGTCGTACCCGTAGATGTTCAAAAATCGGGGGTTGCTCAGCGGCAAGGTCTTGTTGACGTTCTTGACGAGTACTGTGCCGGCAGCTCCGATTTCTCGGATCAAAGAGGCGTGGTCTTCCCGTACATCCACGATCTCATGCTTGACGTTGTACGGATACACGCTGTTTTCTGGAAAGTCCTCGTCTTGGTTGAGGTAGTAGAATGCCGCAAGGAGTCTGGTGTTCATGTCGTCCAATCTCTCGGTAGCGACGGAGCCGTTATTCACAGCATCAGTCAGATTATTGCCCCAGAACTTGGCTACTGGCATAACGACGTCTAGACCGGCATTGGCCGACGCCACACCGGCGTGCTGAGCATCCCAATCAGAGACCTGGAAATATCAGTACACAAAACACGGAAAGTCAACATCTAGCATACCACGAAACCCTCAAAGCCGAGCTCTGTCTTCAGCACTCCGTTCATGAGAGCTGAGTTCTGGCAGCCGTAGGAGTTGTTGATTCTTTGGTAGGAACACATCAAGCTCCCGGCTCCTTCGCGGAGAGCATCCATGAAAGGCCATGCGTAGAACTCGTGCAGAGTGCGGTCGTCTATATTTGAAGAGACCGCCTCGCCCTCGTCGCCGGGTCGTCGCCGGTACTCCTGTTCTTGCGCAAGCCAATGCTGATGTTCTTGTTAGTATGACAAATTCTTCATTTCACTTTTGAATCAGTAATCACCTTTGGAGCAGCAATTACGCCTTCCTCCTGCGTGCCCCGCGTGATCAGACCTCCTCCAATACCAGCAAGATACGGATCCGATCCCAACCCTTCCCAGTTCCGACCTCCGCGAGCAACTCTTCCTATTGGTCCAATGAACGGACCCAGAGCAACATGAATGCCCTTGCCTCTGTACTCTCTTCCAAGCGCTTTGCCGTACCTGAGCATCAGGTCTCGGCTGAACGTGGCTCCAAGATGAATGCCTGCAGGGAACGACGATACGAATTCTTGACCGCGGACTCCAGCGGGCGCATCCGCGAAGCATATCTCTGGGACGTCGAGACGAGGAACCGCACCCGTTTGTCCTACGCAAGGCCCCGTGACTCCGTGTGTGAGGTTTGACTTCTCTTCTTGCGTCAGTTGTGCGACGATTGCCTTTGCTTTTGCGTAGGCGGCCTTCCATGTTGAGGATGTGGACCCATTGCCACGAGCTGTGGAGTCAATTTTTCGGTCTTAAGTATTGTCTGAAGACTTACGGCTCGGATACACTGGTGGACTGAGACCGTACAGAGGGGCCTCAGACTGATTTGTGTATCCTTGGGAGACGGAAAGACTTGGCAGGAGAGCAATGCTCAAGGCCAACATACTAGCAGTCTTCATGATATAGATTTGAAGTTGAAGCACGCAGCATCCATGCGCCGAACGTGATCACGGTATATATGCTCAGGCTGCAGGCTGCATGCTCCCGGCTCAGGTAACAAGCAACATCCCGAGCGCCGCATACCTTTTCCGCTCCATCATTTGTGCCTTGGCGAGGAGGGGAAGTGGATGCGGTTTTATGCCGTTCAGTCAGTGTAGTTAGATCGATGACGTTTGTCGTGGTGGAATTGTGCCGAAGCCGGAGTTGACCCGAAAGCAGTTCGTCATTGGTGCAAGTACGACAATATTGGCGATGAATTGCTCGATGGGTAAGGCAGGTCAGACGAAAGGTTTGATGTCATGGCCACGAGAGTTTAAGCTTTCACGCGTTGGCGGAAGAAGGCTTTGGCGCGCCACTGTTGAGACCTTACCTATTCGGGTAACAACGCACTTGCATAATAATGTAAGCAATTCCTCTCTCGCAAAGAAAACAGTCTCAATAAATTTTATGTAACCTCATGCCTTCTATTAGCTCTGTCATGACCATGTCAAAATGCAAGTCGGGGTTATGAAACCTTTCCCTATCGTAGTACGCCTTTCTGGGGTCTTACTCAACTGACACTGGCTTATCTACTACAAGCTCCATTCCGTCCCATAAGGGTCCTCCGGCGTAAGTAAAATTCGCATCAACACTCTGCATGTTGAGCATCTCACGACTCGTCAATATGCCTACCGAACAGTTAGCACAGAAAATGGATGTGCACATTATGGTGCAGTTGTACCTGGCTGGTCATCGGCGAAGATCTCCGGGATCCTGACTCCTTCGGGCAATGCGGTCTTCGAATCGCTCACGATGTTCAATTGCGCACAGGAGGGATACATCTGCGCCTGAATTTGACCCGGCTGTGCACCGGACCATAGCACGTCCATGCGCATAAGATACTGGCCTGGGGGCGTCTGAGCTGGGATCACGAAAGGGAGCTTTGCTGGTCAGCACATAATATACGCCAGGATTGTAGCACTTACGCGTGGTGGTTGACGAGAGTACAGGAGCCAGTTGACTGGACTATCGATGCTATTGTTCATGCCCACGCTGTGTATCTTGACCCAGTCGCCCGAGCCATCGTACGCGGTGACGTCTTGGCCATCAGGGACTTTGGAGAGATGGACGAGGAGAGGGCCGGGATGGTTGAAGTCCTTCGCAGTCAGCACCAACACGACTCCAAACTTCTCAACGCTACGTCGGACTTACCTGCGCATACGCATAATCTGGGTGACAAGTACCGTAGCCGTCCGGACAGTTGTTGAACATGCCATCTACCCATTCCATTGGCTCGTACCGCTGGTGCGCGATCTCAATAGTGTCTCCAGCTTTTACGGTCAAGACCTCGGTCTCCTTCGCATGCGCCATGTGATCTCGGCCGCATCGCTGAGACTCAGGGAAATCGACGTTGAAGGTAGGCCAGTTCCAGCCACGGTACAGGAAGTTGGCGCCGCCGGCGGGTACCCGCTCGTTGTATGGGTCGGTCTTATTTCTTTCGATGTTTAGTATGCACAGGTCATGTATGATGTTGGGTGATGTGTTACCGGATGTATTGGAGAGGTTCTTTCCATTCGCCGTCCGCTTTGATGCGCACAAAGGTGTCTAGTAGTCGTCAGAACGCCAATCTCAGTGGGTAGGAAAGACGAGAACTGACAGTGTCCGTGAGCTAAGTGCGCAGATATCGCAAGGGCGACAAGGGACGATATCGGAGCCATCGGGGGCGTCTGAAGCAGAGTTTCACAGGAAAGTAGTCACTGTTTTGAAGGGTTAGATGAAGAGATGCTCATTGTTGTCCGTCGCAAAGAGCCTTTTCAACAATCCTCGCCGTCGAAGTCATGTGGTCCATTTCGTCATGTTAAAGTGCTCGGCCCTGTACCCCAGGATCGAATAGATTGATGTTGTGTTCAAACCCGGAAATTTACACAGCTCGTGTTACACGAGAATCTATGTTGTGTACAGGCAGTATCGCAGGATCCGAAACATTGCCTATAGGATGTACCTGGCCCATGTCTGGGCGCAAACATGTGGAACCTTATATCGACACACCAGTCGTAGCTTTTCCTTTAGTTAACGTGACGGTCGTGGTAGTTTAGCCGCATATAGTGCTTGGGCTGTATGTGGCTGCAAAAGCGAAACCACCTGCTTCCCCGCATTCAGGCTTATCGAGCCGCGAACCTTTGATAACTTCATGCACCATCAGCAATGTTGCGGTGGCCAGATGAAAGAATGATGGCAAGGACAACTTACGCTAAATTGACCGTAAAATTTCGTCTATACGCCAACCCGCGGTGCGAAATATCCGAGTTGATTCGAAGGTTGTTCATGACTACAACGTGTCACAATCCTGCATTCGTACCCTACCGCATGTTGTCAAATACGAGTAAAAGTCGAACGTCTCTGTGGAGTGCGCTCTGGTATCATGACGCAGAGTCTACACCCGCTTTACCTACCTGTAGCCATTGTTAGCTGCTTTTGTTCGACAGACACCCCAGAAACTTCGCTCATATGCTCAAGAGCCAGCAGCGTGCAGTCCTAACAGCTGAGGATCATACAAGCAATTCCCATGCTGGAAAAGCAAAGAGATGTAATCGTGCTTTGGTGTTCAGGCTTAGATAAACCTCTTGGACCGACTTGAAGCAGATTTGCTGAGTTGATGTTGATGTACTGGAGAGAGTGGAGAGAAAGACCTTGCAATATCGAGCGGGAAATATCGGGGGTCGAATTGTAATGCATGGGCAAGATCTGAAGCGTGGAGGTACCTGGGGGCCGGTTGCACTACATTGCTTAGCGCATAAGGCTGGTTTCTGAAGGTGCGCGAGCGAGTCCATCGCTGGAAATTCTAGTCGGCTCTGTGAAGTCGAGCGTGCGCATCTGACTTGTCCGTCACTTCATTTATGCCTCTCTTCCATGCACCACGCTTCTTCAGCAGCCCTGCCTTTCCAGTAGCTGCTTTAGAACTGCACACCCCACGGCTCGGATCTCGATGCTG
>Ga0265798_10006083_pt1 | contig 15960 bp, 17 predicted proteins | sample P3T30metagenome_FD_192430 | JGI IMG/M metagenome (GOLD analysis project Ga0265798, IMG submission 192430) | Plant litter microbial communities from East Loma Ridge, Irvine, California - P3 T30 | ecosystem: Environmental > Terrestrial > Plant litter > Unclassified | place: USA: California... | reverse complement strand
CACCGAGACGCGGGAGCGGGAGCGCGGAAGCAGCGCGGTTGGTTGGTTGGTGGGTGGCAGAGTCGAATAATACAGTAAATCGGTAAATCGGCTGTTGTATTTCAATGGCGAGACGCAAGCCTGGCCTGGCAGGTGACGGCGAGGGCAGGTGAGGCGACAGGCGTGGGGTGGTGTGGCGAGTGGTGTGTGTGTGTGTGTTGTAACAGTGATGTGTAAGAGAGAGGGAAAGGGTGCAGAGTGTGTGTAAGGTGAAGTTTAAGCACGAAGAATAGAGTCGACGAGCGCCTTGCTGCTTCCTTCACGGACCTCAGACAAGAACACAGACACCGAGACGTTGGTAGAAGTAGCGGGAGTGGAAGATGGGGAACGCGCTTTGCTTAAGGCGCGGGCGGCTTGCTGGCAGAAGGCTTTTTCCGCCGCTCTAACTTGACTTTTCTTTCTCGCTCGCTGGCTCGCTGTGGCTAGCGAGGGCCTGACCGGTTAGAGTGGTCTGGGGCACAGGCACAGGGTCGGTACTCCTTCGACGATGCTACAGCTGCTGCTGACGATGCGTGCCCTGCCCTGGCTTCGGCCCCGTTGCTCACTGTCAGTGCTAAAGTCTGCCCTCGCGGCCTGCATGCGCGTGTGCCAACTACACTAGCTGCCGAGAGCCTGCAGCGGCGCAAACGGCTCGTCGAGTGGCCGTCTCGGGAATTCCAGCTGCGATTAAGCGAGCCAAGTGCCTGGCCCGCTGGGAATGGGAGTGGAGAGCTGGCTGCAAAGGTCACGTCTCTTCTGCCTGCGCCCGTCGACTGGGTATCGCGGGATTGCGTCGTGTGGCACAGTCGCCCGGACTGGTTGGGTTGGGACTGACTGATCTCTGGTACGTTCGCCGGGCGGTGGCGAGATGGCGATGCTTGCTGGTTATTCGTCAGTGCTGTTGCGGCACCCGCTGGTCAAGGTCAAAAGTAAAAGAAACGGTAAAGGCAACGGGCCACGATACACCCGATGCAGCTGGCACGCCGCGGGACGAGCCCTTCTTGAGCGGACTTTCCCTTCACAGCTCGAGAGACTCGCGCATCCACCCATCGACGGAGCACCATCCACAGATCCCCTCCACTGAGATTAATCGGACCGCAACCGGCCAATCACAAAATTGGACTACTACTCAGATCGTCGGTCGCGTGGCCTCCTTGCTAGCTCGGTGCACCCTGGTGCTTGGTGGGGAGTATTGAGACGCCGCCGAGATAGAGAGCGCACCACCACACGCAGTAGTGGCTGTAGAGTAGTCCTTTCGCCTCTCTTCCACCTCGTATTGCAAGTCACCGCTCTCTACCCTGTCCCGGTGCTTGCTCCGCCATCGTGCGTCCACTACGCTGCTGTCGTGCAGATGCGCAGAACTAGACAGCCAGGCGTCGATGGAAGCAGGACATGAGACGAGAGACGAGACTGGACTGGCCCTGCTGCAAGACTCGAGGTATCCGCGCAGGAATCCGCTCTTGCAAACTTGCTGTCTGGGCAGTACATCCGGTGCTTGCAAACATCAAGAGAAGCCAACGCTTATCTGTCATCATCCGGTCAAGGACGCGTGGGAGTATCGATGCAGCAAATAATGAGAAAGCTTTTCGAGCTACGACTTACTTCGGATTCGGATACAGCCCAATGGACACTTCTCGTGCTGGGCTGGAGTAAGTGATGTCCTTGGTCGTGCCACTGGACCAACGCGGGCTTGTCAGGATTCGATGGATGGTCAATGTAGGTAGCCGTTCTCGGATATCCGCTCGGAAAGACTGTATAGTATGAGTAGCCGCCTCGAGATCAACGAAATTGAACAGCTTCGACAAACCAGACCTGAAGGATTGGAATCTGAGCAAGCCTTTCGAATATATGGACATGGCTGATCCTATAGCACTCCACTCGCGCTGCGGCAAAGCATGCATCTCGCGCCCACCATGCACCTGCGGCGTCAATAATCCTGTGGTGTAGAGCGCGGACCTACGAGTAGGTATGGTGTCACCATCGGCCGAGCACATATCAAAAATGTTATCGGTCACTTTCGCCGCGCCGTACCGATACCGCAGTATACATGCGGGCACCCACCACTCTACTTACATAGTACAGTAGTATACATGCACGCACGCACACACACACAGACATAGTAGCCGCCGCGCGCCTGCATCTCAAACTCCACGTCACGGATATGTTGTGCCACAATCCATCGACATGGTGTATGCAGAACAGCGGCAATTCTTCCTTGCTTTGCCTCCCTCACTCACAGGACGTGCATCACAACCCGCGATCGCTGGTCAGTCAGTGCCACCCTCGTCCTTCACGACGGCAGCTGCGGCATTGCGCCCGTATTCATCGATTGCGCGAAACCGCTCATGCACATCAGACAGCCTTGTGTAAGGGTGGCCGAGGTCGTTGTGCCGAAAGGCAACGGCAACGGCGGATTGGAGACGGAAGCTAATAATGACGAGCAACGGTGAGAGCAGCGGAGCAGCAGCAGCATCATCATCACCACCACTACGATCTTGTGCTCGGAAAATTACACGCAGCTACAGGTACATCACATATAGTGTGCTGTCACTAACATCATTGTCAGCTCGTCTACGGTACCCTCTTCTAGACTCGGTCTGCAACAATTGCTGCACGGTCAATATAAAACAGTATTGGCAGTAACAATTTTAATGGAAACATTCAAAAAGTCATCAACAGGCTGCGGCACGCTTACGGCCGGTGCGGGCCTCTCTGTGTCGAACGGGTCAGCCGTGCGGCAAGACTACAACCTTGGAAGACAGGACGCGACAGCGACGGGGCGTCCCCTATCTTGCAGGCCCGGGTGTGCTCGGTATGCATCTAGCCGAGGCGAATGTTGCGACAGGCTACAGCGCGGCAAACTGGCAATCGTGGTCGTCTTGCATCATCGTCAAACCAACGGTACCTCAGTACCTGATACTTTAGACTTTACGTACCACCTCTTCTCAGATCCGACCAGCCGCTGTCACAAACGGCAACTGCCGCCGCATCGAGAGTCAGCCTCTTGCAAACACCACTGCAGCGTTCCACCTTTCTCGCGCCCGCCGAGAACAAGTGCTATGCGTCTCACATGAACGAACTGGGGCGCGACTGGGGATTCCCAGCGACTCCACCCTTGCCAGCTGGTGCTCCATGATGCCGCCACGCGATGTCGAGGAAAAGGCGCGGCGGAGCGGGCCAGCGGCCGAGGGTGAGAGCGACGAGAAGGTTTGAGACTACTGCTGCGGCTAAGGAAGAGAAGATCAATCGAACCTAGACGGCCGTGGCGTGTTGCTGGGGTCTGCCTGCACACATGCAGCGGGATCGGACGATGCACGGCGCCCGCCCAACCGCATACACTAGCTTCGAGTCTGCTCTGCGGCAAAGCACGACCCACGCATTTCGCACAGTCACATGACCGTAGTCTGCTGCAGCTAACCGTCCGCCCCGTTACAGGCTAAACGTTTTCAAGGTAGTGCACATGGCGATCGGGGGAGCTCAGAAGCTCAGTCGTCGCGTCGCCCGTCAGCAATAATGCCATGCATTGCACGCTGGCACGCCGGATGGTCTGGCTTGCGCGAGAGGGTGCTGTATGCGTTGGCGGTACCTCCTGCTTGCTGTTCTTTTGGTGTGTGTGCGACCTGGAGCTGTAAGATCGCCAGCGTTGCAGGCTTGCAGCCTCTATTCGCCTTTGGCAGAAGGGCATCATTCATTTCTGACGTGTTTCTTTTGACGACAATGGCCTGACCTTCTCGGCGTCAGCTGGATCGAGGTCAGTCGGTCGTTCCAATCTCGAAGCATTGCAGGGAAGCAGCCGTCGCTTTCCGTCGAAGTGCATGAGACTATTCCTCCGAAACGGATGTGCTCATCATCTTAAGTCACCCAAATGACATGCATCACTTCACGGGTCACTTTCAAGAACCAAAAAGCCTGCGAAGAAACATGGTTGGGCCAACAACAACAAAAAGACGGCCCTCCTTGGCAATAGTACACGTCTCATTGTCTCAACAAGAGAACGACACGACTCAAGTCGAAGCTGCTACATGTACCTGCGGTTCTTTGCATTCACGCGCCATAGGTACTGTGTCACCTTCAAAAGTGACTACATCCTTGTCGTCAACATCAAGAGATATAACGGCACTACCAAAAGTGCGGAAAGCTCCAGTCTTGAACGTGTCTCACTATAGCCGGCCCGTTGACATATGACTGGGGTCTCACATGTACACGTGAGTTGTACCAAGGTTCCATAATCATGTCTATCGACAACCGAACGATCCAAAGCGTGGCCTTTCTCCCTAGGTACGATTCATTCAGCCTCGTCATCGTCTCCCTCTCCAGACGACTCTGCACCATCGTCATCATCATCGTCGTCCTCGCCTTCTTCGTCTTCGTTCTCCTCGCTCTCCGACCCAGCTTCATCAGGCATAACCACAGAGTTAAGATACGTGATCTGTTCAAACAATCGTTAGCGATAACAGATCCAACGACAGCAATGACCACGCGTGCCAAGACGCGATGGAGCGTAGTCGATGGGCTCCAACGAGCTCCTTCGCTTGCTCGAGTCAACCAGGTCTCGATCAACCATCCACCAGCAAACGACAACCAACAACAACCACGAGTCGGTTGGTTGTCATTCAAACAGATGAAACGATGCAAGCGACTCTCACAGGCCGCCCTGCCTCTAGCGCTGCAACCCTTAGATCGCCCGTCACCTGTTGTGTGCTCACCATCTTGACGCAGGTCCCAAAATCGACTGACTTCCCGTTGCCAAAGCCAGGCAACCCAGCCAGCCAGTTCCCAGTCAAGGGAAAATTTGACTTTCAGCCAAGCTCCCTTTCATGGTACGGTACGGCCACAGGTGGGGAAAGGGCAACGTGGTTGCGCTACTAAGGTTCGCTACTTACGAAGGGTTTCAACGAGCCGAGCAGCTCCGAGACGCGCTCGAAGAAGCCGGGCCCGAGCAGTTCTTCTTGGGTGAGGCTTGCACCGATGGTGTAGTTCCTCAATCGCAGGAGGTCGATGTCTGGGTGGTCAGCGTCGAAGCCCTGCAGATGAGAAGGTCTTTGTCAGCGTTCGTCTTGTTTGCTTCGTCAATCCCCTCCTTCCTTCTTTCCCACCAACAAGCAGCTGCAAATACAAATGACTCGCGAGCAATATAACCAGCAATCAATAGAAAAAAGACGAGTCTTTCGCGTCCGCAGTTGGCTAAAACCAATGCCAATCTCCGCGACATATGTGCGCAGATCAAGTGTGATAGTGGCACACAAATATCGCGTGCTGTGCCGCGCATGATGAGATGCATCCATCGTCACGCCGCACGCGTCCTGCACGCCAGACTTGCAAGCATCAGGCGTCTGGAATTATTGACCCTCGTTCCCATCCTCGCTCTCTGCACGGATGCTGGCAAAGGATCGCGCCGCCGTGCGTGTGAGCGGCAAGGCAAAAGCCGCCGGGACCCGAGAGAGCCACAGAGCGAGTCGTTTGAGTTGAAGCCGTTGGTTCCAGTACCAGACTTTGAGCCATGGAAGCCTCGATCTGGAGATTGCTTGCAAGCTGCCACAAGCCAATGATCGTATGCCAATGGCTTTTTCCTGCTTTTCGCCGCTATGTGGGCTCGCAGAATATGATCGATCGCTTGAGCTTCGCGAGGATGTCGGCCTGTTTGTTGAGGGCCTTCTCGCGCCTTCGCCCAGCTTGCAGCTTGCAGGTAGCAGAAGTCAGTTGTAGATTGATGGCGGCGTCACCGCGCATGTGTCAGGGCGAGACGGGTTGGCCGTCGGCTAGCCGTTTTGCCTAGGTTGCTGGCGAGCTGGGGTGTGGCGGCAGGAATCCCCTGAGAGGAGAGGGCCGTCGCCGTCGCCGTTTCGCGGGAGGGTAAGGAAGGCGACGACGGGATGGCCAGACAGCCTTTTCCGGTGGCTGTCATCTCGAAGCTCCCCCTCTTGTGCGACGCATGCTCTCCATCAGTGGTCATCGCCAAACCTCCTTTACGACGAACGCTTCATTCGATCGATGTCAATCGCTCGATGGAGGATTCAACGCAACGACAGCTTACTTCGTGAGCCACTCTTCACATCAGTAGCCATCGACAAGCGTTCCCATCGATGATCGAAGCCCACTTCTGACTCCAACAAACGTCTATGGCTGTGCCTCACACCGAACACACCCTTCGACGGTGGTTGTGCATTGAACTTTGCCCGTGCTTGACACAAAATTCGCGCCCGAAGCGATGCATCCATGCAGAACAACCAGCTTGCAAGAAAGAGGAGGCCACAAACATGACAAGTGGTGGTGCACGCGTTGAAACAGCAAGGAAAGGATTGAATAACTCACCTTCGGGCGCGTTTTGAGCGCGTTGCTGGCGTTGGCGGCCACAAAGGCCTTGACGACTTTCGCGTCGTTCTTGGGGACTCCTTTGAGGAAATCCTTGCGGATGGCTTCGTCGGAGAGCACGTCTTTCAGCCGGCGCGAGCGCCTGTCGATATCGCGTCTCAACGCTGCCGTTGGCGCTGCTTCAGGGTGCCACAAGCCTCCTCCTGTCAGTCTTGATCAGCAAAACTTCTCGTGTTGTCGCGCCGAAGTGCGACATCTGTAAAGCACCGGCTGCTCTGTTGTGTGCTGTATGAGCACTTCTAGTCACATGAGACTCCGCCGCGACGGACAGCTATGCTACCGACTAGTGAAGACGACCGATCTTTAGCTTTCGCGTAACGATCTCGTCTTACTGGTCTGCCTTCGAACAAATCGTTCGAACATCCTTGCCCCTACGCGACACAGCGATCGGTGCCAGCTCGATAGCAGAGCAATGGCAATGGTTGGCCAGTTTAAAGCACGCATAAATGCCTTGTAACACCAAGCCCAACCATCCGCGTCACCCCATCATATATCTAGAGCAATGCCTGATGTTGTACACAAGCAAGCATTCTGCTAGCTAAATTGCAATACCTCCTTGTCCAGCCATCGCACATCTCTGTGCGAACCCGACCACATGACAAAGCCTTTTAGCATCCCGCCGTCACGTTGACCCATGTCGAGCGTGCAACGTCCAGTACTCAATATCACATGACCTCGAATTGTAAGAACACGTAATAAAACATCCACTTACCGACGAAAGTCTCTTCCGGAGACACTTGCATATAGTAATGCGCATACGGACCTTTCCGCCCGGTGCGGGACCTGTAAGTCACCTTCTTAGCAATTTATTGCAGCTGCAACAGCTGACCAGGGTCGGAGTCGGGACGGCATACCATGCCGCTGAGAAGAACGGCTGTGACAACGCGTGCGTTAGCGAGAATTGCAATCTGCTGGCGAGATGCACGCTGCAAGGTGTGGGAGGGGCGATGGCGAGGCGGTGACGGACTCGCCGCGGGCCGACTAGCTACCAGAGGGGCATACTTTATAAGGCGTTGGGTCTTTGGAGAAGCGGACATCTCGGTAAATGCGGAATATCTGTGCCGTTCAGTATAAGTGAATTAACCAAGTGTCCAGCAGTGATCATTGTGCCTTGTTTTTCCTAGTGAACTCGACGAGGGCTGCAACTCACAACATCTTTGACGGGCAGTTCGGGAACAGTGTCGTCGATCTCGACTAGTCGCTCGGTTATGGCTCCCACGAACGAGAACCAGTCTTTCTCCGCCTGTCTGAAATCGGGATCGTGCACTGCTTCCGCGTCAGCTTTCTGCATTTCCAAGGATGCTGCAGAAGTGCGTAGCACAATTAACATTAATGAACAGCATTGCCTAAGGATCACGGGATCAGATAGTCGAGCAAAGTTGGGGCTACAGTTGCTCCAGATGTCTGTCTATCTGATCCCGCTTTCTAGACTGACAGCACATCGCGGGGGACACGAAGATGATGATGGGACGTTATGCACGTCCTAGAACGAAAGCTGCCTATGGGGATCATGCTGGATAATAAATCGAACTTACTTTTCAGCCATTCTCTGTTGTTGTTTGCCTTGAGATCCTTGAGGAACAGCAGTGTATTCGGATGAATCGTCTCGTCGCTATACGGCACTTTGCCAGCAGGCCTAGCCTTGGGTTTCTTGATGACAACCTGTTGGCCAGGACCGAGTCCAGTCTTGACGCCTTCACGCCAAAGCTCGCCTCCAGAAACGCTTCTCACCTTTCCAGTTGCGGCCTTCTTGGAAGAAGACTTTCTGCGCGACTTGGACTCTTCAATCTCACTCTCGTATTCGTCGTCGTCGTTATCGTCGTCGTCCTCGGCGTCGTCTGAGTCATGTGCCGAGCCGAATTCTGAAAGGTCCTCTTCTGGGGCGGAGGAGGAGAGCTCGTCCTCGTCATCATCAGGCGCAAGTTCGTCGGCAGAATCATCAGCCTTCTTCTTCTTCGACCGAGCACTGTCGTTCGTGTGCTTGATGAAGTATTGGCTTTTGGTCGGTGTGGCCTTTTGCAATTTCGATTTTTTGACCTCGCCAGCCGGAAGCGACGTATTGGAGGCAGCACGTTTGTGAGAGGGCAGCGATGTCGCCGCTCCTGCAGATATTCGCTGAGATTTGCGAGCCATGATTGTTCTTTGATGGATGGTGAGCGTAGTGCTGCTGTTGAACAATGGTGTGGGTTGGGATTTGAATTTCTCAGGACCAAAATTCACGCGGATGTTCGATATGCAAGGACAAACGCGGTGTAACCTGGACTATATGACTTGCTCCCGAAGACGCTGTATGTGTTTGGGTATCTAAGTTAGATCGGCGTCATTTGATCCACTGAGGACGAGGTTGGCGCTCTCGCCACCAACAAACGCCCGCGCGTCAAAATAGCCGCGAGCCGCGATCCGCAAATCGTCTGTCAGCTGCTGACGAAAGTGTTTTGACATTCACAGATTGATCCTTCTGAGAACAATTTATCCATTCGAGACATTTCTCAGTGACCGAACACAAGTATTGCAGGATGGCAACGTATAATGACTTCAAAAACATCTGTTACATCTCTCAATCGTACTACCCTATGATCCCAACTCATTTTTCAACCATACTGTGTCGCTCAAAGAACGGACTGAGTAAACGATCCCTCTGTTCTGTTTGTGAATCTCAAACAGTGTTGCCATAAGATATCGAGTGAAATGTGTTCTATCATGCCGGTGAGAGAAAGTGTGCTGCTAATTGTTGCTGTAGCGAGCTTTGCGAAGAGTGCGCCACGCACGCACGCAACAATGGTCGAAAACCGTGTTCTGGCTCTCTTGCAGCTCAACCGGAATGTCACTCTGTATAACGCACTGACATACATGACCACGAAATACATCACAAAGAAAAGAGTTGTGGTGAAGTTTTGGTTTTATCGTAAAGTAAATGTAAAGCCTTTAGCCTAGTAATCCATCGCTACCCAACTTTACAAAGGCCCGTCAGCCACTTGCGAGTGAGGATGAACGCTTGAAATCCACAATGGCATTGACCCAAAGGCCAAAGCAGTACCTGAAGAAGTAAGTGCCAGCTGCCCTCTGTTGTGGTGCGTATGAGCACCGAGAAGTGGGGCCTGCTGGACGTTTGGCAGGCTCGGTGATGTGGGTATTCAGAAGCCAAAGAAAAGACCAGGACCCACTGTGGTGATGTGTGAACATCGAGAAGCGGGGCCTGGACGTAGAAGTGTGATAAGGTATGCTCGTGATTTTGGATGCCAAAAGTGAAGGAAAAGACCAGGACCCACTGTCTGTTGCGATGTGTGTGAACATCGAAAACCGAGGCCTGGAAGCTGAAGTGACGCGAGTGCTGATAGTTGCCGCAATTCGATCCAGAAGGAAGGGTATTGTAGTGGGTCGGAAGGGTGCGACGTTAGACCCGGGGAGAGAGAAGGAAAGGTGCTGTGGTAATGAGCAAGTGGAAAGAAAGGAAAGAAAGCCATCTGTTGAGAGATGTATGCCAAAATACCTTGCGCGACATGCCAGGCACATCTATTCGAGCTCGTACAAGGGACCAGTGCAACCACCGAGGAGCACAGTGGCCATCACATGCACAATGGCGTCAAGTTCGGCCTTCACGATGTCGTCGAGGCTGAGGTTGATCATGTCGTCGCTTTTGTAGTCGATAGCGAACCTGCCGAATGGCTTGGGGTCAAGCTCCAGGTGTACAGCCATGTCGTACAGCGAGGTGTTCTTCACGACTTCGCTGGCCTTGGAAATGAGGGAGATGTAGTACTGCAGCGAAGTTAGTAAAACGGAAACGAAGACTGGACGGAGCTGACACACCTTAAGCAACTCGCTGTTGACAAAAGCCTTCGGAGTCAGTGCAAGGAAGGGCCACGATGCACTGAACGCTCCGCTGCTTCCGACGTGAACATTCATGCCGCGACCGATGCCGAATTTCAAATGGCCATGAGCGGCTAGCTCTTCGACGAGTGAAGCCTTCTGCTGCTCACTGAATCCAGGACAGCTCAGAGCTGCAGTGACAAGTTCCTGGAGAAGAGACTCTGAAATGGTAACAGGTCTCTCGCGCTCGTTGTACTTGAGAGTCTCGAGTAGAGTCCGCACGCAAACACGAACAGTATCGTGCAAACTCCTGCGCTGCGCAAGGGTGATGTAGCTTGGTCTGTGCCACGGAAATCGGTGGAGGATCGAAATGAGACACTCGTACATGCGGTGAGGTGTACGCTGGACAAACGGGGACTGTAATGGGCTTCAATTAGCACAAGTGACGCACAAAGATGGAGGAGTGGCTCACTCGGGATGGGTTCTCAGCGAACTTGACGAGCATGGCAAGCTCTTCGTTGCCACAGAAGCCGGTGAAGCCAATGCCTTGAATGCCAGGGTAGAACATTGTATCAATGTCGATGACACGAGGCGTGTAGCCGGTCCACTCGACCGTGGTAGCATGCGGAAAGAGGGCAGCCATGAGCTCCTCCTGCGTGGAGACCGAAACAGTGACCTCACGGTTACCGATCTTCAACACGCGGGTGCCGTCCGTCCCACGGCGGTTGATGGCTCTCACGGTGTTCAGAGCAACCCTGGCGGTGGAGACTTCAACATAGCCATCCCCAGTCTTGCCTGTGTTGCGGTCCATGACTATGTGAACTGCATAGTAGGGTGAGCCTTGCGGCATTTTGACAGGGTGCACGTTGTGGCTAAGAGCAGCGACAAGCTCGCATCTGAGCGTGGTATACGGGATGTTGATGAATTTCACCACGCCAGACCCGCCGGCAGGAGCACGCTCGTAGGGGTTGGAGAATGGGAGTGATTTCAGTGCCTCGTCCAAAGTAGGATGCTGGGAGCAGATATTGTACATCCAGGCTGGCAGGGTCAACGTCTGACCATGGAGAAGGCGGCTACTGGCCGGAGTGCGGGCAGTCGGGGTGTGAGATCCCGCAGAGCGCATGTTGTGTGAGGGCGCGGTCATTGCGCTAGACTGGCGGGAGCTGGATGCGGCGTTACCCTGGCCATTGCGACCGGAGCGCGTCGGAGTGGAGAACTGCACGCTGTTTGCGCGACGACGATGATGGCGGTCAGAGCCCGTGGTCGGCGTACGAGCGTCAGGGTCAAGAGATTGACCGTCGTCCAAGGCACCCGAGCGGATGTAGTCAGCAATGACGGCACTTCTCACGCGACCGGGCCCGGCAAAAGGGTCGGGCGGCGCGTTGAACATGGTCATTGGGCTTGGGAACTGCGCCTGGTGAGGCATCTCGGAACGGTACGCCTGGACTTGGTTGCCGGGTGGCCCTTGGAAAAGGATCCTGTTGACTGGATACTGCTGAGGTCCGTTGTAGGTGTTGGGAGGATAACCCGGGGCGAAAGCACTGCCGTTGTTGAAGCCACCGGTGTATGACTGAGGGGAACTCTGGACGCGGCTAACGCGACTGCGCCTGGTGATCCCATTGGCGTAAGTGCGGGCGCTCAAGTTGCCGTTAACGTTGCTCATCCCGTTGCCATTACCATAGACGCGACTGTTCGTGTTGACGGGAGGGTTGCGGGGAGGGTTGCCGAATCTGTTTCCATGAGATCGGATAGTCAGGTTGCCAGGTTGGTTGTCAAGCAGATTACCGTAAATGCGGTCGTTCTTGCTGATGTTGACTTTGGCGAAATCAGTTCCATTGATGGGCTCAGAAACAGGCTGCTGCTGCTGGGGCGCGGAGAAAGGGGGTCCAGAGCGGTAGGCAATAGGAGCAGTAGTGTACGGAGTGGCTGGGAACATTTCGTGGACAGACATGGAGTTGGCTTGAGCAGCTTCTTCGTCGAAGTTGATGTTCCTGATAATGCGTACCGGCACAGGAGCTTGAACTTGCGGGTTGGTGGCACCGCGGTACTTGGCCTGGGCTGGTACTGGCACGTTTGCAGCATTGGCATGGTTTACCACCGTTTGCTCCTGCTCGGTTTGCTGTTGCTGACTGCGGCCATGGCTGGAACTGCTGGCCACACTCGTGGACGGAAGCCTAACACCGCCGTCGTAGCTAACTTGCGATGCAAACCCGCTGCTGCTTGACGTGTTGGAGGTGCTGGACTCCGGGCGGATAGGCATCTCGAAGATCGTCATCGGCACAAAGCGCGGCACCGCTGGGTTGAAGCTGCTCGGACTGTGAGTGTCAGCGTAGTGTCCTGTGGGATATCCTCGCTGGTGCTGTAGGAGGAAACTCACTCATTCGGATCGCCAAACATGGGCGCCTGCTGGCCTTCGCCGTCGAGCACCATCGTTGCGGGTATTGGAGTCTGGTGATTGCGTTAGCTCTGATCGGTGCAATAGTTGGTTCTCGAGTGGCTATCTAATTGGCAGACCACACCTGCAACAGGAAATCCAATGGAACCGAAAACCCAGTGGCACCGCGGTTGTTGGAGAGAGAGGGAAGAAGGACTGAGTGAAGCGCAGAATTCTTATACATATCGACGGCTTAAACGGCACTAGCGCGCGTGTGACGCATGTGACAGCGATCGCGGAGCTTTGTGGGCAGGCGGGGTCCTGGGAGTGATGTGAGGATGAAGTGAGGTGTGGTCTCGAATCAAATATGGATGGCGAAGGTTGCACATTGCGCATTTGGGAGCACGTGATGCACTGTCGTAGTCATTGCGTTCCAGACCATCGTCGACGGAGGGCGGCCTGGCCTCAAGACCAAGACCGCCGTTGCGCAAGGAGCGAGACATGAGATCGTGTAGTGATCGGACCTTGGGCCGGAATGCCGACATGTCAAAGAGCGACGGTCCCAGTTTGCTGGTCGAGGGTTTGTTACGACGGAACGAACGTGATTCTGTATTTTACAACAGCTGGTGTGATCGTCCTTAGTCCATGCAACGCTGCTCAGTCGGTCTGTTGCTACAGCGCAACCATGGGGGATAGATACGAATGAGTGAAGAGAAGCATGCATGACGCGCAATAGACATTGGAAACGTGCTCTACATTGATCGAGCATACTGAACCTATTCCATGCCTGTGTCCTGCTTAGAGTGGACTCGTGCATGATCTCGCTCTGTCTGGCATGCATTATTGCCGTATCTGGAGCGAGTCACTATATCACGGCTTGTCTCGCTAGTCATGGTCGTCGTCATGGTTTCAATCGCTCAGTCGAACTCCGGCAAGTCAGCATCTTTCCAGGACTGACTAGGATTGAGGGATGTACGTACCGGTGTCAGGAAGCTTTCAGCCACGAAACGGGCCCTTGCGTTCAGGAAGAGCTTCATCTCCGAGATCTCCTTGTCGACGTCCTCCATGAACTGAATGATAAAGTCGACCAACTTGTGCTTCAACATTTCTTCCGTGTGGAAGTTCGTGATCAGAAATGAAATGTCATAGCCCTGTCAGTAAGTCAGTCTTGTTGTCCAGTGCTTCCGCGTATACACTTCCGCATCAACCTACATCGATCGGCTTCCTCCGCAGGATGAAGAAAGGTTCCGCTCTTTGGGTCAGGAACCTCGTGAACTTGTGTACCAGGATGTGCTCGATCTCGTCCGCCTGCTTTATCCGTATGCTGACACGCACGCTGTTCACTGACGGCTCGACAAGGACGCGCTCCTCTTGGTTTCGCGCAACGGTCAACGGGTTGAGGATGAGTTCGGGCGAGGTGTTTGCCTCGATTTCGGGGACATTGTGTCTTTCGCTGGCTTGCGACGCGAAGTTGGAAAGTGACAAGGCGGCGGTTAGTGTGCTGCGTACGCACGAGAGGTAGGGTCGGAGTGATTGAGACTGGAGGGGAGTTAGTGGGGCTTTGCTCCCTCTCTCTCTATGTATGCAGTATGGGACGTACCATTGCGGATTTTGAGACCAATCGCGCTCTTGCACTCAGTGGCTATCCACTCCAAGCTTCACACCAATTGGTACAACAATTCGTCTAGAAAGCGTCTGGTATGTCTGCAGTCAGTAGTGGTCGGCTGGAGATCTGACGTTGCGGTTCCCGAACATGGAGGTGGAGTTACGCAATCACGTGACCGTGTTCCAGATCTCAAGGTTCCAACCGCGCCCACTCCACAAATCCTCCCTCCTCTGTGCCTTGACATGTACTGTCACCGCGAACTCCTGGATTTGCAACAACTTGAGATTTCACACATCAGGGATACTTCTGGCCATGAACATGGGCAAACGATTGAATTGATATAACAGCAAGGCTATCTGAATAATTATGCGACGACGGTTACGCTACAAATACACCAAATTGACAGCCCTTCTCCTGCAAATCACCAATAAATCAAATCCCAAATTCCTAACATACCGCCAATCTCTTCCATCAATCTAGTATGCTCCGTCTCTTCAAACAAATGCGCCCCCGACTGTGCAAGTGGAGTTTGGGGCACAAGTCGTTTGCGTCGCCGTTGTCCATACCGTAGTGTACGCAGTCGGCCTGTTGGCGCAGACAGTGACCGTCTGGACATTCTTGGGCGGGCCAGAAACCTTGTACGCGGCAACGGCGCCAGGACTACCCTGGGTGCCAGTGACAGAGCTGAAGAGATTGCACTTCGTGCCGTCTGTGGACGCAGCAACACATGCATCGTACTGATCGCAGATGGACATGCACGACTGGATTGTGTACACCGTGGCCTGACGCTTGTAGGGAGGGTTGAAAGGTGTGCCGACAATGTCCTGATCACAGATCACCGAGTAGGTTGCGCCGCTTGAGTCGGTGTAGTTCCTGTTGTTGTACCCTGGGCAGAGGGTCTCAGCTGGGGGAGTCACCGAGGATGTGGTCGGCACGGAAGCAGTGTTGCTTCCTCCATAAGGCGGTGGGGAATTGGTCGAAGGCGCTGAGCTGATTGTGCTACCCCCATTCGGTGGAGGAGAATTTGAAGGACTTTGGCTGGGAGTGCTGCTTTCGTACGGCGGAGGAGTGTAGCTGACGGGGAAGGAGCTGGGCAAGCTGCTGGACAGCGAAAGCGTCGAACTGCTGCCACCATATATCGGAGGGACACTGCCTGAAGCTGAGATAGAGGACTGGCCCACACCACTGCTCGACGCCGCCTGGCTCTGCGAGGAGCTGGACAGGCTCAGTGTGGGGTCAAACGAGGAAGCCGAAACTGTTGGCAATGGGCTTATAGACGTCGTCAATCCGCTCGAGAAGCCGCTGCTGCTTCTTGAAGATGTGCCACCTGAGTTGGTGTACTGGCTTGGTGAGGAAGCTGGGTCCGAAGCAGACGAGCTGCTCAGGCTGACAGTTTGCGACACACCAGCGGACATGCTATCGCTGCCGTAAGTTGGTATCACGAGCGAGGACGAGGCCGAGCTGCTGCTCATGCTCATGGTCATGGTGGGTGTTGAGATCGCCGGGGAAGAACCAGGACTACCGCCCACTGACTGAGACCCTTCAATTGATGTACTTGATGTGCCGTAGACCGGTGGCTGTGATGGCGTTGTGTACGCAGACACAGACGTTCGGGGTGCGGTAAAGGTGGTGCTCACATCTGGCGGTCTGGTGGCAGCCACTGCAGGTGGTCCTGTAGTCACGTCGATAGTACCAGTGATCTCGCTGGAGATAACGTCAGTAAAGGGATAAGACGGCAGGACATATTGCTGTAGACTTACCTGAAGAGCGTGCAGACGTCTCC
>Ga0265798_10006082_pt1 | contig 15963 bp, 17 predicted proteins | sample P3T30metagenome_FD_192430 | JGI IMG/M metagenome (GOLD analysis project Ga0265798, IMG submission 192430) | Plant litter microbial communities from East Loma Ridge, Irvine, California - P3 T30 | ecosystem: Environmental > Terrestrial > Plant litter > Unclassified | place: USA: California... | reverse complement strand
GGTTTTGGAAAACCTCGTTTTCAAAGTACTATGGGGCTTCAAATACTGGACTTATAACCAAAGACCTTTCTCAAATCAGAGATTTTGCATTAGGCAATATTGAAAAGCCATCTGTTGACCGTAAAATCAATTTTAAAGGTTTTTTAGGAGATAATTTCATTCTGAATAAAGCTTCAAGTCTTTCTTTTGCACTATTACTAGCTACTAATAAGCCGAAAAGCTTATTAGATGGCACATCAATAGATACGTTCAAAGCTCTTTCTGTTACGAATAAATTAGAATACCATCACCTTTTCCCAAAAGCCTTCCTACGTGACTTAGGATTATCGAAGTTAGATTCTGATTTGCATTCTAACATAGCAATGCAAAGCTTATCTAATAACAGGGAAATTTCGGACACAAAGCCTTCAGTTTATTTCCGCAGTATGGAGAAAAGGCTAGGTGATAAATTACATTCTATTCTTGAAAGCAACTTTATCAATGATATAGCTTTTGAAGCAGGAAAAAGCGACAATCACAAATTATTTTTTTCTGAAAGAGCTAGTTTGCTAGAGGCAAGAATGATTCAATTGATTGATGAAGAAGTACTTTAAAAGTCATTACACAGTTCATTGCACAATTGATTTAATTAAGAGTACGACCTGCTAGCATCGTATTGAGGTAAGTCAACGCCGAGAGCTACTATCTTTCCGGTAGCCGCACTCCATAGTTGTAATCCTCCAGCGGCACGTTGCTCACAAAGCTCCTGAGCACTACCGGCTGCCCGTGGCCATCATCCACGCCGACCTCGACAAAGAAGCACCGGCCCTCATCGGCGCAATGGTAGAGGTTGACGCCGCCGTCCTCGTCCCAGCTCTGAGCTAGGTAAATGCCGTGCTGGAGCACCCAGTAGTTCTGCACGACTGGGAAGGAAGCGCAAGAAGTAAGACCATTAAGTACAATGGAAAAGCCCCAGCCAAATTGGCTGAGGCTTTTCTTATTCTACACAGACTACTCTTTGATTAAATCGTCTAATTGGACCTCCCTAGCGGTTGCCACTGCATGTTCTGTATGGTTTTTATACAGAACAACCTCTATTCTTTTTATAATGGAGAAAAAATCTTCTGCACTAAGATTGACACCTATCTGAACTTGCACTTCTTCTCCATCTTTACTCTTTTTAGTATCTAGGCATATTATGTATGCATGGAAATGTTCTCCATACTCGTAGCCAGTAAAAAATCTTATCCCTATAGGCTGGTACCTTTCTATGTTAACGCCTTTGTCGACTAGATAATGACCAAGCTCTACGGCTTCAGGGCTATGAAAGTCTGCTGCTGCTGTGCCGATGTAATCGCTGTATTTGGCTGTGGCTTTCATTTCGAAAAATTGTTGGTTGTGACAGCAATATTAAGTCCTATGGCATTACTTATTTACTGTGTGCCATAGCAACTGTCACAATGAGCTAATTTGGCGGCTAAATCACTCTCGGTTCACCACGCTGACCGCACGCACACAAGGCATTACCATTGCTACTTAGTCAGTACACCTTATGGCAGACTCTCCTTTCTCTTGGTCTAGCGCAGTCGCTGGACTTGCATTTAGCATTATTGGCGGGCTGGCCACCGCCTATGTCCAGTACCGTTACACACGACAGCAGCAGCAAGCGCAGCTTTTTTTGGATGAGAAAAGAGAGTTCATTGGGGCATGTGATAATTATCTAAAGCAATACGGCACCTGGTATAAGCTGACTCAGTATTATGCATTCAAAGATTCCTTAAAAGATGATAGGTGGCTGCTCCTTGATTCAATTCCAGCAGACAGAGCATATGTAAGATTCAACCGAAATTTTGATTATGCTTATGGTAAGATGTTTTTAGTTTCTGATAATGATTTTGGATTAGTTACTTTTCAAGTTTCTACTGTATTGAGTAATACTCTTAATACAATAATGACTAATGATTCCCTAACTAGCAAAGCAAAAATTAGAATTTTTTCTAGAGCAAACGATTATTTCTTTGTGCACTGGCTCGCACGAGCTCAGCGAGAAATATTTCGCTATAATAGCGGTGAGCGATTGCAGAAAACTCTTCGTCAATCAATAGTTGAGTTTAATGATTCTGTCAATTTGGTCAAACAGGATAGTGTCGCGGTGGAAGGTATGTATAAAAGCTTGGAGCAAGTGCAGCGGTATCAGGAGCGCCAAGACTCAGTGTCTGGAAAAGATTACAAGAGGCCAGGTGCGCCTCGAATGCCGACACGGAAAGAGTTTAGGGAGTTTGTGCGACCTGGAAAATCAGAATGAGTAGAATAGCCCCGACCGAGTGGTCGGGGCTATTTAGTTTTACGGCCACCGTGCTTTTAGCCACTGCCAAGCCGCAATGCTCAACCCGCCCACGCCCACGAAGACCCACCACGGTACCCCGCCTTTCTGGGTGGTAGCCGTCACGGGCGAGCCGGCCCCAGTACTCACCGCCTGGGCTCGCTGGCCGGTCTTATCGGTGCCCACAGTGGAACTAGTATTACCCTGGCCAAGCTGAATAGTGAGCGGGCCAGTGAGCTTGAGCTTGCGTACGGCCAGCGGCGGGATGCCAGCGGCCACGAGCGCCGAATCAACTTTGGCATCCACTGCTGGGGCGTAGCGCTCGGTGGCGCAACTGGCCAGCCCGAGCAGGGCGGCGAGGTAGTGCGCTTTCATTTGGTGGTGAGCAAGGCCCGGTGTCGGGCGAGGTTGGCCAGGGAGTCGAGATGCCCTTGTGAGGGCCGGTGCTGCAAGTGGGCGGGCAGGTAGGCCGGGCCGGCGGGACAGCGCCAGGCCTGCGGCCGGGGCCGGCGCTGGGCCGAGGCGCTGGTGGTGAGCAGCAGGCTGAGGGCGAATAGAAAGAGTATTTTCATAGGTATGGGAGATTAGTAGAGCCAGTTACCCAGCGCGTCAATACTGCCGATGGGGTAGAGCGTGAGCTTGAGGCCAGCGTTGGTGCCGCTGCCCTCGTTGCCGGCCAGCGTGTACACGTTGCGCGGGGCGCGGCCGGCTCGCACCGGCCGGCCCAGCTTCGCCACCTTGGCGACGTGGTGAATGCCGCGCCCGTAGTCGAAGCCCGCTTGCAGGCCTAGCCGGATGCTATCAATGCTGCCGACCCCAGCGGCCCGGTGGAACAGGGTACGTTCCGCGTCGGGGCCGGTGAGCGGAAACCATGCACGGGCCGCGCCCTGCATTCCGTTGCGGGGAATGGGTAGCTTGTAGGCGCGGTTGTCGGCGGCTTGGGTGAAGCCGCACCACTCGGGTCGCTGGGCAGGCACGCCCCCCCCGGCGCGGATGATGTCCGCCACGCCCGGCCCGTCGTTGCGCCCGGTCGCCTCGCGCACCCACAGGCGGCCCGTGAGCCAGTCGATGGTTAGTTGCGCATTGCGGGCCTGCACAGCGCGGGGCGCGGGTTTGGCTTGGCAGTAATAACCCAAGCAGATGGCTGCCCAGGTTATCATCAACCACACTAGCCAGCGCGAAACAGGCGGAGCTTTCGGCACGAACATAGTGGCAGCGCTCATACTACCAAGGCGGCGAACAGGGCCGCGCCGATGGCTCGCCAGGTGTTGTTCTGTTGGATGGCCCGCACGCTGGCGATTTTCTCCAGCACCGTGAGCTTTTCAAATTCGGCCGAGTAGTTGGCCTTTTGCCACTTGGTGGGCGCGGGGTGCGTCATACGCTGCACGAGAAAGGGCCAGATTATCATCAGCAGGTAGATGCCCGCGAACGTGATAAACTTGCTGGCTACCGTACCCGAAGGCACCCAGCCCCCGGCTGCTGCGGCTGCCTCAATCTTGGCCGAACTGGCGTTCTCAGCTACAGCCACAGCGCGGATAGCGGCCGAGTCGCCGGCCGCAGCCAGGTAGTAGGTAGCGCGGGGTAGCTTCGGCACTGCCGTGGGTACATGGTAAAACTTATTGAACGCCACCTGGTAGGCAGGCTTGAGCACTACGAACATGATGCCCAGTGCGGCAACGAGGGAGTACAGAAGGATTTTACGTAGCATGTTTTTGCAGAAAAAAGGGTAAGGGTTAAGGGCGCAGGGCTTTGATGGCGTCTAGCACCTCGTTTTTGTTGACGCGCATATCCTCGCGCATTTCTTGTTTAAGCTGGTGCTGGCCGGTTTTGAGGTCGGTAATCTGCGTAGTGAGGTTGTCGAGCTTGGCCTCCAGCGTGTTGACACGGCCGGGCATGGCCTCCAAGGCCACCACCGACTTTTGCAGCGCAGTGATTTCGCTGCGAAATCCACTAGCCAGGCGCTCGCGTTCCCGCTCGTATTCGTGGAGGGTGTTGTGCTGATTGAGTTGCTCTACGCTATGAAGCCGTTGCTTTTCTTCCAGCGCCGCAAAGCGTTCAGCCACGGCGGCCTCCTTCTTTTTGGCACCGCCCGTGAGCCAGCCATAGACTTTTTCCAGGCCTGTGGCGGCGGAGATGATGAAAAGCAGTAGCACGCCTACTAACTCCAGCACCGTAGCGGCATCGTAATGGTGGGCGGCGGGCAGTTGAAGGAGGATGGCAAACATGGGCGGTTATTCGATAGGCTTAGCGGCCGTAAGGGATGCGATTAGTTGGATAGCCCTCGGGGCGGCCAATGGCCTGAACCACCGTGCTGGGCTGCCGGCCAGCGTCCTTTATGCCGCAGCACGAGGATGGGCCGCAGAAGTCGCCAAACCGTTTGCCGTTGACCCTGAGCCACGCCGCGAGGGTTTCCTCGTAGCTGAATGCCTCGCCATCGTACACCTTAGCCTGTCGGGCGAGGTCGCGGCCATCGGCGGGCTGGCTGTCCTTGGTATCCTTAACCCGAGGCCCGTGTGAGGTTTGGGTTATGGGGGAGAATGGGGTGTAGCGAGCCATTGCACCACTGGCAACTACCGCCACGGCCAACGGCCGCAACTCGTCCCACGGTGCCACAAGTGGCGCGGGGCTGGCCGTGCCAGCGGCGGCGCGCTCAGCGGCTACGAGGCGCAACAGCTCAGTAGCTAGCGGGCCAGTAAGCAGCGGGAGAAGCCGGTGGCGCTGGGTGGCTACGATGTGCGGCCGCAGCCGCTCCATATCGAGCGACTCGGCCAGGTCGGCGTAGTCCTTAAAATCTTCTTTATTCAGTAGCAGCGTCGTTTCCATTGGCTGGGGTGGTGGGCTTAGCGGCTGGTGGGCCATCGACTTTTAAGCCGATGAAATCAAGAATTTGCTGCTGGCTGAGGGAGTCGAGCACCTTGTTTTGAACCAAGGGCGAAAGCGTAGTAAGTACCTTGAGAGCCTTCTGCGCATCGGTTTCTTCGTCCGTGCTGGGCACTGGGGCCAAGCTCAGGTTTTCGATGGAGTAATTGCCAGTAGGACACAGCGGAACGTCGGGCTGGTCGGGCCGTTGAAACGTGCTAAAAACCACTTCCACCGTGCGCTCAATACTGCGCTGATTGGTGTTGACGACCATGTTCTGCACGTACTTGGTGGCGTCGTCCATCTCCTGGCTGGTGCCCAGCTTGCCGGCCGTGGCCTCTCCATACAGCAGGTTAGGAATTTGGAACACTGCCCTGATGTTGGTGCGCAGGCTTTCCTCGTCGGTCTGGTAACGCTTCGAGGCGTCGGGAGCCTGAAGCGTATCCAGGTCGGGCTTCATGTCCTTGCTGGCCGCGTACTGCTGGAGCAGGCGGCCCCCGTCTTCGCCGACAAACTGCCCGTATTTCAGCCGGTCAGCCGCCTTCTTTTCTTCGCTGGGGTTGTCGTCGCCGTACTCGGTAATCATCACCTGGGCCGAGTAGCTAGCGCGTACATCGGTGCGCCGGCTGCGCTTGAGCCGGGCCTCGGTTTCCATGTCAACCTCTACTGGCTCATACACCTGCTCGGGGTAGTAGCCTGCTCCATCAAGGAAAGAGCAATACACCTCGCCGGGGTAAGCATCAGGGCCACCTTCCCACGTAGCCAGGCGCTCGGCTCGGTCTTCGGCGGGTTCGCTAGGGTCGAAGGTCAGGTGGCGCGTTGGCTTCTGAGCGCGGCCCTTGCTGCCCGGCACTTTGGGGCGCAGGATAAAAACGTGGTCGATTATTCCCGCATCATCAGGCAGGCCCAGGCGCAGGTTCTCGGTGGGCAAAAAGTAGGCGCTGCACGGATTGCCCAGCAGGTTGATGTTCACGAGCAGCGCGTGCCCGCTTAGCTTGCTCTCCCGGTCAGCCAGGAGCTTGAGCAGGGCATCCATTGTCTGCCCTTTTGGGTTGATGACCGCCTTGTAAAAGTCGGCATCCTTGAACCCGTTGCCCTCAATAAATTTGGCTTTGGTAGCTGCGCAGACTTTCCCCGTGCCCGAAGCCGACAGAAGCGCAAGCTGCTGCTGTGGCCGTTGGTCATCATCACCCCAGCGCACGTAGTCCTTGGTATCGACTACGCGGCGCTTTGGGGCCGAATCAATGGCGGTAATGGCTTGGTGGGTAACAGGCACGGGGAAAGGCTACTAGCTTGGTGGTTTACTCAGGGTCTTGCACGGTGGCCCGCTTCTCAGCAATGGCATCGCGCAGTTGCTCGTTGGTCAGTTCGGCTACTGGTTCCAGGTTCAGCTCAGCGCGGTAGGTCGCCACGAGCTCGTCGTGCTTCATGCGCGATAGTGGTGCTGGCCGCTTCGGCTCTTCCTCGCTGGTGGCGTCGGTCTTGCCGGTGGTGACCTCCACGCCGTTGCCCAGCACTTCCTTTTTCACCTCGGCCGTGTCGGCAGCGCCACCGACAGAAGCGGTAAGAGCAGGCGCTTCGGCGGGCTTTTCGGTATCGGCAGGCTGCGCGGCGCGGCGGCTCTGCTCGTCCAAAATGGCGCTAGCCAGTTGGGCGTAGTCGATAACTGGGGCGGGCTGCGCTGGCGAAGGGCTGGGCGTAGCAGCCAGCGCGGTGGCCTGCGTGCGGTTAGCCTCGGGGGTAGCATCTTCGCTTTCCTCAGCCTCGGCAGGCAGAACGGCGAAGTGCTGAGCAGCGTCGGGGTCGGCGGCGATGATGTCGCGCGCGGCCTTGTCGGTCAGGTTGGCGTTGGAGTAGGCTATGCCCAGGCCGTGCGGGGTGTAGATAAGCGAGTCGCTATGGAAGCGGGCGGTGGTTCCTTTTTTCACGTTGGAAGGGGAATTGGTAGAGGAATTTTCTTGCTGGTTTACCCACCGCTGAATAGCGTAGTAGGCCCGGCCTAGCTCGCCGGGGCAGGTTTGACAAACTGCGTCACGGGTGGGGTACAAGGCTGCGTGTACCTCGGCTATCTCGCTGGTATTCGGCGAGTGGGGGCCGCTGGCAACAAGCCGGCGGCCCCGCTCTAGCAGTTCGGCAGCAGCCACTACAGATAGAGCGCCTCGAAGGCGGTCTTAGTAGCTACTGGGTCCACCACAGGGGTAGCGCCGGAGTTGTCCATCACGGCGAAGAAGTCGGCTAGCCCTTTTTCTTTGGTCGAAGTGATGGTGATTTCGGGTGAGCCGCCGGTATCAGTGTTGGCCGTGTCGGTGTCGTTCTTAGTAGCCTTGAGGCCAGCGTTCAGGCCGTACACCAAGTAATTACCGTTGTTGTCGGGCACCACTGAAACGGTGGTATCCTTCGCCAAATCTTCGCAGGTAGCGTAATCGGCCGGGTCACTGGTGAAGGCCACGAGGTCCACCTCGTGGGTGTAGAGGGGCGAGCCAAATTTGGTCGGCGTGAGCTTGGCGCGGGCGTTGGTGCTTTCGCCCAAGCCCTGAAACATGAAGCCCTTTTTGCCAGTCTTCATCGTGATAAGCACGAGCTTCGGGTTGAGCGCATCACGCACCACGCTGGCGATGTCATCCTTGCGGAGTTGCACGAGCGTGGTTTGCAAGCCGCCAACTGCCGGCTCGCAGGGGGCGGCAACGCCTTTTTTGAGTTGCCCGCAGGAAAGTGGGGAGGCCATAGAAAAGCAGAAAAAAAGAGAGAAAAGAAAAAGGCCCAGCCGGTGCGGCCGGGCCTCTCAGATTCGAGATGTTGCTGACTTAGAAGGCCGCCCGCGTCAAGAAGGGGCGCATTACCTTAGCATCCATCTTGTAGTTGCCACGGCGGTGCGTGTACTTGGTTTCGCGGTTGTACCACCCTTCGGTCTTGGTGGCGGCATCGTAAGAATCGAAGCCGAGCTGCATGTTGGCCTGCGTCGTGAGCACGGCGCGGTGCGGCAGATTTACCTTGCCGTTGATGAGGAAATCCTCCATCAGAATCTCGTCCCACTCAGGCACTGGGCGAATTACCGTGTTGCGGTACTTCGGCCCCACGAGGCCAATTTCTTCCAGCTTAAAGCTGGTTTCCAAGTTCTTCGACTCGCGGTAATCGGCCCAGTTGTCGATAATAGACTGGGTGCATTGAACTACTGGCGTACCAAATTTGCCGCTGAGCAAACGACGGTCAGCGCCCACAAGCAAGGCACGGAAGATTTCGCGTGATTCGCCATCAGCTAGCTCCTGCGTGGCCGTTTGGTTGGCGGCAATCGTGTAGGCGCGCACCTTGGAGTAGGCCGTAGCCAGCGCGATAATCTGCGGCCAGAGGCCACGCAACTGGTTGTAGTTCTTCACATCAGCCGCGCCGCCCGTGAGCTGCCCAGCCGTAATAGCTGGGTCGCCGAAGTAACCGATGCGAAAGATGTCGTCTTTCATCGCCATCTCCATCGTGTCCTGCACGAACTCGTTCCAGTAATTCTGGAGCTGCACGGTGTCGGTGATGCCGTTGGCGATTTTGATGCTGGCTTGTTGCAGGTCGTGGCGGTTGTAGCCGGCAGCCAGGCCCCAGGCCATAAAGGTGCCTTCAAACTCAGCGCCGCACTCAGCAATCCACGCCTCCAGGGGCACCGGCTTCCACGTCAGCTTCTCCACGTCCATGCCGGGCGTGTTGGGCACTGTGCCGCAGCCGGTATCGAGGTGCGTCACCTTGCGGAAACCCTTAGCAAAGAGAATATCCTTGTCGGACTTGATGTCGTCGGTAATGGTGAGCAGGCCCTGAAGCTCGGGGGCTTCCAGTACGGGCTCAAGAATCAGCTCGCGGAATTGGTCGGGGCCGTAGAGCAGGCCCAGGTTGTTAACGTTGTCGGCTACAATGGTATCAGCCATAACAGAAAGCAGAAAAAAGATGAGAAGGGAGTGGGCTAAGCCTTAGCGAATCGGGCCTGACGACGAGCGGCGCGCTTTTCGCCGGCGGTCTTCGTGGGGTCGGTGTCGGCTTCCTTGTCACCGCCGGGGGCCGCCGCACGTGGGGCAGTGGCCGAGCTGCCAGCCGTAGCAGCTACACGGTTAGCAACCTTGGCAGTAGCTGCGAGCTTGTTTTCCAGGCCGTTCACCTTGCCAGCCAGGGCGGTAACTGCCTCAATTACTTTATTGAGGGCCACGGCCGTTTCGCCAGCACTAGCCTGGACATCAGTAGCCGGGGGCGTGATAACGGTAATAGCGCCATCTACTACCGTGATGGTGTTACCATCGCTCAGCAGGTAGTCCTTATCGGCGGCCGGGTTACCATCGCTGTCGCTCACGGTGTCGTCCACAGCGTAGGTGTCGCGGTCGCCGGTGTCGATGGTCAGTACTGCGCCGGCATCGGTGGTTACGTCGAGGGCGGTGGTCGCCTCTTTCTCGGGGGCCTGCGCGGTGGCTGGCCGTTTCATAGCGGCCGTCATGGCGGCGATGCCTTGGTTGAACATTGACATAAGGTGCTTCGCCCAGCCGGGCGCTTGGTCGGCATTAGCCGAGGTGGAGGCAGTAGATGGCATTATTGCCAGGGCCGTAGTAGGCTGCACGATTCGCGTGGCAAAACCGTAATCGAGCATTTGCTGAGCGGTCAGCGTGGTTTCGGCCCGCATGATGTCGGTGAAGGTGGTCGGGTCTACCCCAGCCCGCTCCGCGTATAAGGCGAGCAGGTCAGCCTCGCAGCGGGCCATCTCAGCCGCCCAGGTTTGAGCCTGCTCAGCCGTAGCGCCGTTGATACCGCCCGTAGGCAGGTGGACGAGGCTCTCCGTGTGCGGGTGAATGATGCGCTCGGAGCCGGCGAGGAATACCGCCGTGGCGATGCTGCTACACTGCCCAATCGCCTCGGTGATAATAGTCACATTCGGCAGGCTTCGCAGCCAGTCATAAATACCCATACCCTTATCCACGCGCCCACCGGGCGAATTGATGTTGACGCGTACCGTGTCGTAGGGCTTTTGATATTCGAGTTGGGCCTGCACGTCTTCGAGTGTGCAGTAGGGCCATGCGTTGCCGGCTTCGCTGCTGTCGGCAACAATTGGCCCCGCGATAATGACTTTGGCTTCTGGCATAGCACAAAGTTTCTGCCCCTACGCAGGTGGTTTTCGGGATTTTAAGCAAGCAGAATCGGACACAAGCGCAATCCCGTTACGCTTTTAGCAATCTCGTTACGCTTTTGGCCGCTCCCATTTGTGAGAGGCTAAGCTGGGCTGGAAATTCGGGGTACTATGGCTGACCAAACCACCGAGACCGTCATTTTTGAGGTCAAAATCAACGCGGAGCAGTATAAGGCAGAGCAGAAGCTTATACGCGAGGCGTTGGAGCAGCAACTTCTTGATATTGAGAAGACAAAAGCCGCACAAGTTGCGTTAAAGAAGGAGCGTGAAGCGGGCAAGCTCACGGATAAGCAGTATTCTGAGCAGGCTGTGAAGCTACGCGAGCAGCTACGTGGGCAAACTGCCGACCAACGCGAGTTAGAAAAGGGACTGGCTAACAGTCAGAAGGCTTATAATGCGGCAGCTGGCTCAGCTGAGCAGCTACGTGCCCAGCTTTTCGAGCTTACCACGGCCTACTATGCGATGGGCGAAGCCGAACGCAAGTCGGCCGAGGGCCAGGCCATTCAGAAGCAAGCGCTCCAAGTATCGGATGCGCTCAAAGCCATTGAGGGCAGCGTGGGGAGTACCGGCCGCAACGTGGGCAACTACGCCGCTAGCTTCAAGCAGGGGCTGGCCCCCATCGTGGCCGAACTGGCGAAGATTGAGGCCGAGCTAAAAGGCGTAGACGCGACGAGCGAGCAGGGCGCAATGCTTCAGCAGAAGCGCATCGGCTTTATGACAGCGGCCCAGCGCGCCGCCGCCCAGGCTGGCATCACCGATTTCACCCAGGCAAAGGCCACCATCGACCAATACAGCCAGGCATTCACGCCGGCAGTTGAAAACCTGGTGCAGCTGCAACGTGAGCAGCAGCAGGCCGGGCAGACGGTGGGCGAAAACTCCGAGCAGTATCAGCAACTAGGCTTCCGCGTGGCCGGCGCGCAAAAGGCGCTTGATGATGTGGTGGCGGCGCAGGTATCTGCCGAGAAAGCAACGCAGGCCACGGCCACGGCCGCCGGCCAGCAGGCCCAGGCCACTACGGCGGCGGCCGGCTCGCTCGCGGCCCTGCGCGAGCAACTAATTCAGCTACTCAACACCCGCGAAACCCTCGACCCCACCACCCAGGAGGCCCAAGAGCTCAACACGGAGATACTGGAGTTACGCACCAACATTCAGCAGGCCGAGGGTAAGATTGACGAGTTCGGGGAAAAAGTACAAAAAAACATAAAAAAGGAGAATTTTGATACTGTTACTGATGCTGTGCAGGGGATGGTCGGCGCGTTCTCCGTGGCTACGCTGGTGCTGGGTGATAACACCGACGCGGCGGCGGCCCAGGCCAAAGCGTTGCAGCTAATGACCATCGCGCAGAATGCGCGGGCCATCGCCATCGGTATCGACTCGGCCAAAGATGCCGCGGGGATTGTGCTGATGAAGATTAAGAGCGTTTTCCTGAAGGAAGAGGCTACGCTCACGGCCGCCGCCGCTGTGAGCACCGAAGCGCACGCGGCTGTAGCTGGTGCCGACGCGGTGGCGATAACCGCCCAGGCCGAAGCTGCCGCCCTCAATGCCGAGGGGCAGGCAGCCAGCACCGCCGCCACGGCCAGCAGCACCGTAGCCACCGAGGCGCAGGTGGTTGCCACGGAAGGGGCCACCATTGCCCAGCGGGCGCTCAACCTCGCCCTGCGCCTGAACCCCATCGGCCTTATCATCACGGCCGTGGCCGCCCTGGTGGCGGGCTTCTTTGCCTACCGCAACGCCAGCGAGCAGACGCAAGCCAAGGTGAAAGAATTTACCAAGGCGCTACTACTCTTTACCAACCCCATCGGGCTGGCTGTCTTTGGCATTCAGAAGTTATACGAGAAATTCGCCGCAGTCCGCGCCATTCTTGACCCCATAATTAACACCTTCAACAAGGTGGCCGGCGCAATCAAGACCAACGCGGTGGCCTTCGGCGAGTACATCGGTCTGCTCGATACCGCAGCGGAGAAGGCCGCCAAGCTGGCCGCCATAGAGCTGGAGCGCGCCCAGGCCCTGCGCGAGCAAACCGACGCCGAAATAAGAGCCACGGAACTGGCTGGTGCTTCGGCCCGGCAGGTGGCCCAGGAGCGTATCGCCAACATTGACCGGCTTATTGCCAAGCAGCAAGACCTCAACGAGAAGAACGCCCTCGCCCACGTCAAGGAGTTGGCCCGCATTCGGGAACGGCAGGCGGCCAATAAAGCCCTGTCAGACAGCGATAAGAAAATCAGCGAAGACACCAAAAAGAACGTGCTTACCCTCGTGAACCTGATTAACGAGCGCAATGCGCTGCTGGTAGAGGGCGTAGAGAAAGACCGCGCCGCCCGGCAGCAGTCGGCGGCCGATGTGCAAACCAATGCCCAGCGTGCCGTTCAGGTGTTGGCCCGGCGCATTGAGCAGCAGGACGCGGCCGAAAACGCCCAGCTTCAGCGCAATATCTCCCGCATCAACCTGCGCCTCTCCACGGTGCAGAAGGGCACCACCGAGGAACTGCGGTTGCAGCAGCAGCTTATTCAGGCCCAGGCCGCCCTTGAAAATAAGCAGGCCACCGATGCGCTGGCTGAGAAAACCCGACTGCGGGCCGTGGGCTACAGCCAGGAATTGGGCAGCCTGAAGGCGCAGATGCGGCAGCAACTTGATGCACAGGGCCTGACCGAGTTGCAGAAAACCGAAATCACTGCCGACTACGCGCAGAAGCGTTTCGAGGTAGAGCAGAAGTACGACCTCAAAGCGGCGCAGGAAGCGGTCGCCAACATTCCACTGCGCAAGATGCAGGCCAACGCGGCCGAGCTGAAGCTGCGGGAAGACTTCGAGCGCCAGGTGAATGCCCTAGTGCTTCAGTCGCAGGTCGAAACCAATCAGGCCCAGCTTGCCCTCACGAAAGCGGGCACGGTGGAGCGCCGCAACTTGGAACTCAAGCTAATTGACCAAGAGCAGGAGCTAGCTATTGCCGGCCTCGACAAGCGGGCCATGAGTACGCTGGCCTACGAAACGCAGGTGACAGGTATTCGGGCCGATGCCGTAGCCAAGCGCCGGGCACTCAACGAGCAGGACACGCAGAACGTCGTCGCCGAACTCAGCGAGCAGCAGCGCGGGGCCGAACTGAATCAGCAGAAGCTACTCGCCGGGCTTGATGCCGGCCAGCAGCAGCGGGTTCAGGCGTCGAAAGAATACTACAACGAGGTGCTGCGTGCGGAAATTGATAACTACTCGGCTGGGCTGACTGCCACCAAGGAGGGCACCACAGCGCGGGAGAACGTCGAAAAGCAGCACGCTATCAACCTCGCTAACCTTGAGCGCGATAGCAGCCAGGCACAAATCGACCTCATAGCCACCAAGTACGAGCGGATTACGGCCATCATTTCGCAGTCGGTCAGCTCCATTGCCACCATCCAGGACGCAGCCAGCCAGGACCGCATTAACCAAATTGATGCGCAGATAAACAAGGAGGGGGTGAGCGCGGCGAAGAAGGCGGTGCTGGAGAAGCAAAAGACGCGCATTGAAGCCCAGGCGGCTGAGCAGCGCCGCAAAATAGCTAAGGCTGAGGCGGTTGTAAATTTGGGCGCGGCTATACTTATGATTTTGAAAAGCCCCACCGCGCCCTTCATTGAGCCGGCCGCTTCGCTGGTGCGGGGGCTGCAAATTGCCGCCGCCACGGCCACAGCCGCCGCGCAATTCCGCGCCATCGACTCGGCAAAATTCGCCCGTGGTGGCGTCGTGTACGGCCCGAGCCACGCGGCCGGGGGCGTGCAGCTATTCCACAAGTCTGGTGCCCACCTCGGCGAAATGGAGGGTGAAGAAATTATTTTGACCAAGGGCGTACACCGCAACCCCGTGCTGCGTGCCGCCGCTTCGGCCCTTAACGTAGCGGCCGGGGGCCGCGCCTTCTACACCGATTCTCTGCCAGCTACCAAGTGGGCGCACTATGCCACCGGGGGCGTGGTGTCGAGCAGCGCCATGTACCTGCCAGCCGTTCGCACCGGGGGCGTGGTGCAGGATGCCGGCCCCGCCATCGACTACAGCGAGCTAGCCAATACGCTGGCCGCCAAGCTCGGCCCGGCGTTCGTGGCTGGCGCGCAGGCCCTACCCGCTCAGAATCTGAACCTGACTGAGCTGCGAGAGAAGCAGCAGAATATTGAAAAACGCGAATCCTTAACCGACATTTAACCATGAGGCTAGTCGATTTATTAAACGATATGGAGCAGGCTGGCACGCTGGGCCTGCTCTACAAGGTGGGCGTGGTGGGGCTGGCTGTGTATTCGCGCCGGGAGGTGTACAATACCTACCAAGCCTTGCGCGCCACTCCGGCCTACGTTGATAAGCCCAGCGGGGCAGCCCAGGCCACGGCGGCACGGTGCCACGTTGCCCGGTCAACTGTGTACATGGCAATCAGAGAGATGGAGCAGGAAGTTAGTTTAGTCGCGTAACGGCACCGCTGTTAAAAACTACAAAGTGGGCGCTATCTATCCGCTCCCCTACGCGCCAACTGTGCGTAATTTTCTGCCCTACCACCACCTTCTTCATACCCATATCCAGCAGTGCCAAGCGCGCCTTTGACAGCCGATTAAAGTCTGCGACAGCACTATCATTGCGCCGATTACTTTCGGCTAACTCTGCGGCTGGCACGCGGAGTTGGGTTTGCAAATCAACAGATTTGGCGGTGCTCATCATTAATTTGGCGGCAGTCTCAGAAAGCTCGCTGTACTGCTCAATAGCTGGGCGCACCGAGTCGGCACGGGTAAATTCCTGGGGTCTGCCAAACCGGAGCGGTACATAACGGGCCGAGTCTGGCTCTGTATGCTGTGCGTACTTTATCACTGCCTCCTGTAGTGGCGTATAGGTTGGTCCTTTGGCGGTGCAGCCAGCCAGCAGGCTCAGCAGTAACAGTTTTTTCATCCCCCAAACTACAACATGCTCACTCAACTCATACAGCCCTGCCTCGTGGGAAGCTCAAACACAAAATTTATCTCGATTTTAGTCAGCTAAAGACAATAGCAAGTACTTGAGGCTAACTAGTGCTAGTACTATCATTAACACCACCACAAGCTACAACAACAACAACACGACCTGGAAAAGTCATATGATTTTACAGAACGAATCAGACAAATACTAGCTTGAGTACCATTTGTTCAGCAGAACCGCAGACCCTATCATTGCGTTATGGTGCTACATTTGCACCCCGGAACTTGATAAGTACATCTTCTCCTCCTCCTACCCCTCGCTGGCTCCGTTAAGGCTACTATAACATGGAAGCGTTTGCTAGTATTGCTGCCCTCGCCGTGTCCGCTGTTGCAGCAACAGTGGTGGTATGGCGCTCAACGCATCACGAAGATGGCAACCCTCTACTCAACACTCCTCGTCCGGAACAGAAGGAGAAAGTTGCAGCTTAATTTACAATCTATACTAATAAGCCCTAGCCATCTCGGCTGGGGTTTTTTGTTTTATGGTAGCTAAAATTATTGACTTCATAAAATCCACGGCATTTATTCTTGGCTATCTGTTCGCTGTAGCGACTGCCTATTATTTGTCATTCTGGAGTTATTTTGACATTGATGTCTTTCAGTTTATTTCTGTTGAGGACATCATAAAAGGCATAGCTTATCCTCTGCGCTTTGCCGACATAGGCTTGATAGGTATTTTTTTATTTTTTGTTATGGTCTTC
>Ga0265798_10006080_pt1 | contig 15964 bp, 16 predicted proteins | sample P3T30metagenome_FD_192430 | JGI IMG/M metagenome (GOLD analysis project Ga0265798, IMG submission 192430) | Plant litter microbial communities from East Loma Ridge, Irvine, California - P3 T30 | ecosystem: Environmental > Terrestrial > Plant litter > Unclassified | place: USA: California... | reverse complement strand
ATCTACGCGGCGGCCGTGGTCGGCGGCACTGCCGTGCATACGAACTTGACCCGCCAGACTGCTGGCGCCGACGTCGATTACACCGGTAAGCAGAACTGCTGGACCAGCACCATGCTGTCGGGTATCCCGATCCTGAACGCCGGGAACGAGGTCGACCCGCCGCAACGCTGGAACCTCGATATCGCGGGCCGCTTCCAGACGCTGGACAACTGGCCGGCCAACACCTTCTGCAAGTCACTTCGCGCCTACAAGAACTTCCTGATCGCGCTGAACATCACACGCGGTGGGGTGAATCTCGGCTACATGGTGAAGTGGTCATCGCCGGCCGATCCGGGCGGCGTGCCGATTACATGGGACCCGAGCGACCCGACGCAGGACGCGGGCGAGTATGACCTGGCCGAGGGCGGTGATCGCATCGTCGACGGCCTGCAACTACGCGACAGCTTCATGATTTACAAGGAGCAGTCGGTCTGGCGCATGGATTACACCGGCGGCGCCTACGTGTTCAGCTTCCGCAAGGTGCTGGGCATCGCCGGCGCCATGAACCGCAACTGCATCGTGGAGCTCGACGGCGTGCACTTCGTGCTGGCGAATTCCGACGTGGTGGTGCATGACGGCCAGTCGGCTGTTTCGGTTCTGGACAAGGTGGCGCGCCGGACCCTGTTCCAGGACATGGACACCGCCTATACCGATCGCGCATTCGTCTTCAAGAACCCGTTCATGAACGAGGTGTTCGTCTGCTACGTGAGCGTGGGCGCCACAGTTCCGAACAAGGCAATGGTTTGGAATTACGTGGACAAGACGGTCAGCTACCGCGACATCCCAAACCTGAACCATGCTGCATTCGGCCCGGTCAACAGCACGCTCAGCGACAGTTGGGCATCCGACGGCGACTCCTGGGAAACCGACATCTCATCCTGGAATGGGCCGGGCTTCGTCCCGAACCTCGCGAGGGTGCTGATGGCGTCCAACGACGCGCAGCTGCTGCTGCTCGACGCCTCGGCGACGTTCAACGGCACGCTGCCCATGGCCTACCTCGAGCGGCGCGGCCTGTCATTCGGCGACGCCACGATGACGAAGCGCATCAGCGGCGTGCGGCTGCGCGTGACCGGCAACCAGGGCGAGACGGTGATCGTGAAGGTAGGCGGGCACCAGACCGACCCATTCGGCGAACCGGAATGGGACGCCGTGATGGAGCACGTTATCGGCGAGACGATCGCCTGTGACTGCTTCGTGGATTACCGCTATCCAGCGCTGCGCATCGAATCGGGAACGGCTGCGCAGTGGCTGCTGGAGAGCTACGACTATGACGTTCAGGCCGGGAGTAAATGGTGAGAAACCCAAGCATCAGCACGATTCAATATTCCCCAGGGCCGGTGCCGAGCAACCCCACGGCCATTCCGGCGTACCTGGAGGAAGAGTTCAACAAGATCGCCGTCGCTGTACAGCGCCTAGCGGACGGCCATATCGACGTCACCTATGCGCCGCCGACGAAGGTCCGCCAGGGTGACATTCGTTATGCCGACGGCACGCTATGGGACCCCGGCAGCGGCCACGGCCTCTATGTCTACAACGGCATGGTCTGGAGCTGGTTTGGGGGCGCCTGAAACTACCAGCAGAACATCGATCGAATAGGACCACCATGAAACAACTGAACTTTGCGCCGGTAGCGGCACACACTCCGGCGCGCGTCAGCTTTAGCCTGGCGCCACCCCAAGCCACCTGTTTGGACCATGCGCGCGTATTCGCGCTCGAGGCGGCGATCGCACGCGAGCTTGAGCCGGTCGAGATGCCTGTCACGAACCACTTTTCGCATGGCGTGTACGCACGCGAGCTGCTGATACCGGCCGGCACCGTGGCCACTGGGAAGATTCACAAGCACGAGAGCCTCAACGTGCTCCTGGAAGGCGAGCTGCTGGTCCTGACCGACGCCGGACCGAAGCGAGTGTTACCAGGCCATATGGAAGTGTCGCCACCTGGCACGAAGCGCGCAGTGTTCGCGGTCACTGACTGCCGCTGGCTGACCGTGCACGGCACACACAAAACCGACGTCGATGAGATCGAGGCCGAATTCATTGCGCAGAACGAACAGGAATACCTGCAGTTCCGTCGCGAGCAACTTCAACTGAAAGGGAAATGACCATGTCCTGGGGAGCAATTGGCGGCGCCGCAATCGGCGCAGTCGGCAGTTACATGTCGAGCAAAAACAACCAGAAGGCGGCTGAGGCCGGATCGAACCAGAGCGGAACGCAGGACGGCACGTCCAACAGCACTTCGACTAACACGCTGGATCCGCGTATCGCGCAGCTCCTGGGCCTGAACGGTGGTGGCATCCTGGGTGGCCTGGGCGGTCTGCTCAACAATGGCGGATCCAGCCTGGCACCGCAAGCCAACAGCTTCCTCAATTCGAACGCTGGCCAGATCCTCAACAACGGAAAGGCCGGGACCGACGTGCTCATGAGCGGCCAGTTCAACGCGCCAACGATCCAGGGCGCGCAGGTCAGCGCGCCGGGTCAGAACAACATCAACCTGTCCCCCACGTTCCAGAGCCTGCTCGGTGGCGGGGACACGTCGGCGCTGATGAAATCGCTGCAGGCCGGGAATGCGCTCGCCGGCGCCCAGTTCCAACAGAACCAGCAGAACCTGACCGACAACCTGCAGCGCAACGTCTTGCCAGGCATTCGCGGCGGCGCGATCGCAGCCGGCCAGTACGGCGGCTCGCGCCAGGGCATCGCCGAGGGGCTGGCCATCAGCGACCTGACCAAGCAGATGAATAACTCGAACACGCAGTTCGGCTTGGGCGCAACGGCGGCAAACTCGTCGGCCCTGGCCGGCGCGTACGAGAACGGCCAGAACCGCGCGCTGTCGGCGGCGCAGGGGCTGTCGGGACAGCAATATGGCGTGGCATCCCAGGATGCAGCCGCGCGGCAAGCGGCCGACAACACGAACGTGCAGGCGCTGCTGGCCACGCGCGGCCAGAACAGCTCGAACCTGGCGACCGGGATCGGCCTGCAACAGGGCCTGCTGGGCAGCTCGGCGAATTACAGCAATACCGACCTGAACCGCCTGGGCATGGGGAGTGGCATCTTGGCGCCATTCCTCGGTGCAGGCGCCACCTCGACAAACAACCAGACGACCACCAATAAAACCACCGGAAATGTGTCTCAGCCGCTGTACGGGAGTAACGCCGGCGCGGCACTCGGCGGCGGCCTAGCCGGTGCCCAGATCGGCGGCATGTTCGGCGGCAACGGATCTACCGACTACAACTCGATCCGCAATGGAACCAATATGGGCAGCAATCTGAGTAGCTTCTTCGGCTTCGGCGGCCCAGCATCGAATTCGCTGCAGAGTCAGGGTTCAGCTGGTAACTATCACTACGCGCCGACACAACTGCCGGTGCAATCTTTCGGCCCTGGCTGGTAAGGAAAAATCATGGCAGGACTACTCGACATCTTCGGCGGCGACCCGCAGTCGCAAGGGCTGCTCGCCGCAGCAGCACAGATTCTCCAGGCCTCGGGGCCATCGCGCACGCCGACCAGCTTCGGCCAGATCCTGGGTAGCGGCTTGCAGGCAGGGCAGCAGGCCACACAACAGGGGCGGCAGGCGGCCCAGCTCGAGCAGATGCGCGCGCTGCAGATCAAGAACGCCGAATCCGACGTGGCGGCGCAAGACGCGCAGAGGCAGCGTGCGCAGAACCTCCTGTCGCTGACGGCGGCGTATGGCAAGCAGCGTGGCGGTCAGCAGCAGGCACCGGCAGCGCCGGTCGACCGGTCTGCTGCAGCAATGTTCCAGGGCCTGATGGGTGGAGCGTCTGGTCAGCTTCCTCGTTCGCCCTTCATGCAGCACATGGATGCGCTGGGTGACAGCGCGCCACCTGCAGGGAAGCATGGCGCACAAGCCTATTACGACGCGGCGGCGCAGGCCGGCTTGCCAAACCCTGGCAGCATTGAAACCTCCAACCAGTTGATCGACCGCGTCAATCGATTTGGCGAATCGCCGGCAGATGCAGCGCAAGCGCTTAGCGGCAAGCGTGGAAGCCCTGGTGCCACTCCCGCCAGCGGCGCAAGCACTGGCCGCGGCGCGCTAGTCCAGCAGCGACTGGAGTATGCCCAGTACCTGCGCGATAACGGCTATGCGGCTGAGGCCAATGCCGCCGAGGACCAGGCGCTCAAGTTGCAACCGAAGGTCAAGGAGTGGCAGAAGGTCAATGTCGGCGAACAAACCCTGTATGCGCCCTACTTCGAAGACGGCAGCAGCGGTCAGCCTGTTCCGTTGGAGGTAGCGCAGAACCTGGAGCGCGTGAATGCCGGCGGCACGACCGAACTGATCAACCCAAGCACTGGCGCTTCCGTGCGCTCGATTGCGAACACGGCGTCGCCCGATGCCCTGCTGTCGGCTGCCATGCAGCGGCGCGGCCAGGACATCACCATGCGTGGCCAGAACATGGTCGACGCGCGCGCCGTCGCATCAAACCCAGGCAACAAGCCGCTGCCGGCCGCCGCTCTGAAGATGCAGCAGAGCGAGCTGGACGCGTTGTCCACCGCCAGCGGCATCGATGGCCAGCTCGCCCGCATCCAGGGCCAGCTTGAGGGCGGCACGCTTTCATTCGGGCCGGTGTCGAACCTGGTCAGCCAAGCTCGCAACGCCAGCGGCATGTCGAATGAGGCAAGCCGCAATCAGGCCAGCTTCCGGTCGACGCTGGAAAAGCTGCGCAACGACTCGCTGCGCCTGAACTCCGGCGTGCAGACCGATGGCGATGCACAGCGCGCGTGGAATGAACTGTTCACCAACCTGAACGACACTGAGCTGGTCAAGCAGCGCCTTGGCGAGATCCGCGGCATCAACACGCGCGCGGCGCAGCTCCGCAAGCTGAACGTCGACGGCATCCGGGCCAACTATGGACACGAGCCGCTCGACACTTCGCGATATGAACAGCCTGGCGCAGCGCCGGAGCAGCGGCCGGCCCAGGCGCAGCCCGCGGCCGGCAGCCGGTCGGTCACCCTGGCTGACATCGCCGAAACCGCGCGCAAGAGCGGGCGCAGCACCGCAGAAGTAACCGCCGCCCTGAAGGCCAAGGGCTACACGATTGGAGGCCGATAATGGCAGGACGTGATCTTTCCGCTGAACTGTTCGGCGATGCGCCAGCGCCTGCTGCTGGCGGGCGCGACTTGTCGGCCGACCTGTTCGAAGCAGCGCCGGTGCGCACGGCCGGCGGCCCGAGCCGCACTGAGCGGTTTGTGCGCGGTGTGCGCGACCCGATCGACGGCGGCGCCCAGCTGCTGACCAACCTACTGCCGCAGGGTCTCGTGCAGGGCGTCAACCAGGCGAACAACTGGCTCGCCGAAAAGACCGGGCTGGTGGCTCGGCTGCCCGAAGGTGGGGTTGACCAGCAAGTGCGCGAGTCGAATGTGGATTACGAGGCGCGGCGCAAAGCGGCTGGCCAGGAAGGTATCGACGGCTACCGCCTGCTGGGCAACGTGGTCTCGCCAGCGAATGCCGCGATCGCCATGCGCGCGCCAGCCGCAGCCTCGTTGCTGGGGCGGGTCGGCATCGGTGCGGCTGGCGGGGCAACGTCGGCCGGCCTGGCGCCGGTTGCCGAAGGTGACTTCTGGAGCGAGAAGCGGCAGCAGGCCGCTACCGGCGCCGCGCTGGGCGGCACGCTGCCAGTTGTCGGCTCCGGCCTCGCGCGCGTGGTCAGCCCGAATGCCTCGCGCAACACGAACCTGGCGCTGCTGCGCGCAGAAGGCGTGAACCCGACCATCGGCCAGGCGCTGGGTGGCCGGCTCGGCGCGCTCGAGGAAAAGGTGCAGAGCCTACCCATCGTTGGTGATGCGATCAGCTCGGCGCGGCGCGGCGCAAACGACCAGTTCCAGGCGGCCGCCATCAACCGGGCACTCAAGCCGATCGGTGAGAAGCTGCCGGCTGGCCAGTCCGGGCGCGACGCCATCGTGTACACCGAGAACGCCCTGCGCGAGCGCTACGACGATGTGCTGTCTCGCATCGGCGCCATCCCGCGCGACCAGCAGTTCGCCACGAAGGTGGCCGGCCTGCGCGACCTGGTGAACAAGGATGTGCTGTCGAAGGACGCAAAGCGCGCGTTCCAGATGGTGCTGAACGATGTCGAATCAGCCTTCGACAATGGCATCCTGACGTCCGAGGGCTTCAAGCGGGTGGAAAGCCAGCTCGGCGCCGACGCACGCAAGCTGGGCGGCTCGCAGAACATCTACGAGGGTCGGATCGCGCCGGCCGTGCGCCAGTTGCGGGACGAACTGCGCGGGCTGCTGCAACGTCAGGCCGGCGGCATGGCCGACGAGCTCAAGGCGGTCAATACCGGTTGGGCGAACTTCAAGCGGGTGCAGAACGCCGCGGCGAAGCTCGGTGCCGAAGATGGCGACTTCACGCCGGCGCAGTTCCAGAACGCAGTGCGCGCGCTGGATAAGTCGAAGGACAAGGGGGCGTTCGCGCGTGGTTCAGCGCTGGGCCAGGATCTAGGCGACGCTGGGCGGACGGTCCTGACCGGCAAGGTGCCGAATAGCGGCACGGCAGATCGCCTCTGGGCTGGCGCCGGGGCACTTGGTACCGGCTTCGTCAACCCCGCGATACCAGCCAGCCTGCTGGCCGGCGGCGCAGCCTACCTATCGCCGGCTCAGCGCCTGCTTGTAACCATGGCGGCCTCGCGCCCACAGTCGGCCCAGGGCGCGGCCAATGCGCTCCGGAAGACCGCACCCATGCTCATCCCTGGAGCGGCGCAGCTTGGTCTTCAAGTACGCGAATAGGAGGGAATAAAAGGTCACGCCAGCAGCAGAGGCGGCAGCGCGCAGCATGTTGTCGTCCATGTCTCACCCGTTTGTTATTTCAACAATTATACGGCCGCCCTTCGAGGTGGCCTTTTTTTATTCCTGAAAGAAGACCATGAACCATTCCCCGCCGCCTGGCGGCTTCGACTACGACACTTTGCTCAGTTGGGCACTGCTGATCGGCATTTCCCTATGGGGCGGCTGGGCTTCGTTCGTACGCAAGATGAAAGACGGCCACGCGCGCGTCTGGAACGTCACCGAGCTGGTGGGCGAACTGGTCGTGTCCGGCTTCACCGGGATCGTCACCGCGCACCTGTGCGACGCCGCCGGCGCGCCAAACCCGCTCAAGTACGCCCTGGTGGGCATTGCGGCCCACATGGGGTCCCGCGCCCTGTTCAAGTTCGAATCTGTCCTGAATGCCCGGCTGAACCTGCCGGCCGACACCGCGAAGAAGGACGAGTGACCATGCCCCCTACCGCATTCATCAATCTGCTGCTGCCGGCCGCGCAAGCCACGCACCGCGCCACCGGCATCCCGGCCAGCTTCATCCTGGCCCAGGCCGCGCTCGAGTCTGGCTGGGGCGCCCGCGCGCCTGGCTGCAATCTGTTCGGCATCAAGCCGGGCCCGAAGTGGAAAGGCCCGGTAACGGTCATCCAGACCCATGAGTTCATCAAGGGCGTGCGCACCTTGGTGCAGGACAAGTTCCGCGCCTACGTCGACTGGACCGAGTGCATGGCCGACCACGCCAACTTCTTCAAGGTGAACCCGCGCTACGCCGCCTGCTTCAAGGAGAAGACCGGCGAAGGCTGGGCCCGGGCCGCGGCCAAAGCCGGTTACGCCACCGATCCCAAGTACGCCGACCTGCTGATCTCGATCATGCGCGGCCGGAACATGTCCCAGTACGACAACCTGAAAGGCACTCCATGAAACGCATCCTGCTGATCGCCGCCCTGCTCGTCCTGGCCGGCTGCTCGAACCTCGCCCTGCAGTGCAGCGGCACCTACACCGGCGACGAGGTGCGCAATGTCGTCGCCGGCAAGTAAGCCGCGGTTCCTGTCGACCCTGCGCACGGACCGCGTGGGCCTGGCCAGCGCCGATCGCATCCTGCTGTCGCCGCTGGTGTTCGAATCGGTGCTGCTCGGCCTCCAGGTCCACGTGCCGACCGGCTTCGTGACCGACTTCGCCAGCGTGCCGCGCGCGCCGCTCACCTACTGGCTGTTCGGTGGCGTGGGCGACGAGGCGGCTGTCGTGCACGACTTCGCATACGAGAAAGGCATCGTACCGCGCGACGTGGCCGACGACCTTTACCTCGAAGCGCTGGAAGCCTGTGGCGTGCCGGCCTGGCGCCGCCGCGCGATGTGGGCCGCGGTGCGCGTGTTCGGCGGTTCCCGCTATGCCGGGAACGCTCCGCAGGGGGCGTGATGGACTTCGACATCTACGCCCTCACCCCGGGCGGCGGCGGCCATGTCCTGACCGTTCACCAGACCGGCAAGGATGTCGGGCCGCGACTGGTGGTCATTGCGGGCGCGTCGGCCCTATGTGAGCGTGCCGAGGCGATGATGGAGCGGCTGCTGGGCGAGCCGCTGGAACTGAATCAGCGCTCGCCAGCAGCCGAACTCGAGTAAAACAAAAGAGAGCAGAAGTGCTCCCTTTTTTGGCCAGTGAGGATCCGTATTATCCCAAATAGCTTACTGCTCAGCGGCACGCACCAAATGTAGCACCCATTTGACTAGCGATACTCATCGCTTCAGCAGGGCTACATGCAAGCACAGTACTCGTCCACTGGGTTGTAGTGCCGGCAAAGATACAAACAGGGTACGCCGTCGCCACGGTGCATGGGGCAGGTGGCGCCCTCGGATCCAGGGGGCTCAGGAAAACACCGCCATATCCGTTAACTGTAAATCGCCCGTCGCTCATAATTGCAGCCGTGGGCGTATAGCCTGGACGAGGCGTGCCAGCCGTATTGCTGGTCCACAACGCGCTATTAGGATCTCCCAAATTCTTGTAAATTACGAAGTTGCCATCGTTTTGCAAAACGGCATATTGCGCCCCCTTGCCGTTCGTCTTCGTCGACCACACTTGATTCTGCGAAATGTAGTTCGTCCCACGGTAGACCACCAAATTCCCATCCGACTGGAAAATTAATGTGTAAAGGCCACTCACGTAAGGCTGATTGACCGTGAGAAATTCGCCAACGCGTGCAACCACTCTTGATTGTGCCTGAGCGCTCAACGAGAGCAATCCAGTACAGAGCGCGAAGGCCACTAGCAACAGTTTCGAAAATTGACGCATTTGAGATTCCTTATGTGTTGGCAGAGCAAGCAGACTACCATCTGCAATTCATCAAATCATCACTCTTTGTCACAATAGAGGATCTTATGCAGAGAGGTTACACGCAACCTACAAGGGGCAAGTTCATCATGATAGCGCTGGGAAATGACAGGATTTTGAGAGCATCGACCGTAAGACCCGCGTGAATGCTGGGCGCGCTGCGGGTTTGATTCCCGCCGCCTGAATCACCAGCGCCCTCCGGGGCGCTTTTCGAACAACTCAACCGTAATCCCCATTTTTTACGCACGAGCTCCATAGCACCCGAATCTACGGGCAGTTGGTTTCCGGCTCCGGGCACCACTGTTTATGCGGCTCTCAGCTAGTTGCTACCTTTCGCGGTAGTTCCGCAAGAACCGAGTGGTTCCGCACAACCGCGTGCCATTTACGTGGACTTGGCGCCGGCCCCCGCACCGCCCATTCCTGCTCGAAGCCGATGCCCTGTTCGTCGCACTCGGTGCCTACGCGTAGCATGTTGTTTCCATGCATAGTGATGAGGTACGTCTCGTAACGGCGGGATAAGCGGCGTGCCGCCCGAATAGTTGTCCCATCGGCTGCACCACGACATTCACGTCCGGCATGGCGCACTCTCGCCGCCTCAAAGAGCTAGCAGCCAGGAATGCCAAGCACGCAACACGGTCGGCGACGGCGTGAGTATTGGTTAGATTCCAAGTGGAAATACGTAGCTATACTTACATGAGCGAAACGGCACGCGCAGATGCCGGTCAACCAAGTAGCCATGAATAAGATCCTTACTGCTATTGCCCTCTGTACTGTGTCACTGTCCGTCTACGCTGGCCCATGTGTTTCACTCGACGAGCCAAAAATGAAGGCCATGAGCGCTGCCGAACTTTCTGCTGAGACCTGCAAAGCAAGCCAGATCAACGCGCAAAACTACGACCAGGTGATGCTGAATATGGGCTCGCGCCAAGGTCCTGAGCCACACCCTAAGGCCCAGGTTGAATTCGACCAGTGCCAGGACCAGATCGACCGCATGCTAAAGATACTTCGCACAAAAGAGGTGCATGCAAAGGTCGCCGACCTTTGTAAAAGAAAGTAGGTAGCCCGGGAAGCCATTCGCCGGCCGCAGCAGACACTCGCTGCACAAGCTCCCAAAGAATCTTGAAGACCTGCAGGCGCAGGCCACCACGCGGCCGGCAATGCCCGTGACTATCGACTAGATGTCGACGCTGGCAGTTCGTCTGTACTCGGACGAGCGAAACGGCGTATTGGCACAACGTTACAATGGCGTGCCGGTTCGATTCCTGCAGTCGGCACCAGTTTCACTACTTCAAGTTTTCGTAAGTAATTGGTTTCATTGGGATTTATGGACAATTTCAGCACGAGTGGTATCACAAACGAGTATCACACTCGTATCACTTATGCTGACATATGCCACTATTTTCCCTATCCCCTATTGTGTCTCTCAAGCTAAAACACATCTGGAAGAAGCCAAACAGTCCCCTTCTTTACTACCGTCGTCGTATTCCTGATGACATTAAACCCCTACTGACAGCCTCGGGTTCCGAATGGGCAGGCAAGGCGCAAGTCGTAATCAGTCTTCGGACCTCTGACCTCAAGATCGCAGCACCCAAAGTCGCCAAGCTGACGGCCCAGCATGATAGGGAATGGGAACAGTTGCGCAATCCGTCCAATGCTAGGACGTTGGCGCAGGCAGAGTCGTTGCTACGGGATAGCGGTATCGACCCTGCTGCACCCAATGAGGACGAAGAGGCGCTAGGACATTTCTTCGATATCGTTGACGATAGCCTGCCCCGTAAGGTCCGGGACAATCTTCAAGAAGCGCATGAGCAAGGCAGTTCGATCAATCCTAAAAGAGATATCGACCCATACCTGCCCCCCGTTGTCGCTACGGCGTTTCAAATTGCCCAAGGACGGCGGGAATTTACCCTGAGCGATTGCCTTGAACAATACCTTGCGTCGCGTTCGGAGAAGACTGCACGATCAGGGAAAATTGCATTTGGGTACTTGATGAATTTCTTCAAGTCGGACCGTTCGCTTGGGTCGATCCGTCGTCAAGATGTCAACGAATTCGTCAAGTGGCTGCTGGCTGGAGAACACAACAAGGACGGTAAGCCGATCACGACTACGACGGTCGCCCGTTACCTCAACTGTATTAACGCTGCAGTCAAGCGTGCCATCAAGGAAAACGAACTTCACATCAAATATCAGTTTTCTAGTGTTGAGATTCCCAATGCAGGTAAGGACGCCCAAGATCGCCTGCCTTTCGATCTGCCTCAATTGAAGTCCCTGCATCATGCCGTGGATGAATGGGTTGCCGCAAAGGGCTGGGATCAACCCCGCTGTATTGTCACGGTCTTGGCTGAAACTGGTTGCAGGCTGGGCGAAATCACTGGCTTGGCATCCGCCGATGTGAATATTGATACCAACACCCCTTATATTGACCTGAAAGAACACCCTTGGCGGTCATTGAAGAATGACAAGGCAAGCGTGCGCAAGGTTCCGTTGACGCCTCGGGCTATGCGAGCTATCAGGGCTGCTCAAGCCCTCAAAGGCGACTCCAAATTTCTCTTCCCTCAGTACACGACTGTGGAGAAATGCAACGTCAACTCGGTTTCGGCTGCCTTGAACAAATGGATTCGCACTCGTAACGCTCTTAAAGAGTCACGATTGACCTGCCATAGCCTGCGGCATTCGATGAAAGACCGCCTGCGGGCTGTCCAATGTCCTGATTCCATCCAAGACCAAATCCTTGGTCACACCACACAGGGAGTCGGCGCTCGGTACGGGCAGGGCTACCCGTTGAGCCTACTGGCCGACTGGACGAACAAAGCTATGGAGGCTGTACGGGCATAGCGTGGGAAGGATGCCTCAAGCCGTATTCATCGCCGCACTGGCGCTGCTGTTCGGTGGCCACTTCGGTTGCCCTTCCTGAGGTTTTCCAAACGACTCAGCAGATGCAGATTCAACGGGACGTGAAGGCCACATACGGTTTCCCCCTGAAGAGGATAAATGTGGTCTACATGCAGCCCAGTTGCCAGAGCTTCAGCATACAGCTTGTCAATCGCGGTCAGGTCCGCCCATGCTGGCAAAGCGTTCAATTGTTTCGCGCGATGCCTTGCAACGTATGCCGCGTTCTTCCCTTGAGCAGCCAACGCGGACTCTTTTGCATATTCTGCTAGTTCATCCTCATGTTCCGCGCGCCACAAGGCGTACAGCTTTTCTTGTTCCAGCTTTTTCGCCGGGTCAGGTTGATATGGTTGTTTCTTCGATTTCATGTCAATTCAATGCAGCGCCCCGGTGAATCTATGGGTCCTTAGCGCGGTTCCTAAAAGTTCAAAGAGCGTTGCCTACTAAGATCAATTTGCACATCCTCCAAAGGCCGCCATGCTCGGCCTCAAGGAAGCTTCATACCCTTTAAAAGTCCGCTACCTTTACCGGCTCATATGGCTTGGACTCAAGATCACTCAAGATTTCCCGCAGGGCATTGATGAGTTCCCCAAGACTTCTAGGGTCGAGCGTTCGCCCGATGTTCCTGACGTTGTGTACAGCGGCCTCGGCTTCCCTAAGACGCCTTTGCATCTGCTTTGCCTCACGGTCAGCGAATGCTTCCCCAGGTGCGCTGTTAGCGTTCTGCTGGTACTTCTTGAACAACCTAGGGTAATCAGCTTCCATCCAGTTACGGATTGTGCTGAACGGCTTGCCGATGTGGATAGCGATCTCGCGGTAGGGCATCAACTTCTTACCCTGTTGATGCTGGTCCGAGTCGATGAACGCCCGGAAGACCTCGCGGTACTCCTTAGTCTTGAGCGGCAAGCCGTGTTGTGTATTTGCTTTTGCAGCCTGCCAATGGGCTTCATTGAAGGTCATATCAGAGACCTCTGCCCAGATATGGAACTGGTCATTCAACATAGCAGCATCGCACCGATGCCAACCATCGACCAAATACAGTGAACCTTCGATTCGTGCGAGTTTAACTGGCGGGAACTCAGCGCCAGCCTGCATCGCCTCAGCGTACTGGCGGACGGTCCTAGGTTCAACCCTAGTCCTTACTTGCAAAGCGTTGTCTCTAAGGATGTCCCTGAGGGCCACCCGTTGTGCGGACGGCATGAGAAACCTAGGGACTTCGGTATCCCTGAGGTCAATAGCAGTAGTATTTTGAGCAATGCCCGAATGTACAGGCGTGACAGTCTTCGTCATAGTAAAACCTATGTCTATGAGCGAAGGCCATTTCGGTTCCAGCAATGGTGTGGGTGAACATCCCATGGGCACTTCAGATTGTACGGTCCTGCGAACACCATACATCAACGGTAGGGGCTAGTCTTACCGGCGAAACACCGTCAAAGCATCAAACGCAGGTGCTCAGGTGGCGCATGTAGATTATTGCGTCGTTCGCCCATACGTGCAATGTTGTTTGAACAATTCAACAAAAGCGTATGGGCTCGATTCCTTGTAAGCCGTTGATTCACAAGGAATCGCATCCAATGTCAAACTCGGAAAACGTGGCGTTGAAGTCACATACTCTGTCAACGTAACGATAAGACCGCGCCTGCATACCCTACATAAAAATTGTCTAAATATCAGCGTTACTTATATTCTGCAACCAAATGGCGCCGAACTAGCGGACCGTAGTTGGTTGGTGTGCTGGCTTCATTTCGGTCAATGATGTTGTATTTCCCGCATAACTTCGTCGCCTCTGCATAGCATGTGGACCAATCATCGGCTGAACCATCACAGGAAATTAAATAACCTAACCTTCCATCTGGCGTTGTTATTTTCTTCACGCCAGCCGCACAACCTGCCAGCATCGCAATTGGCACTAATATCATTAACGCTCGGAACATAATCAGCTTCATTCATTATTCCTTATCGCCTCGCCTGCAAGAGCGAATTGTTTTTGATTCTCCGTTACTTAATCAAGAGTAAAAGATTGCATAGATTTCTTAGTGATTTTACCCTATCTACTACTTCGACCTTAAGCTTCTGCCAGTATTTCTAAAGATTCTTTGGCCCAGTTCGTTAAGACTTCTTTGACTTGCTCCAATGTTACCGTATCAAGCGGATAGGATCGCGTAGCCAAGGGGCGTCCACCGGGATTCTTTGGATCAATTACTCCATAGTTGATTGCAAAATAGACCACATCGTAATCTTCGTCGGCATAGACTGCGCATTCGATTGGATTTTGCTTGTTCAATGCTGGAATACCATAGGCGGATTCAAACCGTATTTTATACACTGCCTCTTTGTCTTTGTTAGTCTTATTATCCGCCACAACTTCCATGCGACGCTGCCGCGCTAGGCTAACTAACTCCTCAACGAATGGAATGACGGCTTGATATACAACATTGATAAATTTTGTCTTACGTTCGTTTCGCGCCTGAAGACGTGCTTCAAAAGCTGCAATCGAATTTTGACGCTGCTGGTCAAATTCAGTGAAGATGCCTTTCAATTCCATGCGTCACCTCTCTATGTGGTAGTGAAGCAAGTATAGCTCGTCTGTTGTACTTATGACCTTGGTCGTCACTAATTATTGCGCAGAGCGAAGGCTAGCTTCGATCAGCGGTTCGCATTTGAATGTCTAATTAGGGTATACCTGAAGCGAACCAATGGGGTAAGGCTCAGTTCTGGTTCGTTTATTGACCTTTTCAAACCCTAATCGAACTGGCATAATGCGAACCATCCAAATCGAACTGAAGGGGTCTAACGATGTTTGTCCGTGCCTACCTGCGCGCATCCACAGCAGAGCAAGACGCCAGCCGCGCTAAAGTTGATCTTGATGCCTTTGCAACCGAACGCGGCCTTCGTATTGCAGCGTATTACGTCGAGAACGAATCAGGGGCAAGCCTACGGCGTCCCGAACTGTTCCGGTTGCTGTCGGACTGCCAAGCAGGCGACGTACTGCTCATTGAACAGGTAGATCGCTTGTCGCGTTTAGATGCCGAAGATTGGGAACATCTGAAGCGGGAACTTCAGGCGCGTAGGGTTCGTGTGGTTGCTCTAGATTTGCCTACTTCATGGATGATGACCAGCGCCACGGATGAAATGACCGCACGGATGATGGATGCCTTGAACGGGATGATGCTGGACATGCTGGCCGCTATAGCTCGTAAGGACTACACCGATCGTCGCAGGCGTCAACAACAAGGTATTGAGAAGCTCAAGTCTGAAGGCGGCTACAAAGGTCGCAAAGAGGATGTACAGCGCAACGAGGCAATTATGGCCATGCTGCGAAGAGGCGATAGCTGGAACCATGTAATCGCCGCTACCGGCTGTTCACGGTCTACTCTTTCCCGGCTGGCCCAGCGCGTTCGTGAGACCCCGAAAGCAGCTTAGAAGGTGCTAGTAGAGGCTGCGATACGCAGGCAGCCGTTGTCGGGCAGTTTTCTTGCTGTCCCTGCGAATGTACCCCCCCCGGGGGTTCACTCAGCAGCGCATTTCAAAAAACCGGTTAAAGGCGGATTTCGCATGTTGTTGTTGGACGTTCAACGAGCGAGGGCAAATTTCTGTACGCAGTCACTGCCCCCCAGGTGCTGCCGAGGTATCACATTAGTACCATACTGGGGTAACACAAGGCACATCGATGCCCGACCGATACATCTTGCTTTTCTCAGTAAGCCCTTGATATTATTGGGGTTCTTTGTACGTTAAGCGCCACTCGTAGCTGGGTCGTGACACAGGTTCGATGTTTGCTCCGGGCACCAACCAGTCTGACGTCGCCCATGGCGACGACCTCGGCAACATCACACCTGGCGGAGTAGTATGCTCGCTATCGCTTTCCTCGCACTGCTTCTGGTCGCTGCTCCTGCTGCGGCCGACACCAATGCGCGCCTGGCCGCCGCTGCCCAGGAGCAGATCGG
>Ga0265798_10006078_pt1 | contig 15965 bp, 15 predicted proteins | sample P3T30metagenome_FD_192430 | JGI IMG/M metagenome (GOLD analysis project Ga0265798, IMG submission 192430) | Plant litter microbial communities from East Loma Ridge, Irvine, California - P3 T30 | ecosystem: Environmental > Terrestrial > Plant litter > Unclassified | place: USA: California... | reverse complement strand
TACGTGACATGTTCTCCAACTCCACTCACATACTGTAGTCTTTCCGCTAACGGCTTGTCTTGTCCAAACGTACATTTAGTATGTAGCTTGAATCGTTCTTCTTTGATCAATCGCATCTTCTTCGCAATCCGCTGCCTTTGACTGGGCTTCATCGTCACGAACAAGATGTCATATTACCGAAGGTTTTTCGACACGGAGAAAGCTCCACTGAATGGCACTGACTGACTGGCAACGATGGAATTTTCCGCCCCCACCGGATTTCCGCCGGCGTGAATGACATCCTAAATCGTGAACATTGCTTTTGATGGATCAGGACGCGGTCTATCAATTTGCTCCCATTTGATAGAGCTCATTGTTTAAAAAGCACATAAAAGTTGAAGATTTTACATTTTTGAAAACACAGTCTCTGAACTGTCAACAGGTATCAAGAAGAAAGGAAAAAGCAACACCAAGAAGACGACCACACCCTGCTTGGCTCAGCAAGACCAACCCACGACACAAACAACAAGAAAACAAAAAGAGACATCACGATGTCCTCCAAATCCGCCCCTGGAACGATTCACATCGCCCCCTCCGAAGCCTCCCGGATCCAATCTCGCATCAAAGACCGCAAGGCAAAATGCTCTCAACTGGCCGGCACGCCACGCCAGCCCACAGACAAGCAAGCCCTGCACCAGACGATCACCATGCTCAACCTCACAAACGACATGGATCTCATGGGAGGAGGGGGAGGTTTTGGCGGTGGAGAGCCGGAAGAGAAATCCGAAGCGATCACGGTTCTTGCTATCAACCCTCCTTACACCCCTTCGACTGCCGAGTTGGCAGAGCTGGAAGCGATTAAACTGGGAGATTTGCTCATGGAGAAGAGGCACGAGGGGAAGAAGTTGAGGGTTCGCAGGAGGGAGGCGGTTGTTGAGTTGAAGGGCCGGTCTTGGACTGTTGTTGAGGATGCCGAAGGCGAAGACGTCGAGAGGCTGGAAGTTGTTTTGCACAAGTCTAAGAGTGGCGAGGATTGGTTGGATTCGATTCCGATGGGGGTTCAGATTACGATCAAGGAGCCGCTTTTCACTCTGAACGACGATGGCGAGCCTACGTTGAGGATCGATCATCCGGCGGATGTGGTTGTTCATTGGCAGGAGAAGATTGCTGCTGATGTCGAGAAGACTGCTTCGTCCGCTCTCGAGAGAGCGACCAAGTGCAAAGAATCAGGCAACGCGGCTTTGAAGCGCAAGGAACTCCTCGACGCACACGCGCAGTACAGCGCCGGCCTGGCGATTCTCACCGAAACGCAAGAGGAGAACGAGGAAACTACCAAACTCCTCCGCGACATCCACCGCAACCGCGCCCACGTCAACCTTCAGCTGCAGCGTATGGACGAAGCGAAGCTCGACGGCCGGACAGCAGTCACCAACATCGACGACGCCCGCCACAAAGACCTCGACAGCAAAGCATACTTCCGCGCCGCCTGCGCCGCCTACAACCTCGGCCAGTGGCAGGAGGCCAAGATGCTATTCGAGAAGCAACAGAGTCTTGCCCCAGCGGACAAAGATGCTGCGGCGAACTTGGAGAAGTTGCAAAAGCGTTTCCGCGAGAGCGAGACAGGCGTGTACGACTTCGATGCAATCAGGGCTGGGTTGTCGAAGCTTCGTCCGCGCGTTGATGCTGCGGATTACGACGGTCCCACCGAGAGGAAAGAGAGCAAAGGACATGGATTCGGTCTGTTCGCGACGAAAGACATCCCCGCCGGTTCCGTCATCCTATGCGAGAAAGCTCTCGCACTCGTCTGGAGCCACGAGGCCGACGGCTGGACAGCTCTCACCGTCGACGCTCGCGACGGCCAAACGCGCGTGCAGCCCGTCGGTCTGACGAAGAACCTCGTCGCCAAACTGACCGCGAACCCGTCTCTGATCGCAAAGGCAACGAGTCTGTTCGGCGACCACGCAGGCCTGGGCACGCAAGTGCTGATCAAAGACGGCTCGCCTGTAGTCGACACGTTCCAAATCCACGACATCGTCTCGCGCAATGCTTTCGGACCCGGTGAGATCTTCGCCAGCAAGCAGCAGCAAGACGGGCGTAAAGCGAGTACGGGTCTGTGGGTGCGCTCGGCGTACATCAACCACTCGTGCATCCCAAACGCGGCGAAAGACAGCGTGGGTGACCTGATGGTGTTCCGCGCCGTGCGCGATATCGCAGCCGGCGAGGAGATCACGCACTGCTACTCCGAGGCAATCGATCTCAAAGACCGCGCCGCGAACCTGAAGACAACGTGGGGTTTCGAGTGCGATTGCAAGCTGTGCAAGGCCGAGAAGAAGGATGGCGCGGCGTTGAGGACTAAGCGAATGGAACTGATGGGCCAGGCTGAGGCGTTGATGGCAAGAGACGATGTGCGGATTGCGAAGCGCGTGACCGTGGGTAGGCTGGAGACTGTGATGAAGGAGTTGGATGCTACTTACAATGAGCAGAGGTATCAGGGTATTCCTAGGTATGGGGTGGAGAGGATCCAAGAGTGGATTGGGTTGGCAAAGAAGGGATTGAAGCTGAAGTGAGCTGGTGTTGCCATAAGTTAGCTAGGTAGATATCTACTGGCATGTAACTGATGATTTAGTCGCGAAAGCAAGGAAACGTATTATCCTTTGGTGTCTAGGGTCCAGGAGTGCTCAAATTGAACTGTGATTTTGGGTGGATCAAAAGTAATTACATTGTGAAGATAATCGCATAGCCCAGACTCCATAACACCATAACGCTGCGCTCCCTGGTGTGGCAAGTAAGTATCGGCATGTAGGTACTGTGGGTAGGAGGCAGCGCCCACCTCGCGCGTCAAAATTCAAAATCGCAATCGCAGCGCAGATGGCGCCAATTCAATGCATGCGCCCGCTCTTTTTGAGTTCCGTGTGTGCTGTAATGTAATGCTGAAGGAAAAACACGCCCGAACATGGGGCTAAAACCCCGCCTGCCCTCTTCTCTCAAAGGCTTATAGGTCGTCGCGTTCGCATCCTTTCTGTGTTTCCAATGTCTCAATGTCCAAAGTGTGGTGAGAGTGTGCTGTCGATACTACTCTTCTTCGACGTACTCGTCGGCTTCCTCCTTCACTCTAGTGGTCATGTAGGCGGCGCACAACGCCGCGAGACCACCAAGACGGAGCACCCATGCAACAGACTCATCTCCCATCGTGCCACGAGGCTTTTGCAGGAATTTAAAGATGATGGAGCTGGCCAGAGTGGCAATGACTTGCGGTGCTGCGATAGAGACGTTGTGAATGCCGAGCACAACGCCAGCCTGGTCGGCACCGTCGGACGGGTCTTCGCCCCGGGCCAGCATCTCACCCTCCCTGGTTGGCGGTGGTTCAATAAGGCCGCGACGAATGTTTTCACGCTTGCTGATCTCACCCGCGATGAGTGCAAAGGGAGCCCAGTTGGTCATTGCCCATGGGACACCAATGGCACCGACGAGGATGATGGCAGATTTGGCATCCTTGACGAAGAAAGTAGCCCAGCAGAGAAGAGCGAACAAGATGTGACTGAGCATCCACGCGCGTCGCAAAGTCAGCCATCCTATGTCCATTTTCGGCGCGCGGTCGCGGAGTCTGTTGCCACCAGTTGAGATGAATGAGGCATTGCGGTTGGCAGGTGTGTAAGCGAAGTAGTTATCCTTAGTAGTACCACCTGGGGTCTTAGCGCCGGGCGTCATAGGTCCGGGAGTGATACGACCGGGAGTCATGGGTCCGGGAGTCATGGCGCCGGTGGTTTGGGATTCCGGATCTTCGTAGGAGCTTGCGACGATGAAGGGAAGGATGACGCTGGAGGTGAAAGTGGTGAGGGCGAAGATCAGTAGGGCGAAGGTGCCCACACGCGTGCCAGTCTCGTACAAGCTGTCGAGCTCTGCATCGGTCATGTTTGGGTTCTCAGCAAGGAAAGGCTGGACGTAAATCTCGCCAATGTAGGTGGTGATGTAGAAGAGGAACGGGAACCAGCCAATCCAGGCGAAGAATTGTGTCCAGCAGACGGCCTTGATCTGGGTCGGCAGCTTTTGCATGGCGCGGAACAAACCCTTGAAGAAGGCAAAGACACCAGTCTCTTGCTCCGGAGGCGGGCCATCCTGGCGCGGATCACGCTCAGGGCAGAAGATGCAAGTGATGGACAGTGTAACACCCATGGCTGCGCTCGCGATAACACACAGAATCTTAAACTGTGTGTTTCCGAAGAACCAAAGGTACCGAGGGAGGTCGACGTAGCCGAACAGGTAGCCGACAATGTTGCCCACACCAGTCATACGCGAAGCCCAGGCGTTGGCGGTGTCTTGCTGGTGAGTCGGAGCCTGGTCGACGATGAAGGCACGGATGGCAGCCTGAATGACATTGATACTGAAATCCAGAATGTAGATCATGAGGACGGCGAAGGTGATTGTGGAGATTCGGGTGGCCTCGCTGTCTCTAGCGACACCGCACAGCTCCAGGAAGCCGCCGATGAGTTCTCTAGTCCAAGCCAGGGCCATGAGTGAAAGAATGGTGGCAGCAGCACCTCCGATCATGAAAGGACGACGCTTGCCGAAGCGCGAGCGGCATCGGTCTGACTTGGTGCCAACATAAGGCTGTACCAGGGTGCCTGAGAGTGGTCCAGCGATCCAGACGAAGGCGAGGAAAGACTTGCTGATTCCCAGACCAAGCAGGTAAGGTGAACCGTTGGAAAGTTCCACTGACCAGCCGATTTGAAGCCTACACGCGGTTAGCTTTGTTGTTTGCGGCGGTAGATTGTACTTTTTTTTTTTTGCCACTCACCCTCCAATGGCCAATGTCAGCAATATCATGTACCATGTGCTCTTCGACTCGCCCCAGTCATCCTCGTCGTCGATATCGCCAAAGTAATCTCCTCCATCTTGTGGCGTTCCAGAAGACGCGGCGGCTTCCCTCTGACTAGCCAAGAGCGCAGTGTGTTCGTCGGCGCTTCTCTTCTTGAGCACACTCTTGGGCAGGCCCTTGACGACAATGTGGGAGTTCGGGTCGGGTTGCTGAGTGTTGAGCGAAGGGCGGTGGGATTCGTTGGACGTGTTCCTCGCGTGGGAGGGTTTGCCATCAGCTGTGCTCATGACGCCGCGGATGTCTGACTGAGATGAAGTCGGACGACGGGTGTGCAGAGCGCGTGCTTGGGCGGACAGGGAGAGAATAAATAGCCCAGTGCAAGGTGGTGGGAAGAGCAGTAGTGAAGGACTCGAAGGACGGCACAGATGGCAGGTAGGCAACGGGTCGGGTCTCGCCCGGCGGCGACGATCTTTTTGTCTGCGTGTCTGGTTGATTGATTGCTGACGGCCCACGGGTTGTTTTGGACTAGTAGCTTGCTCGCGGTGCTCGCCCTAATTCTACAGTAGCTTCGTCTGGTACTGTACTGCAAATTGGTAGACGCTGGTGGACTGGAATTACGGGTACGGTTGTGGATGTCGTCAAGTGTCTCTCTTGTGTCTGTCTGTGGCGGTTGAAGACAGGTTGGAAGACAAAATCACGACTGGACCTGGCACGGTGTTCGGGTGTGACGTTTTGATCGGACCACCAACACTCAGACTGGGCGATTTTGTTGGGCGACGCGGCATGCAACAATTATGCGGTGAGGGAGAAACATACAGTACATAATATAGTGTACATGCACCGAAGACGAATGAATATGCTCCACTACAGTACATACTGAGGTATCGTGTGACGGCAAGCAGCAGCAACAACGCCCTCGTGCATATGTCTGCAGGCGACCAGGCACAGACACACATGATGGCTTCAAGTTGCACTAACGAATGAGCCAGTGAGCAGATCGAGTCTAGGTATCTCTACTCTCCACGATTTAAATCTCCCACCACCCACAACCTCACCAGACTCTCGTGCTCACATGTGCAGGTCCAAGCACCACACATCATCTACAGTGCACTATCTCACGGCCAGGCCCGTTCCATGCCTTGCGCTGCATCCTTCCTTCCGAGGTTCCGTCGCCAGACTTGCCTGATTGATACTCGTAAGGGTTGATGGACTTCCATGAGATCCATTCGCATTCGAGCTGAAGACTAGGTATCAGAGAGCTGCCTAGAATACAACACTTTACAGTAATAAGATAGGCCAGCACTCTGCAAGACCTTTCTTCTTCTACTCATTCAAAATCGGACTCTTACCTCGTCCACGACACTCCCTCCTCTAACATCAGGCATCGACACCTGGCATCTGCAATCACCATCCACTGTCTACTGTATAGACACTCGACCTCCTTCGCCCACCCGCTAGAGCATGCTGCTTCGGTAACATTGCCTTCACATCGCCAACATGGGCACCGGGAGCATCAGCAGCGCCGTCATCGCGCGCCTGCGCCGTGATGCATCCGATCCAGACGACACCGAAGACCCCGACACAGGCCAGAAGGAGATCTTCTCTTCCTATGCCTTGCTCATCCTTATCCTCCTCTTAATTGTCGCCTTCTTCACCAGCTACATCTTGCGCAGTAAAAAGATCCAGGCGGTACACGAGACGGTCATATCAATCTTCGCGGGAATGGTGGTGGGCTTGATCTTGCGCTTGACTGTGGTCACAAGTGTGTTGGATGCTGTTAGCTTCGACTATCAGTTCTTTTTCAACTTGCTTCTTCCGCCAATTATTCTGGCCAGTGGATATGAGTTGCATCAGGTAGGTCACGTAGATATCACAATCCAATTCCACTGCTGACCGAACCTCAAAGGCCAACTTCTTCCGCAACATTGGAACGATCCTCACTTTCGCATTTGCTGGAACCTTCATCTCTGCATTGGTGTTGGGCGTGATACTGTGGCTGTGGACTCGCATTCCGCTCGAGGGACTGGACATCACTTTCGTCGAAGCCATGAGCGTCGGCGCAACTCTGAGCGCAACAGACCCTGTGACTATTCTCGCCATCTTCAACACTTACAAGGTCGATCCTAAACTATACACCATCATCTTCGGCGAATCGATTTTGAACGACGCCATCGCCATCGTGCTTTTCGAGACGGCGCAAAAATACAAGCCTGGTGCGGAGGCTGGAAAGTTGACAATCCTGAGTCTCTTCGAGTCCATCGGCGTGTTTATGCTGGTGTTCTTCGGCAGTCTCCTGATCGGTATCGTGGTAGGAGTCAGCACCAGTTTGTTGCTGAAACTCACACACGTGAGGAGAGATCCCAAGATCGAGAGCTGTCTGGTTTTCTTGATCGCTTACGCGAGCTACTTCTTCGCCAATGCAATTCACATGAGTGGTACGTCTAGCAATCCGTGTATTCTCAAATTCCGCAGAATCGCAACGCTAATGGCATTTCACAGGCATCGTATCTCTGTTGTTCTGTGGCATTTGTCTCAAGCATTACGCTTACCACAACATGTCGAGACGAACCCAACTCACGACCAAATTTGTCTTCTCGCTCATGTCCCAACTTTCAGAGAACTTCATATTCATCTATTTGGGACTTTCCCTCTTCACATCAACTGGTCTGGAATACAAGCCTCTCTTCATCCTCGTCACGATCATCGGCATCTGTGTGGCGCGCTGGTGCGCAGTGTTCCCTCTTGCCGGCTTGGTAAATTGGTTCATTCGGTACCGAGCGAAGCGCCGCGGTCAAGAAGTTGCAGAGGAGCTTCCCATCAATTGGAAGATCATGATTTTCTGGGCCGGTCTGCGTGGAGCTGTAGGTGTCGCACTGGCCGAAGGACTTGGTGGCACACAAAACGGCTACGCTCTCCGCGCTACTGTACTCGTTGTCGTCGTTCTCACAGTCATCATCTTCGGAGGCACCACGAGTCGCATGCTCGAGATCCTCAAGATCCGTACAGGCGTTGTCGAAGAGATCGACTCGGATGACGAATTCGACATCGAGCCTGTACCGAACAGCACCGGCGCATGGTCGCGCAAGAACGGCAGAGCTTTCGGACACACGCCCAAGCCGTCCAACGGCAACATTAACGGCAACTTTAGTCTAGACCACGTGGAGGGTGGCCGTAACCGTTCCGACACTGCGACTACCTATAGCACAGGCAACGCAACAGGAAGTCCGCCCTTCCCGCCCGAGTTCAACCGCCGCAACAGCTCCCGTGGGCGCACGAACGCACAGAGCACAGCTGAGCAAGGCCTATTGAACCGCGATGACGATGATGATATGCTGCCGTCGGACGACGATAACGACCTCGACCTTCCACCCTCGGCGCGCAGATCACCTAAAAGGGCTCCGAATGTTGAAGTCGACCCCAACAATCCCTACCCTGTTGCAGGCGCTAGAGCGGGTACTCCAGCCGAGCAACAGCAGTCGCACTTGACCGCAAGGGGAGCAATCAACTCCATCTTAAATGCCACGAGCGAGGATGCAGGGAACTTGTTCAACAGATTGGATGAGAGCTTCTTGAAGCCACACTTGTTGCTCGATCCCGAGGGTTCTTCTAAGCATCATGGCCACCACGGCGGTGGCAATGGATCTGGCGGCGACCGTCGCTAAGTAGATTATGTTTGCTTCTTGTATCGCATTTTGTCTTCTTGATGTACTCTTCGTGTAATGTGATTTGTGGCATGTGCCCACGTCGAATGAACCTTGGACGCGCGCTTTCTTATTTCCCTGGTCATGTGGTATTGTCCTGTGATGCATGATCGAGGAAGATCAGATCAGCCCACGAGTTACCCGCCGAAAGGTCTATGTATTGAGGTATTCTACCCTGACCTGCCAAATACCTAGGTGTGTATGCATAGGAGCAAACTCCGAAGACCGTGTGTACGAGCGCCCAGAAAACCACCATCCTGCACCTACACCTTTTAGCGAGTCCCCATCCCCAACGCAGAAACACCCACGCGAGGACTCTTCACGACTATCCATCCGCATTTGCCGTTTCGGTCATGGAAACACAAAAGTCATCCGCTTCCGATGGGCCGCATCCCACGAGTTCCACAACCACAAATGTATTAGCCGGACAACACCAACTGCGGCAGTTCAACGAAACACAGCCCTCAAGCACAAGTCCCGTTTCTCCAGAATCCTCCCAGGCGGCCGGTATCGCAGGCTACACCAACGCCGCGGGAAGAGGGCCGGTGCGACTTTTCGAGACGGAAGATGAGGATGGCCAGGTGGAGGAGGAAGATGAGAGAGGACTGGTAGTATTTGGTGATTTTGAGGTGGATGTAAGTATCTACCTATACACACTTGGATCCCTCTCACTTGTTCCGGACTGTTACTGCTTTGTGTTGACATACTGCCGTACTTTATTCTCCTACTCGGATGCCGTTGTCCAGGAAAACACCTTCGTACATACCATCGCAACATTTTAGCATCCCCATTGCTACAAAAATCGACATTCAAGCGTACAACCTCGGAGAATAAAAGCATGGCTAACCGATCCCCGTCTCAAAATCAGGAAACCTTCGGTGATGATGGCGAGCGCGACAGCGCATACGGAGATGAAGTTGATTCGTGAGTTCGCCTTCGAATCCGAGATTATCATTTCTGCGATTGCAGTGCTGGGCTAACGCTCGCCATACGGATAAGAATCACAACATCGATAGCCGAATCAGTGCAAGCCTACAAATTCGAGCACGGCAGGAGATATCATGCTTTCCAAGAAGGGAAGTACGCGCTGCCAAACGACGATGCGGAGATTTTTCGATTAGGTGGGTGGCTTGATGAGATCGTTTTGTTCTTTGGGAGAGGATACAAGTGGAGGAACCATTCAAGTATATCTGACATGATTTTTTTTATCGTTCTTACAGAACTCCAACACCGCATCTGGCAACTGAGCCTCGACTCGAGACTCCACCTCAGCCCCCTGCCCGACCCTCTCCGCAATGTCCTAGACATAGGCTGTGGCACCGGCGCCTGGGTCATCGAGTTCGCCGAAGCGCACCCCGATACTCGCGTGATAGGAGTCGATCTCTCGCCAATCCAGCCCAGCGTAGTGCCGCCAAATGTCGAATTCATAGTGGACGACATGACCGCGCCCTGGATTTTCGATCACAAGTTTGACTACATCCACTCGCGCGCCATTACCATCGGGGTCAAGGATTGGGAGCTGCTGATAAATGAGGTGTGGCGCTACTTGGAGCCAGGCGGGTGGGTAGAATTCCAGGAGTATCATGCGCCATTTGTGAGTGATGATGGGACGATCGAGCGGTGTCCGGATTTCGAGCGGTGGAACAAGATACTCCTGGAGGTGGCAAGAAAGGCTGGGACGACGCTGGACGCTATCCTTCAGGCACCGGAGTTGCTCGAGAAGCGAGGCTTCGTCGGTGTAGACACCGCTTCCACAAAGTGGCCAGTTGGGCCGTGGGCGAAAGGAAGACGGGAGAAGCGGATCGGGGACTTGTGCCTTCGGGTAGGTGGCATGGATCGATGTGCTTCATGTTCTGCTGATTTGCTGACGCTTTGCATTAGGATGTTGCAAGCGGGCTCGAAGGTCTGAGTATGAGGATGTTCACCAAAGTCCTGGGCTGGAGCCGTGAGGAAGTGACAGATCTCATCGAGAAAGTTGACACCGACCTACACAGTGGCAAGATGCACGCATACCTTCCAATGTGGGTCTGATCGAATGCGTGATTTCCGCCGAAGCAGAATGCTAACACATGCTGCAGCGATTTCCTTTGGGCACAGAAGCCGGTGGAGACCGAAGCGGAGTGAGGAGACATTGGCAGCGTTGGCTGAGCTGGTGGAATTGTCGTAAAAATGGAGGAATGCCGATCACTCGCCCACTCATAAAGACATTTCAAGCGAGACCGACAGCTCGTTTTACTTTCTGCAAAGTGCCAATCGCACTTTTGTTAGCCTTCTCAGCTCCCTCAATGGCTGCTTCGTCCATTGCTGCTCGGTCGTGGATAATCTCAGCGTAACGCTCCCGAATTGGCCTCACTTGCATGTCGACAGACTCTGCGACCTTCTCTTTCAAAGCTCGCAGACTGACACCTTCCAAATCTCTCGCAAGTGCTTCTTGGCTGTCGTATCCATCTTCGGCGCCGGTATGGAACAGTAGATCGATCAAGTTGCTGACTCCTGGTCGTGCTTCTGGATCGTAAGTGATACCATCGATCGAATCAGTCACAGCAGCCTTGAGCTTGCTTTTGATCGCCTCCTCGTTATCCGTGAGAAGGATTCTGCTCTTCAGGTTTGGATGACTTTTCGACATCTTGGCAGTCGGGTCCGCCAGAGACATCACTCTCCTTGCCGGGCTGATCAGAGTCTCTGGTGCGATGAGCACTTCCTTCCCTTGTCCAAAGACGTGGTTGAATCCGTTGGCCACCTCTCTCGCAAACTCCAAGTGTTGTGCCTGATCGTGACCAACAGGAACATGTGTGGTCTTGTGTACCAGAATATCCGCAGCTTGAAGCACCGGGTATGAGAACAGTCCAAGCTTTAACTTCTCATTCCCATCCTTCTCATTCGATGTCTTGTCCTTCCATTGTGTCATCCGACCTAGATATCCAGTGCTTGCCTGACAGCTGAGGATCCACATCAACTCCGCGTGGGCTGAAACGTCGCTTTGGTGGAAAACGGTGCTGCGCTTAGGGTCCAAGCCAATGGCGAGGAGCATAGCAAGCGATTCTTTCTTCCATTGTCGCAATTGTTTGGGGTCTTGTCGGATGGTAATGGCGTGCAGGTCGACCAGCGAATAGATGAGGGTTGTGTCGTCGGCCGCTTCATCTTGAAGACGGACCCATTGACGCAATGCTCCAAGGTAGTTTCCTAGATGTGGAACGCCGGTCGGCTGGATACCGGAAAAGATTGTCTTTGGCTGGTGAGAAGCTGTCGCGCTCATGGAGCGTATTTGTCGGAGTGTGGCATTTTGTCGTTGCAGCGCGCGCCTAGCAGCGCTACCACAATGCAACATTGGCGTATGAAGTTCTTTCAATGACAACGATGATGCTGTTCAGGGAGAAATTAACATTGATTCAAGGTTAACGTTAGCTCGCCCTGCAGCCAGTCTAAAGCTCGGCAGCCTTGCGCCCGAATATTGACATATTGACCCGCTTTACTTTCCCGCAACCGACTGGCTCGCCTCTTTCTCTGTTCGCACTTTGCGACAAACCACATACACTACTTGTTCACTCTTCCACACGGCAGCAGTCGAATTGTACGATATCATGGAAGACGGAACATACACGGCCGCAACGGCCGCCTTTGTCAAGTGGCTCCAGACCAACGGCACAAGCGTCTCAGACAAGATTGATTTGGTCGATATGCGGGACCAAGGTGCTGGAAGAGGTGTTGGTACGATGCACCGATCGACGGTCAACGACAGCGATGAGACTAACCCCCGTCTACAGTCGCGAGAGAGAACATAGCTGAAGACGAAACTCTCTTTTCCATCCCACGCACAACGATCCTTACCACCGAAACTTCTTCGATCCCCAAGAACATATCTTCCGAACTGCAGGACCCTTGGCTCTCGCTGATCCTGACCATGCTCTTCGAGCACCAGCAAGCCAAGGACTCTAAGTGGGCACCTTACTTCGACGTGCTGCCTACCGAATTCGACACCCCGATGTTCTGGTCCGAAGCCGAGCTCAAAGACCTCCAAGGCAGTGCCATGGCCAACAAGATCGGAAAAGCAAGCGCGGACACCACGTTCGAAGAACAGATCCTGCCCCTCGTATATCAGAACGTGCAAGCCTTCAACGCACAAAATCTGAGCAATGATCAACTGCTCGCCCTCTGCCACCGCATGGGTTCAACCATCATGTCATATGCCTTCGATCTGGAGGCAGCCGGTGCCGCAGCCAGAAGCGAAGAGGACGGCTGGGAAGAAGACTCCGACGACGGAGCTGGACCCGCCATGCCCAAAGGAATGGTCCCTCTCGCTGACATGCTCAACGCCAACGCGGACTTGAACAACGCCAAGCTCTTCCACGAGGACGATGCGGTCGTCATGCGTAGCATCAAGCCCATAGCCGCTGGAGAGCAGATCTACAACGACTACGGCTCTCTGCCGCGCGCGGATGTCCTCCGCCGCTACGGTTACGTGACAGAGGAGTATGCCAAATACGACGTAGTAGAGCTCAGCGACGAACTCATTTCACAGACTGCCAAGGACAAGCTTGGACTTTCAGAAGAGGACTTGAACACCCGACTGGCCTACTTGGACGAACAAGGCGTCGTTGACTCCGGCTACGATGTCGCGCGCGCAAGCAGCGAGGAAGGCTCGTTCCCGGAGGAGCTCTGCATCCTGCTCAACACCCTTACGACCGCTGCACCGGAGTTTGAAAAAATGCAGAAAAAAGACAAGCTGCCGAAACTCGAGCTTTCGACTGCTTCTTCAGAGCTACTCTACACGACCCTGGTTCGCCGGAAGGCGGAATATGGATCGACCAGTGTCGAGAGTCTCCGTGCGCAGCTGGCGGATAGCAACATTCCCAGGCGCCGCGCGATGGCTCTGCAAGTTGTTATCGGCGAGCAGGAAATCCTGAACGAGGCCGCAGCCAAAGTGCAGGAGACTCTCGGTGGCAACAAGAAGAGACGGGCAGAAGACACGTTCGAGGAAGAAGCCGAAGAGGCCATGAAAAAGGCGAAGAACTAAGAAAGAATATTCGCATGCAAGAGGAAAACGGGGTATCATTATTCTAAACATCTGCTGCGCGGCTATCCTACAAAAGAGGCCCACGAAAAAAAGCGGGTCTCGCGCTGGTCATCAGGAATGAGAAAGAAAAAATCATCCAGCGTTACCGGAAGACGCAACACGCTGCAGCTGTGGTGGTACAGGGGCTGCCTGGCTTGCGCCACCGGGTGCTCCAGGTCGAGTCCCAGTATCTGGCCTTCTCACGCTCCCATTCAACGCAGTTCGATAATCGAAGATCTTAGCATCTGAAACGGCGAACCAGTCGTCCATCTCCTCGTCGCTGTCATCTGAATCTGTCACCACCATTCGACACAGCCCGGGAAGTTGTTGTTTCCTGGCTTCGAGGTGCATGATTCCACCTCGACCTCTTCGGAGTCTACACGCTGGCGCTGGGTCACGTTTTACTACCGGTTCAAAGGGTGACGAGTCTTTCGGCCACGCGCCGGGCATCGATCGAATAACAATCTCCGGGTCTGGGGAAGCACCCGCTCTGACCTGTGGTTCTTGCGGTGGCGAAGGTGGAGCTGAAACATCTGGCATCTCGGTATCGCCATCCTTTTGCGAGCCTTCTGAAGGCAGCGTCGGTGGCGGTGTTGGGTACGATGCTCCTTGTGGTGAAGGTAAGAAACCCCACTTTGGCCGCTCTTCTGTTGACTCTGCGGGAGGAGTGATGGGCTGCCAAGTCCTGTCCTCCCAGCCTTTGTTCCAGTTGAGGTGTTGCTGCTTCTTGGTGTCGACGGTCTTCTCCAACTGGTCGAAGGTCTCGCGACGCTGTTCCTCCAGCGACGGTGTCTCGTTCTCGGTTTGGCGATCGACACTCGGACGTTGCTGGCCCGGTATCTTGATCGTTGGTACACGCGCATCGGTCGTGTTCTGGCGAGCTTTGGGCTTTGGTGCAGGCTGCGAGATGTCAGTTGGGAGATTTCCATGATTGGTGAGTAAAGGTGCGCGTACCCTTTGGTTGACGAGCAGTTCCTCGTCCTCTCCCTTTTCGCCAACGATACCTCTTTCGGATTTGACCTTCTTAAGCTTCCCGCGTTCTTCGAATACCTTCCGGCTCAGTTCTAGGCTTTGCTTGTTGAGTTGCTCCCTTTGTTGTGTCATGTGTACTACTTGTCTAGCCTGCTCGAGTTCCAGACGTAGCTTCTTGAGCTTCTCCACGATCTGAGCATCTCTACCACGAGTCTTGCGCGTCTGCCTGACCTCGCGCCTGCGGAAACAGATGTATGGATCTGCATCGTCGGCATCTGAGGTGTTGTCAAGCAAGCGCAGTTTGACGGTGGGCATAATTGGCTTGCTGTCCTTTCGCAACATCCAGTGCGGATAAATGAGTTTGAGCCACTTTTGAGCCTCGAGCGACGGACTCTCGTCGATGTTTTGTTCCATCTCATCGAACGTGGGAACGGGCGACTTGTCGATATCAGCGAATGGCTGTAGTTGCGCGGCCGTCTCTTCAAAGAAGCTCATGACTTCTTCGAACGTATCTTCGGAGCAGTTGCTGAGCTTGTCTTTGCGAGTGTTGCCGTGGACATCCTTGCCCTCATTCAACTTGGCCAAGACAGCAACATCCTGATCGTCCATACAATAGGGAACGCCGACACTCTCTTCAACAGTCGAGCTGAACCGGATGTAGGTCGCTGGCGAAGAGAAGACTTTGGGATAGAGCTTATCATATTGGATGCCTTTCGCCTTGGTGGCGTCTGGTGTTGGGATGAAGCTTTGCTGTGTTTTCTCGCCTAATGCCGCTGTGGTTGCACCTTTCATTACCTGTTGGAGATGGAATTCCTATGTAGAGGTTAGCATCCGAGGGGAGGGCAAGGCAGGGTAAAGGGCTTGGAACTCACCACTTCCTCCGCCTTCTCAACACCAGTCTCGAACTGGGGGATGTTGCGCTGCGCTTCATCTTCAGGGAGTTCATCGATCTCGTCTTCTTTAATGATGCGCAGCGGCTGCTTGGTGTTCAACTTTCGCTGTCTGACATGTCGGGCGATAGAGGCTCGTGTCGAGGACATTTGTGTCACGTGATGTTGATCAGCTCCTCCGGTTCTTTCCGAGATGCACGGAAGTGCACGGAAAGCGCAGTGTGATCGGGCGCAATCTGGCTGTGAGCGTCGCGGTGCAGCTCCCAGGCTCGCAGGCGCGTCCGTCAAAGCCAGAAAAAATGGGTATCGTGTATCGTTAGATGCGCAAAAAGCTGATGGTGGGGAAAATTATTGGTACAGGCAGTTTGGGATGGCCTTGGGGTGGTGGGAGGGCGTTTGGCTTGATGGACCTTCGACGCGTTGGTCGAGGGCGGTGAAGTCTCTGCTGAGGGAGGGGATCGGGGGTCAGGCAGGCGGCCACGGCGGCTTGTTGTCTGGCCTTCTCTGGGCTTCCGACGCTCCGATCGCTGGTGACGTGACGTGACTGCCGAAAG
>Ga0265798_10006077_pt1 | contig 15967 bp, 12 predicted proteins | sample P3T30metagenome_FD_192430 | JGI IMG/M metagenome (GOLD analysis project Ga0265798, IMG submission 192430) | Plant litter microbial communities from East Loma Ridge, Irvine, California - P3 T30 | ecosystem: Environmental > Terrestrial > Plant litter > Unclassified | place: USA: California... | reverse complement strand
AAGAAAGCCATAGCACTATACTAACAAAGAGAAACACCACTTTTCAGCTTCTGCAACGTCAACTCTGCGCACTCCTAACAGAAATCTTCCTCTGCCAGCATTCTTTCCCCCTACCCCCGGACTGAGATCGCCATCTCGCTTTACGGACATCTCTGCCCGATCACCCCCAGCTGATACTCGCCCACGCATCTAGGCCAAGAGAGCAACAGCGTGAACAGCAACAAATCCAGCGTAAAGCACAATCCTAACACGGTTCAAGTACCCCCAGTAAGCAATCTTGTCGTGATCCTACGCCACACATTAACAACCACTTTCATCAGTACAGGAAGGGAGAAGCTTACCCTCGCAGTCTGCATACCCTTGCCCTTCTCCGGAAGATCCGCGTAATGCAAATCCTGCTGGTTCTTGAACTTCTCAATAAGAACATCATTGAGCGGGTTCATGTAGTGCAGCGTGAATGGGAAGATCAGGAAAGCAAGCACACTACCGACGCCGTACAGGATTGTGGGCGTTGCCAACAACCCTGAGCGTTGGGAAGAGCCATATGTCATGATGGCGGAGAGGATCAAGTTGGATCCTGATAGAGAGGTCGCAGGAATCTGCGCAGAGCGGAACTGCGTGTGCCATTGGCGAATGGCAAGAATGGGGGAGGGCGACTCAAGAATGGAGGGAATTGAGATGGTGGACAGAGCCGTGTTCATTCCCAGGAGGAAAGTGGCTTGGAGAAGGGTGCCGAGCTGAAGGTGTTGGAAAGTGAGCATATTGGCGGGTTTGAAAGTTTATCGGGAAAAAGGTGGGTTTGAAAGAGGGGTGGTAAAACTCAAGTGATATTGAGATAGAGATCAAAAGGCGAGAAGATGGATGACTGATGATGATGGTGATTCAATTGTCGTGGTGGCTAAAGGACGTTTATATCTCATCCCAACGCACATCGTCTTCTGCATTTACTTCAACACCAAGTCTTCCATTCGATACCAAGACCACCGAGATGTTTCCTCTCGCTCCGTTCATCCCGCGCATCGCATTTACAAGTCGGCTCTCCATCCATCGGTACCCATCCTCAGCATCGGAGCTCCCGCATACCAGCATTCACCATCGACGTCGGAGTCGTGACCACCGACCGGTGGACCGCGTGGTCAGTAAGCATTAAGAAGGATTAAGCCTCAGTAAGGCTGCCCTGACACGAGACCCGCTATTTGCGGCTGAGGCTGATGATCGGTCCTTCCCTGCAAGGGCGGACGGACAAAACCTTGTTCCAAATAGAGCCAATGGCAGGTGGCCTAACACCGTGCATAGGGCACGCTAACCGTTTCTGTGTTTTCGACGGACCTCCGACAAACACGAGGCTAGCATCCGTATCGAGGACTCAATCAGCAAGAAAGTTAAGGACAATAGGAACTGCGCGCTGTCAATCGACGCAGTACCGGACACCGAGTCTGACTAATCCGTGACTGTTTTGTTTGCTCTTGACGTCAATGTCGTTGAACGTGCGCCCTACTTGTTATCGTATTTCTTCCACCAAGTTCTCGATTGCTGCTTGCCTGACTAAACTCACACTCACGATCGAATCTCACCACACCTTATCAATCCTCTCGGTCTGTGCGAAACACGCTCAGCTCGCCAACTAGCTTAGTTGCATACGCAAAGGCATACGAATCAGATTCCCAAATCATCCACACGCAGAAGCAGCCATGTCATCTTTTCCCGCATTCCTCAAATCGCAACTCCTCTACACGCCCAAAGTCCCCGAATCCACAACCTTCACCGGCAAAACGGTTATAGTAACCGGCGCAAACACCGGGCTTGGACAAGAGGCAGCTCGCCACTTCGTGCGCTGCGGCGCCTCAACCGTGATTATCGCTTGCCGAACACGGTCGAAAGGCGAAGCCGCTCTACGTGACATTGAAGCCAGCACTAAGCGAACCGGTGTTCTGCAAGTGTGGGAACTGGATTTGTCCTCCTACGCTAGCGTGAAAGCTTTTGCGAAGAAGTGCGAGAGTCTGCCTTGTATCGATATCGTGCTCGAAAATGCAGGTATCGCACAAGGCAAGTTCAATGTTCTGGAGGGACATGAGGCGCATATTACCGTGAATGTCATTTCGACATTTATGCTCGCGCTGCTTTTGCTGCCTATTCTGCGCCGATCCGCGGAAATCCACAAGACCAAGCCGTATCTTACAATTGTTACGTCTGAGGTGCACCACTGGACGCAGTTTCCGCAGAAGAACGCTGAGAGTATCTTCGCGGAGCTGGACGACGAGAAGAAGGCAGATATGGCAGATCGGTATAATGTCTCCAAGTTAATGGAAATCTTGCTCATTCGACACATGACCCAGGTCTTGATCAAAGACAAGAAGAAGTACCCCGTGGTCATCAACTGCGTTACTCCTGGTCTTTGCAAGTCTGAGTTGGTCAAGGACATGGGTTTGGCACCAGTGGTGTTCAAAAAGCTGTTGGGTCGACCGCTGGAGGTTGGCAGTCGGTTGCTGGTGAATGCGACTGCACTGCCCGACAGCCAGGGCGAATATATCATTGACGACCATGTCTCCGAGCCGTCACCACTGGCGAGGAGTGCTGAGGGTGCCGAGCTTGGTAAGAGGATCTGGAAGGAGTTGAGCGAGATTCTGGAAAAAGCCAGTCCTGGTATTACCAAGAACTTGTAGGGTAGATTTTTCGGCGATGTTTTCCTTTCGGTCTTTCCTTGTCTTTGGTTTGTGGGTGACAAATACGAAATCCCTATTTCTACCAAATACTTTTGAATAATGTAGCCTAGTGGCATCTGCTGGAGTTCGTCTTGACCGCTCGAACTTATAAAGACAGTGTTTACCTTTAGAACAAGTACTAGGAATGGTATATGAACAGTTTGTAAAGCGCCGGTTGGTGATGTTTCCGAATGACATCCCTCATTTCCTTTTGGTTCTAATAAACCAAATTCCCAATACCTGATATAATTCCAGACCTGATATAGAACGCCGGCACCGGATCAGTGTGATCATGACCTCCATCTATCTAAGAAGTACCTAGCCTTCTCAAGAACATTACGTGAACAATGTGTAGGGTGTGTTGCCAACTTGCTGATACAGTATTGCAAGCTGTTGTTGCCTTCCAGAATGGGCAGCCGTCTCTTATCGCCAAGGGTGACGACCGGTGTACCGGTAGTCGTGTTAAGGAAGCACTCTTCCTCAGCGGGCAACAAGGCGTCAATGCAGACTTCGAGCGATTGGGCGCATGCCGAAGAAGGCCGTTCCAAAGATCGGAGTGACCAGCACGACATGGCGGCACGGTATAAAGCTACCGGCCACCAGGTCGGTCGCGCATCCTTTGGTAACCCGTCGATCAGTCGGAATATTTGCCCGGCATGGAACAAAACATAGCTCTCCCCTTCAGGATAGCGTGCCCACCGCCACATCTCCGCACGGGCCGCGTCCGAAGCGGGTGGCATTTCCTTGGCACATTTCTCAATCTCGGGGATGCTAGTAAAAACATTCAAGCTAACCAGATGGAGCATAATCATGCTCACAAAGTCAGTGGAGTGTACCTGGCCCTTGTCATCTTCGACAGCAGCGGTTTTGTAGCGCCGAGTTAGAAGCGTTCCCAAATCTTGGAGCAAATCCTGCGTCTCCTGCAAACGACCCAAAATCTTGATCTTGGAAAGGACGCGATATCGGTTGGACGGCTCATCGGTATCGAAAATTCGCAAGAGTTGCTGCTGCTCAAGCACCATGGCTTGCAATGGATGGAGGAGAAGACGAAGGTGATGCAGAGGTAAATCATCACCCATTCGGCCCTGGAGGAAACTTCGGAAGAGGCCGTTGAGCGATGGAGTCATATGACCAGAGCGAGCTCCATTGGCACCTTGTTGTTGCTGTTGTTCCAGCCAAGCACCGAATTTCGCGGGATTGCAGGGGCCCGACCTGGTCCCATTCGCGCCAGAGTGCTCGAGCCAAGCGCTATACGACTGGGCATGCCATAGGTCGTTATCTTGCGGCAAGGGGACTTGCAAGTCATTAACTGAGAGTATTGGTGGAAGGTCGTGCAATAAGCTGATCTCGAGATCTACGTAGACCCACGCGTACGCGTGTCTAGAAGATGTTAGCGAAACGTCCCCATGGGGAAACAAATGGGTCCTACCGGTTGCGCTGCTCCAGTTCTTTCCATCTTTCCCAAAGTTCCATTCCGTCGGATTTCGGGTTATGCAGGGTCTGTTCGGGTTGCAGAACGCCGGAATTCTTCAGCATCTGCGTATGTTAGAGCCTATTTGCAGTGATATGTAACATGAATCCCTTACACTCAAATATTGACCTCGTTTCGACATAGCGTACGAAGCAAAAGAGTCTTTACCACTTCGTGCACAAAGCGTTAGTAACTGCAGTGCAATACCTCCAATCATCGGCTGCGATATGCTTCGGTTCTCAAGAACATCATCCAACGCGATCCTGCATACTTCTATCAAGCCGTTCGCGAGTATGTGAGATTCGGAATGGTCCGTGAGCATGGCGCCTTGCGCAATCAGAAGAATTATCAGCAGTATGCCAACATCTGCCGTATCAATTTGGAGGATATCTTGGATGTTGACAACGGAAGAGCCAGCAAGACCTAGATAGGGTTGGATGGAGTCGATGCGACTTGCGTAGGTTTCAATAAAGTGCATAAGTACATGGGACGGTGGCAGTACTACGATGCGTCCAAAGAGGCCTTGGCTTGGTGTTGTAGGTGAGTAGCGGCTTTGTAGTGCACGTTGCAGCAATACTTGAACGGTCGCGACGATGCGGTCGCGTGCATCGTGTGAGAGGGTCTGACTGGAATCGCTGTTGCTACCTGGGAGTCCGTGCCACGCGTCAGGCTGAGCGAGCAGCTCCACCAACTCCGCAAGTACATCATCCGGTGTTGCAGGTCTATCTGTAGGCTTCTTTTGAGGGTAGCGTTTTGGACTAAACGGGGTTTGCATCCCAGGTGGCGGGCTAGCGGGAACGCTTTTTGTCGTCCGGGGCGTTGTATCTGGTGGCGTCGGTGGCTGATTCGAGACATGTGGCATATGGTGTTGTTGGAATATCTGGCCGCCCGCTGCATGTGGTGAAAACTGGGGATCGCTTCCGTGCATATCCATAGATTGCATGGAGGTGAAGAGGTTGTTGGATGTACTCGTATCCATGGCATCGCTATTGGAAGGCGCACCGGGATATGAGAAGCCCATGAAATCATCGTAGCCGCCCAGATCCAGAGGTCCTTGAGGTAAATTCGTATTGAACGCAAACATATCGTTATTCTGCGACTGGTTTTCAGGTACCATGTAGCCGGTAAACTGCTCCATGCCTGGGACATGGCTGCCATCGGAGCTGATGGTGCTGGTCGGCTCTGCTGAAGTCTGGTTCAGATTTCGTGCCGACGACTTTCGAGGAGCTCGCGGCCGGCGCGAGGTACAACGTGGCTGGCAAACATATCCTCTTGCAACACATTGCGAGCATGGTACCTGTTGTTGTGTTAGGTGTCGTGCTGGGGGCCTAAGGCGCGTGGCTTTGGGGTACTCACCTTGCGGTCGCAACGTGCCTTGGATATGGCACATCTTGTGCATGCGATCAAAGCGGCGTTGCTCATTGGAATGGCAGTCGTGATTGATGGCGCAGTCGACGTACCGATGACTGATGTAGGATGAGGATGCTGGGGCTTAAGGCTATGTGCGGCGGGTTAGGCCGCTGCGGCCAGGTTCAGGCGATAAGACAAAGCGGGGCAAGGATCCCTGGGGAGGTAAACTTCGACGCATGTCTCGCACCGCGAATTCCTAGATTGCCGTTCCAGCCTCACCGGCACCCTGCGCTGCTGGCGTAGTTGTGTATAGTGGACGCTATGTCAGCGACGGAGACTAGGTGGACCTGTGTAACTAAGCACTTGCCGGATCGGTATTACATTATGTAAGCGGGGCTCACCAGTCAGCATTATACCCATGACGCGAGTGGACTGTGCCTGAGTAATGTCGGGTCATTCCACTTCACCATACTACTTTCTGCCGTGGGATGACTTGGAGAGTTGCGAAGCAGTCGCATACACGAGCCATTACGTGCTATGAGACTGTTAGCTGCTTAGATCGGTCCCCGAAATCCGCCCTTTTGTGCCGCCATTGTGATAAGCGGCTCTAGACGTAGTGAGATTCGCTTTTGCACTTAGTGGCTGAGGAATTATCGCAAGGACAGACGAAATCGGCTCTCCCGGGGAAGCGACTTCAGGTCGGGCCTACATGCTGCAGCCACACCAACCGCAGCAGTATCCGAAACATAAGGCGTCACACTCGATACGCGGCTGCTTAACGACATATGGCAATCGTCTTTATCTTCAGCATGAGCCCCGCTTCTTCTAGGCTACCTTTGCAAGTTTGTATACCACCGGGTAACTATAGATGCAAGCATGTGAACGTGCTCGTACGGCGACCACTGGAATTAGGAAAAGATCCGAAAGTAAGTTTGCACCGCCTGCCAAGAGAGTTTGGAATTTGGCCATAGTTGAGCTGAGGTACTATTCTTGTAAATGCCATCTTGTATAGCATGGCATCCCACGAAAACAGCCTCGAGATACCCCAACGTATCGATAGGTGGGATATGACTAATGAGCCGGACGATTTTTCGGTGTAGCGAGCATTCGAACAGGTGGATCAGGCCTGTCCGTTCCAAGGCGAGGGCCGTTCGCCTGGTGCGGAGCATGAAAGGACCGGTGGATTACTGGGCGCACTACTGGCCCCAGCTTTCCGCTTGTGGTCGGGGATCGCCTGCCTTGACATACTGCCGGTTCCTCGCAGTGTGACGTCTTATCCGATCCTAGATAATGGTTTCACGTGGTTTCCAAACGGTGATTCCCGGTAAGGATCCAAGGCTGTGTCAAAATGCCCCATGGGGTCGGTATCTTTCGCTTGATGATGTTTTGGTACTTCGGCCGGGTCGGTTGTCTACCTGGGGAGACGATCAGCGACGACCACTCGGAGAGTCGCATACATCATACCATGTAATCTTCGGCGAGTCCCTTGATCCCCCTTCAAGACCTTTCATAGCTGATCCTATACTGTCACCACGCCTGCATGATTGCAACCTATCCGCAATCTATTCAATGCTTGCGTAGCATGCTAACCGTTGTGTGATAGCCGTTTTTGTGAAATGTAACAAGGTACACCGGCGCAATCCTGCGGATCTTCCTCGGTTGACAATCCACGAGCGCAGGTCTAGCAGGAACGGGGCTGGCGCAGTATCTCCACCCGAGCAATTCATTCCTGATTATAGCAACGTTCAGGCCAGTAGACACCTGGTCCTGGTAGCCAACGAGACACGATGGATTGTGATTGGACCTCGGAGAAGGAAGGAAACGTAGGGTTCCGATGCCAGTGAGCTGTTAACCAGCTCAACGCATCAACGGCGATCAACACGTTGCGGTACTTGCGGCCGAGTCGCAAAGCTTTGCCAATGGGCGTTAGCACGTTGAAACGTGCCGGTGCAAAGACACAGCTGCTGGGAAGAAGGTGCGATCTAGCTTGGATGAGGGTATCCCCGGTTGTCGGTGATGGCTCACTTGTCTCGAGACGAATTTCCTGTTTGCAACCAGTACTCATATCAGGATCCATATATGCCGACCTAACCTTTGGAATGAGAGGTTGCTGGGCGACTGTGGTAGTTGAGCTCCCTGCCAAATTTAGCTGTAAAGAGGTTCACCCTTAAAAGACTGACCAAAACTTTCTTGGCTAGGTGACATGTCGAACGATTTTTTGATTGTCGTTCATTCTGGATGCAGGGACAGCTCCAGATCCTCATGCGTTTCATGGGCTAAGGCAGGGACTAGATACGCGACGCTCTATACCACGAAGCACAACTAGTTTCACCCATGAGTCGTTAGTTGTGCGCAAGGTTTTGATCTGTACGAGCCGTTCCTGGTCCATGGATGATGGTCAAATTAAACGTGCGACATTCGACGCATGTTTACGCGCGTTATGTTGAGAAGCGTTTCTAGGTTGTTCCTGGAAGGGTCATTGGAGAACCGCATGATGAAAACAGCGCAGTGTAGACTCGTCCGAAACGCACAGCCGGTGGCACTTTTGACGTGAACGCTACAGTAGCAGGAACGCCCGAAATTCGGCCCGGGCCTTTGTAGTGATATCAAATCGGCCGACTAAACCCAGCACGCAGCGCCTTGGAAGTAAGGCCCAGCCTGAACACGGTGATTTGCGTTCGAGAAGCCTCATGCGGTGGTATGGAGCCGAACGGGTGTCTCCATGTTGGAGGTGATCTAGTCGTTCAGGTGGAGTCGCAGAAGAAAGCACGTTGACCAGTACTGGCAAGTGGTGGATCATTCGCGCCAAGGCTTCCGGTACCGCCCAATTGCGCCGTTAAGACATATCAACATTTGTTGTTTATCAGAGAGTCGAGACCTAGCGATTGTTCAGCAGGGTTGCAGCGGCGACTGTTGTCAAAGGTCATTACATTCTTCCATGTTCATCGTTTAGTCAACGCCTCCCATCTAGATCCGTTTTGTCGTGCTGCTAAAGTACATGATGTAGGGTAATCGAGAAGCGGAGAGCCGGGATATGTCCAACACAATTATTTTACAAAGAAGGCTTCTTGGAATCCACCCCGGAGATATTCGCCTCTTCTTCGGGTTCATTGGGTTTCGTTAATCTACTCGAGAACACGCGTAACCAGACCAGTAGCAACAGTTCGGCCACCCTCACGCATGTTGAAGCGCTGACCGGTCTCTAGAACGTGGGGCTGGTGGAGTTCGCAGACCATCTCGACGTTGTCACCGGGCATAACTAGCTTGTCGTGCGCATCCTCGGTACCCTCTGGGAAGTGAAGTGCGCAGGATTCATCGGCAGTTCGGATGAACATTTGCGGCCTGTAGTTCTCGCCGAAGCCGGTGTGACGACCACCCTCCTCTTTGCTTAGAACGTACATGGAGACAAGGAACTTCTTGTGAGCCTTGACTTGTCCGGGAACGGAAACAACCATACCGCGGCGAACGTCATCACGCTTGACACCACGGAGGAGAAGACCGGAGTTATCACCCGCGCGCGACTCCTCGCACGACTTCTTGAAGGTCTCAATATCAGTGACCTTGGTCTTGATTGGCGCGGTGCCCTTGCCGACAAGCTCGACTTCAGCGTCACGCTTCAAGATACCGCGCTCGACACGGCCCGAAACGACGGTACCACGTCCAGCAATCGAGAAGACATCCTCAACAGCCATGAGGAAAGGCTTCTCGGTCTCACGCTGAGGAGTGGGGATCCATGAGTCGACAGCATCCATCAGCTCGTCGACCTTGGTAACACCGATCTCGGGCTGGCGGCCCTCGATGGCGCATAGAGCGGAACCCATGATGATGGGTGTCTCGTCGCCCTCGAAGCCGTAGCTGGTGAGCAACTCACGCATCTCCATCTCGACGAGTTCCAACATCTCCGGGTCCTCGACAGCATCGACCTTGTTGACGAAGACAACGATCTTCTGAACACCAACCTGACGGGCGAGCAGCAAGTGCTCACGGGTCTGGGGCATCTGACCATCTGAAGCAGCAACGACGATGATAGCACCGTCCATGTTGGCAGCTCCTGTAATCATGTTCTTGATGTAATCGGCGTGACCGGGGCAGTCGACGTGGGCATAGTGGCGGTTGTCGGTCTGGTACTCGATGTGGGCGGTCGAGATGGTGATACCACGCTTTCGCTCCTCGGGAGCCTTGTCGATGGAACCGTAGTCGAGGTACTTGGCGTAGCCCTTCTCTGCTTGTCGCTTGGTGATGGCGGCTGTGAGGGTAGTCTATAACGTGTTAGTCGTGATGATGGCGGAGATGTGGGGTGAGCGGCGATGCACCTTTCCGTGGTCAACGTGGCCAATGGTACCTAGAAACCATTAGTATAGTCATAGGCAAGCAGATTCGACGAGGCATACCAATGTTGACGTGGGGCTTGTCTCGAGTGAAGGCGGCGTAGTTCCGTACACCGTTCATCCACCTGCTGGTGCCCTGCGCGCCCAAAGCATTTTGCACTGGGGAGACACCACGCTGGTACTGGAGAGCAGAGCGCGTAGTGCGCAGGAAAACTCTGGAAAAGCTCGACATGATTGACCCGATCACACGATGCAGAAGGAACGAAGGGATGCGATTGCTTGAGATGGCGATGATATCTGGAGATGGCGAGGCTCAAATCATTTTCTTAGCGCGAAATGGTAGCGCATCGTCCAATCATGTGAGGGGGAGATCCGAGCTCGACAACTTTGAGAAAGAGCGATGGAGCATTGCGGGCGGAAGACATTTGCCGGTAAATATATGTCAACTTTCAGACTGATATCTTCTCGGGCTTCCCACGTGCTCTCCCTCTGCTAGAACAGATCAATTGACGACTTGGTTGTCCTGTAGCCGTCTTGCGCGACTACCCGAGGTTCGTCGGCAGAAGCTGTGAAAGTTGCATCATCGTCGCGCATTCATCTACACACGCACACATGTCTCTCCGCACATTAACAAGAACGCCGCTGAGCAGCGTCTCGCGGATAAGCACGACAAAAGCCATGCCATTGCGCGCAAAGATCACAAATCCAGCCTGGATGAGCGGGTCAAGGAAGGTACAGCCGCCCCTCCAGCCCACTATACGCGACCAGACCTGACAATTATACAGTACGCCACACCCACCGCAGACCTTCTCAAAGCGCAGCAAGACGATGACCCCGATGATGTCATCTTCACCAACAACTACGGCGTACGCAGCATCGAGCTCAACCGGCCGAAGAAGCTGAACTCGCTCAATGGCTCCATGGCCCGCAAGATCATACCGAGGTTACAAGAGTGGGCAAAGTCGGAACTGGCGGGCGTCGTTATAATCAAGGGCAACGGCCGCGCTTTCTGCGCGGGAGGAGACGTCGCTGCCCTGGCAAAGTGGAACAAGGAAGGAGCAAAAGGACAACAGATGAGCTCAGACTACTTTGGATTGGAATACAAGCTAGATCACCTCATCGCAACATACACAAAGCCCTATGTCGCCTTCATGGACGGCATCACAATGGGCGGCGGTGTTGGACTCTCGATACACGCACCCTTCCGAATCGCGACCGAGAACACCCTCTTCGCCATGCCCGAAACGACCATCGGCTTCTTTCCAGACGTCGGCGCATCCTTCTTCCTTCCTCGAATGGAAGGCGCTCTCGGCACGTATCTCGCCCTCACATCTGAGCAGCTCAAGGGCGTGGACGCTTTCTACCACGGCATCGCAACCCACTACGTTCACTCCTCCACTCTCCAGCAACTCGAGGCGCGTCTCGCCGAACTACAATTCCCCGACTACATGGATCTCAACAAGCGCTTCAAGATCATCAACGCTACAATTGAAGAGTTCAGCACTGGCCTTCCCGCCGAGCGACCACACATCTCGGGCGAACTGCGCAAGGTCATCGACACCGTCTTCCATGACGACCAGCCGGGTATCAGCAACATTATGGAATCGCTTGAGCAGGTCAAGACTGGGCACAACGATCCGGAGATCCAGAAGTGGGCCGACAAGACTATTCAGACTATCAACAGCCGGTCGCCAATCTCTGTCTCTGTAGCTCTCCGTCAGATGCGCATCGGCCGCCAATGGTCCATCGCCCAAACCTTCCAGAAAGAATACGACATCGCCTCCCGCTTCATGGCTCACCCCGATTTCGTCGAGGGCGTAACAGCACGTCTGGTAGAGCGCAAGAAGGAGCGTCCAAACTGGAAACCCAACACTCTGCAGGACGTTAAGAACAACGATGTGGATGCTTTCTTTGCTGGAAGTGAAGGAGCGCCATTGCCTCTGATTAGCGAGACAGATTACAAAGAGTACCCGCACGCGTGGATTGGACTGCCGAAGGAGGGAGAGATTCTGAGAGAAGCCAGTGGACAGAAGAGAGAGGATGTTGTTGCTAAGCTATTGGAGAAGTATGAGGGAAAGCAGGGCGTGAGGGAAAAGATTGCGGAAGTATTGGAGAGGTATGGATAGTATGGTAAAAGCATAGCTATCGACCCTGCGTTTTTGAGAGCAGTGTGTATATGAATCCTCACATCTCGAATGGATATCGTGTTTGTTGCCACACGTCTGAACTTCGAGAACTTTGAATCGCTTCTTCTCCTAGTCTTTCCTTCTCTCCTATCTTCATCCTTCCAGCCACCTTTTCAAAAGCGAAGTCTGAAACCGTTTTGGCGCCACGATCACTATTGGACTTTTTACGAACGCAAACCTATCCTGAATCGTCGTCGTTTTTCATGCTTCCAACAGTATAATAATCCTTCTATGGTTAGTCGTGATACATGATAAGTTTTTCTTCGTACTTTTTCTATCTAGCATATCACTATCGAATATAGGTTTTCTGTCGGAGCGATGAAACTTCCACCTTGCGCGTTACTCTCTACAGCTAGATACTCTAATAGGCTTGGTCGCTGGTACCTATCATGCCATTATCGCTGATTGAAGAGTCAGAGTATCTTCCTATCATAGTAAAGGCCACACGCGCTTGCTCATATCTTCCGGCTCTCGATCTTCCGCTCAACTTTCACGACTCTCCACAGGACCTTAAACGCAAGCTCCGTAAAACTTTCGACGCAAGCTCTAACAGCGCTATGATCGAGTACTCTCACTATTCTTCACTATACCTCAACTAATATGAGAATCCAACACCATGAGTTCCGGGAAACAGTGAGAGCAGCAGGAGAACGCACATAGAGAAGCAGAACCCGCGCAAGACACGTCCTCTTCTAAACAATCAGCATCTGACAGGAGTGCGCAGAATTCTGCGTAGCACACTTCAAATCGCCCTGTAAATTCGATACTGGTCAAAAAACGTCCTCTAACCTCTGCCAGTCTCATCAAAAGATTCCCAACTAGAGTCGCCATGAGGAAGCAATCAAAGAACCAATACAAATTCTATGACACGTTGAGATATACTGACCGCCTATTAGACGTAATCACTAGCGAGATCCGAACAACAAATGCGGAAGCGCTCAAGATCTACTACAGCTGCTAAAGAGATGTGATCAGATTCATATGTACATAAGAATAGGGAGGGATTGTAGGATGGACTATTGTTGGCCTATTCCGCAGCGGGACATCAGACAACTGTCACGAATGACCGGCCACTATTTTGATCCGATTGCCTGACGCAGACGATGCGTTCTAGGAAGTGGAAGGGCAACAAAGCGTTGTCAACATAGCCGGCAACGCTTTATCTATTGAGACCATGTACTTAACCGCATTGGAGATCGGAGGCGAAGACGAAGTCGATGTACATATGCGGGCGTGTGAGGTGGCACTCAATATGGGAGCTTCCACCGACACCGCGATTGTGAACAGAGGCGGTAAGACTTTGGATGAATTGATTGACTCGACAGGCCGGAAAAGAAAACGCAAAGGTCTGGGAAACTGCTACTGCCATGTCGTGGTAGATTCAACGCAAGGTAAGCCAAGCTACGAAAGCTCAAGAAGGAAGCAGACATGAGACAAAAAGAGTGCTAAGCAACGGTGTCGGAACAGTATGCAAGATTGTTCGAAGACCACTCATGTGTCGTCAAATTTAAGAAGAAAGCATTTGCCAGATCATCCAAGAGTTGCAGAGTATCATTGACGATGAACCGTCCCAGATCTCATGTGCAAGTCTACAAGTTCGAACTGCTAGGAGGAACTTGCAACGGTCACCAGAAATAGTCTCACCATGCTGGCTCATGGATATGCGATCAAGAGCGCATTCTTGGACACACATGCCAGGACCAATACCACAAACATGACGTACGCCCACGGCCTTCCTCAGTGATACAAGAAGATCGGTAACACCTTTGTCGCTGCTGCCGTCGTTGTAGCTCATTGATCCATACCCATAGCTTCAAGAGAGTTGTACACGTTGCAAATTTCTGGACCCTAGAACTTACGTTGCTCATATGAAAGGCGTCGTGCGGCCAGATACCACGACGGAGTTGGTTAATGTGTCTCCGGCTGGCTCTTTCGCTAACCTCCAAAGCTGCGGGATGTTAATGCTTCGTTTTGCTATTCATGGCGTTCACATCTTTGCGAAATTGTAGCCACACCAACCCAGGATTGGGTGTTCGGAATCGTCCTCGATATCAAGGCTTCGAGCTTGACATTTATCCATCCGGGAAAGTGAAATCGACGTATCAAATCGCCATAATGGCATGCGTCGTCACGACTCACGTCAACCGCGCAGAATGCCAAGTGCTGTATCAGTATTACTTTTCCCATATCCCCACTCACGATCGCTACACCTCCCTCGCAATCACCTCTCCGACGCCAAGCAACATGTGCTGTTCGAAGGACCAGAGCCAAGCTCAGCCCACAGAACACCACCAACAACGCCCAACGGTCTCGTACTCGGCCGCTACTTCCATATCCGGCGAACCCGCACCGAGAATGTTGCATGCGCGGGTCGCCTCGCAGGTCAACGTCGCTCCACGGATCCGGGATTTGGGTGGTCATCGGCCCATCTCCGCATCTGGTGGCGTTTGTCTGTGGCGCTCAACAACTCAGCTGAAGGGAAAAGCTTGGCTTGCACGTCTAGCTTGCGTTTGTACTTGGATGAACGCTGTAGATGAAGATGCTAAGCTGGATGGTAGTATTGGAGGCTTGGATCTGATGGATGTCACTTGGGTTGAGGGGGTGAGGGGTACGGCAAGGCTGAGATAAGGTTGTTGGGTTTTGGAGGAGAGGGCACGAAGTGGGGCAAGGACGGAGGATTGCTGTGGAAAGAGCGTAGGGACGGCCACTACCTCATATGGTAAGTAATTTTAGCAGAGACGATACAGCAGTTCAGCATATAGCAATATGTTCGTGACATGAGATGGAAGGGTATTCACATATTAGATTGGTAGAAATGAAGCATTTTGTTGAGCCTAACATTACATCCAACACATCCGTAGAGGTGTGCACCAGCCCATTGTCGAGCATTATTGCATTAAACATCAAACATTGAAAAGTATTTACTGGTCCTTACTTTCCCAATCAAGCGACTAGAACAGCCCCAGACCAAGGCCCGCAGCTCCGAGGAGTAAACCTGCGATATGCCCTGTTGGCAAGGCACCACCTCCAGTGTACTCAGACATTGAACTCTGAGAAACAGATGAGCTGCCTTCCGAAGTAGTAGTCGAGCGCGTAGACGTGCGGCTTGATACCAGGATCGAGGAGAGAGGCGCAGAAGAGGGAGCTTCCAATGAGGAAGAAGGTTCGACGACGGTCGATGGTTCAGGAACCGTTGATGGTTCGGGGGGTGGAGGCGAGGCAGACGACGAGGGAATGGGAGATGGCGATGGACCTTCAGATGCGGAGTCAGCAATACTGCTTGACGGAGGCGCGATACTTGTCGGTGGGAGCGCAACGCTGGATGGTGGGACAACAGTACTAGATGGCAATGGCGCTTGGCTACTAGGTGGTGGTGCCACGCTCGATGGAGGTGGTGGCGAGCTGCTAGGAACTGGAATTGCGCTGGAAGAAGGAGGTGGAGGGGATAGCCTACTTGAAGTTGGGGGAGGTGGTGGCGGCACTGAACTTGGGGGAGCAGCACTGCTCGTTGGTGCTGTGCTTGTAGTGGCTGGAGCTTCAGAAGATGGCAAAACCTGGGACTGTGCTGTCGGCTTTTTAACAGTTGCTGTAAAGAGGGCTTCTTGGCTTATTAAAGCAGTGGTAGTCCCAAGTGGAGATTGAACGGCGGTCGCAAAACCCCCGTCACCGGACGCTGGATCACATGCATCTGGACCAATAGTCTGGCCAAGCTGAGCAGTGATGGTTGGCTGTTGGTTCAGATAGTCGACTACCGTCGGCGCTACGAATGCTGTATTAGGAACCTCGCTCAAGGGCACAATAAGGGAAGCGTAGTTCGTAGGTGCTGGCAATGTCAACGTGTCGGTTTCAGTAACGCAAGCCGACCCTACCGCCTCAACCTCAAGATGGCTGAATGTTTCGTAGGCCAGGTACGTTGTAGGGTAAGTCAGG
>Ga0265798_10006076_pt1 | contig 15967 bp, 15 predicted proteins | sample P3T30metagenome_FD_192430 | JGI IMG/M metagenome (GOLD analysis project Ga0265798, IMG submission 192430) | Plant litter microbial communities from East Loma Ridge, Irvine, California - P3 T30 | ecosystem: Environmental > Terrestrial > Plant litter > Unclassified | place: USA: California... | reverse complement strand
TGCAATAAGCTTTCTGGAATACGGCTCGGCCATATTGACGAACCTCGGCCCGAAACGTTCGTCGTTTTTTCCTCTTAGCGGATGTTCCGGCATCATATTGATATGATCGTGGATCACGACGATATCGCCCACTTTGTAATTCTCGTTTACGCCGCCCGAAGCATTCGACACGACCAGTATTTCCACGCCCAATTGCTTCATGACGCGCACCGGAAACGTCACGTCCTGCATCGGATATCCTTCATAAAAATGAAAACGTCCGGCCATTGCCACGACTTTTTTACTGCCGATCGTCCCAAACACCAAGGCGCCTTTGTGGCCTTCTACAGTCGATGTGGGAAAATTCGGGATCTTGCGATACGGCAACGTATATTCGATCTCAATATCCTCCGTAAACCCGCCGAGGCCGGAACCCAGGATCACGCCGTACTCAGGATTGATGTCGATTTTACTCTTGATGAACTCAACGGTTTGCTGTACTTTTTCCCACATAGTCTGAAATGATTTGGTCGAATCGGTCGGATCCTGAAATAAAAGTTGATCGTATCGGAAGGTAATAAAGTTTCGAAAGCGGGCTTTTCTGCAATCGGACGTAATCTTTTTCTGTCGTGACAACAGGATTTTCGGTGGAAACCGATTTGATTTTCTCGATATCCGATGATGAGAAACGATGATGATCGGGAAATTCCAGTACCGCATCGTTTCCGGATCTCAGATGCTCGAAAAACGGTTCAGGCTTGGCGATCCCGGCAACAAGAAGTTTGCTTTTGCTCCTGATTTCAGAAACCGGAATGGTATCCGATTCAGAATAAACGTAATCGTCATAATCGATAAAACTGAAAAACAACTGCTGATGCGGCCGCAGACGCATTTTCAAGCGAACGGCATTTTGTTTTTGTTCGGATAAATCCTTCGGGCATTTTGTAATTATGATGATGTCGGCCCGTCTGGCCCCGCGGCGGCTCTCGCGCAGATTCCCCGTCGGAAGCAGAAAATCGTCCACGTAAAGATCGCGGTATGTCGTCAGCAGGATATACAATCCCGCCTTGACCTTGCGATGCTGAAAGGCGTCGTCGAGCAAAATGACGTCGGGTTTTACGATTTCAGCCAATTTTGCGATGCCATTCGTCCGGTTGGCATCGACGGCTACTGAAACGCCCGGGAATTTCCGGTGGAACTGAAAAGGCTCGTCACCCAGAATTTCAGCATCGGAATTCTGATCCGCCAGGACAAAACCGCTTGATTTCCGTTTGTAGCCGCGGCTTAACGTCGCAACTTTATAATTTGGTGAAAGCAACCGGAGCAAATATTCGATCTGCGGAGACTTCCCTGTCCCGCCAACGCTCAGGTTGCCCACGGCGATTACGGGAATTTCGAAAGATGACGACCTGAAGATTCCCTTGTCGTAAAAATAATTGCGCAAACCCGTGACCAGGCCGTAAATTGCGGCGAACGGGAACAGTATTTTGCGGATCAGCATCATGTACGCAAATATAATTTTTATCTTTGTGAACCTAATGAAATCCACATCCGAAATGATCGCCAGAACGCTTTTTACAATTGTTTTCGCCTTTTTCGGGATGTCGGCTTACGCACAGTCGCAGTCGTCAGGGATCCTGGAAACGATTGTCAGGAATTTCTATAAAAATGAAAAAATCATCGTCAAAGGCCGTCAGCAGCTGCTGTTCCTGTATTGCGGAAAAGCGAACAACAACGAGGAAATTTTCGAGACGCTCCAGGATTTGAAATTACCGGCTGACGTCGTGAGAAAGATCAGGAGCCAGGTTAAGTCTGATGTAAATCCGGAGAATTGGCAGGCCGAGCTCGATGCGATCTATGCAAAGGACGACACCAAAATCCGACAGAAGATCAACGACTGTCTGTCGGTCGAGCAATATCAGGAACAACGCTCCAGGCTCAACCTGAACAATCAGCGCCTCATGATCGTCAGCAAGCCGATTCTGTTCCAAAACGGGACCAAGGCACTCGTAAAAGTGGCGTTTTACCGCAATATCGAACACAATAACGGCAGCGTGCTCCTTATGGAAAACACGGCTTCCGGCTGGATTATCAAAGATCAACTCAACTCCTGGTCCACCTAGATGAAAATTAAAAGTATTCTTGCCGTCCTTGAGGAAATGGCGCCGCTGGCTTATGCCGAAGACTTTGACAACGTTGGCCTGTTGGTCGGGAATGCCGATGCGGATGCGACGGGCATACTCGTCTGCCACGACGCTCTCGAAGACGTGATCGACGAAGCAATTTCGAAAAGCTGCAATCTCGTGGTTTGCTTCCACCCTATTTTGTTTTCCGGACTAAAGAAAATCACCGGTGCGAATTACGTTGAGCGTTCGATCGTAAAGGCTATCAAAAACGACATTGCCATTTATGCGGTACACACGGCTTTGGACAACCACAAAAACGGGGTGAACAAGATTTTTTGCGATGCGCTCGGATTGGTGAACACTGAAATCCTGATCCCGAAAAAGGGTTTTATCAGCAAATTGGTGACGTTCGCTCCTGTCGCTGATGCAAACGAGGTCCGGGACGCGCTGTTCGCAGCCGGAGCCGGGAGAATCGGGAACTATGAAAACTGCAGCTTCAGTTCAAGCGGAAGCGGAACGTACCAGGGAAATTCTGACAGCAATCCCGTCATCGGCGAAAGGCATGAATTTATTACAGCCGACGAAACCAAAATCGAAGTTACTTTTGAAAAACATCTGAAATCTAAAATCCTGAAAGCGCTCTTCGAAAACCATCCGTACGAGGAAGTCGCGTATGAAATTTACGACCTCAAGAACGAGCATCAGAATATAGGCCTGGGCATGGTCGGCGAACTGGAAACGGCGAAATCCGAGCGCGATTTCCTTCAGCTCGTCAAGGATTCGATGCAGGCCGAAGGCATTCGTCACTCCGGATACCGGAATAAAAACGTGAAGAAAGTGGCGGTTCTCGGCGGATCAGGAAGTTTCGCGATAGAGGCGGCAAAACGTTCAGGTGCAGATGCTTTCGTGACATCCGACCTTAAATACCACCAGTTTTATGAAGCGGAAAACCAGATGCTTTTGCTGGACATCGGCCACTTTGAAAGCGAGCGTTTTACAAAAAATTATATGGTTGATTTTCTTAAGGAAAAAATCCCTAATTTTGCAATCATTTTATCCGAAGTTAATACCAATCCAGTTAAGTACTTTTAAAATATGGCTACATCCGTTAAAGAATTGAGTGTTGAAGACAAGTTGAGGGCATTGTACGATTTGCAGCTCATCGATACGCGTATCGACGAAATCCGCAATGTGCGTGGCGAATTGCCTCTTGAAGTGGAAGACCTCGAAGATGAAGTGGCCGGGTTGAGCACACGTCTGGACAAGCTTAAAAGCGAACTCGAGCAGATCGAGGACAGCATTAAAAGCAAGAAGACCGCCATCGATGACCACAAAGAAGGCATTAAAAAATATACGAAGCAACAGGAAACGGTTCGCAACAACCGCGAATTCAATGCTTTGACCAAAGAAGTGGAATTCCAGGAATTGGAGATCCAGCTGGCCGAGAAGCAGATCCGTGAAATGAAGGCTTCCATCGAGCACAAAAAAGAGGTGATCGCACAGTCCAAGGAGAAACTGGAGACGAAATCGTCCCACCTGAAGCACAAAAAAGCGGAACTTGAAGATATCATGGCCGAAACTGCCAAAGAGGAAAATTTCCTTGCAGAGCGTTCCGCCGAATACAGAAGCCAGATCGAAGACCGTTTGCTTGGTGCTTACGACCGCATCCGCACGAGCGTCCGCAACGGATTGGCCGTCGTATCGATCGAAAGAGGTGCATCGGCAGGATCTTACTTTACGATTCCGCCGAAAACGCAGGTAGAGATTGCATCCCGCAAGAAGATCATCACCGACGAGCATTCAGGACGGATCCTTATCGATAACGTGCTTGCCGTCGAGGAGCGCGACAAAATGGACCAACTTTTCGCTGAGTTCAAACACTAAAATACAGCCCCTTGATTGGGGCTTTTTTTATGCGCAAATTCCGATATTTCATACTCACAAAATCGATCGGGCTTTATATTAACCTGCTGAGCCTTGTTCACGCGGGAAAGGCGAAATCGGCCGTGTTCTATTTTTTCAGCAAGCCGCGGGATGGGAAGCTGAAGCCGGACGCCTTGCCGGAATTGTTGGCCAACACGCATCGGGAAACCATTTCGCTCAACGGCGACACGATCCAGACGTATACCTGGAAAGGCAACGGAGCCGTCGTAATGCTGGCGCATGGATGGGACAGCAATTCCTGGAGATGGGAAAAGTTCTTGCCGTATCTGAAACAGGCCGGATGCACGATCGTTGCCCTGGACGCGCCTGATCACGGATTGTCACGCGGAAGTTTCAGTCTCCCGAAATACGCCGCTTTTATTGATGCGGCCGCCAAAAAGTTCGAGCCGGATTATCTTGTCGGGCATTCGCTTGGCGGATCGGCAAGCCTGTTTTACCAATATACGTATCGGAACCCGAAGCTGCAGAAGCTCGTTATGCTCGGATCGCCTGCCGACCTGAACCCTATCATCAACAACTACCGAAATCTTTTGAGCCTGACCCCGAGAGCGCACCGGCTGCTCAGCGATTATTTCGTCGAAAACTTCAATTTTCATCCGGACGAATACGCCGCCGGGATCTTTACGAAGGATTTCAGCCTCAGCGGATTCATTGCACATGACACCACGGATACTGTCGTGCTCGTTCAGGAATCCGAAAAGATCGTTTCGTCATGGAAAGGAGCGCGATTGGTCACCACAACCGGGTTCGGGCACAGCCTGCACAGCGAGGAATTATATAAGGATGTCGCCGATTTTCTATTCGCGTAGTTTTTACCGTTACGTTCGTTAAAAGCATTAAGCGGGCTTCCGATTTGCCTCAGGAAATTTTCTGACTTCAAAACTCAACAATCTTAATGGCCTCAACGATCTTAATGATCTTAATGGTAAATCCATTTACAAACTCATCTTAAAACCGTTGCCGACGTTATAAATTGAATGGTGGCCCTATGGTTTCCCGGTTTTAAATGTTAGAAATTTCCAACAATGTTTCATCAATCTGCACGAACCCTTACCTTTGCAAAATGGAAAACGTAAAGCGCCTCAACAAATTCATCGGGGAAACCGGTCACTGCTCCAGACGTGAAGCCGACGAGATCATATCCGCCGGACGCGTCACCGTCAACGGAAATCCGGCCGAGCTTGGCATGAAGGTTTCCGGCGAGGACGAGATCCGCATCGACGGGAAACTCATCGTGGAAAAAACAGGAAAATTCGTATACCTCGCACTCAATAAACCGCCCGGAATCGAGTGTACGACCAATACCGACGTCAAGGACAATATTATCGATTTTCTCAATTATCCGAAAAGGATTTTTCCTATCGGACGTCTTGACAAAGCCAGTGAAGGCTTGATTTTCCTGACGGACGACGGAGAAATCGTCAACAAGATCCTGCGCGCGCGCAACAATCACGAAAAAGAATACGAAGTCGTGGTAGACAAGCCCGTAACCGATCGGTTCATCGAACGCATGAGTAAGGGCATTCCGATCCTAGACACGGTGACCCGCGAATGTTTCGTCGAAAAAACAGGAAAGGATTCGTTCCGCATCATTCTGACGCAGGGCCTTAACAGACAGATCCGCCGCATGTGCGAATATCTGGGTTTTGAAGTGCTGAAACTGAAACGCGTACGCATCATCAATATTACGCTCGATTTGCCGCTCGGCAGACATCGCGAACTTACACCGGACGAAATCTCACAACTCAACCTGCTTATCGAGCCTTCGAGCAAAACCGAGGAAGCCAGTTTCGAAAAGCGGGAGCCAAAAAGCGATACTCCAAAGCGCGATTTCCAGAAAAGGGATTTTCAGAAAAAAGATTTCGGAGATAAGCCAAGGCAGACAAGTTCCGGCCGGCAGGATTTTTCCAGAAGCGACTCGCGCAATCCTGACGGGCCAAAGCGTGATTTCCAGAAAAAGGATTTCAAAAGAGAGGATTCCAAACCCGATGGCGGAAACCGCAATTACGAAAAAAGAGAGTCCGGGCCTCGCGATTTCGAAAGGCGCGACTCCGGCAGAAATGAAGATTCCCAGCGTCCGGACAGTTTCCAACCGGCTCCGAAACGAAAAATCGAGATCATAAAGAAAGACGATCCCCGGTATCGCAAAGACGGAGATTTTTGAAGGCGATGAAATACCTGATATCATTTCTGATGGCGTTTACAAGCCTTTTCGCCCAAAAAGAACCGGCATCGGTAACCGAATCGTTTAAGCTCGTCAACGATTTGAACGCGGCCGAAAACAAAGCGGCGATCTATATGTGCCGCGAGGTCAACGGATTCTGGGACGACTATCTGACCGAACCAAAGGCGGATGATGAAATTGGGAAAATAAAATTCCAGAAGCGCATTGACACCATTGTGAAATATATCGGAGGAAATGTGGCCGCATGGAAGAAAAGCCTGCCGTTCATCGAATCCTGGCAACCGCGCGTCAAAGCCAAAGAATTCGTAAGTTACCGCAACCTTGATATCAACGATTTTTATAACAAGCACAACCGCGCCGGGGTCTATCTATACTCGCTCCCACTCTTCGATGCGACACGGACGAAAGCATTGATATACGTTTGGTACGTGAGCGCCTACAACGTCATTTTGGACAATTACTATTATTGCGAAAAGGCCAACGGCGTCTGGAAACGCAAAAATATAGTCCTGGTCGGCGGGTTTAATAATTATTGAACCTACACGAAAAAATACCCGGCGCGACGTTTGGCGGCTCCGCTTCGCTCCGCCGCTACTTCAAACACAAAGAGCGTTCAGGAGGCCAAAACTTAACTTCCCTAACTCTCTTATTGTAAAAGTGATGTGATTATTCGTTATCCCTTCTCCGTTCGCGCGCCAAAAGCGTGTTTTTAAGCAGCATGGCGATCGTCATAGGTCCGACTCCGCCTGGAACCGGCGTAATGAATGAGGCTTTTTTCGATACGTTTTCAAAATCGACGTCGCCGGTGATGCGATAACCCTTTTCGGACGTATCGTCGCTGACGCGCGTGATGCCGACATCGACAATAACCGCATCGTCCTTGACCATTTCCGCTTTGAGATAATTCGGGACACCGAGGGCCGATATGATGATGTCCGCCTGCGTGGTGATCTGGGCGATATTTTTGGTGTAGCTATGCGTCAAAGTTACCGTTGAATTTCCAGGAAAACCCTTTCTTCCCATGAGGATGCTCATCGGGCGACCTACGATATGGCTGCGGCCGATGACGACCGTGTGCTTTCCCTGGGTTTCCACGCCGTATCGCTCCAGAAGCTCGAGGATCCCGAACGGCGTCGCTGGAATAAACGTTGACATATCCAGCGCCATTTTACCGAAGTTTTCCGGATGGAAGCCATCTACGTCTTTCGTCGGATCGATGGCCATCAGTACCTTTTGCGTATCGATTTGAGGAGGAAGCGGCAACTGCACGATAAATCCGTCAATATTGTCGTTTTCGTTGAGTTGCTTGATTTTTTTCAAAAGCTCGACTTCCGATGTCGTGCTCGGCATCCGAACAAGCGTCGATTCAAATCCCACCATTTCGCAAGCTTTTACTTTGCTTCCTACGTAGGTAAGGCTTGCGCCGTCGTTACCGACGATCACCGCGGCAAGGTGAGGCACTTTTTCACCGTTGGCTTTCATTTGCGCGACCTCGGCTGCTATTTCGTTCTTGATGTCTGCCGAAACTTTCTTTCCGTCTAAGAGTTGCATGTTAATTTGGAAATTAGATAATTTGGAAATTTGAAAAATGAGGCCCTGAATTGAAATCAGTATAATTATCCCGAATATGTTCATCCCAAACTCAAGGAAAATTGCGGGTTAAATTGGAATTTTGTTTTAAAGTCCGGAATGTCATTTCCAAATTTTCAAATTTCCAAATTATCGAATTGATTATCGCATTCCCGGCATTCCTCCGCCCATCATCTTCATGAGCTGTTTCCCGCCCGGGCCCTGCATCATTTTCATCATTTTGCTCATCTGGTCGAACTGCTTCATGAGTTGGTTGACCTGCTCGAGCTTGGTTCCCGATCCCTTGGCGATACGCGTCTTGCGTTTGACGTCAATGATCGAAGGCCTTTTTCGTTCCTTCGGCGTCATCGACTGGATGATCGCCTCGATATGCTTGAAGGCGTCGTCCTCGATTTCCACGTCTTTCATTGCTTTGGACGCGCCCGGGATCATCCCGATAAGGTCCTTCATATTACCCATTTTCTTGACCTGCTGGATCTGCTGAAGGAAATCGTCGAACCCGAATTCGTTCTTGGCGATCTTCTTCTGCAACTTGCGCGCTTCCTCTTCGTCGAACTGCTCCTGAGCCCTTTCCACGAGGGAAACGACGTCGCCCATCCCAAGGATCCTGTCGGCCATACGGTCCGGATAGAACACGTCGATGGCTTCCATTTTTTCGCCTGTTCCCACGAATTTGATCGGTTTGTTCACGACAGACTTAATCGAAAGCGCCGCACCACCACGCGTGTCACCGTCAAGTTTCGTCAGGATCACACCGTCGAAATTCAACCGGTCGTTGAACGCTTTGGCCGTATTGACCGCGTCCTGTCCCGTCATCGAATCCACAACGAATAAGGTTTCCTGAGGACTTACCGCCTTGTGGATGTTGGCGATCTCGTTCATCATGTCCTCGTCCACGGCCAATCGGCCAGCGGTATCGATAATGACCACGTTATATCCGTTTGCCTTCGCGTGCTTAATTCCGTTGAGCGCGATGTCGACAGGGTTCTTGTTCTCCCTTTCAGAGAAAACCTCCACTCCTATCTGTCCGCCCACCACGTGCAGCTGATCGATCGCCGCAGGGCGGTAAACGTCGGCTGCGACCAAAAGCGGTTTTTTGCTTCTTTTTGTTTTAAGGAAATTCGCGAGCTTGCCCGAGAACGTCGTTTTACCCGAACCTTGAAGACCAGACATCAGGATAACGGTAGGATTTCCCGACAGGTTGATTCCCGCCACGTCCCCGCCCATGAGCTGGGTCAATTCGTCTTTGACAAGCTTTACCATGAGCTGGCCCGGCTGAAGCGTCGTCAGGACGTTCTCGCCTATGGCCTTATCCTTCACGCGTGTCGTGAAATCCTTGGCTATCTTGAAGTTAACGTCGGCGTCGAGAAGCGCGCGACGCACTTCCTTGAGCGTTTCGGCCACGTTGATTTCGGTGATCTTGCCGTGCCCTTTTAGTATGTGGAAAGCCTTGTCGAGCTTATCTGATAAATTGTCGAACATAATGTTGTGAAATGAAGTCGCAAATATAAGTTTAATTCGCGAAACGGTCAATCAGGGAATTGGATAATGAGATAATTGGATAATGGGATAATGGGATAATGGGATAATGGGATAATGGGATAATGGGATAATGGGATAATGGGATAATGAGATAATGAGATAATTGGATAATTGGATAATTAGATAATTAGTGCGTGAGATTGGATGGGGTGAGAATTTGGGCGACCGCCGGCCTGGGCGCTCTGAGCTAAATTGAAATCACGGGAAAGCCGGCGCCGGGCTGTCTGCTGTATCTTTTGCCCAACCTCAAAGGTTTTGAAAACCTTCGAGATTTAAGCAAAAGGATGCCGCGCCCATCCCTGCCGCAAAACGGCGAATCCTGCAAGATTTGGGCAATAAACTGTACGACAGCCGTTTAAATTGAGGCTTACTTTTAAGATTGAACTTAAAACCAGTCTGCCATGAAAACGATATCAACACTCAGAGCCGTGATCTTAGTTGCCGCTACCTCGCTTATGGTCGCCTGCGGCACGCAACACAGAGGGTCCGCCACAGACCGCACCGGAACCAACGGAGCCACCAACGGAAACGGAAAAGTCCCGTCATCGTCTGCGCACAGTATGCGAAACTAGTTTGCGCGAAGGATGGAAGCGGAAAGCCTTTCGCTGAAAAAATAACGGTTTTACAGATTTGCGGAAGCGACCACCGGAAGCTTTTGCACATCTTGTAAAACCGTATTTTTTTGAGAAAGCTTGAAGTGTACAGCCTGACGGTTTTCACGGATTCCCAATACCGTCCGGATTTTCATAAAACCGTCGCGCCATAAAAAAATCAATCCTTCTACCGGTTGAAAATTTAGTCCAGGCACGTGCCCAGATCGCCTTCGAGGTTGTATAGCTGAAGCACATCCTGAGCGTTCAGCGATTGTTTGTAAACGCGAACGTCGTCGAGATAACCCTGGAAGCTTCCGCCTAAAAAGTTAGGAGACATCATGCTTTGCGGGAACGTCATCGTTGCCTGGTCGCGCAGTTCCCCGTCGCGATACAGCGAAAGCTGAGTACCGCTGTATGTGAGTACGATATGGTGCCAGATCCCGACCTGCCCGAACAGCGCGCCATCGATCCAGTCCTGGTCGACGAGTTCGACGCCCGGAGCGATTACTTTAGGGCTCCTGATCCCGGTGTTGGGGCCTTCAAGTACGATGTCCAGAAGGTTCGTCGTGAACAGCGACTCCGACTGCCCCTGGAAATTATCTGCTTGTCTGTTGAACCAGATGCTTACCGTGAACGCTTCGTCCTGCAACATGTCATTGGCGGTGTTGCCGGCCGTCACGACCTGATTGTTTTCGCTGCCGCCTTCGAGGAAAATGGCGCCATTAGCGTTGTTGCTCCGGTCTGTGACGAAAGACGTATTACCTATGGCAAGCGAATTCCCGAGACCTGTCAGGTCCCTGACTTCATTGGCAAACGTCAGATACAGGATAAGGCCGTCTGTCAGAATCGTGTCGTTGTCGCAGCCGCAGTTAGCAACGGCCTGGGCGATCGCATTTTCGAAACCGGTGTTGTTGCTGATCGAAACCGATTGGTCGTTGGCGGTTATCGGATACCGGATCTGGTACACATCGGAATCGCCAAGCTTGGAGAGCATAAAGTAGAATTCCTGATTGTTGTCAATAGTGAGAGTGGACGGATTCTGGGATGCGGCGTCGTAAACGCTGACGGTTATCGGATAATCGATGCGGAAGCAATCGCCTTCGCCCGGCAGCACGGTGCAATTTTCAACGGCCGATTGAAATGCGGCCTCGTTTGCAATCGGTATTTCGTCGTAAGCGGGCGTCAAAAGCGTGATCGGATATACAAAGTCTACGGGGCCGCCTGCAGTAGTTTGCGACAGCGCAGCAGAAACGGTCTGGTAATCGCCCGCATCGTCAACTGTAATGGTAGTTCCACTTACAATAACCTGGACCGGAAGCTTGACCCGGAAGCAATCGGTGCTGTCAATGACGTTATCTATCGAAGTATTGGCAGTCATGAGCCGTTGCAGACTGGTCGTCAACGGAGAGTTTTTCCCGAGTGCACCTGCTCCCGGACTGTTGGTGTTTTCTTCTTCCTGACAAGAGATGAGGGTGGCCAGCCCGATCGCGATTATCAATGAAAAGGATTTTATAGTATTTTTCATCTCAGCATATTTAGTTGGTTACAGCCTAAAAACAAGTTTGGTTTTAAAAACCCTACTCAAATCGCTTACTTTTATCGCCGAAACTTTTTTTGCGGTAAAGGTAGGGGAAATCGGTTTCCAGCTGTTTCATCTGTCGAATATCAATGCGTATGGACAATTGTTCGCTTAGCGGTGTTTGCGACGAGGGACTTTTCTCCCGGATCTTCAGGCAACAGGCAAAAACGTTGCGCAATTTCCTTGTGTACAAATACGGGGATACCGAAAAAGCCAACGATGTCACGCAGGATGCGTTTGCCAAGTTATGGGAAAACTGTTCGGACGTCCCGGAAGAGAAAGCCAAGTCTTACCTCTACACGGTCGCCAACAATGCGGCGCTGAACAAGATCGCCCACAAAAAAGTGGTGCTGGCGTATGCCCAGAATTCGACGATGCGATCGGTTACGACCGAAAGCCCGGAATTCGTTTACGAGGAAGAAGAATTCAGGTCGCGGCTTCAGAACGCAATAGGAAATCTCACCGAAGCCCAACGCACGGCATTCCTGATGAACCGCATCGACGGCAAAAAATACCACGAGATCGCCGACATACTCGGAATTTCGGTCAAGGCGGTGGAAAAACGAATCAGCGGGGCATTGTCGTCCCTGAGGCAGGAAATCGGAACCATATGAAAAAGGACAACATGGAAGCGGAAAACAAATACGATCTCGCCCGATGGCTGGCCGGCGAAATGGACCAGGACGAGCTTACGGCCTTCCGCAACTCTCCCGGATTTGACGATTATGAGCGTATCGCGCAAATGAGCCGCGATTTTGCAGTGGCCGATTTTGATGAGAATCGGATACTCAACCGCATAATTTCCGGTAAACCTAAAACCATCGAATCCCGCACAATCCCGCTTTACCGATCGAACCTGATGCGCGTAGCGGCGGTCTTGGTTATCGCCATTGGATTGTTTTTTGTCTTCAGGACTGACATCGTGACCGAAAAATCCGGATATGGAAAAACCGGATCGATAGTCTTGCCGGACCATTCCCATGTGGAACTCAATTCCGGATCGGAAATAAAATACGACAAAAGCGATTGGAACGAATCCCGCAAATTGTCACTGGATGGGGAAGCCTATTTTAAAGTGGCAAAAGGAAAAACATTTGACGTGGCGACCGATATGGGAACCGTGACAGTCGTAGGAACGCAATTCAATGTAAAATCGCGCGAAAATCGTTTCGAAGTAGAGTGTTATGAGGGCAAGGTCAAAGTCACATCGAATGGCCGGCAGACGATGCTAACGCCGGGAATGGCCTTTATATCGGATCACGGAAACGTATCGGACGTGGCCGTTTCAGATAGGACGAAACCCGCCTGGACGCTAGGTGAAATTCAATTCACTTCGGCTGACCTGAGCCAGATCGCATCAGAGCTCGAAAGGAGATTTGACATCAGGATCGAAATAATGTCGGATTCTGAAAAGACGTTGACCGGAACGTTTTCCGCGACCGACTTTAAGGAAACCCTCGAGCTGATCTGCCGGTTTTACAAACTGAGGGCCGAAACCCGCAACAATGTCGTGATTTTGTCTGCCGATGAATAAAATCTTTACACTGCTTTTCCTTATCCTGATTCCACTCGGAACTTTCTCACAAAACGGAAAGCCGGAAGCGCTGCGTGACATCTTGAGATCGGTCGGGACACAGCATAAGGTTTCGTTTGCGTTCCTGGATGAAGACATCGACAATATCCGGATCGTGCCGCCTCCGCCCGATTATTCCATCGGTCAAAAAATCGACTACATCGGTCAGCTTACAGGGCTGACTTTTGCGTTTTCGGGAAATTCGCGCATTATGGTGACGAAAGAACACGTTTCGGAAACCGTATCGGACACGCTATCGGAAAAACTGCAGGAAATCGTCATCAACCACTATCTGGCAAAAGGGATTTCGCGCAATGCGGATGCGTCGGTGCGGATCTCTCCCCAAAACTTCGGACTGCTTCCGGGCCTGATCGAAGCCGACGTCCTGCAAACCATGCAACAGATTCCCGGCGTGATAAGCGTGGACGAAACGATCTCGAACATCAATGTGCGCGGTGGGACGCACGACCAGAATTTGTTTTTATGGAACGGCATCCGCATGTTCCAGACGGGACATTTTTTCGGATTGGTCTCTGTTTTCAGTCCGCAGCTGCCGCAACGCATCGACATTTACAAGAACGGTACGCCGTCTGTTTTTGGCGAAAGCGTTTCAAGCACGGTAAACATCGAAACCAAATCGCCCGATTCGACACAGATCGGATTCGCGGCCAATATGATCAGCGCGGAACTATTCGCACAATTCAAGCCAGGGAAAAAGTCCGGGATAACCATCTCGGGCCGGCGGTCCCTGACCGATTGGGTGGAATCGCCGACGTATTGCGCCTATTCCGAGCGGATTTTCCAGCATACGAAAGTGACCGATCTGAAAAGTCTGGAAAACGTAAAATACGGTGTCGACAACAACTTTCACTTTTATGACTTTTCGCTGAAATACGACCAGATTGTAGGGAATCGAAGCCGATTTGCCGTTTCGGGAATCGGCATGTTCAATGGTCTGGAGGTAAACCAGAAGAAAGTAGAATCGCTGCAGATGCGTTCGCGCTCAAGCCGGCTCGACCAACGTAACTTTGGGGCCTCGATCGATTGGACGACGCGTTGGAACGACAGGAATTCCACGAATCTGAACGCCTATTTTTCGAATTACGATCTTAGTGCAACGAACAGGTCGGTTGAAAACGATCAGCAGGTCGATCAGGAAAATGAGGTTTTGGATACAGGTTTCAAATTACGGAATGTTCACAAACTATCCGAAAGGCTAACGTTTGAAAACGGCTATCAATATAACGAAACGGGTATTGCCAATTACGATTTTGTCAACGTGCCCGAATACAACCGGCGCAGCAAGACGGTCTTGCGCAATCACGCACTGACCGCACAAATGGGGTATCGTGTTCTGGACAATAAGATCCTGGTCCAACCCGGATTCCGGATAAATTATTACGACCGGTTCGGGAAGTTCAGGCTGGAGCCGAGATTGTTGTCGACGATTCAGTTGACCGATGCTTTTCGCCTGGAAGCGCTTGCCGAATTCAAAAGCCAGACCGCTTCTCAGATCATCGACCTTCAACAGGATTTTTTGGGTTTGGAAAAACGGCGTTGGATGGCAAGCGACGACATAAACGTGCCGATCCAGAAGAGTTTTCAGTCGTCATTGGGCCTGTCGCTAGATAGCGAAGGCTGGCTGTTCGGAGTCGACGGATTCTACAAAAGAGCAAGCGGGATCCCGAGCGCAAGCCAGTCGTTCCAGAACCAACTGGAATTCGTCCGGATCAACGGAAATTACGAGGTGTGGGGCACCGAACTTTTGATTCAGAAGTCATTCGACGACTATTTCCGGACGTGGATCGCTTATAGCTTCAACCGGAACCAATACATTTTTAAGGGATTCTCCCCTCCGGATTTTGCCAACAATTTCGAGATCGTGCATGCCATTACCGGCGCCTTGAGTTATGAAGGGTCGCGATTCAAGGCATCGTTAGGGGCCAGATGGTATACGGGAAAACCTCAGACCACGCCGCTGGCCGGACAGTCCAGCCCGAATTTCGGGGAGATTTTGTATCACGACCCGAACGGTTCGAACCTCGACGACTACTTCCAGTCGAATTTTTCGTCGGCTTATGCGTGGAAAATAGCGGGTACGGATTTTTGTGCCGGGTTTTCGATTATGAACCTGTTCGACAACCGCAATATCATTAACCGCTACTACCGTTTGAACGACCTCAATTCGATCGAGCGCGTCAATACGTATTCGCTGGGACGGACGGTAAACCTGAGCCTGAAGGTGTTGTTTTGACCAGATAATGCGTGAGGGATCGCAGCGTTGTCTGAGCGCTTTCCCAGCTGCCGCCACGCCAAAAAAAAAGCCTTCCGTTTCCGAAAGGCCTTCTTGTTCTGAAATTTACTTAACTAACTGGAACCAAAATTCTGACTTTAGATTTTAGGATCAAAAGTGATTAAGAAAATTATAAGATTTCAGGTACTTTTTTTTCGTATCTGTTTGGTCTGAAATGATTTGAACCTGGTATCACGGCATAAAAAAACCAGCCTTTTCAGACTGGTTCTTCGTTCAGAGAGATCCCAAAATCAATTGGTATTGCGTTCAAATGTAAGGTAATCGGTTCCGTCGTCGCTGTCGTCCTGTAATCTAATCTTGTTGCCGGTGCGCTCGATAGGATCCCAGTCTTCGGTCAATGAAGTAAAGGATGCAGGCGTTGCGAATGTCAGGTCGAAATCAGGGTTGCTGTTCGAATTGCTGTCGTCGTCGTCATCGTCCGGAGTAACCAGCCAGATGCCGTTGTAGGAATTGCTGCCGTTGGTGGCCGTAACGGTGTTGTCGTCGTTGAAGGTGAAGTTGTAGCCTGTAAAATCGGAGGTTTTGTCGACTCCGTCTTCCTG
>Ga0265798_10006075_pt1 | contig 15967 bp, 9 predicted proteins | sample P3T30metagenome_FD_192430 | JGI IMG/M metagenome (GOLD analysis project Ga0265798, IMG submission 192430) | Plant litter microbial communities from East Loma Ridge, Irvine, California - P3 T30 | ecosystem: Environmental > Terrestrial > Plant litter > Unclassified | place: USA: California... | reverse complement strand
GCAAGGCGATCTTGTCGGCGTCTTCCAGGCTGCCGGTGAACAGCACGTGCTTCAGGCCCAGGCGCGCGGCCTGCTCCTTCAATGCCATCTCTTCCGGCCCGGCGCCGACGATCACGATCGGATAGTCTAGGCCCTTGGCCGCCTCCAGCAGGAAGTGCAGGCCCTTGTAGTAGCGCAGCACGCCGACGAACAGGAAGAACTTCGGCCCCACCCGCTCGCGCCAGTAGGCCAGGCGGCAGGGGTCGACAGTGGGATAGGTGGCCTTATCCAAGCCGTAGGTGATGACGCGGGTCTTGTCGGGGTAGCGCGCCAGCACCGTGCTCGAAGCCACGTAGTTGGGCGAGGCCGCGACGATGCTGTCGACGCTCCTGAGGAAGCGGTGCTTCAATGGCTGGTACAGGCGCAGCCAGCGCTTCTGGCGCACGATGTCGGAGTGGTAGCTGACCACGGTCGGCTTGTCGACCCGCGCCATGAAGTGCGCCAGGTCCATGAAGGGCCAGGGGAAGTGGTAGTGCACCACGTCCGCATCGGCTGCCATGCGCGCCAGCGCGCCCAGCGCCTGCACCGAGCAGGCGTTGGAGGCGATCTCGAAATTGAGCGGCATGCGGACCACGGTGTGACCGTCGAACTGGATCGGCGCCAGGTCTTTATGGCGCGACAGCGACAGCACGGTATTGCTCACGCCCAGGCGGGTCGTGCCGACACACAGCTGGCGGATCACCTGTTCGATGCCGCCCACCGAGTCCGGATAATAAGTCTTGTAGAAATGAAGGACACGCATGTTGGAAGCTTACTGCGAAAGGACGGCGCGGTACACGTCGGCGGTGTGCCGTGCGGTGTCTTGCCAGGTCAGTTGTTCGGCGCGCGCCCGGCCGGCGGCGACGCAGCGCGCGCGCTCGCGGTCGTCGATGGCCAGGGTGCGCATGGCATCGGCCAGGGCCTCCGTGTCGAGCGGATCGACCTCGAATGCCGCTCCCGCCGTCACCTCGGGCAGGGAACTGGCGTTCGAGGCGACCACCGGAATGCGGGCGGCAAAGGCTTCCAGCACCGGGATGCCGAAGCCTTCGTACAGGGAAGGAAAGACGAAGACGCCGGCGCCGGCGTAGAGCAGGCGCAGGTCTTGTGCTTCGAGCACTTTGTCCAGCCAGACCACGTTCTCGCCGTTTTCCCGGGCAGCCGCCAGGCGCGCGAGCAATGTCTCGCAACGCCAGCCGGCTGCGCCCACCACCACCAGGCCACGTTCATCGCGCGTCGCCCTGGGCAGCAGCAGCCAGGCATCCAGCAGGCGCTCGATGTTCTTGCGCGGCTGCAGCGTGCCGACGGTAAGGAAATAGCCACCGCGTAGCTTGTAGCGCGCCAGCGCCGCCGCGACCAGTTCCGCGTCGGCCTCCTCCAGCCATTCCGGGTCGACGCCGTTCGGCACCACCGAAATGCGGCGCGGATCGACGCCGAAGTAGTCCACCAGCTCGGTAGTGGCGAATTGCGAAACCGCGATCACGTGGTCGGCTTTCGCAATCGCCTTGCGCTGCAGCCAGTTCTTGGTACGGCGCAGGCGCGGGCTGCACCACTCGGGATACTTGATCGGCAGCGCGTCGTGCAGGGTCGCCACCACCGGGCAATCCATGCGCACGATGCGGTAATCGGTGGCGTGGAAAATATTTGCCGGCATGTGTACGCGGTGGGCGGCCGGCGTGAGCAGGTCGACCACGGAGGCGGCCTCGAAGGATTGCGGCATGGCCTGGCCGATGCTGATGTCCCCTGGACGAGCGGCACGGGGCCGCGGCCAGGAGTACGGCGCGACGCTGCAGCCGGCCTGCGGCAGGTGGCGCAGCAGGGCGCGGGTGTAGACGCCGATGCCGTCGAGGCGGCCCTTGGTCAGGCCCGGTTCGATCATGGTCGTTCCGAGTCCGACGGTGAGACCGCCAGTCCTCACGCCAGGTACATCCAGCGCAGCGTCTCGGACAGCGGCGTGGGCTCGAGCTGGCCGATCGCGGCGGTCAGCTTGCTGTTGCTGCCCGTCAGCGTCAGCACGTCGTTGGCGCGCACGAAGGCGGGGTTGACCTGCACGTCGATGCGGTAGCCGGCGATCTCGCTCATCAGGTCGATGAGGTTGGACAGCGAGTGCGATGCCCCTGAACAGACGTTGAAGGCTTCGCCGCCCGGCGCCACGGCCAGCAGGCGGCGATAGGCGCGCGCCACCATGCGCACGTCGGAAAAATCGCGCGCGATGGCGAGATTCCCCAGCTCGATGCGCTGTTCGTTGCGGCGGAAGTGCGACACGATCTTCGGCAGCAGGAAGTTCTCGGCCTGGCCGATGCCGGTGTAGTTGAACGGGCGCGCGATGATGATCGGCAGCTTGTCCATCCACAGGCGCGCCATGTATTCCATGGCCAGCTTCGACACCGCGTAGTCGTTCGCAGGCGATGGCGGGACGTTCTCGTCGATGACGGGCACGCTGGCGTTGCCATAGATGTTCGCGGACGAAGCCAGCAGCACGCTGGTGGGACGGTGCCCGCCCTTGTCCAGCGCTTCCAGCAGGTTGCGGGTGCCGACCACGTTGACGCGGTAGATCAGTTCGGCGTCGCCGTGACCGACGAAGGCGATGCCGGCCAGGTGGGCGACGACATCGGGCTGGACTTCATCGACCACGCGCTGCACCGCCGCGCGGTCGAGCAGGTTGACCGGGAAGATGTCCGGCCCGGTCTCATCGCCCGGCATCACCGTGCCGAACACGCGGTAGCCGGCGGCCGTAAGCTCCTGCGCCAGGTAATGGCCGGTGAAGCCGCGCAGTCCGGTGATCAGCGCGCGGCGCCCCTCACCTTCCCGTCCGCCGATGAAGGCCGGGATATCGCCGGTAGCCACGCGTTCCATACTTTAGAACGAGAAGCCGATTTCGTTGCGGCGCAGGTCGGCGTCGACCATCATCTGGCACAGCTCTTCCAGCGAGGTCTTCGGCTCCCAGCCGAGCACGCGCTTGGCCTTGGCCGGGTCGCCGATGAGCAGGTCGACTTCGGCCGGGCGGTAGAACTTCGGCGACACGCGCACCAGCGCCTTGCCGGTGCGGGCGCAATGGCCGACTTCGTTCTCGCCTTCGCCGCTGAATTCGACGTTGATGCCGGCGCCCTTGAAGGCCATGGTGACGAAGTCACGCACGGTCTCGGTACGGTTGGTGGCCAGCACGAAGGTGTCCGGCTCATCGGCCTGCAGGATGCGCCACATGCCTTCGACATATTCCTTGGCATAGCCCCAGTCGCGCTTGGCGTCCAGGTTGCCCAGTTCCAGCACGTCGAGCTTGTTCAGGACGATCTTGGCGACCGAATCGGTGATCTTGCGGGTGACGAACTCGCGGCCGCGCAGCGGCGACTCGTGGTTGAACAGGATGCCCGAGGAACCGAAGATGTCATACGATTCGCGGTAATTGACCGTCATCCAGTGCGCGTACAGCTTGGCCACGCCATACGGGCTGCGCGGGTAGAACGGGGTGTCTTCGATCTGCGGAATGGCCTGCACCTTGCCGAACATTTCCGAGGTCGACGCTTGATAAAAGCGGATCTTCGGATTGACGATGCGGATGGCTTCCAGCAGGTGGACGGCGCCCAGGCCGGTGATCGAGGCGGTGGTGACCGGCTGCTCGAAGGAAACGCCGACGAAACTCTGGGCCGCAAGATTATAGACCTCGTCGGGTTTGCTGTTGTCGATCAGGCGAATGCTGGAGGACAGGTCCGTCAGGTCGTATTCGACCAGCGACAGGTTCGGGTGCGCCTGGATGCCGAGCTCTTCGATGCGCCAGAAGTTCACGGAGCTGGAGCGGCGGAAAGTGCCTGTTACGTGGTAACCCTTTTCCAGGAGGACCTGCGCGAGATAGGCGCCGTCCTGGCCGGTAATGCCAGTAATCAAGGCTCTTTTGGAAGTTTGCATATTCTTGGATTTCTAGAAGATGGGTCTCGCAGGCTGCCAGACACAGCAAAGCCCGGATTGTAACAGAGAGGACGTGAAAGCCCCCTTGTAGGATAAGAATAGCTGCAATAAATGCAACACTTATACCGACATTATGCCCCCAAACAGCCGGGGTAGATTGCCCGCTTACGGTTTGTTACCGTTGTATTTGCGCGGAGACAAATAGCGACTAATGATGACGAACAGATGACACGTTCGATTGATTTACGACAAAAACGGGCAGTCGAAATGCTCGACCGCCCGCCTTTAAAAGTTAACGCTGGGAAACAGCGTCAACCACGCACAGTGCTGTCATATTGACGATGCGGCGCACCGTCGACGATGGCGTCAGGATGTGCACCGGACGCGCACAGCCGAGCAGGACCGGGCCGATGGCGATGCCGTTGCCGGCGGCGCTCTTGACCAGGTTATAGGAGATGTTGGCGGCGTCGATGTTCGGCATCACCAGCAGGTTGGCGTCGCCGGTCAGCTTCGAGTTCGGCATGATCTTCATGCGCACCTTGGCTTCGATCGCGGTATCGCCATGCATTTCGCCGTCGATTTCCAGGTCCGGCTTCTTGGCCTGCACCAGCGGCAGCACGGCGCGCATCTTCTGCGCCGATTCGCTGTTCGAGGTGCCGAAGTTCGAGTGCGACAGCAGGGCCGCGCGCGGCTGGATGCCGAAGCGCTCCATCTCCTCGGCCGCCATCACCGTGATCTCGGCCAGCTCGCAGGCGCTCGGGTTCTCGTTGACGTGGGTGTCGACGATGGCCAGCTGGCGGTCCGGCGTGATCAGGAAGTTCATCGCCGCATACACATTGCTGCCTTCGCGCTTGCCCAGCACCTGGTCGATGTAGTGCAGGTGCATCGGGGTGGTGCCGTAGGTGCCGCAGATCAGGCCATCGGCATCGCCCTTCTTGACCATCATGGCGCCGATCAGGGTATGGCGGCGACGCATCTCGAGCTTGGCCATGTCGATGGTCACGCCCTTGCGCATGCCCATCTCGTAGTAGGTCTGCCAGTAATCGCGGTAACGCTCGTCGAAGTCCGGGTTGATGACGTCCACGTGCTCGCCCAGTTTCAGGCGCAGGCCGAACTTCTCGATGCGTTTTTCCAGCACCGCCGGACGGCCGACCAGGATCGGGCGCGCCAGCTTCTCGTCGACCACCACCTGCACCGCGCGCAGCACGCGCTCGTCCTCGCCCTCGGCGTAGACGATGCGCTTGGCTTCCAGCGGCGCCTTCTTGGCGACCGAGAACAGCGGCTTCATGAAGGTGCCGCTGCGGTACACGAACTGCTGCAGGCTCTCGGCATAGGCCGCGAGGTCGGCGATCGGACGGGTGGCGACGCCGCCGTCCTGGGCCGCCTTGGCCACCGCCGGCGCGATGTGGGTCAGCAGGCGCGGGTCGAACGGCATCGGGATCAGGTATTCCGGGCCGAAGGACAGGTTGTTGATGCCGTAGGCCGAGGCCACGATGTCCGACTGCTCGGCGTGGGCCAGGTCGGCGATCGCATGCACCACCGCGATTTCCATTTCGCGGGTGATGGTGGTCGCACCGCAGTCCAGCGCGCCGCGGAACATGTAGGGGAAGCAGAGGACGTTGTTGACCTGGTTCGGATAGTCCGAACGGCCGGTCGCGATGATGGCGTCGCTGCGCACCGCCTTGACGTCTTCCGGCAGGATTTCCGGATTCGGGTTGGCCAGCGCCAGGATCAGCGGGTTCGGCGCCATGGTGGCGACCATGTCCTGCTTCAGGACGCCGCCGGCCGACAGGCCGAGGAAGATGTCGGCGCCCGGGATGACTTCCGCCAGCGAACGGTGCGGGGTCTCTTGCGCGAAGCGTTCCTTGTCCGGATCCATGAGTTCCGCGCGGCCCTTGTAGACCACGCCGGCCAGGTCGGTCACAAAAATGTTCTCGATCGGGAAGCCGAGGTCGACGATCAGGTCGAGGCAGGCCAGTGCGGCCGCGCCGGCGCCGGAGACGACCAGTTTGCAGCTCTTGATGTCCTTGTTGACGACTTTCAGGCCGTTCAGGATCGCGGCGCCGACGATGATGGCGGTGCCGTGCTGGTCGTCGTGGAAGACCGGGATCTTCATCCGCTCGCGCAGTTTACGCTCGATGTAGAAGCACTCGGGCGCCTTGATGTCTTCCAGGTTGATACCGCCGAAGGTCGGCTCGAGCGCGGCGATGATGTCGACCAGCTTGTCCGGATCGTTCTCGGCGACCTCGATGTCGAACACGTCGATCGCGGCGAACTTCTTGAACAGCACGCCCTTGCCTTCCATGACCGGCTTTGAGGCCAGCGGGCCGATGTTGCCGAGGCCGAGGACGGCGGTGCCGTTCGAGATCACGGCGACCAGGTTGCCGCGCGCCGTGTATTTGTACGAGTTGGCGGGGTCCTTGACGATTTCCTCGCAAGGCGCAGCCACGCCCGGCGAATACGCCAGGGCCAGGTCGCGCTGGTTCAGCAAGCCCTTGGTGGGCGTGACGCTGATCTTGCCGGGACGGGGAATCTGGTGGTATTCGAGTGCCGCTGCACGCAGTTGTTGACGCAATTCTTCTTTTTTGTCAGATGACGAGTCCATGCCGGGCAGCCTTTTTGAAACTAGAGGGGAACCTCCAATTTTATCAGACCGGGAGTTGACAAAGGCTACGTATTTTCAACAAGAAGCATTTAGATGCATAAGGCTTGCCAATAAGTCAAGCCCATCCATAAGACGAGCCGATAAATCGGTACAATCGGCGCCATGCTTTCCGAATTCGATCTCATCAAACAGTTCTTCAAGCGTGACCGGCCGGGACGCGCCGATCTCGGCATCGGCGACGACTGTGCCCTCCTCACCCCCACAACCGGACGCCAGCTGGCGATTTCCTCCGACATGCTGGTCGAGGGCCGGCATTTCTTTGCCGGGGCCGATCCGTTCATGCTGGGGCATAAGAGCCTGGCGGTGAATTTGTCGGACCTGGCGGCGATGGGCGCGCGTCCGCTCGGCTTCACGCTGGCCCTCGCCCTGCCGGCGGCCGATCCAGTGTGGCTGGACGGGTTTTCGCGCGGGCTGTTCGCGCTGGCCGATGCGCACGATTGCGAGCTGATTGGCGGCGACACGACCAAGGGGCCGCTGAACATCTGCATCACCGTGTTCGGCGAGCTGGCGCCGGGGCATGCGCTGCGGCGCGATGCGGCGCGGGTCGGGGACGATGTCTGGATTTCGGGGACGCTCGGGGATGCGCGGCTGGCGCTGGCGGCGGATTGGAAGGAGCTCGTTCTAGCCGAAGAAGATCACGCGCAGGCGGCGCAGCGGATGCATATGCCGACGCCGCGCGTGGCGCTCGGGCAGGCGCTGGCAGCGGGGCCGATTGCGCATGCGGCGCTGGATATTTCGGATGGGCTGGTGGGGGATATCGGGCATATCCTGGCCGCCTCCCGCGTTGGCGCGACGCTGGATGTGGATGCGCTGCCGGCGGGGGTGGTGCTGGGAAGGCAGGATCGGGCTCTCAGGCGCCGGTTTACGGCGGCGGGTGGGGATGATTATGAGTTGTGTTTCACGGCGCCGGTTGCGCATCGCGAGGCGGTGCTCGAAGCCGGCCGCGTAAGCGGCACGGCAGTGACGCGCGTGGGACGGATCGAGGCGGCAGCGGGGTTACGGTTCGTCGATACGCAAGGAGCGCCGGTCGATCTGAAGCTGAGTGGGTGGGATCACTTCAGTTGAACTTGGGCGAAGTGATGCCAGTGGCATCACTTCGGCCTGCGCCGGAACGACGGTCTTAAATTGTTGGCTGAAAGACCGTCTTACGCGCCACTGGCGCCTAAGACTCCCGGCGCAGGCCGGGAGCCAAGTCAAACCTGCGCATCACCATCTTCCTTCTCTTCCCGCGGCGTCTTCCGATCATCATACGGCCCATACGTCAGCCAGTAATGCCGGAACGCCAGCCGGATATTCTCCCGCAGCTGCTGGTCATGCCACGGCTTCGTATAGAAGCGATAAATCGCCCCGCGGTTGATCGAATCCAGCACCGAATCCACCCCCGTATAGCCCGACAGGATGATGCGGATCGTCTCCGGATACATCTCCTTGACCTTGCTGAGGAATTCGGTGCCGTTCATCATCGGCATGCGCTGGTCGCACAGGATCACCTGGACCCGGTACAGCGCCAGCAATTCGAAGCCCTCGGCGGGTGACGATGCCGTCAGCACGCGGTAGTTGTCGCGCCTGAACAGGCGGTGCAGGGCGGTGAGCACGTTGACGTCGTCGTCGACGATGAGCAGGGTCTGCACCTTGTCGTCCGGCGCCGGCGCCTGGTCGGGCTGGGCGCGGTTTTCCCGGACCAGGGCCGCGAGTTCGTCGCTTGGCAGCGCGCGCGAAAAGTGGAAGCCCTGGATCTCGTCGCAGCGGTGGCGCCGCAGGTAGGCCATCTGGGCGCGCGTCTCGACGCCTTCGGCGATCACCTGCATGTGCAGGCTGTGCGCCATGCTGATGATGGCCAGCGCGATCGCAGCGTCGTCCGGATTGGTGACGATGTCGCGGACAAACGCGATGTCGATCTTCAGCTTGTCGATCGGGAAGCGCTTCAGATAGGCCAGTGAGGAATAGCCGGTGCCGAAGTCGTCGATCGCGATGCGGATGCCGAGTTCCTTCAGGCGCCCGAGCACGCCGATGGTGTGTTCGGCGTTCGACATCAGCGCGCTTTCGGTCAGCTCCAGTTCCAGCATGCCCGGCTCCACGCCGTGGCGCTCGAGCGAAGCGCGGATCACGCCTTCCAGGTCGCCCTCGACGAACTGGCGGCTCGACACGTTCACCGCCACCCGCACGTCGCGCACCCCTTCGGCATTCCAGGCCGCGATCTGGCGGCAGGCTTCGTCGACGATCCAGTCGCCGACCCGCACCACCAGGCCGGTTTCTTCCATGATCGGCACGAACTCCGCCGGGTACACCAGGCCGTAGCCGGGCCGGTTCCAGCGCAGCAGCGCTTCCACGCCGGAGATGCGGCCGGTGTTCAGTTCCAGCTTGGGCTGGTAGTAGAGCACGAACTGGCCGCCCACCAACGCGCCGCGCAGCGCCAGCTCGAGGTCCAGGCGCGCCAGCACCTGCACGTTCATGCCGGCGGTGAAGAAGCGGTAGCCGTCGCGCCCGGCCTCCTTGGCGCGCACCATCGCGGTGTCGGCGTACTTCACCAGCGTGCCGGGCTCGGTCGCATCGTCCGGGTACATGGCGATGCCGATGCTGGCCGTCAGCGCGGCCTGCTGGCCGTGCAGGTCGAAGGGCATGCGCAGGCTCTCGCGCACCTCGTTGGCGGCGTTCACGGCTTCCTGCTGGTCGCGCTGCATCGACAGGATCAGCGCGAACTCGTCGCCGCCCAGCCGCCCCACCGTATCGCGGAAGCGCGCCACCTGCACCAGGCGGCCGCTGAACTGGCGCAGCAGCTCGTCGCCCAGCGCGGTGCCGAGCGAATCGTTGATGATCTTGAAGCGGTCGATGGTGATGCACAGCACCGCCACGCGCCAGTTCTTGTCGCGCGCCAGCTCGATCGCATCGCGCAGGTTCTGGAAGAACAGGGTGCGGTTGGCCAGGCCGGTGAGCGCGTCGTAACTCGCCAGGCGGTGCATCTTCTCCTGCGCATGCAGGCGCTCGCTGATGTCGCGCACCACCGCGATCAGCATCCGGCTCTTGCCCAGGTCCTGCAGCTTCCAGCTGATCTCGACCTGCACCGCGCCTTGCCCGCCGGCGCGCAGCAGCTCGGTCTCGACGATGTCGCCGGGCAGCGCGTCGAATTGCGCCTTGCCTTCGCCGTTGCCGTCCAGTCCCGCGCGCGCCGCCGCGCCCAGGTGGCGTTCGAGCAGCTCGCGCGTGGCCAGGCCGAGCGCCACCGGGTCGATCCGCAGCAGGGCGTCGCGCGAGAAGCCGAGCATGCGGCAGGCGCCGTCCGACACGTCGACGATCGCCATGCTGGCGGTGTCGATCAGGAAGATCGCGTCCGGCGTGGCGTCCATCGCGCCGCGAAAGCGCGCCAGCTCGGCGGTGCGTTCGCGCACCTCGCGCTCGAGCTGCACGCCATAGTCCTGCGACTCGCGGTGCAGCAGGCGCACTTCCAGCAGGTTGCGGATGCGGGTCATCACCTCGACCGTGTCGAAGGGCTTGCCGATGAAATCGCGCGCACCGGCTTCCAGCGCGGCCAGCTTCTTGTCCGGTTCGGCCGTCACCACCAGCACCGGCAGCCAGGACTCGCTTTCCAGCGGCTTCAGAGCTTCCATCACGTCGAAGCCGTCCATGTGCGGCATGTGCAGGTCGAGGATGATCAGGTCGAAGCGGTGCTTCAGGTGCAGCGACACCACCTGGCGCGGATCCTGGGTACTGGTGACGTTCTCGTAGCCGGTCGTCTTGAGGAGATACTCGAGCAGCTGGACGTTGACGGGTTCGTCATCCACGACCAGGATGCGTGCGCGGCGGATGTCGTTCAGTGAAATCATTCGGTCTTCCTTGCGGCGCCAGCCGCTCCCGCTTGCGCGGTGCGGTTCTGGGCCAGCGTACTATTGATCGCTTCGGTAAATTTGTCGATGTCGATCGGCTTGGTCAGGTAGCGGTTGAAGCCTGCCGCGCGCCCGCGCTCGATATCGCGCGCCATGGCGTTGGCGGACAGCGCGAACACCGGGATGCCGGCGGTCGCCGGATCGGCGCGCAGCTGGCGCAGCACCTCGAGGCCGCTCATGCCGGGCAGGTTCAGGTCGAGCAGGATGATCTCGGGCTGGTGGGCGCGCGCCAGCGACAGGCCGACGTGGCCGTCGAGCGCCGACAGCAGGCGCAGGTCGGTGCGGAAGCGGATGATCTCTTCCACCAGGCGCAGGTTGGCCGGGTTGTCCTCGACATACAGGATCAGGTGCGGCTCCTGCGGCGAGCCGCCATCGGCCGCCGGCGCGGCCGCGCCATCCGCCTCCGGCGCCGGTTCGTCCGCCACGTGCTGCGCCAGCGGCGCGGTGCTGCCCAGCTCGATCCAGAACACGCTGCCCACCCCCGGGCTGCTGGACACGCCGATCTCGCCGCCCATCAGTTCGACCAGGCGCTTGGTGACCACCAGGCCGATCCCGGTGCCTTCCTGCTGGCCGCCTTCCTGGCCGAGGCGGTTGAAGGGCTGGAACAGGCTCGCCACCTGCTCCGCATCGAGCCCGGCGCCGGTATCCTGCACCGACAGGCGCAGCCGGCTGGGGCTCACCTGCTCGCAACCGAGGATCACGGCGCCACCTTCGCGGTTGTACTTGACAGCGTTCGACAAGAGGTTCAGCAGGACCTGCTTCAGGCGCGTGCGGTCGGCCAGCACCACCGCACCGTCCACGTCCGGGAACAGCACCCGCACCCCGCGATTCGCTGCGATCGGCTCCACCATGGCGCGGGTTTCGCGCAGGGTGTCGGCGAGCGCCACCGGCTCCATCGACAGAGTCACCGTGCCGGATTCCACCTTGGCCAGGTCGAGGATCTCGTTGATCAGGGTGAGCAGATGGCGACCGCTTTTCAGGATGTGGTTGGCGAATTCCTTTTTTTGCTCCAGGGTCGAGGGCAGCGAATCGCTGGTCAGGATCTGGGCGAAGCCGAGGATGGCGTTGAGCGGGGTGCGCAGCTCGTGGCTCATCGAGGACAGGAAGGCGGATTTGGCCTGGTTGGCGCTGCGCGCCTCTTCGATGGCGTTGGCCAGTTCGGCATTCGCCAGGGCCAGCTGCAAGGTGCGTTCGTCGACGCGCTGTTCAAGCTGCTCGTTCAGCCGCATCACTTCCTGCTGGGCGCGCGAGCGCTCGGCGGCCTCGCGCGCGGTCTGGATGCTGGACGTCTCCAGCTCGCGGGTGCGGCCCTCGATCTCGCGCAGCATGGCGTTGAAGGAGTCGACCAGTTCGCCCGCCTCGTCGTCGCTGATGCGCGGCGCGCGGCGCGAATAGTCGCGGGTGGCGACGACGTCGCGCGCGATCTCGGTGAGCGCAACGATCGGCGCCGTCACGATGCGTCCCATGCGCCGCATCAGCAAATAGGCCACGCCCATCGCCAGCAGGGTCACGCCAAACGCGATGCTGAGATAGTCGATGGTGCGCGCCATCAGCTGATTCTCGGCGCGCAGGTAGACCGTGCCGAGCGTCTCGCCATCCTCGACGATGCGCTGATGCACCACCAGGTCGTCGCCATCGCTGCTGGGCGCCCCCGACAGCTGCGGCGGCATGGCGCGCGTCTCGTCCGGTGCGCGGTAGGAGGCGAACAGGTCGCCGTTGGCGTCGTAGATGGCGGCCGCGCGCACCATCGGGCGGGTGCGCAGCAGCGCCAGGTTCTCGTTGGCCAGGCGCGGATCGTCGAAGGTGAGCGCGGCCGAGGTCATGTGGCCGACCAGTTCGGCCTGGGTGGTCATGTCGTTCAGCAGCGTGCGCTGGTAGCTGCGCAGGTCGTAGCCGATGATGATCCCGACCGACACCAGCAGCGCGGCCAGCGTGGTCGCCATCACCGCCGACACCAGCTTGCTGCGGATCGAACGCAACGGCGTCATGCGGCCTCCGGCCGGGCATGCACAGATCGTGGGAGCGGCATTCTTGGGTCTTGCATGGGCTGGAAAATAAGCGGCAAATAACGAGCCCGCCTGCCGCACGGCGGGCGACTCCAGCATAGCCGACCGTTAAGTGTCATGTCGCACGGAACCTTTCACAATTTACCTTTGGCATCAGCGTCAATACGCGCCGCACCATGGGGTCGATTAAATGGCGGCGCGGCGCGCCGGATGGGTGCGGAGCGCGCTAGAATGAAACACGCGCCCTGCGCGTTGCGTCTTGCCGCGTTACATCAAATCCCGGCGCCGATTCGCGCATTATCCTCGATCCTTTCATCGGCCTGGACAGTATCCTAAGGAGCCTCTCGTGACGAACGATATTTTCGATCTTGCCAGCAAAGCCGGCCGTGCGCTCGAGGCCAGGCGCCTGGTGCTCTCGACCGCCGAATCCTGCACCGGCGGCGGCATCTCCGAGGCCATCACCGACGTCGCCGGCTCCACCGCCTGGTTCGACTGCGGCTTCGTCACCTATTCCAACGCGTCCAAGACCGAGCTGCTGGACGTGCCGGCCGCGCTGATCGCGCAATTCGGCTCGGTCAGCGAAGAAGTCGCCGGCCACATGGCCGAGGGCGCGCTGCGCAACAGCACCGCCGACGTCGCGGTCTCGACCACGGGCATCGCCGGCCCGACCGGCGCGGTGCCGGGCAAGCCGGTCGGCACGGTCTGCTTCGGCTGGGCGCGCGGCGACACCACCTTCACCGAGCGCCTGGTATTCCAGGGCGACCGCCAGGCAGTGCGCGAGCAGGCCGTGGCGCACGCGTTGCAGGGGCTGCTGCGCTTCATTGAATAAGATGGGCGGACGCCTGCTGGCCGCGCTGCTGCTGGCGGCCAGCGCGCCGCTCGCCGCCGCCGCCGAGGCCTATACCGTCTACGCGGCCGGCGACATCGCGCGCTGCAAGCATCCCGACCCGCGCTGGTCCGGCGCCTCCGCCACCGCCGACTTGCTGGAACCGCTGCTGCGCGCCGACCCGCGTTCGGCGGTGCTGAGCCTGGGCGACCATACCTATCCGCGCGGCGCAGCCAGCGAGTTCAGTAATTGCTACGCCCCGACCTGGGGACGCTTCCGCGACCGCACCTGGCCCACGCCCGGCAACCATGAATACGGCACGCCGGGTGCAAAGCCGTATTTTGCCTACTTCGGCGAACGCGCCGGGCGCGGCTACTACAGCCTGCGGCTCGGGAACTGGCATGTCATCTCGCTCGACAGCAACCTGAAAGGCGCGGCGCATGCGGCGCAGATCGCCTGGCTGCGCACCGAACTGCAAAAAGACCCGGCGACATGCACCCTCGCCTTCTGGCACCACCCTTTGTTCAGCTCGGGCGGCCACCCGCCCCCGGGCCGCATGCGCGACGCCTTCCAACTGCTGCACGCGGCCGGCGCCGAGCTGGTACTGTCGGGCCATGACCATGATTACGAACGCTTCGCCCGGCAGGACGCCGACGGCCGGCTGGACGCGACGCGCGGGGTGCGCCAGTTCGTGGTCGGCACCGGCGGCGCCTATGCCACGCCCTTCATATTCTTCCAGCCCAACAGCGAGGCGCGCGAGGCGAACCTGGATGGTGTGCTGGAACTGCGCCTGTTGGCGGACGCCTACGAATGGCGCTTCCTGCCGGCGCATCCGGATCGCCTGCCGGTCGGCAGCACGCCGGACCGCGGCCGCCAGGCGTGTCACTGACCCGTTATACTAGCGCCTTGGAGCACGCCATGAAGACCCTCTCGCTGCTCAAGCCCCTCATCCTGCTGTCCCTGTTCATGCTTGCATCCCTCGCCTCCGCCCAGACCCCGCTGCCCACCGTGGCCTATGAAAAAACCACCCTGCCCAACGGCCTGCAGCTGATCCTGGTCGAAGACCGGCGCCTGCCCATTGTCGCCGTCAACATCTGGTACCACGTCGGCCCCGCCAACGAAGCGCCCGGCCTGCGCGGCTTCGCCCACCTGTTCGAGCACATGATGTTCTCGGCCACCCGCCACATCCCGCGCGGCCTGGCCGACCAGCTGCTGGAGGGCGCCGGCGCCACCGACAGCAACGGCAGCACCGACTACGACCGCACCAACTACTACGATACGGTGCCCGCGAACCAGCTGGAACTCGCCCTGTGGGTGCACGCCGACCGCATGGGTTACCTGCTCGACGTGCTGGACCAGAAGGCATTGACCAACCAGCAGGACGTGGTGCGCAACGAGCGCCGCCAGACCGTCGAGGGCGAACCGTATGGCGTGGTCGAGGAAGCCCTCGCCCACACGATGTTCCCGAAGGACCACCCGTATTATTCGCCGATCATCGGCTCGCACGGCGACATCCAGGCCGCGAAGCTGGAAGACGTGCGCCAGTTCTTCGCGCGCTACTACGGACCGAACAATGCCAGCATCGTGATCGCCGGCGACATCGACAAAGTGAAGACGCGCGCCCTGGTGGAACGCTACTTCGGCGGCCTGCGGCGCAGCGAGCCGGTGGCGCGGCCCAAGGTGACAACGCCGCCGATCACGAGCGAGCGCCGGGTGGTGGTGCACGACAGGGTCGAACTGCCGCGCGTGTTCATGGGCTGGCTCACGCCGCCCGCCTATCAGCCGGGCGACATCGAGCTGGCGGTGGCGGCCGAGATCCTCGGTGGCGGCAAGTCGAGCCGCCTGTATAAAACCCTGGTCTACGAGCGCCAGATCGCGCAGGAAATCGACGCGGCCCAGAACTCCTATGGCCTCACCTCCACCTTCGTGATCGACGTCATCGCGCGCAACGGCGTCGATGCGCGCACCCTGGAAGCGGCGGTCGACGCCGAACTCGATCTGCTGCGCGAACAGGGCCCGTCGCAGCGCGAAGTCGAGCGCGCCCGCAACAGCCTGGAGACGGCGCTCCTGAGTTCCATGGAAAAGCTGGGCGGCGACGGCCTGGCCGACCAGCTGAACCACTACAACCAGTACACGGGCGACCCGAACTATCTCGCCAAGGACATCGAGGCGCTGCGCCGCGTGACGCCGCAGGACGTGCAGCGCGTGGTGCGCGCCTATCTGGCGAAGAACGCGCGCGCCGTGGTCACCGGCCTGCCGGGCAGCCCGGTCGTCATCGACCCGCCGCGCCCGCGCGCACCGCGCGCCGGCAAGGTCAGCGCCAGCCAGGGCATCAACACGCCGGAGCCATGGCGCGCGAAGGCGCCGAAGCCCGGCCCGGCGCCCGCCTTCACGCTGCCACAAGGCGAAACCTTCAAGCTCGCCAACGGCCTCACGGTGCTGCATCACCATAATCCCGCCCTGCCGCTGGTGTCGGCCCAGCTGGTGCTGCGCAGCGGCAGCGCCGCCAATCCGGACGCGCTGCCTGGCCTGGCCGGCTTCACCGCGCAGATGCTGGAAGAAGGCACGGCCACCCGCAGCGCGCCGCAGATCGCCGACGAGATCGCGCAGCTCGGCGCCTTCCTCGACACCGGCAGCGGCATCGACGCCTCCTCGGTCTCGCTGCTGGCGC
>Ga0265798_10006073_pt1 | contig 15968 bp, 14 predicted proteins | sample P3T30metagenome_FD_192430 | JGI IMG/M metagenome (GOLD analysis project Ga0265798, IMG submission 192430) | Plant litter microbial communities from East Loma Ridge, Irvine, California - P3 T30 | ecosystem: Environmental > Terrestrial > Plant litter > Unclassified | place: USA: California... | reverse complement strand
TGGCTTTCCAGTTGGAGACGGGGCGGAAGGCGATGTTCTCGGCGACGGAGACGGTGTCTGTTTGTGGGCCGGCGGGCTTGCCCTTTTCTTGTCCGAATTTCGCCCATTGCTTTCGTTCGGCGACGCGCGGGTTCACGATTTGCTTTACGACGGTCTTCTTGATGCGCCGTGTTGTCTTGTATTTCTTGCCGTCTTCGCCGATGCGGTAGGAGATTACGGTTTCGGTGCCGTCTTTGTTCTTGATGACTTGTTGGGGTGGGAGGGAGGTGAGGGAGGACTCCTCGTCTTCTTCTTCCGCCCAGTCGGTGCGGCTGTAGTGGTATTGTCAGCCTGATGCTCTAGAACCCGGAGAGATGTACGCAGAAGCTCGTGGCTTCATATGCGGCTTGCAGCGACGTAGGGGCGACATGGAAGGACGGTAGGCATAGAAAGGCCGAAAAAGGTGCGCATAAACTCACCCTGCTGTTTTGGACATATTTGCGGTTGTGGTTGTGTTGTCGGGGGTGTCCGGGCGGTAGGTAGTCGGGGTCCCTTATGATACAGAAAGTGAGAAGTGGCGGCGGCCGGTGGGGCAATTCAATGTGTGCGGTGCGCCGCCAAGATTTCGCGCTAATAGGTGTTGCGACTCATCACTCCCTTTCACCAGCTTCGTCCAACCATGGTACGCTCAAAAGGCTTCGTTGCATCCTATAGTCACTGTCTCTTCGATTACATGGTTGGCTGCACCTCTTATAGGTTGGTGAGCCTACTGCGACATCAGGAGTCAGTCATGAACTGAGTCACTGTGTATGCTTAGGTAGAGTATACTAGCAACAGTCACAGTCATTCAAATTACGTTGGTAGATCTGCACTCCAGTTTCTGGTGCACTCATGAGTCACAGCAGTAGCTCGGGCAGGTCGCATTAGTGAAACCATACTCAAGCAAACAGCATGTGAATTCGAAGTCATTACGGCTTCCACTCCATCGCAAATAGCATGCTACCCCGGTAGCTATAGATCTGATCTATTTGGCTAGAGGCAATAGTAGGATGTCTCTACTGACTGTTGTAAGCCTGTGTAACTTTACATTCATACTATTGAGCGGTAAGGATATTAGAGCGAGATGACTGGGGAAGTGTGTGCGAATGCGAGCGTGCTGGGCGCTTGATACTCCATCCTGATTGCTGTCCAGCGTATAGCAAGCCTCAGCGGCCCAGCGACATGTTTATAGAAGTCTATAACGTTGAATGCATCACCAACCACTTGAGCAGCATATCCACTAAGAACAACATCATGAACGAAGCAGAACATGCTGAAACCTTTCCTTTTGAGCGTCTACCCCTAGAGTTACAGAGACACGTCCTCACCTACGTACTTCCTCAATCCCAGAGCATAAAGTTTAGATGGGGCCCATATCCCGAAGAACCCAACTATAAACCGAAATGGATCATCGAGACGCGACCAATAGGCGCTGTGCTTCCTTGGGAGAACCATCATGAAAGAGAAACGAACGGTAGCCAGCACATCAGCGACAGGCTATCCGACTATGCCGCTTTGATACGCGTGAAGACCCTGGCACAAGAAGCGAAAGGTAAGCTACGAATCCATGAATGGGGGCCCCAGAGTCAAAATACGAACTCTTCTTCCTCCCTCCCTCCAACCTATTCAACACAACCCAGTCCTCCATCCTCTAACCCCAACCCCCACAAGCCCTCTTCCTCCACACCAACGAAATCACCCTCGTCGTCACCTCTAGACAATACACCTCCGAACTGCACTTCGGTCCTTTCAAACTGCATCCCCGCCGCCTCAACGTACACACACTGCGTGATATAGAAAACCTCCGCATCATCCTGAACATCCGTTCGGGGGACAGCACGGCCGCGCCGTGTAATCGGCTCCGAGCGCGCTTACAGCAGATCGTTACGCAGCTTACTCTTTACGCCGAGGACGAGGATCAAAAGTCTCTGTTGAAGTAACTTGAGATCAGTGTTGCGGTTGATGGGCTTGATCTTGTGGATGTCAAGGAAGTTGGGTTGGAAGATGTGGATGATGGACGTCTTGGGTATTTGGGTGCGATGGACATAGCTGGTTTCGTGAACCTCGATACCCGACTGAAGCCTTATGTAACGCATTTTATGTTCGCACTTGAACCGCTCGTGGGGCTTTTTCCCAGTGTGGTTGTTGAGAGTGTGAGGGTGAGGGGTGTACCGGGCTGGTTTGCTAGGTGTCTTGAACTTTGTGTAAGGGGGCAGGGTGGCGAGCTAGTGGAGTTAGACTGGGGATTTGATGTTGTAATGAGGCAAGTTGGTGTGGGTGTTGCGAGGAAACGCCGGGTTAGTGTTACGAGGAAGATGTGGATGCAGCCGGTTTATGACTGGAGGCGGTATGCTGAAGAGAATGAGATCGAGGTTGATGATTGAGATAAGTAAACTTTAGAAGGTAGGAGATCTGCAAAGCATGCTGATTATGCTTGATTGAACATGTCATTAACTTAATCTCCATTCCATCACTTCATCTCTACATACACATACAAACGTACACAGTACAACAGCCAGGATCGTCCAATAAGAACGTCCGGCCGCTGGTCCCAACCCAATTCCAACACCAAGACCGTTTTCTAAATCCCTCCGTTGAAACAGGGTCTTATCCTCCCGTATGATGAACGCCAGCCTTAATGTACAAGTTGGGCAGGGCCCGCAGAGTGGTGAGGAGGAGGGATGCGCATGCGCTAAGATCGAATTCGTGTAAATGCAGGAGAAACGTCGAACGTAGTAGAAGTTGAGAATAGACCGCTGTACCTACTTCGGTAGGGAAGCGGTAGATTGGTATTTGTTGCTGGGCGCAATCGCTTTTATCTCGGTCGGTTTTAATCGACTTGTTTTAGGTCGGGCTCGAAGAAGACTTTTCGTGTTATCTGGTGGGCTGTTAGCTTTCATCGTGAAAATACCAAGGACCGATTGAACGTACCGCCCATCCTCCCGCTACAGTCGCACAAATACCCGAGCTAATAGCCATCTGCCTCGTCCCTCTTGTGCTCTTGAACAGCGCGCCGCTCAATGCGCCCGCCACCACGCTGTTGCTCATATCGTGCTTGCCGCGGTAGTAACCAATCGTGCTGTTCATACCATTGTACACCATAGCAATCACGCCCGCGCTGTTTCCCAGAAAAGGACCTCGCCGTGTTATCGCATTGAGCACGCCGTTGATGCGCAACCGCGGGGGCATGCTGGGTGGGTTCTTTTGCAGGCCCTCGGCTAGTCCCCACGCTCCTCCTATCGTCAGCGCCGTCAGATACGACACGCCCGTGCCGTAACATAAGTCGTCGGACCAGCCGCGTGAGGGCAGAGCGGATTGTGCGCCGGGCAGGTCCGAGAGGACGCTGTCTTCGAGGTTTAGGTAGTCGAGTGTGTCTTGGTTGAGGCCGGCGAGGGGATGCAGTTGTGAGGGGTCGAGCAGGAATTCTGAGGGGTTTTGGATGGCCGTGTTGGGGTCGAAGGGGGTGGGTTGGAAGCTGTCTTCTTTTACGAAGTCGGCATTTTGGGGCGAGGCGGGCGCGGGTGCGGTCTCCTTGGACTTGCGTCCGGTTATGGAGTCCCAGCTAGCATTGGATTAGCATTGATGTGACTGAGAAGACGCAGGATATTAGAGTTTATACATACATGGTCATGTTGAAGATGTCAGGTTGTGATGGCGGCGTAAAGAAATGTTGCGCCTGATTGTCAACAGCCGCACGAACAAAATCCCCCAGACGCCCGAAAAACCTCTATCAGACCGACGCAGCTAGGAGAAACAGCAGAAAGAGGCAGGTGGCAGATGCGCGGGTATGGGATAGCGTGGGGCGGCGTTCGTGATGCTCACGAAAAGTTCTGGCGAAGCAACTTGGGCAATGACGGTCTCAGTGCACGGCCCACCTTCTCGAAGCCTCCCTGCTTCCGAGCTCGGAATGGAACGAGATCGGAAAGAAAAGTTCAGATAGCCTCACCCACTTTGGGATAACGACATACAACAACAAATCTCACCATGGCGCTCCCCGAATACAAGCAAAACTTCCTTAAAGACTGCGTCTCGGCCGGCGCACTGAAATTCGGCACCTTCACCCTCAAGTCCAAGCGCATATCACCCTACTTCTTCAATGCGGGTCTCTTCCACCGCGCCGACCTCCTCCGCTCCATCTCCTCAGCCTACGCACACACACTGAAGAACCACGGCGACTCGGACTCTTCGTTCCAATGGGACATTCTCTTCGGCCCAGCCTACAAGGGCATTCCCCTCGCAGCAGCATCAGTCGACAAGCTCGCAGATCTGGATATGGCAAAGTACGGACAGAAGAGCTACAGTTTCAACCGCAAGGAAGCGAAAGATCATGGTGAGGGCGGCAACATCGTGGGCGCGAGTCTGAAGGGGAAGAAGATTGTTATTGTGGATGATGTCATTACGGCTGGTACGGCGATTAGAGAGGCTATTGATATTATCAAGAGGGAAGGGGGTGAGCTTGTGGGCATCATCGTCGCTTTTGATAGGCGGGAGAAGATGCCGACAGCGACTGATGACGATGGAAAGCCCGGTCCCAGTGCGATTGGAGAGGTTAGGAAACAGTATGGGATTCCTGTGCTCGCTATCTTGACCCTGGATGATGTTGTGGAGTATCTGAGGAGTTTGGGTGGAGAGGAGGATCTCAAGAGGTTGGATGAGTATAGGGAGAAGTACAAGGCGAGTGATTAGGTGTATCTGGTGGGGCGTTTACGAAGTTATGATTATGGGAGTATGGGAGATGGGAATGGGCGGTTGCTAGAATACCCCGCATGCGTTGCGGTCAATGCTGCAAGCATTTCAAGTCCACATGTTTTTCTTGACTCCGTGAGACTGTGAGGCGATCCTCATAACAATAAACGGCTGTGTCATCGGGGTGAGCAAAGAAAACACGCTGATTATTGTTATACTTCTATGATACAGATACAGAAAGACAAATGCGTTCAACAAAGTGTGGGTATCCTCTATCATCGCTCCTGGCCAAACGAAAAGATGCATAGTCACCTCGATGCATATCTGCATCCAATTCGAGAGATCTTTCGGGCAAGAATCGTCTGAATCCGAACCGTCTGAATCAGAAGAGCACTCCATAACAAGATCAAGCTGGACAGCTGGCCTGACTCCGACGTACCTGCTCCGCAAAACTCATCTCTTTGATGGCCTATTATCTTTCTTATGTTTTGCGTCCCGAGAATTGACTCCGCTAGCTTCCTCTCCCTGTATTCATCGTCGCTGGAACCGGCTTTGCTGGGATCGAAAACAACGGGCTTGTCTTTGTCGTCTTTGTCGTCTTGTCGTCTTGTCGTCTTGTCGTCTTTGTCGTCTTTGTCGTCTTTGTCGTCTTCGTCCGAGCTGATGCCGTTTGCACTTGAATGGCTTCGACAGGCTGTTTGATAAATTAATCTGTAGTAGAGACTGCGGCAGTAGAGACCTGCGCAATAGAGTCGTGTTCGCCAACATCGTCCGCGTTGGCATTGTCGTCGCTAGCGTCGTCTGCGCTTGAGTCCTCTTCGCTGGGGTCGTCTTCGCCAGCATCGTCTTGACTAGCATCGCTTGCGCCAGTATCATCGTCGCTATCGCTATATTCTGATTCATCAGGAAAGAAGCCGGGCAGAGTGTTGAGCGCAGGATGAGCATAATTCTTGGGGTCATAATCTGGCTCATTCTCGATAAGGTAATGGCGTTCCGAAAATGCGATCCACGGATCCTAAATACCGGTTAAAGCATTAGCTATCGACTTGCGTTTTCAAGGGTTGATCGCATGGTTCGAGGACTCATTTGTAGGTCATCATCGGGAGGTCAAATAAGCACTTACCTCGTGATATTCCTTGAGGATATAGTCATCCAGACTGTCCAGATACTCTCTCGCATCTTGCCTCCACTGTTCACTTCCACTCGTATCTCTGAGCACCTCGGTGAGGTCAAACTCTATGTCGTCGTACCTGTTATACGGATGCCCCCATTTGAAATGCAAATGCCCTCCTTCGCGTTCATATGCCTGGAGAACAGGTCTCAGGAGTTCGATCCACGGGACCCACAAGTTTAACCTGACCTCCGATTGAACCAATTCGATAGAGAGATCGAAATTCCTCTTCTTCTTGATGCTCATCAGGGCCTTGACAAGCGTCTCGCCTTCTGCGTCGATGTCTGTAATGCAGTCGTAAAGACAAACATACAGTCTCCGCAAAACATCTGCGGGAATAAGTTCAACATCCCAAATATCTTGACAAACGACTCGTTCCGTTGATGCTATGGTGATATATTCAACTGGACCATCGCCATCAATGTCGGGATAGCTGCCAGAATCGCTACGGTCGGGTTGTACCTCGTACCACTTCACCATGACTTCGTGAGCTATTTCCAAACCCATGAAGCGGCTCTGAATGAAGTGCGGCAACTCTGGTACTTTGTCTGGTACTCTGGTAATGAAGGGCAAATATGGTCTTACGGTGCGCCGAGGGCGGAGACGGTCTTGCATGGAATCTATATGAGCATCCAATGTTTTCCTATCCCACATATAGTCGTATATCATCTCTCTCAGTTCGGTCGGTAGACGGGTCTCTATCTCACGGGCGAATTGGAGATTCCATAATTCGCTGTACTTTGTGACAGCGGCCGGCCATTCTCTAAAGCGAACTTAGTGGTTAGTCTACGCAGTTTTTGTTTCGTACAGGGAGAGAAACTCACTCTCTGAGGATTTTCGTTTGCTGTTTCGCGGTACGCCTCTTTGGGGCCTCGAGTTTGCTGCGAATGCTGTACCTATGTCAGTTTCCGCGGTTTCCTTTACGTAGGTGGTCTTACTCCACGAGGGTCTGGTACGCGGCCTGGACATCGTCCTGCTGGACCGGCGTGGAATTGGCGGAATGAATAGGGGGTGCGCCTTTGGCTTAGACTTCGGTCTGGTCTTTCGGGCCATAGCTGGCAAACGAAAGGATGGTGATCTAAGATTTGACGTCTCTATGCGTACTGTGCAAAGCCGCGGGAGTTTGGGTGTAGAGGTGCGAGCGTCACGAAGTTGGCGAGGGGATGCACGACGACGCGTCTCTAGCGCGTCTCAAAACGATTAAACACGCGTGTCCCTTGCTTCCCCATGCCAAGCAGCCCACTTGCGGCGAGCGGAGCGCAGCCGGCAGCAACGTGCAGACATTCTTTGCGCACACACCGACACTACTTCGTGCTCTATACAGAGGTCAGCCTAGCAAAGGTGGTAGAGTAACGGCACTCGCGGGCTACAGACCATTTCCAGTCGGCGGCACAGCGCAGATGTAGGGCCGCATGTGCTGGAAACCCCGAGGCAAGGCAGAGAGCTGCAACAGAGATAAGTATAGCGAAGGTGGTACGCAGTGGAGCCATCAAAATGTGCCTGACTGCGGCACAGAAACGCTGTGCTAGGTGTGTATGTCGAACCGATGAGTGTCGGTAACCATGCTTACGAGTACTATTGACTGCCACCGAGAAGCACCAACCTTCGCCATTTGCTCATCACACGTAGAGGCACGGGAGCAGAGTCTGGTTTCGTTCAGTGGAGTAGTTTTGGTAGTCGCGATGCAGTCGAAGCTTGTTTGACTCCCATGCGCACACGAACGCTATCAGAACGCTCATTCAGGACGCCTAATTGATAATGTTCATCTCGCTATACATATTTCAATGCAATCTGCATTAGGGTGAGAATCTATAAAATTCAGAGGAGTTTTTCAGGCCGCCAAATCGTACCTAGGTAACAAGAAAGGGAGATTCAACGGCATGCCCGGGGATGCTCTCCTTTCTCCCTTGTTCTCTTTCCTGCATTCTACTCATTAATTGAACAACACATATACCACCGCAAATTCGACGTGCATCACCTCCGGGATACACTGCTGTGCCCCTCACCAGAGGCCATCCTAAACTCAATCACTCAGACTATATAGCTCACCGTGTTCTAATAGTCCGCGAAGATGGGGCACGTGGGCAAGTAGCAGGTTGCTGTCGATCCCGGTTGGATGTTTCTATACCTCGGCGATCGATGAGCAGATATGATGAATGAGTTCTAAGCGACCTGCCTTAATTAGTCACTGTCGACATGGTTTGCCCTTCCTCAATAATTTCGATTACGGGGGAGATTACAAGAGTACCTTGACGATCGTAGCCGATTTGACATTGTAACTTCGGGATACAGTGGCTCGGAGATGCTTACTTGATTCGTCCCGGCTCAGACGGTCGGGAAAACCAACTGCTGATAATTACGCCCTGTGGACCATTTCGGTATCGATTGCATAGACCCTCAGAGGTAGTAAGCCGTCCGTCCCCTCCGCATCAACTCCTCATACATACCTTCCAAGGTTCCCTTGTAGATCTTATGCGTGCCACTCTATTTTCGATGTAACGGACCTACATACCTACAAGGATATTGCCTAATTACAGAGCTAGAAACAAGGTCAAAAAGACTCTTATTGCGGGAGCAATAAGCGTTCTGCATCATGGAGTACATTGCCTGACTATGGTACGTCCCGTTCCGCCCCGTTACGCCCAGTGACATCCCGCCTGCGCATGTCCGTAAAGCGGTGCAGAGCCCTGGAGGTAGCATCGAGTAGAACAGCGTCGCAATAGACTTCTAAGGTTGTCAGAGCGCCTGTGATGGGCAGGCCATCGCCGGATATAATTCAGGTACGTGGAAAGCTAGTCGACCTGTTGTGGCAAACAAGGCTGTACTGTGCAGGTGGTAGTTGCACCAAACGAGGTTGCATATGCTTATGACGTCCTGAGGGCAGTACACGTGCGCTTGGGGTACTGGATAAATGGAGGTGCTTCACGGACCCACAGCGGGGGCGGGAATACTAGGAGCATGCGGCGCAGCGACAAGCACTGTGACACTGCGTCAAGCTTTCCCAGGTTGGTTGTTGGCACTGTACGCGAGCAAGTATTGGGCTGGCATTAAGCGACTCACGACTTAGGCACCGCGCTCCGGTACGATAAAGGCTAAAAAGAAAAGACGGAAATCGAGAATCAGTTCCCCGTCAGGGTCGCAGCTACAGCTTCCCGCTTCTTGTCGTCTACCTCCAGATCCCAGAGCCTTTCGATAGTGAGTTTTGGCATCCGCGATCTCGGAATGTCTGATTCGTGGTCGCCCGGCAGAAGTGATTACCCACGGGGATGGATCCCGCATCACCCGGCCGGCATCCTCGTTTGTACGTATGGTCAGCACTAGTGGCGTGATCACAATCCGTCACTCAAAATGGAACGAATAATTGTAGAGATACTATCAAGGTACTGCATCCTTCCATTGTATACGGGCTGCAAGCCTTTCACCATCCGACTAATGAAAGCTTGACGCCAAACAGCCCCCAAAAAAGGTGTTAGCGAGTAAAAGCGTAAACGCCAACGTTGAACTGGGTCTTACTCAGGCACTGGTAACAGTAGATTGGGAGGTAATGGAGCCGGCGATTGCAATCTTGATCACTCTGGGAATTCTTATGGACAACTAACAATCTTTTGCTTTTGATTGAACGTTACACATGGTCGTTTACTCAGTCTTTGGGGTTTCCAGAGATGTATCACATCAGGTGTGTTTAAATTCCCTCTTTGTCCTCCGCTCAGAGAATACAAAAAAAGCGTTACCTGCCAGAACATCAAGAAGAAACTGCAATTCGTGGCGGCGAATAAGATTGGAAAACGAGTGTGGTATTATAGTAGATTATGAGCATAGAAGGGATGCTGCCTTCAAAATGAGCGTCACTGATAACGAGTCGACTTCGCTACCGTCTTGGTCATAGGTTTCACATCGCACACTGGCGACCGCCACTCCTTATCCACCTTCTATTTGCATTCCAAAGTGCTGCTATCGCCGTTCTTCTTGCAGGCTGCAAATTTCGGTCAACAATCTAGATAACATGTTGTACGCGTTTCGGAAGCATCACTTACTGGCAGTCACAACATAACCCTCCTTGTAGAACTTGCAAGAGTCACCGACCCGGTGTCGGCAATTGTTGGGGCAGTTGCATGCGCTGATAGCGTTTGGGGCGATCTGGACGGCCCTGGCCGTGTTATCGGTAGCCACTTCATTGCTGGTCATGACTGAAGGGGCAGCGACGGCCTGTGCGGCAAAGAGTGCCACGGTGGTGGTAGCAAGAAGGGTCTTGAAGAACATGTTGAATTGACTGATGATGGCACTGAGAAGTTTGGGTCCTGCTGTTGATGGTGGGATAGATGGTTAGAGTAGTGATGTTTGCGATGTGAAATTCTGAGAGAGACGTACGCCTTTTATGTCTCTCCATCTCCAACTACCACATGCTTTCCCAAATCCTGAGATGCAGTCGGCTGCACGTTCTCACATCAGACGCTATGTATTTGTGGTTCGTCTGTTGGCGGAAGGACTGGTAGAAATACAATTACGCCCGGCTCGTTTGCACTTGCATGTCGATTCTTCGTGTTGATCGTGATCGCGAGGTCGTCTTGATCCTTCGATGTGATCCTTTGAGCATCATACATTGCTCTGGGCGCGGAGGTACGTGTTCCACACTTACCTAGGAAACGGTACCGTGTGTAATGACCAAGATCCCTACTTGGTGACAGCATCGTCTTCGTAACCATCTCATTTCTTGTGGGGGCTCAAGCTTCACAACAATCCTGGTGTTAGGTACTGTGCCACATCTTATAGCCGCCGGAACGAATCGTGATAAGCAAAGATCTTCGGTACCCATGTACAACCCAATGATGCGAAGTCTGCATGTTCCAATAGATACCGGGATCTCTTGACTTACAAACGTCGATCCGTTCCCGGATACATGCATACCGCAGCCCGAGTTGTCTTACACGCACTGGACTTGCAGGGAGGTATTTGATCGCTGATCCTCTTCATACTTGAACGGATTACGCTCCGCAGGTTATGTCTTCTGTAGCTCCGCACAACAGCAAAGACAAATTCTACATCAGCCTAAGCGATACATAGAGCAATATCAACTCGCTTACTGGAATAACTCAGGTGACCAATAGTCGGCCTCAAGGTCTAAGGACCCTAGTCCGACGTCGAATATCCAACGGCTCAACACTCTGATCCTTTGGACTTGCTACACGTCCATTCTGGATAGAATTGTCCTTCCTACTATACCTGTCTTGGCATAATGAGCTCGCTCAGCACAGCAAACACGCCAGCAACAGCGAGCTTCGGTAATGAGGGAAATGGGGAAACGAGATGGCACTCTTCGAGTACATCTAGCGAAGAGAGCCTAATTCCGGTTACGCCATCTCTCTATGAACGATGGAGGACCTGGGGCGTTCGGGTGCCCTGGCGCATACTACCACTATCAAGGCTGAAGACTTCCAAGAATCCACAAAGAACGAAGAGATGGCAATCATCTAAATATGTCCTGATTGTCGTTGGCGTGTTAGTGATATTTGGTATTATCGCGGGAATGTGGGTTGTCTTGTGCTCGTCTTGTGTATACTGTGGCTGACTTCAATCAGGGTGTACATATACCTCATCACCGCCCTCATCCATAAGTTTACTCCTCCACCAAACTACAGCGGTCTTCAACACATCGTCGAGAACTGGACGGCACCGGATACCTACGGTGCACATGATCTGGCCTGGCGAGACGACTTCAGCCGCGACATCGTGCCCAAGAAGTGCCATTCACACAATGACTACTGGCGATCGGTACCGCTCTTTAGCGCACTTGCAGCCGGTTGTACAAGCGTGGAAGCAGACGTGTGGCTGGCGGACGACGGAGCGCTTCTTGTGAGCCACTCATGGGAATCGACTACGCCACCGCGGACATTGAAAAATCTTTATCTGGACCCGTTAACGTGGATCTTGACTAAGCGTAATGTCTCCCAGGCATCTGTATACCACAGAGAAATTGGAGTCTTCGACGCAGACTCGAGCGCCTCTGTTGTTCTTCTAGTTGACTTCAAGAACGACGCGTATGCAATCTGGAACGCGCTCCTGGTACAGCTACAGCCTCTTCGGGATAGAAATTGGCTCACGTACTACGACGGCGAGAAGATGCATGATGGACCGCTCACTATCGTCGGCACGGGCAATGTCGCCCTGGAGTCTGTTCAATCGAACCACACCAATCGCTTCGTCTTCTTCGATGCGCCGCTTCTGTCTATTGCCACCGGCAACACTACCTTCAACAATACAAACTCGTACTACGCCAGTGTCAGCCTCAAAGATGCAATTGGTAAAATTTGGTTCAACCGACTGAGCGCAGAGCAAGAAGAGATCTTGAAGACCCAGATTGAGATGGTACAGGAGACGGGGTTGCAGAGTAGATACTGGGACACTCCTGGCTGGCCGATCAGCTTGAGAGATATGTTGTGGTTTAAGCTCACAGAGTTCGGTGTCGGAGTGCTCAATGTAGATGACTTGGTGTCGGCAACGAAGTGGAATTGGCATCAGTGCGTCGTCGCTGGCCTGACCCTCTGCTAGCGTCACGTGCCAAAGAGCCGTTTCGGGACAAGCTCATGACGCAGAGCCCAAGCAGAGAGAGCGCCTCCGTGTCACCACACCGGCATCAGTAGCCAGCTCTTTCGCCCTTATTAGCATGCAGAAGAATGAACTTACATGAAAATCTACACTCTTGGTCGATCGATGCAATGGTGACAGCTCTGCAAACAGGGCAAGGAGATGCACGGACACGTGTGCAACAACGCGTCTCTAGCGCGCCGGCACAACTGAACACATGGGCTTCACGGCGAAGAGTACACCGTCGCTTGTACGCACCTTCATATATTTCGCCGACACGTGCTATAGTCGCTTCTGGCGCTACGGTTACCGGAAGTGCTTCGACCTGTACTTTCTGTTTGATCGGCAATGGAGCTTGCCTTGGCAGATGGGTCACTTCCGTTACATCCCTCCACACTGGAGAGGTGTCCTTGCGCCGGCTTCACCATGGCGGTTTCATGAACAACACACTTTTTGGTGGCATCACCACACCCGGCATCATTTCCCTCATCACTACATGATACCTTAATCCGACCACATCGCATAACCTCCCATTCAGGCCACCCACTTGGTGTTGGCTGCTTACTTCTCACGACATCATTTCTCCCATTGTATATTCGATGAGAGACTACAGGTCTACACGTTTATCTCACAATGCGTAGGATTAAAGTGCCCCGCGGGGTGCCATACCAGCGGCCAATGTCGAGACAACATAAGCGCACCCTTATATATGCGCTTCTTTCGGCCGTCGCGTTTGGCGGGTATTACTGGCTGTACGCGCAGCCCACCGATGCGCTCGCCGTCGCATTCGAAGAGCACGAAGCGTATATGCACGATGGATCGAGCCTCGCGCGCATCAAATCCGAGCAATCATATGATTGGCGAGAAGCGCCCTTTGTGAACACGATCACGTCCTACATACCGCTGCCGACTACCGCGCCTCGCATCCTCCCACGCGTCCAGTCCGAAGACTTTCCCGAAACAAGCGCGCAAAGAAAACAGAGGGAACAACGTAGAGTCGCTGTGCGAGACGAATTCAGGCATAGCTGGAATAATTACAGGAAGTTTGCATGGGCACAGGATGAGCTTAAGCCAATCACTGGTGAGGGCGAGGAGTCGTTCGGCGGCTGGGGTGCCACACTCGTCGATTCGTTAGACACGTTGTGGATCATGGGACTCAAAGAAGAGTTTGAAGAGGCCGTGGAGGCCGTCGCGGCCATAGATTTTGGCAAGACCAATCTGACCACCGTGAGCGTCTTCGAAACGACTATCAGATACCTTGGCGGGCTGCTGAGCGCATACGACATGAGCGGGAAGCCTATCTTACTCAAGAAAGCGATACAACTTGGAGAAATGCTGTATCGAGCGTTCGACACGACGAATAATACACCCCTGGGCTGGCTAAATGTGGAGGGCGTCAAGAAGGTACCCAGGCTGGCCTTCTCCGCCGAGAGCAACATTTGCTTTGCCTGTCTCGGAAGCTTAACCATGGAATTCACGCGGCTGGCACAGGTTACGTCAGAGCCAAAGTACTACGACGCGGTTGCGAGAATCACCATAATGATGGATCGCGCGCAGGATAGCACAAGGCTTCCTGGCCTATGGCCAACTATGGTGAATGCTGCGAAAGAAGAATTCAATCAATCTCGCTTCTTCTCCATCGGCGCGCTTGCTGACAGCACGTATGAATACTTCCCCAAGATGCATGCGTTGCTGGGCGGGGTGGAACCTGCATACGAGAAATTGTACCGCGACTCTGCCGAGATGATTGACGCATACATGCTGTTCCGCCCCATGGTGCCTGATAAGTTCCACGGAGAAAACCTACTCCTGTGCGGCGATGTCTTCACACACGGTGAAGAAGCCAAACTCGATCCAACCATGCAACATCTTACGTGCTTCATTGGCGGCATGTTCGGTCTGGCAGGCCGCCTGTTCTCTGACCCTGACCACGTGGACCTCGGCGCGAAGCTTACCAAGGGATGCATATTCGCCTACGCCGCCACACAAACTGGTATCATGCCCGAGACATTTGATATGGTCGCCTGCGACTCCCGCAAAACCTGTCCCTGGAATCAAACAGCTTGGGAAGAGGGTGCACTGTATCATTATAGCAGCAAATATGTCGAAAGTTTCAACGATGCAGTGGAAAAGTACAAGATCCCACCTGGCTTCACCAATATCCGCGACAAGCGGTATCTGCTCAGACCCGAAGCCATCGAGTCTGTCTTCATCATGTACCGCATCACTGGTGACCGGCAGTATCTCGATGACGCGTGGGACATGTTCACCAGTATCGTTGCCGCAACTCGAACGCCATATGCCAACGGACAAGTCCGAGACGTCACTTTCGTAGCGCCGAAAGCTCCAGGCCGGGCCTACAAATCTGTTCCTGGTGTCGGCGATGTACCTTACACGCGCGACGACAACATTGAGAACAAGATGGAGAGTTTCTGGACGGCGGAGACATTGAAGTATTTCTACCTCATCTTCAGCACGCCTGACATGATTAGCTTGGATGACTGGGTGTTCAATACTGAGGCACATCCGTTCCGGCGGCCGAAGCCGAGATAGAAGAAGGTTGAGGACGATGCTGGGGCTAGGGCTAGGATTAACGAACAGCGTAGATAGGATCGCTGGTATCGCCTGACTTGAGTGAGGAAACACCTCATCATCGCTATCGCATCTTGGCAGTGCGTAGCCGGAGTATTGCATTGGCTGGCGTTGTATGGTAAGCTTGGATAGCTTTGATGAACTCTTTACATTACATTTTACGTTCTCACTCTTTCGCTTCTCTTCTGACCGCGTTCACTTCTTCGGCTGCAGCGTTTCTTTGATAAAGAGGCCGCACCAAGCTATTCCGTCCTCCTCCGCTTATTGCGATACTCGTCTTCACTCGTAGGTATTGTGAAGTCTTCCTTCCTTTTGATGCCTTCGCTGTTTCCTTCCACAGCCAAAGTCGTCTCCACCGGCCCAACTGTCACGACCGGCTCATCCGCCTCCATCTTCTCAATCGCCAGGATCTCCTCTTTCTTCAACATCTCCTCCTTTTCCCTAATCTTCTTAATCTCCCCCTCATCTAACAACTCCTCATCCATTAACATCTCCTCCCCCTTAGAGTACTCCTCCGGCTCCGGCGTATTACCCACCACCGTCTCGAAAACCACCTGAAAACTGCCTTGTTTCACGAACCGCGAATCAACAAGCTGATCCCACTCCTGCGCCACATACCTGTACTTGTCTTTCGTACTCAGCCTCGGGTTCACATGCACCACTCCCCTCGACACCGCTAGCAAGATAGGATCCTGGTACGAAGATAACTGCGGATGGTCCTTCAACATGCCCGTTATAGCGCTCCAGGCGGTTTCGTAGATCGCAGTCCGTGTACCCGTATATTTCCCTTCAAGACCAAGATACCACGAGTCATCCGTCAAGCTAGGCCAGTAGTCTCGCACAGCCCCGGTCTTCCCTTTGCGCAGGCGCTCGAGGAAGCCAGATGCTGGAAACGCGTCGCGTGACGTGCGGACGCCTG
>Ga0265798_10006072_pt1 | contig 15969 bp, 13 predicted proteins | sample P3T30metagenome_FD_192430 | JGI IMG/M metagenome (GOLD analysis project Ga0265798, IMG submission 192430) | Plant litter microbial communities from East Loma Ridge, Irvine, California - P3 T30 | ecosystem: Environmental > Terrestrial > Plant litter > Unclassified | place: USA: California... | reverse complement strand
TCATGATGCCGTGCGTCTATTTTTTGCATTAGTATTGCAGTTTCCACGGGACGGGGGGGGGGCAAGGGAGACAACATGCCTCGGGACGAATAATGGCATTGAACAGAAAAGAAGAGAACAGCCAACGCGAGACAAAGAAGTTCTGTGACGCCTTGCGGAGGTTCTTCTCTTCGCCTAGCTTCCGGAGGATGGCATTTCCAATCTCTAGGGCACCTTCCGGAATTCCACCAGCGCTTGGCTCGTCGTCGACGACCTCGAATAACCGTTTGACGGCCTTGTCGTAGAACTCATCGGCTGCAATGGTGTCCTTGGTACTGCGGGCAGCTAGCTGGGTTCCAGACCGTACAGCAGGCTCCTCGGCCTTTTCAAGCAAAAACTGGCCGTCCTGCAGGACCTGCATAATGTAAAGCTCCAGGTTGGCTTTGCCGGGCCACTCCCGCATGCCTGCCCAGACGTCAAGCACGGTCCTGATGAAGTTGTGGCTAGATTTTGTGTCCTTGATTAGCTTTGCGCAAACGGTAGCCCAGACATCGGTACGGCGGAGATCCTCGGCGGAATCCGGGCCCGACGAGTTGGCAAAGATGGTGTAGATGAGAGCCGACAGGGGATCATGGCGCTGGAAGGAGAGCAGACGCTCGACTGGGCTCGATCCTGGCTGGTTCTGCTTCTGGTGGGGCCCGACGGTCCTGCCGCGGGGAGCCTGGAAGGCGGTGACGGAGTCAATAGGATCCATGGCTTGACGAAAGGACGTAAGAGCAGCGAGCTCTTGCGGAGAAAGATTAGAAATGCGGGTGGCAAGAAAGTCAGGATTGGTACGAATCTCGGAAATGAAATCTAGCAGGTCGTCCAGAATCTTGGATGGCACCTCGTTGAGAAAGGTGGAGGAGGTGAGGGGCTTCTCGGCCCTCATGTTTTTGGACTTTGCAAACTCCAGGTCGGGCTCCAGCAGGGCATACTGGCGTGTGGCGTCGCACGAGTTGCGGACATCGTTGAGTGCATTGTACAGGGTGGCAAAGGCCTTTTTGTCGTCTGACCGGAAGCTGTCTACCAGGGAGCGGTAGGAGAGCTCGCCGCAATGTACCAGACGTGCGGAGAGGGCGCTCGAGACCAGCCACCGGTGCAGGCGGACGCGGGAGTGGGCCTTGCGCTGCTCCTGGTAGCCCTGGAGGCGGATGAGATGGGCGAGTTCTGCGAGGGAAGTGGCCGAGGGGGGGATGGCAGCAGTCGGCAGGTACGAGTCGGTGTACGAAGACAGGTCGGCGGGGAGTAGGCGGGGCAGGCGGCCGGCGGGTGCAGACATGGAGGCGGGGATCTGGGGACGTTGCAGCGTGGTGGTGGTGGTAGTATTTGTGGTAGTGTTTGTGCTGGAGGTAGTGCTCTCCTGGGCGGCGCCAGATCGACTCCCCATGGTGGTAGAGAGCTGCTGGGTGGAAGCGCTCGGGGCGGGCGACCGGGGCGGGCTTTCAGGCCGGGGCGGAGCCTCAGCAGGCGGGTCGTCGAGGTAGGAAGCAGCAGTGTGCGAGGGCGTATGGCTCCTCGATGAGAGATGGGTGACGGTGGGCGAGGCGGCTACGAGTATAGGTCAGCGTGGGCTCGGGTGCCAGCTCATCGTACAGAGCGCATTGATGCGAGCGCAGCCAGCTATTGGGTCGTCCCGGCACAGACGTCTTCCTGGACACGCAGGCACGGAGACGCAGAAGGGCATTACACGCAGACGAGGACGGGAGGCTAGGGACAGCACACATACGCGGAGTGGTCGAAGACGGCTGCGCCTGGGGCGAGGCCGTGAGTTGGGTTCGTCGGATCATGTCGCCATGAGATGGCGGCGTCGTCGAAGCCCTACGGGGTGGGTGCGGGCCTGGGAGAGGGAGAAGGGGAGTTGGGCGATGATGGTCCTACAACATTGCCAGATGTAGCGACGGTATTGGGAGAGGGATCTCTGCTTTGGGCCCAACTCTCCACTGCCTTGACGTGTGCGCTGGCCCGCGTCTTGACTGTTTGGGCGGCATCGGTACGGTAGCGAGCATGGGGGCGTGTGATTGGCTGCGCGCCTCGAGTCCCTGCAAACAAGGTAACAGCCCCCCCCTTGACCTGCCTGCTACCGACCCACGAGCTCTAGATTGGTGGCGACGGCGGCGGCGACGACGACGACGACAACAGACCGCCTCCAGGCCATGACTTGCAGGACCAGCACATCGCCGTGAGACGAATGAGAGGGGGCGTCTAGCCGTCTGCATCACGCTGCAGCCCGCCCACATGCCTCAGCCCAGCGATGCTTCTTCCTCCGCCCACACGTTCCATCATGGCAGCCCCATGCCCGACCAAGTAACTCGTCGACAGCGCACCCCTTTGATCGGCCATGCCTCGCGCGCGGAGAAGGAGAAGAAGAAGAAGAGAGGCTCGCCAAGGCGCTCCCGCCGCCATGCCGCCATTGACGAGCTGGGAGACGGGACTGACTGGCTGACTGGCTGGCTGGGAGTGGCTGTTGACCGCATCTGCGGCCGCCCCTCCAACGCTGCCTGCCATGCTGCCCCTCCATGACTACCACCACCATCACGCCTCAACGGCAGCGCACCGCAACAGTCTCAAACAAGCTGCACAGTCGCTGCATCTGCAGCCTCCATCCAAACGCCTACCTACCCCCGCCAAAGCAAATCAGCGGCCCAGAGTCCTTCGCGCCCTCGTGACCCCCCGAGGCCCGTCGAGTGGAGCTGGCCCTGCCCCTGCGCTGCCAGCACATCAAGCGCAGCAGCATGCTGTCAAAAACAGCCATGCAACATGCTGCACGCCAAAACTCAGCGTCTGGCGTCGCGCCCTGCTGTGAACCGTTGTTTATCCCACTTCATCTCGCAGTGCATCGCTAGCCATGCACCCAAATCCCCAGATCCTGACCGGTCAACCATGGGTATCCCCCCGTCTGTCCAATGAGCCGCATCCTCGCACCGCATGCTGTGCTTTCTGCAGCATTTCCTGCCTCGAGCTATCGCTGCGGCTGCTGCGGAGCTTTGTTCCTTTTGCATGTTTGCAGCAGCAGCAGCAACACGTGTAATGCACCTGCAATTGCCCTTGTGCTGCTGCTCATCGTCGACATGGCCATGCCAATATTACGAAATTGAAACCTGCCCCACTGCTATCCCCAACCGTTACATTGCAACATGTCTGTACAGGTCGGTACATACAGTAGTCGACTCTACCTGGGTCTCGGACCTGCCAATCCATCTGCCGGTCGCGTGCAAATACCCCGCTACCACAAAAAGTGCCGGCTCACGGCAGACCGCTCCTTGATCAGGTACCCACGCCTACTGTGCATACCTGCTGTACCCAACAGAGAGCCCTTGGGCTGACCCTCGTCGTCGCCCAACCGCTGCCATCCGCCCGCCTATCTACACTACAATCCAAACATGGAGAACCCAAGCTAAACTTCGTCCCGCCCCCTTGTTAGCCTGGGCGTATCGCTCGGCCATCAATGCCCATGGCTTGCTGCGGCAAAACAAACCATCCCTTTTGCTCACCCGTGACTGCATCACAGCTTTGCTGTCCGGACAACAAAGTCAGACCATGGCTTCCCTAAGCAAAGGCGCGACGCGCTTGCGGCTATGCTGTACTTGTCGCTGCCACCAGATCCTTCTCCACTCATTGCCGCTGTCAACATGACTGGCTCCCTGCCACTCTTCGAGCCCTAGTTCATCGCTCGCCTTGGTGGCAAACACCTTTGCAGCTGATACCGCGCTTTCGCTGAATGCCCAGAGAAGAAGCTCCCTCTGAAATTCCCCGTCCGAAGACGTCGACGTGGTCATTACCGAATACAGGTCCAGGTCACGCTGCTTTGCAAATTTTTCTAGAGCCCCCAACAACGCCTCCCACGGCTGCGCGCTTGCCTCGTCACCAGCTTTGCTTTGCAAAAAGTCTATCGATTTGACGACCGAGCTGATCCCGAGCTTGTGGCCACCCTGGTCCCATTGCTTGTAGTCCTTCCGAAGTATGTCTTGCAGCTTTAGGCTGCCAATGTCCTTCTTTGCTGCATCAATCTCCTTGTAGAAGCTGGCACGATCAAAGGTGCCAGCTAATTGCGGACATGGCATCATCTTGGCTTCCAGGTACTCGACCGCCTGTCGGTCGTGTTCGGTAGTCTTGCTTTCGTCCTGGAGATCCGCTGTGTCGATGAGGATACTGGCCAAGCCTAATTGGGCAACCTCTGCATCCCAGCGTTGGACAGAGGCAGCGTCGTTGGACAGGCTGTCACCCTGCCCAAAGGCTGCGCCAGAGGACATGGCAGCTGCAGAGAGCGTGTCCCACAATGGCCGGCAATAGTTTGCTACCAGGCTAGTGCAGCTTCCACTCTTGACAATAACACGTGGCTCGTCGCCAGTGTCGCTGGGCACTTTGCCTTCATCGTCGTGGTGGTCAATGACGCCAGCAACGCGCCCGGAATAGACTTTTCCTAGTTGACCTTGGAGAGCGTTGTGGTCTACGAGGATCCACTTTGTGTTTTCTGGTGCAAGCTTGGACTGTATGTCAGCCAAGGCAGGCAGGTCATCAAGCGTGATCAAGTGCCTAGGCTCCATGTTGGCGTGCTGGAACACGGCCAGATACTCGGGTCGCAACTGTACATCGGAAGCGGGGATGTTGGTGATTGGCACATAGACTGGACTGAAGGCATTCTTGGGTGGTGACATGGACCGAAGGTATGCGTATAGAATGGAGCACGACATGGAATCGAGATCTAGATTTCATGAGCATGTACGGCCCCCGTTGCAAGTCGGAGTCATGCTCACCTGCGGACTCATTGCCAATGACAAATGTAATCTTCTCGCTGCCATCAATCGCTTTACGAAGAACGCCTTTAGCGTGGGTGAGAAAGCTCCGTAATGAGTTCCTCGGTACCGCCATGGTGATTCGTAGCGGTGAGACGGCCAAGGTAAGGAAGAGGGTGAGGTAGACGAGCGAATAGTGGTTGCAAATGACGTACTGGAAGCTCGGGCCACAACACGTGCATGAGAAAGATTGGAAGAAACAATGGTGAGCTTCCGGAGAGCGGATTAGATGGGATTAGGAAGCTTCCGTAGCTTGACATGTTGATGGAGCGAGAAATTTTCAGCCTTGGAGATGACTACCTGGGCCGTAAACCCGCTCAACGACTGCTACAGTAGACTGCGCAGCCTGCGTAACCTCGAGTTGCCCGTTTCGCTACCTACCCAGCACTTGGAAAGGTCTGGTGGGTTTATGACGATGATGGGAGAAGCGCATGGCAGTCCTGGGCGGCACACCGTGTGCTTGTGGTCAGCGGCGTGCTCAGGAAAGCTCGACACTGCCTGCAGGCACACCCCTCATGCTCCGCAGCCTGCGAGCAAAAAATTGCATAATGGGCATCATCTCTTCGCGGCTACTAGGCATACCGTCTCCATTCCTTTTCCACTCTTTGATCTCCACGTATTCAAAGGCATCTTTGAGCTTGGAGGTTGCACTATCGGTGATTGCAGACTTGTTGCTTGCTTTGCAGATCAGCACAGGAGTCTTGCTCTTCTTCTCCAGGGCTCTAAGCGGCACTGATTGCGACAGCGGGCCTCCGACGCTGACGATCCCGCCCAGCTCCTCACCCTCGAGTTCGGCGGCAGCCTGTAGTCCGACCATGCCGCCTTGGGCGTATCCGAAGATGATGATTTCCCGCGGCCTGTAACCACATTTCCCAATGAGACCCTCCCTGATGACCTGGTCTAGCACTATGCGCATCGACGCCTTGAAGCCAGTGTCCATGTCCATCTCGCCCGTGGTCGGATCGAAGGTCATGTCGTCGCCCCAGTGACTCCCGCCCAGGTCAAACGGCAGCGGGCTCGGTGCCTGTATGGCGATGCATGCTGTCTCTGGGAGATTCAGCTGCTGTCCGAGCTTCGTGAAGGAAGCATTGGTGTCGCCGAGGCCGTGCAGGAGGATCAAGACGTTGGTCGGTGGCTGCGAAGTGGGCGCTGCACTCGTTAGCCGGCGCAGATGCGAACGCTGGGCAGGTGACTTACGGGCAGTAATGCTCAAGTTGGCCGATGGGGGAAAGTCGGCTTTGGTGGGGAGTCGGCCGGGCATGTTGTTGGTGTGGTGTGAATGGCAGGCTGGATGTGTGGCTGAGTTGGGGCGCATTGATGGCTACGTACATGGTCGATCAGATTCGAGGCAGGCGGCCTGGGGTGAATCCCGGTAGATTTTCGCTCGCTAAACAGCTAAGCCTTGCCTTGGAGATACCCGAGTTCTGCGACGACGACGACGACCTTTCCATCACCAGAAAGTAAGGAGGAAGGCGAGCAGAAAAAGAGGGATATCCTTCATCATACCTCATACCTGATTCAAGCTCCAAAAGGATGCCCCTCGCCGCTCCCTCGGCGCCGGGGTCCAGATGGTTGGTCATGCAAGGCTAAGCTTTACCAAGGAAGCTTGTTCAGTTTGCCGTTAATCCCGCGACACCCTGCGCCATTACGCACGCGTCTATGCCTCATTGAGCCGGCCTTCATGCTCTGAGCCGACGTGTGGTCCACTAAGAGCGATATACGGCGTCTGTGGCGCGTCAATTGGCGCAAGAATAAGCTCAGGATAGCTACGGATGCTTCACAGCTGTGCCACAAGTGGTCCCTGAATGGCTGAGGAAAGTACCGGAGAGGGGCACCATCGGCCCTTGTACGTTGATTCGACGTTTCCAACAAGCCGCCGTCTCAGCGCTGGCTGATGACGCTGATGGAGAAGTGAGCGTGCATCGAGGTCGGCGGGGTACTTAAAGGCGCGTCAAGTACGCTGCCTGGGAGCATCTACATTCACCATCTTCAATCCAAGTCTACTACAGCTCTCACGCTTCACACAACAATCTCCAATTAGCAACTAAATCGCCACCATGGGTTTCTGGGGTAAGCTACTATATCCCTGTCTAGGTGTGCCCCAGCCAAATCCAAGATACTAATTTATGCCGTCCAGACAAGAAGGAAGACAACTACGACCAGGTCTACAACAACGACAACTTCGAGGAGAACAAGTCTAGCTTGGGCCATGAGGTGATTGCCGGAGGAGCTGCCTTTGCTGGTTTCAAGGCGTTTGAGGACCACCAGCGCAAGGAGGGCAAGCCCGTGTCCCACGCCTTTGCCAAGGAGCTGCTTGCTGGCTTTGCAGCTGCTGAGGTATATACATCCCATGGTAGCATTTCCATTAGCCGCATGGCACTAACCTGTCCCAGGTTGACAAGCTTGCCGAGACCAAGGGCGAGGACTGGTTCGACCGCGAGAAGGCTAAGCACGAGGCCAAGAAGCATGCCGAGCAAATGTACGATGACCACTATGTCGACAACCACGGCGCGGATCAGTACGACCCCAACCAGTACAGCCGTCCTCAGCAGTTTGACAACCGCGGATGGTAGCCGAGAGAGAGAGGTGGATGCAACAAGGAAGGCTGTGATTGGTGTACCCCTACACAAAGTTTAACATGAACCAATGAGCTACTAGCTTACACATACGATCCGTGCCCATTGCTGTGCTTAGTCTGCAAAACAAAACGTGGTCGTGCACATCACAACGGCGTGTGTATAGCCAGGTACCATTTTGTGAACCGTTGCCCATGAACGAGCTGGTAGTTTTCTTGCGTGTGTTGCCGGGATATGACGTTGTGCCAACCTGCCAATGGGCGGGCCAAGCGCAGTGGAGTCATGATTCGTGCGCCTCTTCACCAAAGCAGACCAGCATCTCCGGCCTGCCAGCTATCGCGACGTCGTTCAGCCGCTGCGCTGTCGCACCACGACCACCTTTACGTCCGCTAACCCAACCTCCCCCCCCCTCCCCCCTCATTTTCACGTTTACGTAGTACTACCTTGTCGCCCCATGTGTCTGCGAGGAGCTGCGCTGTTGTGCAATTCTTCCGTGTCTCGGTATTGACGCGCCGAGTAGACTGTTATGAAATTTGCAAAGTGAGAGTGCTGCTCCAGCCGTGGCAACAATGACACTGACGACAATGACAGAGAGCTAGAGCGTGATCTCGTGCCAGAGTGGCGGCTCAAGTATCTAGACTACAAGGTATGCCGATCCATCCACTAGCTCAATTCCTGGTGCTGTTGGTCTTGGTCGCTGTCACTGTCACTGACACCCCGCCAGGTCGGCAAGAAGAAGCTCAAGGCCATCAGTCGTGCCCTCCGCAATGTCGAGTCGTCGACGCCGCGACCCCGCCGACGCCGCGGCAGCAACGTGCTGCCCTCGCCCTTTGACGCGGCACCCAAGTACACCTACCTGAACCGCGACCATGCGAGACATGGCGAGACGACCAGCGCACGCGAACCAGACGACTTGCGTGCCCTGGCCATTACAAACAGCCGGACCAGGCAGACGAGGGAGCAGGGTAGCCAGCTTGGACGCACACCAGAAGAGGAGCCATTGAATCAGAGCAGGAGCGAGCGATCAGGATTCGGCAACAACTATGGCAGCATTGTTGGAACCCCTCCCAGCGGTGGACGGAAGAAGTCAAAGTCAAAGGCCTGGACACCGCCGTCCTTGACCCTCCCAGGCGCAGCCCTCGATCCCGACCACGCGGGTTCGTCGCTCCACAAGCAGCAGTCGGTCACGCTACCCCCGCCTGCAGAGCTCGACAATGACAATGCATTCGAGGTTGGCAAGACCGTCTCTCCCAAGCACCACAACTCCCTGCCAGCCAAATACAAGAGCGTCTTCACCCCCAAGCGCATGAACTCGAATCCGAGTCCCATCGTTCAGCCTCACTCACGCCCTTCGATGCGCCGCATCTTTTCACTAAACAGCAAAAGCCCTCCGGCAAGTCCCGGCGACGTCCCACTTGAGGCCTACCGAGATCTGGACTTTCGGCAGGCAGAGTTCTTCAGCTTCCTCGATGGCGAATTGGACAAGATTGAGAAGTTCTACAAGGAGAAGGAGGACGAAGCCACTCAGCGCCTGGCTGTGCTGCGCGACCAGCTCCACATCATGAGAGACCGCCGCATCGACGACATCATCCAGAAGCAAACCGATAAGATCAATGCAAAGTCGCACAAGCATGATGGCAGCCATGCTCTCAGTGGAGGTCAAAACACCAGCTCGAGTGACGAGAACCAGCGCGTCAACAAGTCTACAGGAGGTGTCCTTAGGGATACGTTTTTGAACCCCATAGACGCAGCATTGGAGGCCATTAATGCAGGCAAGTACGGGAAGAGCACAAAGAACATATCGCAGCTCGCAACACCAGCAGCCCTCCAACCCCAGGACAACGTTGACAGTCGCCGTGACTTTGCTCGACGTCCCGAGTTGCCAGATGTTCCCTATCAAACTGCGAAGCGGAAGCTCAAGGTAGCGCTCCAGGAGTACTATCGAGGACTGGAGTTGCTCAAGTCATATGCCTTGTTGAACCGGACTGCCTTCCGCAAGATCAACAAAAAGTACGACAAGACTGTCAACGCACGGCCATCCTCGCGTTACATGAACGAGAAGGTGAACCATGCCTGGTTCGTCAATAGCGATGTCATCGAAGGCCATATTCGCACAACTGAAGACCTTTACGCCAGATACTTCGAGAAGGGTAATCACAAGGTTGCCATTGGCAAGCTCCGCATCAAGATTGCACGCGCAGGTGACTACACCGACAACACCTTCCGTAACGGTCTATTGCTTTCGGCTGGTGTTATGCTCGGTATCCAAGGCATCATCAAAGCCGCCACTATAACTGATCTAAGTGATACAGACGATAGCACTCTTGCCATGAATACCAGCTATCTGTTACAGGTCAGTCGAAACGGGCGCTGGGTTGCGCTGTAACCTTGCTAATTCATACAGATATATGCCGGGTACTTTCTTGTCAACTTTCTGGTTCTTTGCTTCTGTTTGGCATGCCGCGTCTGGCATGAGAACAAGATCAACTACGTTTTCATCTTCGAATATGATACCCGCCACCACTTGGACTGGAGGCAACTTTCAGAGGTACGCACAACATTCCGCGTCATTGCGCCCCAAACTAATGCGTGACAGCTCCCTTGCTGGTGTCTATTCATGCTTGGCCTCTTCATGCAGATCAATTTTCACCAAGTTGGTGGAGAGGATGTCTATTTGTATTACCCGGTCATTCTTATTGGGCTATCAGTAGCTCTTCTATTTTGTCCTTTTAAAATCTTCTATTTCCGTACTCGCATGTGGCTGTTGTACTCTTTGGTATGCGTCTTGAGCACTGCCGACACGGCTGTTTATCGCTAACATGGTGACAGTGGCGCTTGTGTCTTGCTGGCATATACCCCGTCGAATGGCGCGACTTCTATCTAGGCGACATGTTCTGCTCTCTGACATACAGCATGAGCGTAAGCAATGTCGATGTTTGTTCTGATACATGGCTAACTTTTACAGGGTATTGCCTTGTTCTTTTGTCTATATGCACACGATTGGAACAACCCACCGCAGTGCAACTCGTCCCACCTACGTGTTACCGGTTTCCTTAGTACGGTGCCTGGTATATGGCGGTTGCTGCAGTGCCTCCGGCGTTACAAAGACACTGGAAACAAGTTTCCTCATCTGCTGAACGGCGGAAAATACATGGCCACTATTCTGTTTTACGCCTCCTTGAGTATCTACCGTATGGACAACAGGCCATCAACCAAGGCAGTCTGGATCTTATTCGCTACCATCAACGGAATCTACACGAGCTTTTGGGACATTTACTACGACTGGAGTCTGGGCGACCCGCATGCCAAGCACCCGTTTCTGCGAAAAGAGCTGGGATACAAGAAGGTTTGGTGGTACTATACTGCCATGTGCATCGATCCCGTCTTGCGGTTTAACTGGGTCATGTACACTATCGTACCTCTCCAGCTACAGCACTCGGCATTAACCTCCTTCTGCGTTTCGCTCAGCGAGGTTTTCAGGAGAGGAATGTGGTCAGTCTTCCGCGTGGAGAACGAGCACTGTACGAATGTGGGCCGCTTCCGTGCTAGCAGAGACGTGCCATTACCGTACTACGTGCCATCTGGCGAAGTGGAGGTGGAAGACCACACGTCTGGTATTCCTCGTGCACCTCAGCGCATCGACGAAGAACAGCCAGACGAACAACATCCTTACACTCCCACTGCATCTCCGACGTATCCCCCGCCCAACCGCTCTGCTACAGCGTCGGGCACAGACCTCGAAAGAGTACAATCATCTGTCCGCAAGCGTCGCGCTCCTCAAGACGAGTTCCGGCCCTCTCCCCTTCAGCGTGCATTCACCCATGTCGGCGACATTTTCCGCGATGCCCACGCCGAGGACTTTGAACGCAAACTCAAGCCCGAGCTCGGCCGCGATCCACGCGATGCGAACAAGCTGGTCGTCGACGACGACGATAGCGAAGACGAGTCGGATAACGACGAAGAGCCATCGGAGATTGCGAATGCGAGCGGCAGCGGTAGCGATGGTGTGCGGAGCAGGCAGAGTGAGATGGAGGCCGAGGTTGTGGCAGAGGCCGTGGCTCAGGTCGACAACGAGGCTGGAGATGATGAGGCATTGAGTGCGTTGGACAGGATACGCGAAGATTTAAGCTTGGGGGTTAGAGATGCGAGGTCAGATTGTACGCATCAGGAGTGAGGAGTTTCCCTGTGTAGTTTTGTGGCGTGCTTGATTTGGCCGAGCTCACTCTTCAGGTTCAAGGCGGTGCCAAGCTCCAAAAGTAACATGTAGAGAATGCATTGCCAAGGACAAGAGGATTGGAGTTATGCATTGGCATGTGCTAATGGCAAAACTAACAATCCCATGCCCCGTCTGATTATCCCATCAAGTCGCAGAGAGACTTTCTTTTGGAATACCCTAGTGTTTGGGAGGCGCGCTCGGGTCGAAGCGAGTCGACTAAGCCGCATTGGGCCATGTACCTGCATGGGTAAGGGCAGTCATCTCCGTCACGACTTTTTTTTTTAAATATCTGAAGCGCGTTGTTGGATGAGGTGGAGACGTGAGCGAGGCCGTGAGACAGCCGATGCAGTGGAGTGTCGGACACTTGATGATGCAATTCGGCGACAAGTGAAAGGGTAAGGAGATGCTGGCGCAGTGAGCAATGCCACTACTAGCATCAAGATTCAGCGTTCTCAACGAATCAAGTCGAAGCCGCGGAGCACAGAAAAACACTCGACCGTCTCCCTTGTACGTATATCCACTTGTGGTGCCAGGGAACAGAGATGGGAAATGAGACGGACCGCTGCTCATCTCGCGCGCACGGAAGAGACGGCCGTGGTGATGCAGTCGATAGGCGAGTTTAGTGCGCAATGGGTTCCGGTAGCAGTATGTAGTGCATGCCATGCTGGTTAGAAAGAAAGAAAAAAAAACACAAAGCTGATTGGACGTATCCGTGCGAGCATGGGTGCAACGCGATATCACGTGAGCAGGGCGCCGCGTGCGATGATGGGATTCACGTAGCAGTGCTTTGTCACACCGTTGCTTTGGGGTTTGTGAAACCCACCATGGGCGGGGTAAGCGAACTACGTTAATTGCAAATCGATCTCGTGAGCGTGCCCGATGACGCATGGGCAAGGCGTCGCGGATGCATGTCATCTCTAGCACATGTCATTGGCGCGGGCAGTTGATGGGATCCGGGCGACTCTGCAGCGAACATGGCGACAACTCGTCTCTGCCCACGGGCTGGTGTTTGACTGCTGAACGCCTCGTGATACTCGGTGGTGGCGCCACCTAGGCCCGGTGTACGGCGTGGGCTTGCTCTGGCATGTTACTCAACAAATTTAAAAAGAACCACACTCGATGGCCCAAGGTCCCGACTGCGGCTTGGAGGCTCGCGCCCAGGCAGTGTTGATAGGGCGGGCAGTGCTCCATCCGGATGGAACAAAGCAAATGGAAGCGCGGCAGCCGTGCAAGCGATGAGTTCTGGTGGTGGAAAGTACGGTGAGCAAACCAATGCTCGAGACAGGGTTGGCCGTCTTCAACTTGCAGCACCGCTTGGCGGCCAAAGTCACCATGACGTATACGAGGATAGCCAGGGTAGGTGGGTAGGGGGGCCGTGTTTGGCCTCGCCGGACTGGGAGATTCCGTCTAGCAGAAACGTCAATTGGATAGATGGTCTTTTGCAAAGCCCAAATCCGCGTCTATCAGGTTGGCACCTCGGTCCCAGCGTCTTCGGTCCCAGCCTCTTGTCGGGCTGCTGCAGTGCCCAAGCGACTCCAGTGCGCAGACCCCCCCAAGCAAACGGGCGGGGGATTTGCAAGCCAGCGGTGCAGCAAGGCCCAGCGCGCGTTCATCGTCAAAGTGGCAAAGGACTAGGTAGTGTTGGGCCACAGTGTGCCAGGCAGGCATTGAGGGGAATTGTCGGCCCGCTTGCTCTCACCCTAGCGCGCTACGATAAGCTCGACCATGCATCACTTGCCGTTGCCCTGTAAAACCTTGCCTCCCATCGCTATTTGAGCATGCGAGCCTCTTCACCCTCGACCCATCCCCTTGTAATCGTAATACCGCAAAAATGCCTCCAGATCCAAAAGATGCCCCCTTTCCGATGAAGCAGCTCATCATCATCGGTATGTCCATGTCCATGTCCACGTCCACGTCACGCTGATTGGACCAATCTGACCGCCCGCTTAGGAATATGCCGATTCTCCGAGCCTCTCGCCTTCAACTCCATCCTGGCCTACTCGTCAGTAATGGTGCAGGATCTTGGCATCAGTAGGAGAGATGCCTCCTTCTACGCCGGCCTGCTGGTTTCCGCCTACGCCATTGCAGAGGCTCTGACGGCGCCGCTATGGGGGCTGATTTCCGACAACTACGGCCGAAAGCCCGTTGCGCTCATCGGCCTGCTCGGCGTCGCCCTGTCCAGCCTTGTTTTTGGTGTTGCGCAGACGTACTGGGTCGCCCTCCTGGCACGCTTTGTCGGCGGTGCGTTGAACGGAAATGTCGCAATCATGCAAACCATGGTGGCAGAGATGGTCAAGAACCCAGCGCACGAGCGTAAGTAAATCGCGCAGACCCGCATGTGCTACATGAAGCTAATGCGAGATAGCGCGCGCATATGCTACTCAACCATTTGTCTGGACCTTGGGCAGTATCATCGGTTCGGCAATGGGTGGTTTTCTGGCACAGCCGGCAGTATTCTACCCACACGTTTTTGACAAGCATGGCCTCTTCGGACGCTACCCGTATCTTCTGCCCAACCTGGTGGCAGCCCTTGGAATAACGCTCGCCATCATCCAGGGAATGCTCTTTCTCGAGGAGACTCTGGTCCGCGAAGAGAAGCCCGAGGGCGAGAATGGCATTGCCGACCACCACGACTACCATGACCACCTCGACACCATCAACGAGACGCCCACTAACGAGCGGAGCCGTCTTCTTCCGCCCCCAGCAAACCACCTGAACCGGGATCGCGAGACCCGAGGCTCGACTGCTGGCTCCATGCGACACCGTGCTTCCATTGCCAGCTTCACGCGCGATCGATTGGCCTCAATCTCCGTTTCAGGCAGCATCCGACACATTCGAAAACGTGCGTCGTTCATGGAAGAGGGCATGCCCACGCCATTCGATCAGCGATTCGATATCCGCCGCTCTTCTTTTGGAACCATGCATTCCATCAAGATCCAGCAGGACGTGCTACCCATTCGCGGCGGTCCCACCCCGAAGCCCCGGCATACCTTCAACCGCACTGTTCTCATGATCATCCTCGCAATGTCCATCTTTGCCTTTCATCAAATGGCCTTTGTCTCCATTCTCCCAGTCTACGTTCTTGACCCGCCGACTTCGACAGGCCTGGACTTCAAGGGTGGTCTCGGTATGGACCTGCACGACGTAGGCACCTTCCTTATCATCAACGGATTCATTACCCTTTTCGTTCAGGGATTCATCTTTCCCATTTTCGTCGAATGGGCCGGCGTATGGAACTCGTTTACATGGATGATCATTCTCTACCCGACTACCTATCTGATCGTACCCTTTATCAGCGCCCTTCCGATGGAATTTGAAACTGCGGGCATCTACGTTTCGCTCTTTCTACAGGCCTTTTTCGCCATCATCGTATTTCCATGCGCTCTGATCCTAATGAAGAACGCAATTCCTTCACCGCTCGTCCTCGGCCGTGTCAACGGGCTAGCCATGTCTGCATGCTGTTTGGCGAGGACGATTTCCTCTCCACTCATTGGTCTCATCTACTCACTCGGAGGATCTGCCGCAGCCTGGTTCGGTCTTGCTGCTGTGGCCATCTTTGGCGTGATGCAGTTGATCTGGGTACCCAAGGAGGACGTTGGCCCGGTCCAAATCGACAACGGCCTCAAAAAAGTTATGCATCACGACATGGACGAAGATGCTGTTGATGACATTTCAATCATCGAGTCTGTGCGATAACACAGCTCACGACATTTACAGGCGCATAGTTTGCCACGGGGGGACCTCATTTTACGACGGCGGATATGGGGTAATAGCTTTTAGAGGGGCTTGATGTTCGACGGTTGCATGGTCGTTTGGCGTTTTCGGTCTTCCTCCGGATCTTCTCGAGGGTTGGCGTTTTCCTTGGCCATGACCCATGCTTGCATTTTACTCATATCTTGCATAGAGGTTTACAAAAACTCACCATCATTCGTGATCTGTTCTTCTGACCAGTCTCTTGACGCGACGCTTTCTATTCGTTTGACTGGGCTAATTGTGACTTGGACTAATAGCGCACGGCTAGGTCGATCTGGGAAGATCTTTATTGGATCCGCAGTGGGGCTACTACCTCCCGTGGAGATGGATGCTTCGATAGTGCGGCCGAGGCTAGACACAGCAGCATTTACTGATATCGTGTTTTTGTACGTTTGTGTAGCAAGCATGACCGGCATCTTCCTAGATCTCTTGTAGTTCCTGTTACTAGACCATGCTCGAATCACGTCATACCCTGAAATCAGGCCGGATGTTTTGAATGTATGCAGGGTTAATCCCGTTTCTCATGCCACTACTTGACTCTCCAAGGTTCTTTGGAGCCATGTTGACTGTCAAAGGCCTTGAAAGGGTGTCGGTGGCTGACAGGGGGGGG
>Ga0265798_10006071_pt1 | contig 15971 bp, 17 predicted proteins | sample P3T30metagenome_FD_192430 | JGI IMG/M metagenome (GOLD analysis project Ga0265798, IMG submission 192430) | Plant litter microbial communities from East Loma Ridge, Irvine, California - P3 T30 | ecosystem: Environmental > Terrestrial > Plant litter > Unclassified | place: USA: California... | reverse complement strand
CCTCAAGGCGCAAAAGGTTTCGCGCTGGAAAACCTGCGTTCGTCGTCCGGCACAAGGGTTTTGAGAAATTTGCGGGCGAACCGGGAAGACGAACAGAGCTTATGGGTTTCGATAAAGGTGGCCGCGGGAACCGTGGCGGGCGTGGCCGCGACAAGCGCGACAGCTTCGGCGGCGGCGACAACGAGTTCGGCGGCGGCAGCAGCTTTGGCGGTGGCGGCGATCGGTTCGGCGGCGGCGGCGGTAGCAGCTATGGCGGCGGCGGTGGCTCGAGCTACGGTGGCGGCGGTGGCAGCAGCTACGGCGGCGGCAGCAGCTTCGGTGGCGGCAGCGGCGGCGGCGGCGGTGGTTACCGCGGCGGCGGCGGTGGCGGCGGCTTCTCGGGCGGCGGCGGCGGCGGCGGTGGTCGCGGCATGCCTCCCCAGGTCGTCGGCGAAGGCACCGGCGTCGTAAAGTTCTTCAACGCGCAGAAGGGCTTCGGCTTCGTCGTTCGCGATGACGGCGGCGAGGACGTGTTCGTCCACATCAGCGCGGTCGAGCAGGCCGGCATGGTCGCGCTCGCCGAGGGTCAGCCGCTCGGCTTCACGCTCGTCGACCGCGGTGGCCGTATCTCGGCGACCGACCTGAAGATCGACGGCGAGCCGATGGCGGTCACCGATCGCGGCCCGCCGCGTGACCGTGATGCCGGCCCGGGCACGCCCCGTGGTGGCGATCGCGACCGTGACGGTGGTGCAGGTGGCGCACAGCGTCAGCTCACCGGCGAGAAGGCGACTGGTACGGTCAAGTTCTTCAACGCGATGAAGGGCTTCGGCTTCATCCAGCGCGACGACGGACAGCCTGACGCATTCGTGCACATCTCGGCCGTCGAGCGCGCTGGCATGGCGACGCTGAACGAGGGCGACAAGCTCGAGTTCGAGCTCGAAGTCGATCGTCGCGGCAAGTACGCTGCGGTGAACCTGAGCGCAGGCGGCTGATCCAGCTGACTGACTCAGAACGCTGATCGTACCGTGTTCGGTAGGATAATGATTGCGGCTGGTCTTGCTTTGGCGGGATCGGCCGTTCTCGTTTCATCGTCTTTGGTGTCGTCCGCAGCGCCCGCGCAAACGCAGCCGCCGCCCGAAACCCGCGTGCCGGTGCTGTCGACGACGATCGTCGCGCGCTACCCGCACGATCGTACCGCGTTCACCGAAGGGCTGCTCTGGCACGACGGCGCGCTGTACGAGAGCACCGGGCAGGAGCGGCAATCCGACGTCCGCCGAGTATCGCTCGCGGACGGCAAGATCCTCGCCAAGGCGCGAATCGACCCTGCGCAGTTTGGCGAAGGCCTCGCGCTGTGGAAGGACCAGCTCGTCAGCCTCACCTGGCACGACGGCATAGCGCACCGCTGGGACGTCCGCACGCTGAAGCCCAAAGGGCAGAACCGCTACACCGGCGAAGGCTGGGGCCTGACGAGCGACGGTGTCTCGCTGCTCCAATCCGACGGCAGCCCCGCCATCATTTTCCGCGATCCGCTGACGCTGGCCGAGCGCCGCCGCGTGGCAGTGACGATCGACGGCCGGCCGTTACGCGACATCAACGAGCTCGAATATGTCCACGGCGCGCTGCTCGCCAACGTCTGGCACACCGGCTTCCTGGTCCGCATCGATCCCAAGACCGGCAAGGTCGGCGCAGTGATCGACCTCCGCCCGCTAGTCGCAGAGGTGGCTGCGACCGACCGCGAGGCGGTGCTCAACGGGATCGCCTGGGACGCCAAGGCCGACCGGCTGTTCGTAACGGGCAAATACTGGCCGACGCTCTTCGAGATAAAGATCGCCGCAACACCGCGTTAAGCCGGGACTGCGCCTTCTACAGCACTAGCGTTCCATGTTCTCCCGCGAAGGCGGGAGCCCAGACTGGACTCCCGCCTTCGCGGGAGAACATGGAAGCCGCCGACCGCCTTCTGAACGCCGTCTCCAACCGCTGTCATTCGAGTTCCGTCATCCTGACGAAAGTCAGGATCCAGAGCCACGAGAGCTAGCCTGTTTTTACCCTGGATCCTGACTTTCGTCAGGATGACGAAAGCGCGTCTCTCTGGAGAGGGGCGCTGCGTAGATGGTGAGTTCCGCTAAAACCCCCGTCCAGCCGTCGGCGCGACCGCACGAATCGCGGCCAGCACATGCCGCAGCAACCCATCCGCATCGTGATGGATATTATGCCCCCCCGGCATCCCGACCTTCCGCGCGTTCGCGGTCGTCAGCAGCGGGCACAGGCTGTCCGTCTCCTCCAGCCCATAGATGCACGTCACCGGCGCCCAGGTCAGCCGATTGCCGGTCGTCGCCCCCATGCTGTCGGGCGTACCGTGATCGTAAAGCAGGCTGGATGGATCGGCGCGATAGAACACCGTGTCGCCCGGCAGGATCAAGACGATCGCGGCAACGCGCGTACGTAGGTCGGTAGGCAGGTTGGCCAGCCCGGTCTGAACGATGTCGGCGCCGTAAGACTGCCCCATCACCACGACTCGCTTCGCCCCCGTCCGCGCCAGCGCCGTCCGTACACCGTCCGCGATGATCGCATCGAGCTCCTGCCGCGTCCGATGATGCGCGAACAGCGCCGGCGTCGTGATCCCGACCACCGGGATGCCGTGCTCGGTCAGCCCGCGCGAGGTCGAGGCGCCAAGCAGGAACCGAAGCCCCATATCACCCGAGAAGTTCACCACCGCGATTGGCGGAGGTCCCGACGCATGCACGCCGATCGCCGGATACACGTGTACGGGATCACGGTCGAAATACCCGGCGAGGTAGACGAACAGCACGACGATCGCGGAGATGATCCCGGAGACCCACGCGCCGCGACGGACCCGACGTCTGGTCTTCATGCGCGTAACGTCCATGCAGATCTCCCGAATACTCATGGCGAGGCCAGACCGCGGCGATAGCGCCGAAATTCGATCCGGCAACCACGTGATGCCGTTGCGGGATCAGTCGATTACGTGATCATCCGCTTGAGCGTCTCGATCCGGTCCGCCTCTGCCGCGGGCTTGTCGGTCCGGATCCGCGCGATCCGTGGAAAGCGCATCGCCACGCCCGATTTGTGGCGTTTCGAATCATGCAGCGAATCGAACGCGATCTCCAGCACCAGCGTCTTCTCCACCTCGCGCACCGGGCCGAACCGGTTCTGCGTATGGTTGCGAACGAAGCTGTCGAGCATTTTGAGCTCTTCGTCCGTGATCCCGGAATAGGCTTTCCCGACGGGGAGCAGTTCGCCCTCCTCGGTCCAGCAGCCAAAGGTATAGTCCGAATAGTAAGACGACCGCCGCCCTGAGCCGCGCTGCGCGTACATCATCACGCAATCGGCGGTCAGCGGATCGCGCTTCCACTTGTACCAGAGCCCCGCACGCCGTCCGCCAACATAGGGCGAGTCGCGACGCTTGAGCATCACCCCTTCGATCGCCGCGTCGCGCGAGGTCGCGCGGATCGCCTCCAGCGCCGTGAAGTCGTCCGCCTCGATCACCGCGCTCAGGTCGAACCGCTCCGGATCGAGCTGTGGCACGAACGCCTCCAGCCGCGCGCGGCGTGCCGTCCACGGCAGCGTCCGCAAATCTTCCTCGCCGTCAATCAACAGGTCGTAGAGCCGAACGAACGCCGGATAGTCCGCCAGCATCTTCGCCGATACGGTCTTGCGCCCGAGCCTCTGCTGGAGCGCGTTGAAGCTCGCAGCACCGCCGCCATCCTCCAGCGTCCCGCCCTGATGCTCGCCCTTCACCAGCAACTCGCCGTCGACCGTCCCCGGCGTCCGAAACGCAGCGGCGATCTCGGGGAAGCTCCCCGTCACGTCGTCGCCGGTCCGGCTGTAGAGCCGCGTCTCACCCGCGACATGGACGATCTGGACGCGAATGCCATCCCACTTCCACTCGGCGGCATAGTCGGCGAGATCGACGCGCAGGTCTTCGAGTCCATGCGCGAGCATGAACGGCCGAAATACGGGGACGTCCGCGGGCGTCGGCTGATCGCCGGTCCCTTCCGCCCAGGCGAACAAACTCGGATACGGCGCATCGAGCCCGTGCCACACCTCCTCGACCGCATCGACATCGAGCCCGAACGCATCGGCCAGCGCGGTCTTCGCCAGACGCGCGGACACGCCGATCCGCAATGCGCCGGTCGCCATCTTGAGCAACGCGAACCGTTCCTCGGCGTCCGACCGGTCGAGCATGTCCGCCAGCGCACCGGGCGCATCGGCACGCGACAACGCCGCCAGCCGCTCGACGACATCGGTGATCGACAACGGCGTCGGATCGACCGGCACCGTCGGCTCAGGCCAGAGCAGCGCGACCGTCTCCGCGGTATCGCCGACATAATCGCGGCTCATCCGGAACAGCACCGGGTCGACTCGCTCCTCGATCAACCCACGGATCACCGCCGACTTCACGCCCTTGAGATCGAGATCACCGGTCAGCGCCGCCATCGCCCAGCCGCGATCGGGATCGGGAGTCGCGCGCAGGTAATCCGCGATCAGCTTCAGCTTGGCGTTGCGCGACCGGGTATAGGTGAGCGAATCGAGCAGGGCGGCGAAAGCGTGCATCCCCGTTCAACGCGCCTGCTGGCCGAAGGGATGCAGATACGAAACGACCGCCGCCGGATGTGCCCGACGACGGTCGTTGATGCTCTCTACAAATTCTGGCGTCAGTCGATCGCGTTCTTGATCCCCTTGCCGGCGAGCAGCCCGAGCACGAGGAAGACCACGAACAACGCGATGGCGATGAAGAACAGGATCTTGGCGATACCGATAAACGCACCGCCCACGCCGCCGAAGCCAAGCAACGCCAGCACAAGGCCGATGACGAGAAAAGTAACCGCGAGTTTCAGCATGTCGGCCTCCGCAAAGTGAGTTGGACTCGGTCAACCGGCCGGCCGGTAGTTGGTTCCAGCATCGTAACGAACCCTGTCAAGCTGCCAGTCTAGACCAGGCGCAGAGCGCCGAGCGCGAGGACGACGCCGGTAACCAGAAACAGCACGCCGACCGCGCTGCGCAGCGTCTTCAGCGGCAATTTGCACCATGCCGCCTCCCCCATCATCGCGGCGGGAACGATCACCACGAGCGAGCCGAGAGTCACGCCGATCGCCGCAAACGCTGGAACCGGAGACCGTGCCGCGAGCGCGAGCGTGATGAACTGGATGCCGTCCCCGAACGCGAGGATGAACAGCCCCAGGAACGCGGTCGCGACCGCGCCGATCTTCCACCGGTCGAGCCGTTCGGGAACCTTGGCCGGGAAAAACGCGCCGCCGCCCTGCAACAGCAAGGCGACCGCGAGCATCAGTTGCCGGGCGTTAGGCGCGAGCTTCGGGCCGATCACCGTGCCCAGCGCCGCCGCCACACTGCTTGCGGCGAAGATCGCCAGCGCGGCCATGGCGATGACGAGCCCCGGTCGACGCAGGCGGTCCGACAGGATCGCGGCCAGCCAAGCGGTCCGATCGCCGATCTGCGCCAGGGCGGCGGCGACCAATGCCGCCATCAATGCATCCATGCGCTATCCGGCCAGTCGGACCGAGCACGCCGCGGCAAAGGCGTGACAGGCCTGAACGTCCTGCCGTTCGCAGCCGACCGCATCGCGCAGGATGCCGAGCCAGCCATGCACCAGCGCGCCATGCTCGCCGCGGGACAATGCCGAATCGACGAAATGCGCGACGGTGACCGCGGGGTTGAGGCCGTTGCTATGCGCGATCACGCGAATCGCATCGACTTCGGCGGCGATGTCACAGGGGCGGGCGTAAGGCGCGCGGACGTCGATCGCCGCGATCCGCGCGGCGAGATCGGCCTTTACGGCGATCATATCGTCGATTCGCGCTGCCACGTGTCCCGTTGCGTTTCGTACTGCCTGCCCCATGATCCCGCTCCTTTTCTATGCATGGACGTTGCGCCCAGGCGGGTAAAGGCGCAGTTAAGTGCGTCGTCGAGCGTCGTTCTGTGCGGCAAAGCTTGACTTCGCGTCGTGCGTCCGCCATGCGCCGAGCCTGATCGAGCGGCGGCATGAGTTCGCCGCTTTCGCATTTTCAAGCCATAGGAATTTGGGCTCATGGCCAAGCCGACCACCGTCAAGATCAAGCTTCTCAGCACCGCTGACACCGGCTTCTTCTACGTCACCAAGAAGAACCCCCGTACCAAGACCGAGAAGCTCTCCTTCTCGAAGTACGATCCCGTCGTGCGCAAGCATGTCGAGTTCAAGGAAGCCAAGATCAAGTAATCCGGCCGGCGGTGCGAACCGCCGTCCGATTGCGACGATTCGAAAAGCCGCGGGCAACCCCCGCGGCTTTTGGCGTTTGCGACGCTTCATCTGCGTTCGTCCGCCTGCTCCCGTTCGTCCCGAGTAGCCGTCGAGTAGTCGCCGTAGGCGGCGTATCGAGATGGCGTATCGAAGGACAGGTTAGTGCGCGCAACACATGCTTCGATACGAGCCCTCGATACGCTTCTACGAAGCTACTCGGTCTCTACTCAGCACGAACGGACGTGGGGACAATGAGCGGAGTCCCTACGCGCTTTCGCTTCAGATCAGCGTCCTCACCGCATCCATGAACCGCGCCAGACTGATCGGCTTGGACACGTACGCATCCGCGCCCGCAGCCCGGATCCGCTCCTCGTCCTCGCGTCCGGCATACGCCGTCACCGCCATCACCGGGATGGCCTTCAACGCCTCGTCCGCCTTCAGTTCGAGGATGATCTCGTAACCGGTGACGTGCGGCATCTGGATATCCATGATGATCAGGTCGGGCACGAATTCGCGCGCGCGTGCGACGGCGTCGCGGCCGTCTCGCACGGGTTCGACGGCGAACTGATGCGCGCGCAGCAGGTCGCAGAATAGTTTGAGGTTGAGTTCGTTGTCCTCGACAACGAGCACCTTCTTTGCCACCGATCCACCTTATCCGGAAAGAAGGCACGATAGGCAATGCGCGACCGCGATTCAAACGAAGACGCCGAAGCGCTCGCCCTGCGCGCGCTGGTATGGACGCTGGTCGAGCCCGACCGCGCGATGCGGCTGTTGTCGGTGACCGGCTTGGAGCCGCAAGACCTCCGCGCAAGGGCGAGCGATCCGACGGTCTTGTCGGCTGCACTCGGCTTCCTCGAAAACCACGAGCCTGACCTGATCGCCTGCGCGGAGTCGCTCGGCGTGAAGCCCGAGGTGCTGGTCCAAGCGCATGCCAGGCTGGACCAGGGGGACTTTGAAGCATGAGGCCGCTGCTGATCAGCGATTGCGACGAAGTGCTGTTGCACATGGTCAAGCATTTCGGCGTCTGGCTCGACGAGCGCCACGACATCGACTTCGCGATCCAGCACGGCGATTTCTCAACCGCGATGACCCGGCGCGACGGCGGCCCGCCGCCCTCGCGCGAGGACATGTGGGCGATGCTCGGAGAGTTCTTCCCCGCCGAGATGCACCGCCAGACGCTGGTGCCGCATGCGGTCGACGCGCTGGAGCGGCTGGCGCGAGTGGCGGACATCGTCATCCTCACCAACCTCCAGGACGAATGCCGCCAGCCGCGGATCGAGCAGCTCGCCAAGTTCGGGATCGAACACCGGGTCGAGTGCAACCAGGGCGGCAAGGGCACGCCGGTGTCTCGACTGGTCGAGGAATATGGCTCGCCGGTGACGGTGTTCGTGGACGACCTCGCGGTGCATCACGAGTCGGTCGCCAGGCACGCGCCGGGGGTGCACCGGCTGCACATGGTCTCCGAGCCGACGCTCGCAGTGAGCGTACCGAAGGCGCCCGAGGCCCACGCCCGGATCGACGACTGGCGCGAGGCCGCGGACTGGATCGCCGCGCGGTTCGAGGCGGGTTTGCCGGCGGACGCCTGATCCCCTCGATCCTCCCCCGCCAGGGGGAGGTGGCGCCGCAGGCGACGGAGGGGGAGGCACACGCAACACGGGTTTCCCTTACCTCCCCCTCCGTCTGGCGAGGGCCAGCCACCTCCCCCTGGCGGGGGAGGATTGCTCGAACGGCGGTTCGTACCAAGGCCCACTTGACCCGTCCCCCACCGCTGTGGTGATACTTCACCCATGACCGATCGTATCGACCGCAAGCTCGAAGAGCTGGGCCTCACCCTCCCACAGGCTGCCGCGCCCGTCGCCGCCTATGTCCCGACCGTGCTGGCGAACGGCATGCTCCACATCTCGGGCCAGCTACCGTTCAAGGACGGCGCCCTGGTCAAGGGCCGCGTCGGAGACGATGTCTCGCTCGAAGACGCGCAGGAGGCCGCCAAGCTCTGCGGCCTGATGCTCGTCGCGCAGATGAAGGCGGCACTCGGCACGCTCGGCCGCGTCGAGCGGGTCGTGAAGCTCGGCGTGTTCGTCAACTCGACTGGCGATTTCACCGATCAGGCCAAGGTCGCCAACGGTGCGTCCGAACTTATGGTCGCGCTGTTCGGCGATAGCGGCAAGCACGCGCGCTCGGCAGTCGGCGTCGCCGTCCTTCCGCTCGGCGCGGCGGTCGAGATCGACGCGATCGTCCAGGTTTCCGCCTGACCGTCTTGGAGGCGCGCCCTCGCGTCTCTACCTAAGGCGGCAATGAACGCCGTCACAGCCCGCATCGCCCAAGGCGTCACCTCGATCGCGGCCGACGATTGGGAGGCGTGCTCCGGCACCGCCAACCCGTTCGTCGGCCATGCCTTCCTCTCCGCGCTCGAAGCGTCACGAAGCGTCGGCGGCCGCTCGGGCTGGCAGGCGCTGCCGGTCGTCGTCGACGGCCCCGACGGCAAGCCCGCCGCGATCGCACCCGCCTACGCCAAGAGCCACAGCCAGGGCGAATACGTCTTCGACCAGGGCTGGGCCGACGCGTGGGAGCGGGCAGGGGGGCAATATTACCCCAAGCTCCAGATCGCCGCACCGTTCAGCCCGGTACCGGGCCCGCGCCTGCTGCTCCGCGACCGCGACCAAGCCCCCGCGCTGATCGCCGCGCTGGAGGCGGTCACCGACCAGAGCGGGCTATCCTCCGCGCACGCCACCTTCATCGACCCCGACGAAGTGGCGCTGTTCGAGGCAGCCGGCTGGCTGATCCGCCAGGGCACGCAGTTCCACTGGAAGAACGAGGGATACGCCAGCTTCGACGACTTCCTCGCCGTCCTCGCTAGCCGCAAGCGCAAAGCGATCCGCAAGGAACGCGCCGCCGCTGTCGAAGGCCTGACGATCCGCCACCTCGTCGGCGCCGAGATCACGCCCGAGCATTGGGACGCGTTCTGGGTATTTTACCAGGACACCGGCAGCCGCAAATGGGGCCAACCGTATCTGACGCGCGCGTTCTTCGACCAGATCGGCAAGACGATGGGCGACCGCGTGCTGCTCATCCTCGCCGAGCGCGACGGCGTACCGATCGCCGGCGCGCTCAACCTGATCGGCGACGACACGCTCTATGGCCGCTACTGGGGAGCGACGGAGGAGGTGCCGTTCCTCCACTTCGAACTCTGCTATCACCAGGCGATCGACGCCGCCATCGCGCGCGGCCTGAAGACCGTCGAGGCCGGCGCGCAGGGTGAACACAAGCTCGCGCGCGGCTATGCGCCCGTCGCGACCTACTCCGCGCACTACATCCCCGACCCGAGCTTCCGCCGCGCGATCGCCGACTATCTCGTCCGCGAGCGCGAAGCCGTTGCCGAGCAGCAGGAGTATCTCGGCGAGCTTACTCCGTTCCGGCGGGGCGAGCAGCAGCAGCCCGGTTGACGCGGTACAGCAGGCTGGTGCCGTCGCGCCGGATTAGCGTCAGGTCGCGGACCAGCGCCGGATCGAACTTCGGCGGGTGGATCAGCCACACGTAATCGAACGCATCGCGCGGGAATTTCTCCAGCGCCATCGAGATCGGCCGCCAGAACTGGCCACGGCACTTGATGTCGCTGACGATCTCCGAGGGATCGTGCGCAAAGCCCTTCGCCGCCGGATACTGCGTCGTCATCAACTGCGCACCAGCCATCGACCATTGGTCGTTGGTGAACGCCAGCCGCCGCTCCAGTAGCAGCGCGGGCACATGCTCGAGCCGCGAATACGCCCAGTCGTCGCGACAGCGCCGCCCGACGAACGACACGACGCGAGACCGCTCGGGCACCGTATCGATCGCCGCGATCGCCTGGTCGTAGCTGCGATCGTAGATCAGGTAGCTGACCGTCGTCCCCGCCAGCCGCACGCCGAAGAACGCAAAGCCTAGCACTGCGAGCACCGCCGCGCCGCGTAGCGAGAGCCCGTGCCGCGGCCGCAGCGCGATCACCGCAATCCCGAGCATGAACGGCGCGAGCCGCATGTCGGCATAGGCCGACCCGAACACGATCCGCGGCAACAGGATATACACGATCGCGAGGAACAGCGCCGAGAGGCTCAGGTTGCGCGAATACTCGATCGTCTGGTCGCGCACGCCGCGGAACAGGATCACGAACAGGACCGTCACCGACGCGATGTCGAACGTCATCCAACGATCGCGCAGGACCATCGTGATCCAGTTCATCTTCCAGCGCCAGTTGAACCAGTCCTGCGTCTTGCCGCCGACATGATCGCCCGACCGCCACACCACCATCATCACCATCGGCAGCGCGAGCGGCAGGCAGTTCAGCCCCGCCTGGATGCACGCCTTGAACCAGCCATGCGCCCAGCTCTTGGGATCGCTGTCGCGGCGGATATCGTGCTGGCGGATCAGCTCGGCGGAGAAGGCGAGTACGCCCAGCACGCCCCAGCCGAACGTATGGCATAGCCACAACAGGCACGAGATCGGGATGAATATGGCGGTGCGCAGCCGGGTGCGCTTGAGCCGCCCCATTCGCAGCCACAGCGCGAACAGGTTGAGCGCCAGCGCCATCGCCAGCGCGAAATTCACGAATCCGAACTGGAACGGATAGCTGTAGGCGAGCGGCAGCGCGAACAGCGCGGTCGCCGGGATCCGCCCATGCACCTCGCGCGCTATCCACAACAGCCCCGTCACGGTCAGCGCCGGGATCGCCATGACGATCAGCTTCACCGCCAGCTGCAACCCGAAGATCGGCGCGAGCGGCTCGATCAGCAGGTCGATGCCGAGGTTGCCGATCATCTGCCAACGGAAGTTATACCACTGCGAAAGCCAGGGATTATCGCCGATCGCCAGCTGAACGCGGTAGCGCCCCATATGGCCGGGCAGGTCGACCAGCGGCGGAATCTCCGGCCACAGCAACGGTATGATCGACGCCAGCGCCACCGCCACGACGAACCCGCGCGTCTGCCACCACTTCAGCCGCCCCGTCATGCCGTCGTCCACTCGTTCCCCGCTACCGCAACGTCGTTACCGAATGCGATAGAGGCGGAGCCTCGCCCCGCGCAAGGGAAGACGTTCGAAGCCCGCCGGGGCATGGCCGGATTGCAGCATCGTTGCGAGGCTGTTCGGATAGCTATGGGTTACGTCGATCTCGGAGAAATCGCCGGGGCAAAAGGCGACATAGGTAACGTTCCACTCACGGGCGATCGCCGCGCTGCGGTCGGGACGGCTGAGGAAATAGCGATACATCGCCATGTTGCCGCGGTTGTTGCGGTGATAGCCGGCGCCGACGGTCGACAGATGCGTCGCGCCGATCAGATAGGACGCCATGTTCGTCGGCGCCATCACGATACCCGGCGGATAGCGATCGACCTGCGCCCAGGCATCGCCGGTATTGCAGAGGATCTGCGGCGTCATCGGCGGCGGGATCCGTACGCCGGGAGCAAGGATACGGAGCGCCAGATTGGGGGCTTCGGAATAGGCGATGCCCGACGATACCAGCCAGGCACCGATCAGCGCGGGCGCAGCCCAGGTCGTTCGCCGCCGTGCCGCCAGGATCAGGCCGGCCAGTACCGGTACGACCGTCGGCGCACCGATATAGGTTCCCCGCGCCTGCGACAGCGAGACGAGCGCCGAAATGCCGATCACGCCGACCAGCGGCATCGTCACCGCCCAGCGCTTCGGTGCACGCGCGACCATCCAGACCGACGCGATGCACCCGGCGAGCAGCAGGCCACCGATCGACAGCGTGCGCGCAAACGGTTGCGCGAAGATGCTGTTCGCTTCGTCGATGTGCGGGAGGAAGGCCGCGCGCAGGAAGGGATCGACCATCCCATACGGCCCGGTCAGGCATCCCGGATAGGCGGCCAGTGTGCCACCCAGCGCAAGCGCACCGAGCACGCCGCCCGCGACGATCCGCGATCGCCATGTGCGCAGCCACGGTGTCGCCACGGCCAAGGCTCCAAGCGCTGCGGCGACAGCGAGCGTGCCGGTGGCGGACGCGGGCGTGAAGGCGTCGCACAGCGCGGCTGACCAATAACTGGGCCGCATCGCCACCAGGAAGACGCCGGTCGTCGCGGCAAGGGCTGCCGCGAACGCGGCTAACCGCAACCGTTCGCAGTCACCGGAGACGACCCAGAACATCGCCAGCGTGGCGACGAGGGCGGCGACTTGCGGCGCAGTTTCCAGCCCGATGACCAGGCTGGCCGCAACGGCGATCCCAGTGATGACGCCGCTGGCGATCGTCGGTCGGCGCATCATCATGAGGATGGCGATTTCGATGATGACGATCTGCAGCGCGTGGTGGTCGATCCGCCCCGGGAGGAACAGCGTGATGCCGGGATAGGCGATGCCCGCCAGAATGGACGCGACGACGGCCGCCTCGTCTCCCCATAACCGGCGGGCGATCCGCACCGACAGGACGATGTTGCAGGCGAACAGCAGCGCCGGATACAGCAGCACCGCGGTCAGTTCGGCGCTGTGACGGCCGACCAGTGGCGTCGCCGCGAGGATAATCCCCGCGATCCCGAAATCGTTCAGTCGCGACCAGTGCATCGGTGCGCCGAGCGGGGGCGCCATGCGATATTGCGTCCAGTCGTCGAAGGCCTGGTCGTTGAGCCAGTCGCGGACCTGCGCCAGCCGCATCATGTCGTCGGCATCGGGCAGGATCAATTGCCCGACGCGGTGCCAGTCGGTGATCGCCCAGCAGGTCGACAGCAATGTCGCCAGAACCACCGCGACGATCACGTCGAAGCGGATCGTGCGTCCGCGGCGGGCATCGGGAGCGGGCGCGTCGTCGAATGGCGGCGGGTTTGGCATGCGGTCATCCTGAAGCGAACATCGTCGGCTTAGCGGCGAATAGTTAACCCTCTTTTTAGCGTTGCCTCCGTATGCCTTCGGGCAAGGGAGGATCATCCATGCCGACAGTGCTGGCCTATCAATCGCCGATCGTCGAACGCGATACGTCGGGCACCGAAGCGGAGGATGCGCTCGAACTGTCGATCGTCATGCCCTGCCTCAACGAAGCGGAGACGCTGGCGCTGTGCATCCGCAAGGCGCAGGAATTCCTGCGGACCAGCGGGATCGCCGGCGAGGTGGTGATCGCCGACAACGGATCGACCGACGGCTCGCGCCAGATCGCCAATGCGATGGGCGCACGCCTCGTCGGTGTCGACGCGAAGGGCTATGGCGCTGCGCTGCTGGGCGGGATCGCCGCCGCTCGCGGCCGATACGTGATCATGGGCGATGCTGACGACAGCTACGATTTTCTCGCGCTGATGCCGTTCGTCACCGCGCTGCGCAACGGCGGCGAACTGGTGATGGGCAACCGGTTCCAGGGCGGCATCGCACCCGGTGCGATGCCGCCGCTGCATCGGTATCTGGGCAATCCGGTCCTCAGCTTTCTCGGGCGACGCCTGTTCAACGCGCGCATCGGCGACTTCCATTGCGGCCTGCGTGGTTTTCGCCGCGATTCGGTCCTGGGTCTCGGACTGCGATCGTCGGGAATGGAGTTCGCCAGCGAGATGGTGGTCAAGGCGGTCATGCACCGGCTCGACGTCCGTCAGGTGTCGACGACGCTGTCGCAGGACGGACGTAGCCGCCCGCCGCATTTGCGGACGTGGCGCGATGGCTGGCGGCATCTGCGCTTCCTGTTGACCTACGCTCCCCGGTTCCTGTTCGTTTATCCCGGCTTGCTCGCGGCGGCTGGCGGCACGGCGGGAGTCGCGGTGCTCGCGACCGGCGGTGTCGAACTCGGCGGTATCGAACTCAGCGCGACGACGATGCTGTTCGCGGCGATGGCGATGCTGCTGGGCAGTCAGCTGATCGGCTTCGGCATCCTCGCTCGACTGTACGGCGTCGCCAGCGCCTTGTGGCCGACCAGCATGCGGGTCGAGCAATTCCGCCGCCACTTCAGCGTCGAGCGCGGCTGCATCGTCGGCGGACTGCTCCTGCTGCTCGGTATGGCCGGGAGTGCAGGTCTGCTCGCACAATGGGGGCGGGCGGGATTCGGGCCGATGGAGCCGGTCCATCTCATGCGCTTGGCGATCCCCACGATGGTGGCAAGCGTCATCGGGTTGCAGACGATGTTCACCAGCTTCCTGATCGGATTGATCGATACCCGATCCGATCGCTGACGGTGCGACGGACATGAAAAAGGGGATGATACGATCACCGTATCCTCCCCTTTTTCATGTCCGATGGTTTTTCGATACCAGACGGTGCGCTTCAGTTCAGCGCGAGAGCACCGTGACGAAGTGCAGCCCGCGATCGAACAGCCACGAGAACGGACGGGGATACAGCGACAAGCGCGTGGCGAACCGGCTGCTGCCGAGGTCTAGCGTCCGCCAGATGTTGGTCCATTCTTTGCGCGACAGATAATTATACGGCAACCGGACGCCGTGGGCTGCGTTGCCGACCCAATCCATGAATCGCAACGTGGTGTTCGCCGCGATCCCGTCGCGCAAGTGGTCCTTGATGATGACCATCGGCGCGATACGCGCGATCTCGGCGAGCACGGCTTCGGGATCGTCGGTATGATGCAGCACGTCGACCACGATCGCCGCGTCGAACGCATTGTCGCCAAACGGGATATGCGCGCCATCAAAGGCGTGAACCGGGATCGCAGTATCGGGGCGGACCAGCACATCGATGCCCTCGATCACGACATCCGGGCGCTTTTGCATGATCAGCACGGCCAGATCGCCGCTCCCGCATCCGACGTCGAGCACCCGTGCGCCGTCAGGCAGCCGTTCCGCGATCACGGCCGCCAGGCGACGCACCCGGCGCCCGAACACCAGTTTATCATGAACTGCAGCTAGCACGTCGCATCTCCCCAATCAGAAATGCGAGCCTGCCCTCAAGTCGATGACATTTGGTTAACGTGCGGTATCAATCGACAAGCGTGCCTTACCGGTCGCGCCGCCCCAGCAAGCGCAACCGCAGCGCGTTCAGCTTGATGAAGCCTTCCGCGTCGCGCTGGTCGTACGCGCCCTGGTCGTCCTCGAACGTCACGACCTTCTCCGAATACAGCGAATTCGGCGATTTGCGGCCCACGACGTACACGCCGCCCTTGTAGAGCTTCAGCCGGACGGTGCCCGACACCTTCGTCTGGCTGTGGTCGATCGCCGCCTGCAGCATCTCGCGCTCCGGTGAGAACCAGAAGCCGTTGTAGAGCAGCTCGGCATAGCGCGGCGCCAGCTCGTCCTTCAGATGCGCGGCGCCGCGGTCGAGCGTCAGCTGCTCGATGCCGCGGTGTGCGAGCTGATAGATCGTGCCGCCGGGGGTCTCGTACATCCCGCGGCTCTTCATGCCGACGAAGCGGTTCTCGACGAGGTCGAGACGGCCGATGCCGTGACGGCGGCCATAGTCGTTGAGCGTCGACAGCAGCGTCGCCGGGCTCATGCCCTCGCCGTTGATCGCGACGCCGTCGCCGCGCTCGAAATCGATCGTGATGTATTCAGGGACATCGGGTGCGTCCTCGGGGTTCACGGTGCGCGAATAGACGTAGTCGGGGACCTCGTCCCATGGGTTCTCGAGCACCTTACCCTCGGACGAGGTGTGGAGCATGTTCGCGTCGGTCGAGAACGGCGACTCGCCGCGCTTGTCCTTGCTCACCGGGATCTGGTGCTGTTCGGCGAACTCGATCAGCTTGGTGCGGCTGGTGAGATCCCATTCGCGCCACGGCGCGATGACCTTGATGTCGGGCGACAGCGCGTAATAGCCGAGCTCGAAGCGGACCTGGTCG
>Ga0265798_10006070_pt1 | contig 15974 bp, 11 predicted proteins | sample P3T30metagenome_FD_192430 | JGI IMG/M metagenome (GOLD analysis project Ga0265798, IMG submission 192430) | Plant litter microbial communities from East Loma Ridge, Irvine, California - P3 T30 | ecosystem: Environmental > Terrestrial > Plant litter > Unclassified | place: USA: California... | reverse complement strand
GCCGCTTCGTAACGCAGCGCGCCATCCGTAACACCAATGCCCCGTATGAGGGCCATTTGGTTGTTCTTCGGCGAGCACAAGGCAAGTCGACACAGCAACCGCAAATTCTGTTTCTGCATTGCCGGCCTTCCGCATCTGTTGGCTGGAGTACAGGCTAGCAGACTAGCAGTACAGCATCGCGATGGCTTGCTTTGCTTGCTGTTCTGACTTTCTTCCTTTGCATCCGCCCCGCCTGTCTACCTGACGGCAGCATGCAGCGTGATGCCTCCTTGCGCGGACTCGACCACCAGCAGCGATTGCGCTGCCGATCCTGTATACCTTATGTATGTATACTCCCGGCACCACCGTTGAAGCCGTTCCAGCTTGGGCAACGAGTCCCTGCTAGACGCCGAGCCCGCTGCCCGCCAGGCCCAGGAGAGGTCTGTGTCTGTGTAGTAGATGGCGAGGAGCGAGGAGGCTGCTGCAGCGCAACGCAACGAACGCATCACTGAGACACGACGCCTGGCTTTCTCTTGGGCTTTGCCTAGGAAGCACACGCTACGACTATCAGCCGCGAGAGCCTAGCGGGTCTGTAATCCGCAACGCGTGCTGTCGTGAGAGCTGTCACGTGCTGCCAGAGTAATTTAGGTATATGCAGGCCCTAACAAGTGACGTCGAGACTCGGTGGTAATAGCAGACTCCACACATGTGTCCACCAGCCTCCATGCAGAAAGAAGTTCTTTACAGGCGTAGAGTGGATGCATATCGAAGAAACTGCCTCCGCCAGCGCTCCGGGTGTGATATTTTAGTAATCTCGCCTTCCAGCAGCAGTTCAGATATCTACAGATCTACAGTATACTCAACTTTTCACACGTGAAATCACCAGGGCACCTAGACTCGCACATGCAACGACTAGGGTCCCGCGGTGGCTTCAGGACCCCCCTCGCCTCTCCTGAGCCCATATTGGGCAAAGAGGGCTTGATCAGCAGCATGACGGAATATCGATAGATTGTGATAGATTGTGATAGATTGTGAAACTCTTGTCAGCCTCCCCAAGACTCGGAGATGCTCTCTTTAGACTTCCATCTCCACCTTTCGTCTCCCAAGGCTTGCTGGAGGCTGTTGTCCACAGGCTTCCAGATGATCTCGTCTCGCCTGGCCTGGTCAAGCAGCTAGTCTGCCGCCCTTTCACCGGAAGTAAATTCCATCCTTCATAAAGTTGGCGCTACATTCAAGACCCCACAACTCTAATGAAAGCCGGTATCGCGGAGCAGCGCTATTTCACTTTCCGATCTTGCACGTCCAGAATGCCAGGTTAGTATTCAGCCTCCGGTTTTGTGCATCCCGGATGGCTGCAAGCACTCAACGAGATTTGATGGTCTGAACTGCATTTCTTTTCTTGGGTGTTCGCTCATCGACAAAGTCCATGCTTGACACACCCGTCTGCAGCAGCACAGCCTCGGGCTGGGCACACAACAATCAGGTCTCCACCGAGCTCGTGGACACATCGCAATGACGCTCCGGAAGCCAATGGTCCACCAAATTCCGGGCAATACCAGCGGCATCCCAGCCCAGACGCGTCTTTCTGGCGTCGTCGACCGCGTTTCCACGCGCCATTCGCCAGCAAGCTAGAGCTCCACCCGAGAGAAACTTGAAAGTGAGAAGGATCAAAGCAGCTAGAGCCGTGGCGTGTGGAAACGACGGCGCAGTAGCGCATCAGCCTCTCCTTCTCCTTCCATCCATCTGGCTGCCAGAACCACGTGAAGCCACATTTCCTAGTGTCTACCACCTACTCATAGTAGGTATGTACGCCTTGGTCTTCTCTCAAAGGGCAATCTGGTACGAAGCCCGCCAAGCGGCTGTGCCGCGAATTATTAAGGAACTTGTATGGGTACGGTCGTTACAAGCCCCGAGTACTACTGCGCGGGCTTGAATCATCATGTGCGTTCCCCGTTCGCTTTGCTATTTTCCGCCGAACTACTGTACTTAATGGAGCGCCGCCCGGCCACTCCGGGGGCTTACCTCAACACATCATCAAACGCGGCGATGGAGTTGAGGTACAGTAGGTCATTATGCGGGCTGTTTCGAGCAGTCAGTGCTCCGGCCGTGGATCTCCGATTTCTCGATCAAGAAGGTGAGAAGAGAGAGGTTTCGCAGGAGGATTCATTATTGCCTGCCTGGCAAATTGAGTCCCTGGGAGAGAGCATCATTATTATGCACCGTTGCCTCCTCAGCTGAGCTGTTCCGGCTGTCACTCCTTGAAGTCCTTGGTTACGACGAAACTACTACTAGCACCAACACACTTTCTAAAAGCAAAATCCGAGATCTCCAAGACTATTGTTACGACGCTTGACAAGATTTTGGTCCGATCTCGCCGTTTGAGTTTTTGCCTGCATGCATGTCAAAGTCATGTCAGCCTGTTCGACTCCACTCGACTCAGAAAACCATAACTTCTTCTAGACATTTTTCACGTCATCTGTCCTGCACCAGTGGATACCAGACTCTTTTACCACCTTGGCGTAACCACCAAAGGCAATTGATACTTACATACAAGGGATCCACCTAGAGCCACCTTCGGGTCTCGCTTGGGAAATGCAGCCTCGCACCCGGACTCCAAATATTGAATTCTTCCGCACTACCGAGGGTATGAGACGAGGATTGCCTGTGCTACCGCTACTACTCCACCGAATAAAGAAAAAAAAATCACAAAGACGACGATCATGGCTTCGCAATGTCCACTCGGAATCAATCATGTACTCACTCTGTGCGACAAGCCAGGTCCTTCTCATGGGGCTTACATTCTATGTTCGTTGACTTGCACGCAGACGGAAAAAAACGGTCAACGGCGTCTCAAGTCCTCTTTTGGTCAGCGCAATTTTGCTCCGATACAAATCATTATACTGATACATGTATACACTTGAGCCTGACGAACGTTAGTTGCATCATTGCGCGTAATGACTATACGACATCCGACGATGTGTAGTCAGGTCAATTTACGTACTGCAGCCTATTACTACTGAACCAATTCTACATCGCGAGCAGGTCTCACTCTCGACTCAAACAACACACGATCTGAGTTCTGGAACAGACCCCTTCGTCCATGTCATCTCGAATGATGATGCACGCCTGATGCAATCAAACGATCTCCCATCGCTACCATGGGCGCTGTGTTGACTGCTCGCAACTTTGCATGAGCGGTGCTATCATTGATTTGGTCATACCGGAATAGGCATGAGCAATAGCAACCACTCCGACTCAATGGCACTAGAAAGCTCGCAGATGACTTGAGGTCCTCGTGGTGGTGGTATGCCTATCGCGGACTCTTCAACGACATCTTGAAAGTCGGCTGCGCTGCAAGAGTGAGCACCAACAACACAATGAGATGTAGGTATTCTTTTGCACATCCATGCGTGTCTCTATCTTTTTATCCGTCTATCCATCAATCCCAGGTACAGTTCCTCCGCACCCAAAAACACTATCAATCAACTCCAATCGCAGAACTCCCCAATCGCCCGAGCACATTCCTCGACACCAGCGATAGGCAAATCGTGTCCGCCCTCGAGAACTTCCACCTTGACGTTCCCCCGACCAAGTGCCTCGATGGCATCCGATTCAATCTCTTCGGCAACAATCACACCATCGTCCTTGCCCAGCAGCATCAGAACTTTGCCCTCTCTCAAACCTTGCTTGACAACTGCAGGATCGTTCGATTTCGCCCTCTGCGCATCAAGACGAGATCCAACGAGCTTCCAACGCGGCTGCTGACCGCTGATTGGCGAGTTCTGAATGCTCGAGATGAACGCAGCCACGAAGCCTGGGTGGGAATCAACCTGCCACGCCACCGAAGTAGCGACATTGAAAGGTGGTCTTCCAGAAAAAAACCCGCCGCCTACAGATGACTCCCGCCCTGCAACATTCCCATCAGGAGTCTCAGCCTCAGCACCCTGCACAACCCCTACCTTTGTCTCCTCCGGCTGCTGCTTCGACGAAGAAGAAGAACCACCCACCAACCTCCTCCCCACCAAGCCCTCCACAACCCTCCGAGGCAACCACCCACCATAAACAACCTGACTCCAAAAAGCAACCCTCTCCCCCCTCAACAACCCAGCCGGAGCAACAAGTACCATCCCCTCAACCACATCTGGAAACCAAGAAGCAAAATCAACCGCAATGCCTCCCCCAAGCGAATAGCCTACAACCGTAACCTTGCCACCCCACCACCCACCATCACCACCCGCATTCAGCTCCGAACTCCCCAGCACAAAAGCAATCTGCGCCGCCCACAGCTTCCCGTCCTGCGCCACGGCAGCCGGGTCCGGACACTCCGAGTATCCGCGCCCGAACAAGTCGAACAGCAGCACACGGCAGCCGTGGCGTTCGACGAGCCTGTGGGCTAGAGCCGCGAGGCTGATGCAAGGGGTAGAGATGCCGTGGATGAAGAGCAGTTTGCGGCCTTGAGGGGGTCCCCATTCGTAGGAGCGGATGCTGCCGTAGGGGGTTGCGATGTCGCGGGGATTCGGGAGAGCATTGGGCGGGTAGGGACATTGGGTATTATTGTTGTTGTTAGTGGTGGCGCCTTGGCCTTGTTGTTGGTCGGTTTGGCGGGGAGGAGCAGGGTAGATTCTTGTCTTTTGGTGTTCTTGTTGGTTTGAGGCTCGAGTGGGTGTGAGGAGTTTGCTGAGGGCGTACAATGCTGTTGGGGCGAGAAGGCCGGCTGCGATCCAGGTTCGTTTGTCAGCTAGGAGCTGAGCGGTGGCCCTTGAGCCCAGCAGTCCATTGGAGGAATCCATGGGAAAGGTGTTGGTGTAAGCAGGCAGGCGGAGGGTTGTGAGTCTCGTCTATGATCTATTCTTTCCTTTCCTTTCTTGTCTTGTAATGTTGGAGTCAACAAAATCTAGACATTCGACAATTGCGTTCGAACGGAAGGCGAGCTTGAATGGAAAGGTCCCGGGAGGGTTTTAAGTGTTTGTTGTCAAAGACCTGGCGATCAAATGTATGTTTAGTTATCAGTAGGCACCCCGAGTGGATTAACAAACAGATGATATGACGGTTCGAAAGAGATGTACCTCGGCTTGCCGAAGTCGCGATCGTCCGACCCACTGAAATCGAAATCGTGCTCAATACAGCTCGATACGTTAGATACGTAAGTATTACGACCAGCAAGGACGTGCTTCCCCAAGAACAAGTAGTAGTATTGTGGTTGTAGGACCGCGATGTGATTATTCTTGATTGTGCTAAACTATCCGACAAAAGAAAAAGGAACGCAAGGGTATCTCTTTGAAAAAAAGTACGAATTCGAGGCCGCTTTGACCCACTTCCTTCCTCTTCTTGTTGTTTTTATTATTTCGGCCGTTGATCAATCATTTCTCCTTGCGAGGTCCTTCAATAATGCTGTGATCTCCGCGATTTAACATCTTGCGCGGGTCGAGTCTCACCGGCGCTGATGCCAATGCTCGATGTCGGGAGGCCGACCATTGTCCGCCTTTGCTATTCTGTACCCGCCAGGCGTGGAAGTATGCGAGGGTTTGTCCACCTCAATGCCGCTGTCTCTATCGCCTCCTTCGCTGCCTTCGAACCCGCCGCCGCCTAGGCCAGACCAGACATCGAGGAAACCCTTGGCGGGGTCGCTCGCCATATCAGCGCCTTGTAACGTCTCATCTTCGACCTCAATGTCCGGCACTGAGTTGTCGTGATGTTCGTCGTCCTCGTGGTCAAAATCGTGATCATCGTTGTTGCTGAGAATGCGGCCTCCTAGCTTGATATCGCTGACACGAACATGGTACTGCAGTGCCTTTTTGCCGTCGTTGATCATTTCCTCGGTTGCATACATGCATCGCTTCAGACTCTGGTTCATCATCTGGCTTTGCACGAGAAGCTCCTTGTGTTTCTCGATGTCAACTCGTAACCTCTGCTCGTCCTTGGCCAAACGGGCATTTTCTTTACTTTCTCTGGCATCTGGAGATAGTGGCTCGCCGCCGGAAGTGACACTGTCAATCTCGTCGTCATCGCTGAAGTCAGCGTCAACATCTGGTAGGCCTAGGGGTCTGTGCTCTGCGTAGTCTTCCTCTTCCTCTTCTTCTCCCAATGGTGATAGTCCTTCAGATAACCTTGCGGTGCGTTCGTCGGGCACAAAGCCAAATTTGCCTGCGCGTGACAACCGTCGGAAGCGTTTCAACTCAGCCTTTTGTCTACGAACCTCTCGCTCGAGGCTCGAATTGATGGCAAGAAGAGAGCTGTTTGAGATTTCGAGATCCAAGACTTTCCTCTCCCTCCGGGCATCCGCCGCCAATTCCGAGACACTCTTTGTTGGACTCAAAGGTCCATCGACTTGAGAAGTGGACGCGTCTTCTTCTAACGAAGCTTCGATGGAGGGCATTTCGGTGGGTGCCTTGCTGAGGCTAAGCCTGGCGAATTTCTGAACGCTTGTTTCTTGGGAGAGCGGAGACGATGCGATTACGGTAGGATCCAGCGTAGTTGCTGAGCGGCGGCGTGAATGGGCAGAGTTACCCGAGTCGATTGACGACAGACTTGTCGACTTTCGATGCGACGTCAGATAAGGCTTGTGTTCCATGCTTCCTCGCCGTTGATCATTTGGGCTGGTATGCTCGGCAATCGACAGCGATGTGGGCACGGGAGACGGCCGGATGCCAAATATTTGCGATGCGCCTCTCCTATAAGACAGGTGAATATTTTCTTTACTGGGCGATGGTGGTCTTGCATCGCTAGTCGGAGGAAGCGGCGCGAAAAAGGGCGACGAAGACATCGATATGGAGCTCAGTGTTGGAGACAGCAGCGGAGGACTCATCGTGGGTTCGGGCTCTGTGTCTGATTGAGGCCACGGATTGGACGATCTCTTCGGCGTTACCATTGAGGTCTCTTCAGCTGCGGCCAGCTGCGCTTCGCGAGAGCCATCCGCATAAAAGAACACCGATGGCCTCTTGGGTTCGGGCTTCCTGACTGCAGGCTCTTGCCGTGTCGCATCGCTTGCATGGAAAAATCGGCTGTTGACATTATCCGGTTGCGAGTGACCAGACTCGCTGTGGCCAGGCGAGCGAACCTGAGGGCCCGGCGCTCTGGTCGACCCAATGTCACTCCTCGTGTGTGCAACTCTCGGCCTGTTCTGGGATCCAACGCCTATACCCAAACCCACAGAAGTTCCACTTCGATCCTTGCTGCTACCAGGCGCAGCGAGCGTCGACCTTCCTCTTAAGCTGTTGAAATTCACACCCGTTGATGGTGGAGGGATTTCGCTAGGGCTATCCGTGCGAGTCGACCGCACAACCGGGCGCGGTGCGATATTCACATTCCGATCTCCATCCTTGTTGGCAGTATTTGCAGCTCTTGGAGGGACTTGCGGTAGTCGTGGACGGGGCGCAGTACTCGGCGGATTGGATCGAACGGTGGGCGTGCGAGCTGTGCCAGTTGGAGGGGTCGAGTTGACGGCATTGGCGGCCAGGCGGGGAGTAAGTGGTGCTCGCGTAGTTCGTGATGTAGGCAGAGTTGGCTTGCCAGGCGGTGGCCGCCCCTGGGTGTTGCGGTCTGAGGACATTGCTGGCCTGAGAGGCTAACGTGGCGAATACATAGAGGGTTATGGTCCAACAGCGCAGAGCAGAGCGGTGTCGAGAGGGCAGGCGGAGGGTTGTCGGCGAGCGGCGGAGGCAGAGGCAGAGGCAGAGGCAGGGGTGTTCAATAAGGTGGTGTAGGGACGGAATCGAGATCGAGGGGTGGAGTTTGTTGTGAAGACGACCCTGAGGCAACTCTAATTGTTTAATTGATATTGGAGGCAGTGGGCAGCGGCGGAGAGGCTGCAGTCATTTCTGGGGTGAGGGTAGTCTGTTTGGTGTGTTGATGGAACCCGATGTTTTTACACTTGACCAGCTCCCCCGGCGAGTCCTTGGTCTCTAACGCGATGATGCTTCCCGCTGTTTACCTTAGACAGGGCTGGCCTGCTTAAATGCAAGCACTAGAGCTTCGCTAGACGAAACGCCGCATAAGGTCCGCTTCACCAGTCCCTTGACACGTCACGTGGTGCTCGTGTGCCATTCGCGACTTGACTTTCCGCGTCAGGCATTGCTGCAGACTGTCTCAAGAATGCGTGGTATCACCGTACCGTTAGCATCAACATACCTACAGAGCATGCGGTAGAGACATGTCTACTACAACACCAGCATGCCGCGCCACAACGAAGACCTCGCCGCCGAAGCGCAGGCAGCGAGAGACGACGCCACCGCGGTGCCAGACGCCAGCCAGCACCATTCTTTGAAGTACCATTTGCTTGGGCCTTCCCTTACAAAATCTGGCCAGGATGGTGTGGACCAGAAGAAAGTGTCGGAAATCATATACAACGCCTCCAAGGGCAGTCGATACTTCAACAATGAGGAGAACAAGGACAAATCTCTCACCATCAAAATCGACCGGATCCTGGCCAAAAAGCGCGAGCTCGAGCGCATCGAAGCGCAAGGAGGGTTGAAGAAAGATTTGAAACGGGCAGATGAATACATTGCGGAACTGGAGCTTGGTCGCGATCTAAGCCAGGTGCTGATACACGTCGATTGCGACGCCTTCTATGCCGCTGTGGAAGAGCTCGACCGACCGGAACTCAAGCATGTCCCGTTTGCTGTCGGCAAGGGCGTGCTCACGACTTGCAACTACCACGCCCGAAAGTTTGGATGTCGAAGTGGCATGGCTGGGTTTATCGCCGACCAGTTGTGTCCCGGCTTAATTCACGTACCACTCAATTTCGACAAGTACACTGCAAAAGCCAAGGAGATCAGGAGCGTGCTCGAGATATATGATCCACGCTTCCAGGCTGCAAGTCTCGACGAAGCATACTTGAACATTACAGAGTATTGTAAAGAACACGACATGGAGCCAGACGAGGCAGTCCGCCAACTAAGAGCGCAGGTGGAAGAAGTGAGCAAGATTACCGTGTCTGCCGGAATTGCCGCAAATGCGAAACTGGCCAAGATTTGCAGCAACAAGAACAAACCCAACGGACAGTACCGCGTCCCATCTGACAGGGCAAGCATCCTAGCCTTCATGCGTGATCTTCCAACCCGGAAGGTCAACGGCATCGGACGAGTGTTTGAACGTGAGCTAGATGCGATTGGTGTCAAGACATGTGGAGAAATCTATGCGCATCGCAGATGGCTGAGAGCTCTCTTCGGCGACAAAGCTTTTGATTTTCTTATGAAAACATACCTTGGTCTGGGACGAACTGATGTAAGACCTGCAGAGGAGTTTGAGCGGAAGAGCGTCGGCACTGAAAGCACTTTCCACGACATGTCCGACCCGAAAGAACTTCTTGAGAAGCTACGCTGGATAGCAGAGGAGCTTGAAAAGGATCTCGAAAGGACCCAATTCAAAGGCAGGACGTTAGTCTTGAAGGTGAAACTGCACTCCTACGAAGTTTACACGCGGCAGTTTCAACCGCCCAAAGCCGTACACAAGGCAGACGACTTGTACCACTTCGGTTTGCAGATGTTTCAAAAGCTCGAGAAGGAGATCCCGAAGCTGACATTGCGGCTCATGGGTCTTCGATGCACGCACCTTGTATCAACGAAGAAAGGTGAGCTGGACTTCTTCGGCCGTGCAAGGCAGCCAGCGTGCGAATCGCCGGACAACGAAGGTGGGACCAAAGCCCCAAAGATCGAGCTGGACGACGATGGGTGGCAGAAATGGCCCGACGAAGAATTCGAAGATGCTGCTCGACAGGAACGCCAGGATGACATGGACGAGCTCGAGCGTTTGTCGCAGCAACAAGAGCTGGACGACGCGAACTACGACAACACGGATGGCGGCGAAGAGCGCAAGGCCTTCGAAGCTCGCAAACATGATAACGGGTTTGCTTGGCGGCTGTTGTTAGAAGAGGAACGGGCGAAAGCCGAAGAAGAGGAACGGGCGAAAAAAGCTCCCTTAGAACAGTGGGATTGCCCAATCTGTGGCCACCCTCAGACAGCGGAGGAGAAATCCTTCAATGAGCACATCGATGGCTGTCTGTCGCGACAAACTATCAAGGAGATTGTGCAGACGGCCGACGAATCTCCAGCAAGTAGGCTCTCGAGTCCTGCGCCCGTGGGTGGCAGCGGCAGCGGCAGCAGCAAGAAGCGAGGTCGACCACGGGGATGTCAAGGTCAAGGTCAAAATCAGGCCGAACCGAAGAGACCAAAGAAGGCATTCTTTGCATAAAGTTAACACGAAATCACGATAGCTACGAACGAAGTTCTGTACATACATGAATGACATTGGAGCGGCAGACTGCCAGCGACTGCCTTCCACTTTCACTTACAACTTGGACACGAAACCACTCTTGTCAATCTTCGCTAAATAGTCCTTGGTGATCTCCTTGACGTTTACCACGCCCGCGAGACCCATGCACAACCTGAACTCATCACTCAGAATCTTTACCATGAGCCTCACGCCCTCCTCGCCCTTGTACGCCAGTCCCCAAAGAGCAGGCCTCCCCACCCAAACGAAATCGGCACCCAACGCTAGCGCCTTAAAAATGTCTGTCCCGTGCCTGACGCCGCCATCAACATGCACCGGGATCTTCCCCTGGACTGCCTCGACGACTTCAGGCAGCGCGTCCAGCGTCGCCAGCGCGCCGTTCAGCTGCCTTCCGCCATGGTTCGACACCACCACGCCGTCCACGCCGTGGTGCACGGCCAGCTGCGCGTCTTCCCCTGTTGCTACGCCTTTGACCCACACTTCCATCTCGGGCTTGCACACTTCTTTTAGCCACGCAATGTCGCGCTCCCAGTTCAGTGTGGGGTTGGGTGCGTGAGAGTGAAATGTCACAGGGCCCGAAGGGCTGATCCACTTTCCATTCTCCATACGGCCAGGCCTGGAGGGGCTTTGTTGCTGCGGCCGCTTCGGTGTGTTCTCCTCTCCATCTACGGCCTCGTCCTGGAGCGCCGGCTCTTCATCCTGCGCGAAGTTCGCTACTTTGAAGTGCGGCGGGAGTTTGAATTGGTTGCGCAGCTCGAGATTCCGTCTTCCGAGAAAGGGCGTGTCGACTGTGAGAAAGACGGCTTTGAAACCTGCTTTCTTGGCCCTTTGGATCAGCTTGTGACTCTGCTCGCGGCTCTCGAACAGGTACAGCTGCAGCACATTCGGGTTCTCGCCGCTGGCCTCGGCGACCTCCTCTAGGCTCTTAGTCGCGAACGAGCTCAAGCCCATGGCAATCTGCGCATCGCGGCATGCATTTGCGGTGCCGATCTCGCCGTCAGAGTGAGCCAGGCACTGCATTGCGGTCGGGGCGACGCCGAAGGGCGCGGCGTTTTTGTGGCCGAAAATCTGCGTGCTGGGGTCGAGCGCGGACACGTCGCGCAGCACTCGCGGGCGGATCCTGTATTTGGCGTACGCCGAGAGGTTTTCGCGTAGAGTGCTGCCGGAGTCGGCGCCTTCGTTGTAGTAGTCGCGCGTCTGCTTGTCCATTTTGTCGTGGGCGATTGCTTCCAGCTCGGCGATGGTGAGGCAGTTCAGGTCGTGGTCGCCTGCTTTGTAGGCCATGGTTGCAGAGTCCTCTTGGGGGTGTGTAGTTGTTGGTGGTATTCTTTTCTTCTTTCTGTTTCCCAAATGCCGACTGTAGTGATGTTAAATGTAACGCGCCACCACCCGCAACCGTACTGCGATCTTCAGTTGGACAATATGTCACTGATAAGGTTACTCCGACAGATAAAGGTAAAGATACTAAATGACAATGATTAATATTGAGGAGGAAACGATGTTCTCAGAGATTCAACATGACTAGAAGGAGATTCACTTTCGAGGACTTGAATCATTTCACGTCTTCCGAGTCCCTCACGCCCGGCGATATCGGTCGATGATGACGATAAGTTAGACATCTGTCTCCCCTAGAACACGTTAGACAAAAGCTTGATTCTCTGCCTCCATGTGGGGATTCTCCACCGCCGGGGGCATTAAATTGTACCGGGCGAACGGCGAAGCGGCTCTGCTATACTTTACTTCGTTCCACTCTTCCTGAGAATTACTTGCCAAGCAGAGAACACCTATGGATTATTTTCGAAAACTGTATTCATTTTGGTCAGGATCTGGCCAGATCGCTAGTCGCGGGAGTGGTTCCTGGTAGAAACGACCAGGTTGAACTATGAGTTTGCACAACATGACGCTCGGAAATGTGTCGTGGAAATGTGAAGGGAATGCATTAGGTATTGTCTATAGCGATATTATTGTAGTGAGGGTACGCAGCTCGATTCAACCGACTACATCTAACTACACGTATGGTACTCGATGGAGCCCAGCAAGCTCGTGAGTCGCATGTCATCAATCTCACGTTTTACACTTAGACAGAGAGCAAGTTAGGTAGCCTTGCAGCTTCATCAAACATCCAACAACCATCGTGCGTCCACCATACCTATCCGTCCCAAGAATCCCAACAGAGAGTGATCCCAACCAGAGCCACACTGTGCCCCAGCGCACGCGACAGCCTGTCGAAATGTCCAACCCCAGCTTTGTGCTCTTTCCAACAACCTCAAGCTAATAGGCTGGCCTCATATTGACTTCAAACTCACCCAAAAATCATTTTTCAAAACCCACCTGGACAACGTGTATACCATGAGCAAGCGCAAATCGATTCGGCGACATGGCTTGTTGGCCTTTTGCAATCGCCAGTAGAAAGCCTGGGATGGCCGGAGCCAACCAGGCCTTGGAATCTTCTTTGCGCGACTGTTTTCGCCGCCGTCGCCGGTATATGTACGTCTTCTTGCTCGTCCTCTTCTTCCTCTTACTCTCCCGCGTACTCTTCCATCCAAAGCCATTAGAGTTCTCCATCTTGCAACACCCAAAGAAAACTCAAGACGTACTCAAAGCGCGAAAGACATCCGAACATCGCGACCATGAGTGTGAGTACCCCCTTTTCACCGTCTTCCTTTCCGCCTAAAAGCGCTGACACCTCTTCCAGAAGACTCCGGAAGCAACAACAGCATCACCCGCCACCATGGACTCAGGAGCCTGGGCGTACACCGCCGACCAAACCCGAGTCCTGGAAGACAGGTACACAAACGGCACGCTGAAGCTGACGGGCCGAGAATGGCTGGGTGAGTACTACGAGAATCACCTCAGTGACCACGCCAAAGACCTGCAAGAAGCCCTCCAGTACTACGTGGACCATCGCGAGGAGATCGAGTTGCGCGGGCTGTTTGCCGGTGCCACTTACGCGCTCGACTTGCTGGACGGCAACGGGACTGATGCACCGCGTTCTTCTGCGCAGGAGGACATTAGCCGCGGCCGGTCGGGGTATACGTCTTCCCTTTCTTATTACATTAGCTCGCCGCGTGAGGACATTCGCCTCCCGGAGTCTGCTGTTGTTGTTGCCGTTGATACGCCTGTGCAGTGCGTGGTGGATCATGATGCGAAAAGTCTGCGTGAGTCGCCAAGTCCGCCTCGCAAGTGTGCCATCCATGGCTTTTATGATGAGATCAAACACCGCGTAGGAGCATTGCGTTTCCGCAGATGGCGTCCGAGAGGAAAGAAGGAGTCGCGAGAGAAGGCCAAGACTAAGCCTAGTTCCGGACCGCAGGAAGAGGAGGAGAGGTAAAAGATAGGCTGAGACCAAGGCCGGCAGTCGGGTCTTGCGCGAGAGGTGATGAGCATTGTATTAATATTAGACATAGTTGTCTGCATGTAATTTTTTCTTTTCTTTTCTTTCCCCTGTGCTTGTGCTTGTGTTTCTGTGTACTTGTTTAGCAAATCATACAATGAACTCATGGGGTTTCACCTTGTCGGTTCGCCAAAGCCCAATGTAGCGTAGACAATTGCCGTGGCGCTACATGAAAGATACAAGAGTATACGCAACACATGAAGTCGGAGACTCGGTGATCTGCACACTGAGTCCCTTGGTCGCTTCGACCTTCACCGCCCACAAGCATACCATTTGGAACCGCATGGAGACATTACCCCTTATGCTCGCGGAAGCAGCTTACCATGACCGTTGCTTGACAGTACCGCCCTGGCATGTCTGAGGTTGGTTCATGCAGTCAGCTGAATCTTTTGCAAACCACGTGCGGCGTAGGGATGCCGGGTAGAAACTGGACATCCACATCTGTCAATCTCATTAATGGTACCGAGACCTGTATTAGAGGCGAGTGACAGCGGTAGCGTACTGTATTGTCGCTTGACGTAGGAGTAAGCTGACGCCCAAGGTATACATGTAGCGACATGTATTCGACCCGGCTTGCAGTCAGCTCGGGCTGGGAAAGCGACAAATCTGTCCCGTTGCGACGCGAAGAGTCAACTCTCCGGCAGTACCTGCATGTGTTGGAGTCCCGGTGCAGGGAAGATGCGTGTCTTCTTCAGTGTTCGCTAGGTATGCAGCGTACATGTAAGCACCTGTCAAGAGCTGGCCTCTGATCGTCAAGACGCGCTGCGTGTCTAAGGAAGCAGGTTTCGTGTGAATAGCAAACAGCGTCGCAGTCGGCTGACCTCCAGGCCCAGATCGAGATGGACGGGATGGTAACCTGGTAATGGCGGTGATACTCGGGAGTCAAGTATAGCAGGGCGCCACGAAGCCAACCACGTTTCACGCCCAGGCACAGACGGATGTTGGAGGCCTAGGACCAGTCAAACAGTCGCGTGTAGACTGGCGAGATGCGTCGAGACAAGTCACAAGTAGCGATGATGCAGGTTTTGACTTGTCAGATGCAGGTCGCCAAACACGATAGCCAGCAATCTAGGCAAAGTCGGTGTTGTGGGCCCAGATTTGACGCAAGTGCAGGGGTCGGCGTCTGCCAGCAGCGAGATGAACCTGCCACTGGGCTGGGTACCTTATGCACTCTCACAATAATATGCACATGCCCAGACCAATCGACATATGCAATGCACCGACAGACCAATCGCCAGTCCTGCTCACATCGCACACTTCACAATTGTGGCTGGCGGCTCAATTGTTAGATGTGCCGGCGGTGGCACAAGGAGATCCGACGGCATGGCGACACCCAGGGCGCTCGACAGAAGCGTGGCGTACGTGGGCGTTTGCAGATTGCCCTTGAGACAAACTCAGCTCTGCCTGCATGTGCATGCATGCAATCGTGTGGATATCTACTAAAATGCCCGCTCGTCGTGGTTGTCGTCGGGCGAGTATGGGTCAAGTCCTCGAAATCTCCATTACTCTGTCATCTTCATCTTCCAACCATCTTCGTCGTCTCGCGTTTCACCGTGTTTGGGTACTACTGATACCCCCAATAGCAAACAGAAGCTGTTGCACTTTGGTCTCACATACATCGATACCCCTCCTGGATAGGTCCGTCTGAGATCGTTCTCATCCGCCACCATCTTGCGGCTTGAGTCTTGGACGTACAATACTGCACGCATAACAGGGCGTAGTGGAACTGGGGGCAATTGATATGCCTACCACTCGGTGACCTTACTCACAATGGAGAACTCTCAGGTATGATCACACTGGTTTCAGATATTGGGACCATTCAGCTTGGGCTCCGCCTGGAAGCAACATCAACGCAGCACATACCATCACGACGTCCAACACTCAAACTAACACCGATACCCTCATAGCGCAACCCGCAACGGCTATCCGCTCTGTATCAATACCACAACGCCCCAGAAGTGGCTCCCGCCCACGGTCTCGAACACGACGAGACCACCCACTCGACATTCTCCGACAAATACCCTGTCGTACACAGCAATAAGAACTACGAACCTGCCCAAAGCGGCAAAGTCTTCGACAATGACCGCCCCCCGAGGATCATCTTCGGCATGAAGATCCGAACTTTCCTTCTCGTCGCCACGATCATGGTACTAGTTGTCATCGGAGCAGCCGTCGGTGGTGCAGTAGGCGGCAAAGGCATGCATGAAAATCAGCCAAATCACAGCGCGTGGCCGACTGATAACGAGAGCAACGACGACGGCAACGACAACGGTACCGTCACCGATAACGACATTACCAACAACAGCACAAGGTAAGCTTAATCCCAGGCGAGGGAACCTGCGAAACATCTAAAGCTAACCGGCGGAAACTCAGC
>Ga0265798_10006069_pt1 | contig 15975 bp, 17 predicted proteins | sample P3T30metagenome_FD_192430 | JGI IMG/M metagenome (GOLD analysis project Ga0265798, IMG submission 192430) | Plant litter microbial communities from East Loma Ridge, Irvine, California - P3 T30 | ecosystem: Environmental > Terrestrial > Plant litter > Unclassified | place: USA: California... | reverse complement strand
AACTCAGCTCAACTTGTTGAGTGCGGGGCGACTTGAAACTCTATTTGCCGGACGGCACACAGTTGTAACGCACAACCTTCCAGTACGAGACTGAAGCTAATTGCACGTCATCGTGATCGTGTGCCGTACGCGAGATGGTGTAGCGGAAGAGTTTCATGGAGATACATCCTTGTAGGCGGGGAGCTTCCGTGCTAGTTTTGGTGTTGAACCGTGTCAGGCGGCGGACAGTACCCGATCGCGGCAAAGCCGTTACCAGACCTTGCAAAAATCGACTCTGCTTGTGAGAAAACGTCGTGACCACGGTGTTTCACAAGCATATTTCATGCTTAATGACACGAGAGCTATCTGCTGATACCCTGCTGTCTCAAGGGATGGATTGAACAGATGCTGCATACCTTTGGGTTGCGTTTCAGAGCATTCGACTGATTCATCGACAGGCCCGTGAAGCCTTTCACAGCCTTTTTCTCGTCATCTTTGACTCCACCCAGGAAAGCCTCTCGAATACCAGAGTCCGTTAGTACGGCCTTGATCTTGTGCGGTTTGCGATCAATGTCGCGTCGTAGTTTGGCCAGAGTCGACGCGTCAGGCTGCCAGAAGCCACCACCTTTCAAAGTCAGCGCATTCTCGTGTAAGAAAGGATATCAATGAGCCATTGACGCGCCGCTGACTATGGTGCCGCTTGCGTAGGCAGAATGGATACACACTGACGTGCATCAGATGAGTGTACCATCCCGACGACACCTCGCTGCACGCTGCCAAACCCTTAAACGGTTCGATACGTTACGTCCCGGATACCCCGCGGTACAACCGAGAAGACGAGATGTTACCCTACGCTGTCCGACGAGGCATAGGCATATGGGTCCAATTGTGTGGCATGGTGACGGTCAATATTCCCCGCATGGCGATGCATCGTCGTCTCCGAGCCGGCAGTCGTATAATGCGACACATGGTCAGGAGTGCAAGGTCGACCACACGACAAGAGTCGCTGTAGAGCCGAGGCTCGCAGCAGCTGTCGTGGTGACGAGCATTGGGTACACTTGCATACTCCATGCACATGGAGTCGAAAGAAGCAATGCGGTGGCCACGAGGTCACTTCACACTGCGCTTGAGTTCCACGACAGCTCGCGGCTCGGGTGTCTCCGCGAAGACAAAGGGGAGGAGAATCGAACATACCTACGAAGCTACCACCATTGGGTTGCACCTGGATGTAGTAGTGTGCGTAAGGTCCCTTGCGTCCCTGCACGTCGTATACAATATCAGTGTGGGGCTCACATAAGCTTGTGCCCATGTGTGACTTACAGTTCTTGACCAGGCCGCAGAAAAGTAAGTCTAGATCAGATCAGCCTGCTTTGCATGTATCCATGAAAGGGCATCATGCTGAAGCTATTCGTTGGGTCGCAGAGTATATGCCATGGCGCCATGATGATTTGGCAGCATGCTGTGTCTCTCGACTTCGTGACACGGCTTCAAGGGCATGACCCCACCCTAGCGTGGAAGGTCGATGTATTCACTCACCTTGTACGGGGTTGGGTCTTTCGAGAACCGAATGTCTTTCTACTGTGAGCATAATCCAGCTAAGACCATACTTCGGGCTCACCTCTGTAAATCCGGTAGATCTACACGTTTTAATAAATCGTACTGCGACAATCCAATCGGAAACACTTACTACATCTTTGACAGGCAACTCTGGGATGGTCTCATCTGCCTCGATGATCTTCTCGGATACCTTCTCCGCAAAAGTGATAAAATCTTGGAATGAAACCCTAAAGTCAGGGTCATGGACTACGACATAGACGTCAGCTAGCGGTCCGATCGTGCCGTTTGACATGAAACGTAGTAAACCATCACTCACGCTTCAGCCATTGGCGGTCGTTGTTAGCTGTCAAGTCCTTAAGGAACAGCATAGTATTTGGGTGGATTGTGTGATCCAAGTACGGCGTGTCGCCTGCATCTCGAGCCTTTGGTTTCTTGATGATCAGTTGTGTTCCTGGTGCGAGCTTCGCACCGGGTTTCCATAGCTCTTTCTCGTCAGCGGCCTTCTTGTGTATGGCAAGGCTCTTGGTTCCGCGCCCTCTGGGAGCTGCTCGCTTGTCCTCAGGTTCGTCGTCACTGGCGGTTTCATCGTGCTCGGATTCCGACGATGGATCCTTGTCGCTATGTTCCTCGTAGTCAGATGCTACAACGTCATCCTCGTCATCGTCAGGTGCGACGTCTGCCTTGGGTTTGTTCCCGTCGCTATCCGTGTCGCTCTCAGGTTCGACGTAAGACTTCCTTGCGGTAGCCCGTGCTCTCTTAGACTGCCGTGCTGGAACCTCCGGTGCAGGACGTTTAGAATTGCTCCTGGGGGCTGGAGCACTTGCGCTTTTAGTGGCTTTACGTGGCATGATTTCGAGTGATGCGATTTGAGAAAGTGATAGGCGTGATACTCAGTTGTCATTGCAGGTGCCTTCGTGGCTGCTTGAAAGATGACGCGCGCACAGACCATCGATGACGCACTCGAACGCGAAAATACAGCGCGCTGTCACGTTTCCACCCCAGCCAGGAAGCACGCCCGACTGACATGCCGACACGCTTCGAAGCTCGCAAGCAAAAGATCTTGGAGCAACTCGACGCTCCAGATGGCGAGTATCATGATCTGTCGCCCAAAGGATCCGTCGATGCGCCCATCCGAGATTTAATCGGCGAGATCAACAGTCTCCCAGGACTAGTCACTACTAGCAGCTGCTCGGGGCGCATCAGTGTATTTTTGGAAGGACGCAAAGCAGACAATGAAGTACCAGATGCATTGCCTGAAGGCGAGAGTTCACGCGCTGGACCAGGAGGAAAAGGTGGTGGGGGTGCATGGCTGTTCATCTCACACACGCCACTTGGGCGAGACGAAGCAACAGGTGACCTCATGTCAAAGTTTGGCTTAGACAAGGTTGAAGCAACGGAGGAAACACCTAGCGTGTCCAGCAGGTACATTCATCTTAAATTTGAACCTATGGTATCTTCAGTCGTCATAGCACGTTGACATGGTCTGACGTGGCACAGATACTCCACGTCCTGAGTGCATCCATGGATCATGCCCAAGGTGTCCTCACTGCTGCCTTAGCTGCCGGATTCCGTGAGAGTGGCGCCGTGAGTCTAGGGTCAGCGAAGACAGCAGAGTCGAACCCCATCGTGGCTGTCCGGTCAGCTGGTTATTCATTCGACTCCATCATTGGGTATCGAGATGGTGATGGCCGCAATGTTGCCTTGGTAGACGAGCGATATCTACGAACACTAGTAAACATCGCAAACGAGCGATTCAACGTCAACTTCGATCGCATAAGCCGGTTTCGCAAGGCCCTCTTGGAGACGTACGAAGCGACTGCGACAAGTGGATCCAAGCCAGATTGGGAAGATGCGGACGCGAGGAAACGACGGAAAAGAGAAGAAGGCCTTGCGCGGCAACAAGCTCTGCAAACCCAAGTCTCTCGAGAAGAGAATAATTCATCAGCACCGGAGAACACAGACAGCATGGAAGGGATATCCTCCTGATGGTACATGGCACAACACAGACACATGCGCATCGACGAGAATGCCTGTGTTGAACACAACGAAAGTTGTACTCTGTCGTAGACGGATATGAGTCATATTCTGTCTATCGCGACGGCGAATTTGAGTTCACGATGAGTAGTTGCTTCTCTATACTTTGCGGAGCCACACGAAAATGTCTCCGACGACTAGTCTTCATAGCTCAGATGTAGAATGAGCAACGTTCGGCCGGTTGCATCCAACGACTCATCGAATTAGCATATGTGTACACAAAACTCTGGAGTCGTACTTCTTTCTTTGCATGCTGTGATATCCGGTAACATAGTGCCATATACTGCGTGTTTCCCAATCCATTTCGGTGATGCTCCACCAATAGAGGCTTAGCGTACTTATGTCTCCGACGTAGATCGGCGACTTTGCTTCCATCTTCACAGCTATCTTCAACATACAAAAGGAACATTGGATCTGCTCCAAATTTTCCAGTTACTACCTCTCACACCTTCCAAACATTCTACATACCCATTGAGACTACATTACCACTCTCAAAATACCAAAACTACCCCTCACCCCAACCCACCATCCAACATGAGCTACGCAGAAGCCAATCGGCGATACTTCGAGTACGCCACAAGCTTTTTCAACTCCCAAAATGAAATCATACTAATACACCACAGTGCCATATCCGACTCCTACGACAGTAAACCGTGGTTCAAAGTCGTCAACGACCGAGTAGCCACCACCCTCCGCTCCGACCTCTCATGGGTCGGCATCCCCTTCACAGATTCCACCACTCAACCAGTCCGCCTCCTAGACTACGCATGCGGTACCGGCCTCATGACCCGCGTCTTTGGACCCTACGTTACGTCCACCCAAGGCATCGACATATCGCCCAACATGGTCTCCACATACAACACGCGCGCCCGCGACGCCGGGCTCTCCGAAGATGTAGTCAATGCCATCGTAGGCGACCTTTTCGACAAGTCTGACCCCAATCCCGAGTCGCTTTCCGGGGACAGGTTTTGGAACTTCGACATCGCGACTGTGGGGTTTGGATTCCATCATTTTGAGGATGTGGTGTTTGCGGCACGGCAGTTGAAGGAGAGGTTGAGGCCGGGCGGTGTGTTGGTTATTAATGATTTTTTGGAGGGAGGGGATCTTTTGGCGGGGGAAGATGGGAGTATGATTGAGGGGAGCGAGGGGAATCATGCTGTTCATGGTCATGGTCATCATCATGGTCATGGGGAAGGGAAGGGTTCTGGATCTCATGGACATGGGCATGGGCATCACCACGGGCATCATCACCACCATGATGCTGAGAAGAAGCATGATGTTGGCGAGAGTAACCCTGAGTTCCGGCAGAAGATGAATGCCTCGATAGTGGTTCCGCACTTTACTATCGATGGCGTAAAGCAGTTCTTCGCGGAAGCTGGGTTCGTGGACGTGGATGTCATTACGATGAAAGAGAGGAGCTACATGGAGTTCGGTGGCAAGAAGCTGTGGCGCACGATCCTGTTTGCTAGAGGACGCAGGCCGATGGAAGGACAAGATGGCTCGGGAAAGAGCGAACTATGAGCTTATCCAAGAAGGCGAAGCCCAGTGGTCACGGGCCGGCGATACAGTGTAGTTGACATCGTGAGCAAGATCAGCAACAGATAGATTGTATATATGGGATATCAGCAACCAACAAAATATAACACCCAACACCAGACCAAGTGCCCTTATATCCAAGAAAATACCAGTTTACCACTTCCCCTCCAAAGGCAGATCTCGGCTTGAGAAGCCCACACTAATACCAAACTCGCCGTTAGGCAGCACCCAATTCTGCCTCTTAACATCCCAATAACTCAAATCCCTTCTTGTGACATCAAACTGCACCAGCTTACCTGCATTCTTCTCGAGGTGAATCTTCTCAAAGCCGCGCAGCACGCGAACGGGGAAGTCGACGGGCTCACCAGTCTCATGGTCCTTGTAGTTTTGCGGGAAAGAAATGTAGAGCTGCACTACTGATGCGCCGTCGACGGGTCCGGCGTTTTCCAGTGACGCCGATACAGTCAGGAGCGTGGTGTATAGATCGGGGTTGCCGCCTGGGCCACCGCCTGCTTGGCTAAGAGGAGATGGTGGAGCGGGGGTCGCAGGGTCAGATTTCTTGATGCCCTTTACGGAATCTAGCCACGGGTAGATGAATCGCTCGACTTGGTTGAAGCCCTCAGGGAACAGTACAGATTTGGGATCTGGTAGGTCCGTAGAATAGCTTGGTGGAGTCAGGCCGTCGGGTCGAGGCTTGGGAAGAGGTGTTTTAGCGGCCTTTTCTTCGATGAGCAGAGAGGACAGCTTGAAATCCGTGTACGAAAGACCGTAGCCGAACTCGAATCGTGGGGCGATGTTCTTCTTGTCGAAGTGGCGGTAGTCAATGTAAAGACCTTCGGAGAAGTCCTGTTGGGGCGCCAGACCATCCTTTGGAGTGGGAAGATACTTGATCTTACTGCCTGGGCCGTAGTCGTCTTCCTTCTTGGCGATTGTGTAAGGTAGACGTCCAGATGGGTTGACGTCACCGAAGAGTACGTCTACGATGGCGTTACCAGACTCAGTGCCGGGAAGATTGGCGATGATGACGGCTCTGACATTCATGATGTCGATGAAATTCTCCAGGATTACAGGTCCAACAGTGTGGATGACAACCACGACATCGCCCATGCCTTCTCCGCAATCTTTAGCAACATCCTGAATCAGCTTGTCGCCGCCCTTTTGCAGATTAAGGTCATTCCTGTCACCACGAATGCCTTCATAGTGCTGGTAGCCCTCTCCGGCGTCGGCGTTGGCGAAGACAATGCAGAGGTCCTGATCAACGAGAATCTCCTTCTGGCTAGGCAGCTTATTTTCTAGCCAATCGGTGACGTAAACAGTCTCGTTGTCGAACGCGTCTCGAATAGCGGACATGGGCTCCACTAGATACGAGAAGTTGACCGCGCCAGAACCCCACCCTGAGGCCAATGTACCTTCGTTGCAGCTCTGATCAGGGCAGTGGTTGATTCCCTCATGAGGGAGACGTGCATCTTCACCAAAGACACCAACACGGAACTTTGTCTTGGCCTTGCCGCCAGTCTTCCAGCCCTTTCGGTCCAGAGGCAGCATCTTGCCCTCGTTCTTCACCAGGACGGTACCTTCGGCTGCGACGCGACGTACTAGGTGTCCATGTGCTTCTTTCCCTTCTCCTTGTGCGTTGACATACTGATTTACGATGCCTGTTTCGTGGTCCGATGGGCTGCCCTCGTGAAGCTTGCCAACCCTGTCGTTGGTCCACGAAGAGAAGTTTGGTCCGTCATTTTCCCACTTGTCCTGGCCAACCTGATACCAAGATGCCACAATACGAGTAACCATGTCGTCGACACGATCGATGGGCACGCTTCCATTGAGAACCGCACGGGTGAGCTCAGGGCCCCATAAGCTGTTGCCCTTGGCCCATCTCAAGCCATCTCCAGGCATGGTCATGTCCAAGCCCGCAAGAGCACTAGCCACGCCTGAACGCTGTGCTAACCAGTCACTCTGAATGAAACCCTGGAAGCCGAGCTCATCCTTCAGGACACCGTTGAGCAGCTTGGAGTTTTGGCAGGCATAGCTTGAATTGACCTGGTTGTACGAACACATGACGCTGGTCACTCCGGCTTTGACGGAGTCGGCGAAGGGCCATGCATAGATCTCGTGTAGTGTGCGGTCGTCGATGTTGCTCGATATCGCGTTCGGAAGGCCCCACTCCCATGCTTGTCTGAAGTGCTCTTGTTCGTTGGCCACATAGTGCTTTGCCGTAGCCATGACGCCCTCGTCCTGGATGCCCTTGATGGTTTGGGCAGCTGCAATGCCCTGGAGAACGGGATCTGAACCGAAACCCTCCCAGACGCGACCACCAGCTGGCATTCTCCCGAGAGGACCCATGGCAGGACCCAGTAGGACGTTGACGCCCTTGAGGCGTGCTTCTTGGCCGTGGGCCTTTCCGCGTAGGTACATGAGTTCCTTGGACCAGGTCGCGCCGGTGGTGATACCGGCAGGGAATGCGGTGATGTTGTCGGCGAATCGAATACCCAGTGGGCCGTCCTGAAAACATTAGTCTAGTCCTGGAGACATGCGGAGTGTACGTACCTGTAGACACAAGCTGGGAAACTTCAGCCTGTCTACACGCCCAGTCTGGCCGACGCAGAGATCCATGCTCCAGCCTGTGCCTGTTGTGATGTTGACCTTCTCCGGCAGCGTCATCTGCTTGACCAGGTCCGCAGCCCTCTTGTAGCTGTCCTCCCACGCCTGGTCGGTGCCACCCTTTGGCGAGGGGTACCACGGCGGACTCAGCCCATCCTCAGGCACCGAGACCTTGTATGCCCATATGCCACCCGAGGCGAGTATCAAGACGGTAGCGGCGACGAATACCAGCAGCCAGCAGCAGCACCGTCCTGGCGCACACCGCGACTTCCTTTGCTGTGTGGGGAATGGGGCCGCGTCCTCGGTGTCTCTGTAGGACGCCTTCCGGACCTTGAGATCGCCGGCGCTCTTCTTGCGCCTGATCTTGCTGTCGAATGCGAGTGGGTCGTGTTCTTCGAGATCTTCTAGCGTGCCGTTGGATTCGGAGGAGAAGCGCGTCGGCGTCTCGACATCGTCGTCGACGGGGTTGTCGAGCTTGGCGTACTTGCCACGGCGCATTTCGTGGGCTTCGTAGGGCGGCATTTTGGTCGGAGCCGGGGCCTGCTTTAAAGGAAGAGGTGGACGTTGTTGTGTCGTTGGCGGCGCAAACGGCTAGGCTATCGATGACGGCGCGAGCGTGAAGCCCTATGATGTTGAGGCTAGCATTGAATGCAATAATCCGGCAATCACGAGGCAGTGATGGATCGAGTAACGAGTATGCTTAGAGTGTTTCCGTAGGACAGAAGACGCGGCGTACACAGCGAGCGTCGTGGTTCAAGGCGAATGTTTCACCGGGCTGGCCTGCGCGCGATGGCGTCTCGTCCCTGACTAGGTGCCGATCTCGTGGGTCGACTCCCGCCCGCGCTTGCGTCCAGGCGGGCCTTCTGATTGCGCATCATCCACCCTTCACCAAACCACTCGGATATTGTTTGCATAGATGTTTGTATTCATGGCTACATTTCCCAACCATTGGGTTCGTAATTCTAACTTCACATCCTCCCCAACAAGCCTATGACCTTCCACGCTTATGCGCCAACCTGGTCCAGTATGCCCTGCAGGTTGATCGACTTGGGGCGCTCGATGGGAAGACCCAGTGCCCTGTCCCAAATCAGCTGTGCGAGCGGGCCCAGACCACGGCTGACACCGAAGGTCGCTGTGTAGTAGAGCGTCTCCTTGAAGCCGAAGTGGTGGAAGAGAACACCAGACGACGAGTCGACGTTCGGGAAGGGGTTCTTGGTCTACAAAACAAGTCAGCAATGATCTGAGTTGATCAAAATATTCCGTCTTACCTTTCCGTGCTCCTTGAGGACATCCGGCGCAACCTCCGAGTTCTTCTTAACCAGCTGGTAAACTGGGTCTGCCGCAATCTCGGGTCGTGCGTTGGCAAAGTCCATGAGAGCTTCGAATCGCGGGTCGGGCTTCCTGAGCACGGCGTGTCCGTAACCAGGAATAACACGTCCAGACTTGAGAACGCTCCAGAGGAACTCGTTTACATCCTTCTCGGTGAACTTCTCACCAACGACCTTCTGCATGTCGAGGATGAAACGCAGCACCTCTTGCGCAGCCAAACCGTGCAGGGGTCCTGCGAGTCCTTGAAGACCAGCACTGTAGCTCAGGAAAGGATCGCTGAGCGCAGATCCGACCAAGTGTGTTGCGTGCGCCGAGACGTTACCACCCTCGTGGTCACCGTGTAGAGCGAGGTACAACCGGAGAAGGTCTTGGAAGCCCTCGTTCTCCTTGCCTGGCTTGCCCAACATGGCAGCAAAGTTGTACGACCAATCCTGGTTCAGGTCAATCTCGTTCGGGAGAGCGCCTCCGCCACGGTATGCGTTCTGGTAGATCTTCGCGGCGATGGTAGGCAGTTTGGCGAGCAGGCTGATGCAGTCGTCGAAGGTGGGCTCCCAGTAGTCGGCTTTGTTGATACCCTTCTCGTAGGCTTTCGCGAACTTGGACTCGTAGTTCAATGCCGAGACGGCGCATGCGAACTGTGTCATCGGGTGGAGATCTTTGGGGAAGTCGTCCAGCATCTTCTGAACGAACTTGGGGATCTGGCCCTTTTCGGCGAGCTCCCGCGAGAGTGCGCGAGTTTGTGATACTGATGGCACTTCGCCTGTGAGGAGCAACCAGAACATGGCCTCAGGAAGCATCTCAGTGCCGGAAGTGCCCTTGGGCAGCTCCTTCTGGCAGTCTTTGATGGTCTTGCCGTGGAATCGAATGCCCTCGTTCGCATCAAGAACCGAGCCTTCCCAAACCATGGCCTTGAGACCCCTTCAGTCATGTTAGAGCGCGCCTCTAGATATGATTAGGGGTCATACCTCATGCCACCGAGCGCATTCTCAACCTTGACATCGCCGAGCTTCTTGTCGGCGTGTGCCTTGACCTTCTTCAGGAGCTCGCGCTTCGCAGGCAGAACCTTTTTGAATGTCTCCTTGAGATCCGGCTCTGAGGAGGAAGAGTAGCTACATGCTTGCACTGCAGCGATCAACGCGTTAGGACGATGACGGTTGAAGTGGGGAACCCAATGGCATACCAGAAACAAAAGGACGCGCCTGTAAAGCGTTTGTCAGCTCTCAATGTCTTGTATATGCTGTCGCATAGCTTTTGAAGCTCACCTTGGCGGCTCGTAGAGCTCGGGAAGCTGATCGTGCACTCAATGCCATAGCTAGCTTTACGTGGGGTAGATGCGGGGGGATGGGAGTATCACTCTTCAACACACGGAATGCAGAACACAAGAACACGATGATAGCGTTACAAACTTCACGAGCAACTAGCAGAGGAATGTTGACGGCAACTCTCGGTAATGCAGCTACGATGCGCCAGGCACGCGTGGTCCGTTGATGCGAGTGCAGCGTCGAATGATGGACCGAGGGGCAGCTGGACGGCTAGACGTGGGCTACATACCTCGGTAGTGACGTCGGCCACGCGCATCCCTGGAGAAACGTTACCGCAAACACGACGCCGGACGCACATTTTCATGCGACCCATCGCTATCTGCCTGTGCGAAGAAGAATTGGGTCAGAATTGAAAAAGGCGTTTGTGGCAAACATCGTCACCTGATTCCCTCCGACGTACGGATACTTTTCCGTGCCTGATTACCAACTGACTCCACGCCGCCAGCCTACCAAGGTACACAGAGAGATTCTGCTGGCTGGAGTCTCATCCACACATACACCTCCACAATGCTACGCACAGTATCGCGCTCCATCGCGCGCCAGAGCCGACCATCGAGGATAGCGAGCCGAACACAACAACTCCTACGCCCACTCTCCACCACGGCAATTCGCATGTCGAGCTCGGCACTCAAGAGTGTAGACCCTCCCGTATCGTCAGCGCTTCCTGGCGATTCCTTCCAGCTGCTCCCCGAGGCTTCGAAAGCGGGCCAGGCGGAAGATGCGCTCTTCGAGGAGCAGGTACAAGCCGTCAAGGACTGGTGGGCGTCACCGCGATACAAGGGCATCAAGCGCCCATACTCCGCGGAGGATGTCGTGAGCAAGCGAGGGGCGCTCCAGCAGTTATATCCCAGCTCGTTGATGGCACGGAAGCTGTTCAACCTTCTTGAAGAGAGGGCAGCTAAGGGCGAGCCCGTACACACCAGTGCGTTTATCCTAGCCTGCATAGATAGTACAATGGCTGATCATGTGTTTCCAAACTTCAGTGGGCGCAATTGACCCCATCCAAATGTCCCAACAAGCTGCGAACCAAGAAGTCCTCTACGTTTCCGGATGGGCATGCTCCTCCGTCTTGACCTCCACGAACGAAGTCTCCGCCGATTTTGGCGATTACCCATATAATACCGTACCAAACCAGGTCCAGCGGCTTTTCAAGGCTCAGCAATTACACGACCGCAAGAATTGGGATGCGAGAAGGAAGATGAGTGCAGAGGAGAGGGCAAAGACACCTTACCTGGACTACATGAGGCCAATCATTGCTGATGGTGACACTGGGTACGTTTCCACGATTGGAACAGCAAGTTACTAAGGAACTAACGTGTAACAGTCATGGAGGTCTCTCTGCAGTCATTAAGTTGGCGAAGCTGTTCGCTGAGAACGGAGCTGCAGGTGTGCATTTCGAAGATCAACTCCACGGCGGAAAGAAATGTGGACATCTTGCAGGCAAGGTCCTCGTACCAGTCGGCGACCACATCAACCGCCTGGTAGCCGCACGATTCCAATGGGACATGATGGGCTGCGAGAACCTCGTCATTGCGCGCACTGATTCAGAGAGCGGCAAGCTCATCTCCAGTGCGGTCGATGTGCGAGACCACGAGTTCATCAAGGGCGTCACAGAAGATACCGAGCCCCTGGCCGAAACACTGCAGAACATGGAGGCAGCTGGCGCACCAGGCAAGGAAATCGACCAATACGAGGCAGCGTGGGTGAAGAAACACAAGCTTGTAACCTTCGACGAGGCCGTGGTCCAGCACCTCGAGAAAGAGAGTGCATCTCAATCGACCATCGATTCATACCTCAACGAGACGAAGCAGAACCCGGACTACTCTCTTCTCAAGCGCCGGAAAGTCGCCGAGAAGTACACCAAAACACCCGTGTACTTCAATTGGGATATTCCCCGTACACGTGAGGGCTTCTACCACTACAAAGCCGGCGTTGCTGCCGCAACCAAGCGCGGTAAAGAATACGCTCCGTACGCAGATCTTCTCTGGGTCGAGACCGGTGATCCGAATGTGCAAGAGGCAGCCAGGTTCGCCGGCGAGATTCGTGCGGTTCACCCCGACAAGAAGTTCGTGTACAACCTCTCCCCCAGCTTCAATTGGATGGGCCAAGGCTTCTCCGAAGAAGCGCTCAAGTCATTTGTCTGGGATCTGGCGAAACACGGATTCGTCTTCCAGCTCATCTCGCTTGCCGGAGTACACTCTACTGCTACGATTACCTGCGAATTAAGCAGGGCGTTCAAGGACGAGGGTATGCTTGCGTACGTCAAGCTGGTACAAGCAAGGGAGAAGGAGCTGGGTTGCGATGTGCTCACACACCAGAAGTGGTCTGGCGCAGGCTACATTGATGGCATTTTGGGAGCGATCCAGAGTGGCAGCTCGGGCAGCAAGAGTATGGGCGAGGGAAACACCGAGACGGGTTTCTAGAAATGTAAATATAAGAGAGCAGATCAAGAGGTGATTCGAGTGTTCAAAAGATGCCGATGCTCAATGCGTGACTAAAAAGGAAAGGCGGGATCTGGGGCTCTTGCCTCGGTCCAGCCATCTTTCCCGGGCGACCCATCATCACGCTCAATACCGCCCCTGCCTTCATCTCGCGTCCATAACATCTCATACCATTTCAAAGCGATTCCGCAATTTACATAACATGGCCAACAAGCCCGCGATACCCGAATGGCAACGTGCCTCCGCCGGTAACGCTGCAGCGTCATCGGAGCCCGAAGAAGCACGCGCGCAACACGCTGTCGAAGCCCCGACACCAACCGAAGACGACGTCGAGAAAGATGATAAGGAAGAGCAACCATCAGAAAGCTCGGAACTACTAGATCAAGCGTCGCGCTTCCTCGAAGATGACACAATCCGCGATGCGCCGCGAGAGAAGAAGGTCGCGTTCCTGCAGTCAAAGGGTGTGCGCCCTGAGGACATCGAGACTCTGCTAGGCCAAGAGCCACAAGAGAGCACACATACAGAGCTCGAAGCAGTGGGAGAACGGGCGTGGTCAGAAGTGAGTGCAGAAACCCTACTGGTGAAGCGCATGAAGCCCAGGCCATCGACGGTATCATAGAAGAAACACACTGACGCGTATAGACACCGCCAAAGCCGACCGAGGCACCCGAAGTCACATCTCAGCCTCGCGAAGTCATCATTCAGCCCCGCGAAATACCCCCGATCGTCACCTACCCAGAGTTCCTTGCGAACACCGAAAAGCCACCACCACTCATAACCACCCAGCGCCTCATAACAACCGCATATGTAACGGGAGGCTTGATGGCGAGCATATACGGGCTTTCAAGGTGGATCATTGCGCCCATGACACACACCCTCGCCGAATCAAGACAAGACTTTGCATCGCATACGCACGAACAGTTGAAGGAGCTGAACTCAAGACTGGAGAAGGCAGTATCCGTGGATCCTGCTAGCAAAGTAAAGGCGGTTACAGATGCTGCAGATGATGTCTCAGAGGCAGACTCAGATCCTACCGAGCTTTACCATCGCGACTACGGCACCCAAACCACTCCCAACCTCTCCCGCCGACCATCTACCTCTACAGACCCACACTCCACCGTAACAGCGCACGAAAACCGCCTCAAGATCATAAAATCACATCTTGAAGAGCTCGATACGAACCGTACCAACGACGGCAAATCAAGGGATGGATTGCGGACGAAGGTGTCAGATTTGACTTCATATCTGACCGAGATGGACTATCAAAACCAATACTACCCTGGCATGGGCCGCTATGGAGCGACCTATAACTGGTCTGGTCAGAGTGGCACTGCACAGAATGATCAGATTGAGGTGCTGAAGAACGACATCAGGGCTGTCAAGGGCGTGTTTTTGAGTGCGAGGAACTTTCCAGTGGGAGGAAGGAATGCGCCGCCGATACCTACCGGTAGAGTAGGTTCGTAAGATGATAATTACATTGGAAATTCGTGGGTAATGAACGTTACATGTGAGTGTGTATCAGATACGCATAAGCGTTGTGCTCTTTTCTATCAGGTAATGTTTACCTAGGTCATATAGAGCAGCCTGTAATGCAAGGGAACTCTAGTTCGGACAGCGGAAGTTCGGCTGATCTTCGACGTTAGTATGACACTGGACCGTTCGCAGCTCTTGCCCCACTATACGTCATACCCAGGCAGCGACACCTTACCCTGCTCAGTTCAAGTACATGCTCCTGGACGTCCACTGCAAAACCACAACACTGATTTCAGAGCCTTCTTGTCCTACAAACATGTCGGGCTGGGCGTCCAAGTTGACCTCCTTGGGTCATTCCAAGTCTGAGGACAAGGACGAAACATCGCTCACCACGCTTCTCGACGCAGACCAATGCGCGGATCTGACCTTCTTGATTGCAACTATCACAGCATCTATGCGACAGTCCCTGGTCGATACCTATACCGCCGAGGAATTTCCAATCGACCCAAAGACCGCCAAATCAGAGGAAGAAACACTGCAAGACGCGCCCTCCAACCTCGACGATGTCGATGTTGCCAAGGAAGACAAGATCAAGAAAGAGAGGCAGGCACGTGAAGAAGATGCGAGGAAAGAGCTCGCACAGCCTGAAGTGCAAGAGCTGAAGCAGGAGATGTTGAAGTACTTTGATGGTTGGCGAGGTAGCGTCATCAGCAGAATCGGCGAGGTAGTCAACTCGAAAGAAAAGGCCAAAGAGCAGACACGTCAGGTCGAAGGCAAGGAAGTCAAACAAATCACGAAGAAATCTGAGACTGGTCTGAAGAGCATCAAGAAGCTCGACGAGAAGGATGAAGACGAGGACAAAATGTTCAACGAACTGTATCCACCTGTTCCCAACGCCCTCACTCACTTAGAGGAGAGCAAGCGAGCACTCATACTACATTCGCTAGTGCTTATACTTCTGAGTCTGGAGCACTACTCGGCACATTCTCGCGTCCTGAACCTATACCTCACAAGTTCTCTCGGGCTGAGTAGAGCCGTCCTGAAGAAAGATGAAGAGACGGTTGCCCAGGGGCTTCTAGAGGCAGCGTCTCAGCAACTGAATGCTGATGCCGAGACCAAAGAAGCGGCCGAGAAATCTCAGAATGCTCGTAGATGGAAGGTCGGCCTTGCTGGTGTTGCTGGTGCCGCGTTGATCGGTGTCACTGGTGGGCTTGCTGCACCGCTTCTTGCGGCGGGCGTTGGAAGTGTTATGGGTGGAATCGGCTTGGGTGCTACCGCGGCCGCAGGGTATCTGGGAACTCTTGCTGGTTCTTCTGTTCTTGTGGGCGGGCTTTTTGGTGCGTATGGTGCGAAGATGACAGGACGAGCCATGGACGACTACGCCCGACAAGTCGAGGACTTCGCGTTCATTCCCATTCATCGTAATCAGGATCCGAGGAAACAGGACAACGAGTCTCGTCGCCTACGTGTCGCGATCGCCGTCTCTGGTTGGCTCCGCGACCCTGAAGAGGTGTCAAAGCCATGGAGATACATTAGTACAGGAACAGAAGGCTTCGCACTTCGTTGGGAGCTTGAAGCCCTTCTCAAGCTCGGACACAGTCTCGAGACATTCGTGACTAGTGCTGCTTGGGGTTACGCAAAGAAGAAGATCATTGAGCAGACTGTCTTCGCTGCGATGACGGCTGCAATGTGGCCACTGGGCT